>Ga0190367_1000028_pt1 | contig 111481 bp, 129 predicted proteins | sample 4872181011_MG_FD_171838 | JGI IMG/M metagenome (GOLD analysis project Ga0190367, IMG submission 171838) | Hydrothermal vent microbial mat bacterial communities from Southern Trench, Guaymas Basin, Mexico - 4872-18-10-11_MG | ecosystem: Environmental > Aquatic > Marine > Hydrothermal vents >...
TCTTCTCTCCGCATAAACTGCAATTAGTTTTTGGAAGATAGTTATAGAGCTTTAAAGCTGAAGCCCTCTTTCTAAGCTTTAATTCCTCTTCAAGCATTTTTTCATCGATTTTCATCCTCCTGGCTTCACTTATGATTTCCCTTAATAATCTCAAAATTATCTCAGCTTCATCTAAGCTTGAACTACAAAACATTATTTTACCTGAACCATAGACTCCAACATTTTTACCCAAAATATTTAAAGTTACACAATTCCATGCATATGAGTACTTGGCTTTCAATGGTGGAAGATTTAGTGCTATAACTTTAACTTCATATTCAAGATTCGAAGAATCCCATGCTTCAACTACGAACTTATTAGTACATTTGTGATGTCCACACTTAGAAACATACACTTTAAATTCATCAATAACTCTTTCTACAATCACATGGGAAATTGAGTCATCTTATTTTATTAAGCTTACTATTTACCATGTATAAATCACTCCAAGTAGAGCAATTAACTAGCAACTAATTCGAGAACGCAGTCCTCATTATTGCTAAATTTCAGCTCAAGGTCTACTTATTTTAAATTAATATCTTAGTTTAAAATTAAATTTCTAACTACAAATTATTGACAAAATAATCTAATAGAGATATTGAAACATTGAATTGTTTTAGCCCTATTAACTACTTCCCTGAGCGAATCATCATAATTATTGCTTATTACGTTTCAACTATTAGTCAGTAGCACGGGTTTCGCATAGAGTAGTTCTACTCAAGTAATTAAAATACTTCGAGATTTAATGCTTTCATTAACTCAATTAATCTTGAACCATCCCACAAAATTTTGAATAATTCAGTTCCGAAGTCTTTTTTAAATTGATCAATTAAATGAGTGTACTTAGACTCGCTTAGCAATAAGCATTCACTCAACTTCCTATCTCCATTTAAAACTTTAACTGCAAATGCCACGCAAGTGGATTCTCCACATTTCATACAATTCGTTTTAGGAAGATAATTATATAATATCAATGCTGAAAGTCTATTTCTCTTCGCTAATTCTTGCTGATTAGGTAACTTTTCAGGTATGTTTTTTCTAACTTCACTAATCAGCTTACGTAGTGATTTCAATATTACTTTAGCTTCACTTAAATTTTTAGCGCAGAAAACAATTTTACCTGAACTATAGATTCCAATTAATCTACCAAAAAGCTTTAACGTTAAGCAGTTCCATGCAGATGAATAATTTGCTTTCAATGGTGGAAGTGTGAAAGCTAAAACTTTAATCTCCCTCTCTAAACCATTTGGTTCAAATGCTTCAATACTAATTCCACCTGGAAATTTCAGACATGAAGCCCTATCAACTTTAACCATAAATCCTTCGATACACTCTGTGGAAGCCATCAATGAATTGATAATTTAAATTCACTAATAAACCTTGTGTTTAAAATTTAAACTAAAATTAAGCCATCTTAAATAATTTGCTTCCTTTATAGTATTTAGTTGCTGGGCATCCTAAACATTTATCACTTTTATATCTTGGACATGGAGCACAATTAACTCCACATGGAGCTCTACCAAGCTTCCTGCCTGCAAGGTTCACTCTAATGCTTAGATATGGAGTGTAATGAACTTCGCCCACAGGATAATACTCGATTCTCTTAACACCATTAATTCTCCTTATAGAGCATTTTTCAGTGGATATTGACTCGAGTGTCTTTATGTCCTCAGCAATCATTAATGCTATTAAATTGTACCTGCCAATTGTAGTGAAAAAGTTTACTAGCCTAGGGCAGTCCTTAAATTTACTAATAATCTTCCTAATGACATCTCCACTTACAGCCTCAATAAATATGATAACTGGTATTACACTGAGCTTCTCTGCGTTTACTAGAGCTCTAATTGAAATTATTTCATTATTAATTAACCTATCTAACCTCTTTTTTGCGCCCATGCTGGTGTACCCTATTACTTCAGCTAACTCTCTAAGTGTAGCTCTCCCATTTACATATAATGTTTTCATAATTTTATAATCCACTTCGTCTATCATCAAGTTTATTTTATAAACAAAACTATTTTATATTTGTTTCTAATATAATCTCTGCGGTGGACGTGATGACCCATTATGTCATGCTCATTCTCGCTGGCGCGGCCGTCGGCCTTGTTAGTAGCTACTTTGGTGTCGGTGCCTGCTTCATAATGGTTCCAGTAATGATTTCAGTGCTAACTGGTATTTACAATGTTAATCCCAGTTTAGCTCCGTTAATTGCATTTGGCACTAACATGGCTATTGTTGTTCCAACAGCTATAAGCGGATTGATTAGACATTGGAGGGAGTTTAAGAGGAAGGGAATGGCTTTTCCAGTCAATCACTATGTTAGATTTGCTATTCCAGTTGGTATTGGAAGCTTTTTAGGTTCACTTCTAGCATTTACATTCTTCACTGCTTATAGGAGGGTTGCAGGGTTAGTTTTGAAGCTTCTCTTTGGAGTGACGTGTCTCATTGGAGCCTACAGGTTCATGAGGGCTAGAGCTAAAAGTGTTAGTGAACTTAGGGAACCCAATACACTAAGGTATGTGCTCGCTGGCTTATTTTGTGGCTGCTTAGCTCACTTTATGGGTATAGGTGGAGGCTTAATTTACATTCCAACTCTCAACGTGCTACTTGAAATTCCCATCCACATTGCAGTTGCAATTTCAATTGCAACAATGATCATAGGTTCATCGATAGGTTCAATTTCATTTGGATTACTAGGCTACTTAGATCAGCTTAAGCATCCGGAGGATTACCCGCCATTTACATTTGGATGGTTCAATCTACTCCTCTTCACTTTCATTGGAATACCGAGTATACTATCTGCTCAAGTAGGTCCAAGACTTGCTCATAAAACCCCACCTAGAAAACTAAAATTCCTCCTAGCACTACTATACACCTACATTGGTGTTAGATTAACCTTAAACAGTTTAGCTCAACTTCAGGGATTGAAGCCGATACTTCCATAACCACTCTTCAGCTTTGAAATGAGCCTATCAATATCAGTAACTAAACACTTAATTCTCCTCTTACACTCTCCAATCTTCATGTGTCTCATTAGGTCAGTAATAAAACCGTCCAATCCAATATCAAGTATTATCCACATGTATGTTGAATTTACTTCGGGAATCTTCTCCATCAACTCCCTAACTTCACCCTCAATCTCCCTAAGAATATTTGAGGCAATTGCAATTTCACGTTTAGCTTTACCATACTCAGAGTACTCCATGACATCCGAAACGAAGCTTAGAAAGCCACTAGTAAACATGTCAATTATAGACCAAGTACCAGCACTATTAAGGTAGTGCAGAGCTCTAATTAAGTGCATTTTCACCTTCCTAAGCTTATCAATAATCTCGAGTTGACTATTCATCACAACAATTTTACGCTAAACTACTTAAGTAATTGATGAAAGACTTAAGGTGATCAAGTTGAAGCCTAAGAGGTATAGTGGGTATAAATCATATCAGTACTTGGAGAGAGGAGTTGACTACGAATTTTTCAAGCTTGCTAAGCAAATTGGGAGAGTTAAGTCTAAAGTTATCAAGTTGAGTAAGAGTGAGGAGGAGAGAGTTGAGGAAATTCTTGAGAAGTACATCGTAATTTCACTTCACGATCACATTGAAGTCCTACCCGAGAATTCAAGTGACTTTAAGGAGTACTTTAGGAGAGGACGCATGTGGATTGGTTATGAAGGATTAGCTTCATCATGCTTAGACGGAGTTTTCGAAGGTTTACTTAATGGATTAAGCTTAATGGAGTACGGGAATCCTTGGAGCTGGAATAGTGTAATTCATCAGATAGGGATGTTTCTATCCGACTTAAAGCATCAAAACTTCCTATTTTTAGCTGAGAAGGTTGATGACTTCTATAAAGCTCATAGTGAGGGTAGAATTGCAGTCGCAATTCATCTTGAGGGAGCTCCAAACATGGACTCCAATCTTGATAGAGTAGATGTACTCTATGGTTTAGGTGTTAGATGTATGGGGATAACCTATAGTCAGGGTAACGAGTTTGGTAGTGGACTCGCAGATGAGAAGGATTATGGGTTAACTGACTTGGGCTACAAGCTCATTGATAGGATGAACAAGCTTGGAATGGCAATAGATTTAGCTCATGCAAGTGATAAGACTTCAATTGAAGCTATAGAGGCTAGTAGAGATCCAGTATTCATAACCCATGCCGGTGCAAGAGCACTCTGGCCTTCAAGGAGAATGAAACCTGATGAAGTAATTCAAGCACTAGCCGAGAAGGGTGGAGTTATAGGCGTTGAAGCTGCACCCCATACAACTCTAACTTACAAGCATAGGAGACACAGCATTGAAGCTGTAATGGAGCACTTCGAGTATATAGTCAAGCTAGTTGGAATAGATCATGTAGCTTTCGGGCCAGATACTATTTTTGGAGACCACGTAGCACTTCACCATACATTCAGTAGTGAACTCGCAATTTCAAAGACAAGACGAAAACTACCTAAATACGAGGAAATAGAGTTCGTTGATGGATTGGAAAATCCAGCTGAATTCATAAATATAGTAAGATGGCTCGTAAAGCACGGTTACTCAGATAATGAAATTAAGAAAGTCATTGGTGAAAACGTAATTAGAGTTTTAAGAAGAGCATGGAAGAACTGACACATTACAAAAGGAGAATAGGCATTTTAATTCAGAGCTCAACATTTAAATGGATGATGAAAAGCAGCAATCTTGAGCCTCCATAATGAACCCTAGTGTGGCGGACTCTGTGCAGTGCCTAGCACCTTTTTATACGCTATTATCTAATGAAATGATGAATATTATAGAAAATCGACTATACAAGTATTGCTTAAGAGGTTAAGGAAGGAGTTAATGAGCTCCCTCTTTCTCAAATAGGTAAGACAATCAGAAGTAACTCTGCTGTTCATCTGGTTACACGCTACATTTAATTTAGATGCATGATAGCTTATGATAAGAATATATTCATATGCAATGTCCAATTATATTTTGGGGTTGTAATGTTTGGATCTGGTATTGCCTAAGGTTGTTATTGAGGAGCTTAAGAAAAGAGCTAATAGGGCTGGAATATCTATCGTTGAGTATTTACTTGATATCATAACTAGAGATGTTGATCCATGTATTGGCGCTAGGAGTTATATTAAAGGAGCAGAAGAACTTCTTGAACAGGCCAGAGAAGAGCTTATGAAGGGTAATTTGAGACAAGCAAGTGAGAAGATTTGGGGTGCTTGTGCATTAGCTATTAAAGCTCATGCACTTGCTAAGAGGGGTATGAAATTAGAATCTCATAGGGACTTATGGATGTATAAGAATGAAGTAGCTAAAGAACTCGGCGATTGGGTTAGGATAACATTTAAACTGGCAGATTCTATGCATAAAAACTTCTACGAAAACCTAGCAACAAAAGAAGATGTAGAAGATGTGATCAAGGAAGTTGAAAAGCTAGTAGAGAAGGTGACAAAGAGCATAATTGTGAAGAAGCAGAGATGAGCATTGTACCTTATGAGGTGTTTAATTTCCCTTTATGATCAGGGTACATGATAACGCCTTCTGAAAGTTATTCTTACTTATTAACGATGGTTAAGAGCATTGAAGTAACATGATAATTGACATTAATGATTGAAGTGAAAGTTACTGATCGAAATAAAATTCTTGTAGCCAATCATAAGCTTCTTCGAGCCCATATGGGTACGTCATCCTAAGCTTCTTGTCATATGCTGTACAAACTTCAATCCGGAATAACTAATGACTTACGCTGCGCACTTTCAAGAGATTTAAACCAGCTCAAGGTTGTTTGGAAGCTTATTAGCTTTAATCTTTACCTTTTTCTTTGTCAAAGCTGCTTCTCTTGGACTTTTAATTGCCATATTTATGACTATTTCTGATATGTCAGCTGCATATTCTGCTATTCTGAATAAGCTATCTAGTGCTAATCTGAGGTTTGATGCGTCTCTGATGCTCACTTGTTCACTTAATACCATTTCTATCGCTTCTGCTTCTAATTTTCGCAATCGCATTACTCTTCTAATTACTTCATCTGCTAAATTCATGTCTAATTCAAATACTGACTTCATTGCATCTTCAAATGCTTTTACTGATTCTTCTCCGATGCTTATTATCATTCTTAGAGCTCTTGGCTTTGGCTTTTCTTCGAGTTTAAGTGCCATACTAGCTATTTTTTGTGCGTGATCTGCTATTCTCTCAACGCTCTTAGCTATTATTCTATAGCCTAGGCAGTCTCTAGTTGTCTTGAATCCTACTTCACTTAGAATACTACTATTTTTAACCGCCATTTTGAGCTGCCTAACTAAGAATAAGTAGAATTTATCTACTTCATCATCTCTCGCAATTACCTCTTCAGCCAGACTTCGATTTAGTATTACTAGTGCTTCAATTGAGTCTCTTATCATTGACTTAGATATGCTACTCATTCTCATGAGCGCTCTGAGTGCCGGCAATTGAGTGTGGTCTACTAGGAATTGAATAGCCATGTCTAGGGTTGATTCTTCAATTAATTCAGCTCCAACTAGCTTGCTCTTTATTACCTTCTTAATTGCTCTCTTGTGGCTTAGTGCTTCTGGCTCAAACTTTATTTTAACTAAATTATAGCCTGCTAAGTAGTAAGCTATGAAGTATCTAACTACAGTTTCTGGCTCCATTGTACCATCAACTACTATTGTTGCTTCTTGTGGTGCTTCCTTAAACATGCTTTCTGGCAGTATGATTAGTGAGCCATCTGGTTGAGGTAGCACTGCCACATAATCTCCTGCACTCAATCCAATTGACTTAGCCCATGCTTTTGGCAGTGAAACTATTAGTGTTGCTCCTCCAGTTAATTGAACTTTTCTTAATGTTTTTTCTCTCCTCAAGGTCTCACCTCTATACATCTATATAGATTATATTGATCTATCTAAAATATTTGGGTTAACTATATATAAAATATTCTCTCACGCTCTCTTGAGAATTTTACTGGTGGTGTTGGCGGTGAAACTTGGACTAAAATTTGCCTTAATTTTGTTAGTGATTATAGTGTGCTGCTCAGTGATTTACTTCCACGTATTTCAGCCTAAAACTGCAGTTATTAGAATTTCAGGTTCAACAACTGTCTATCCATTGGCAGTGAAGTGGGCTGAAGAGTACATGAAATTGCACAGAGACATTAAAATTGAGGTTTCTAGTGGCGGATCCGGCAAGGGTATAACTGATGTCTTAGCTGGTCTTGTCGATATTGGCATGTCATCTAGAAACTTAAAGAGTGATGAAATTGATAGAGGTGCTCTGCCCATACCAATAGCATATGACGCTGTGATAGTGGTCGTCTGTACTAATAATCCGGTTTTAAGTGAATTGCAAGTTAAGGGAATTAAGTTGAGTATTCTAAAGAAAATCTATAGTGGCTTAGTATCTAATTGGGAGTACGTTATTGGTAAAGACTTAAATGGTGATGGATTTATTTCAATTAATGCTACACATGCAATTAACATTAATACTGGCAGTATTGAGGAGCATAGTGCTCCAATTGAATATGAAATTCATCCCTACACGAGAGCTGAAGCTTCAGGTACTGCTGAAACATTTGCTGAGAAAATTGGTATTGGCGATCAAGAGCTACTCACCGGCATTAAAGTTGTAGGTAATCCTGGAATGGTCGTTGCAGTTAGAGATGATAAATTAGGTATTGGGTATGTCGGCCTAGCTTTTGCTTATGGTGAAGCATCTGAAGGAATCAAGCCTATTTCAGTAGACTTTAATGAAAATGGTGTAGTTGATGAGTGGGAGAGGCTCAATAGCTACGACTTAGCAATTAGAAACGTTGCTAGTGGAAAGTATTTGCTCAGTAGAGTTCTCTACTTCGTAACTAAGCACAAGCCTACTGGCATTGTTAAGAAGTTTATTGAGTGGTGCTTAACTGAAGGTCAGCAATATGTTGCTGAAATCGGCTATATCCCACTACCTGAGGAGAAAGTTCAGGATTCTCTAAAACTCATAGGCTAGGTGATTTTATGAACTCTTTAATCTATTTTTTTACTTGCTCTCGCCGATACTTAGTGGATAAATTATTTGAGAAAGTATTATTCATTACTGCTCTCATTTCCGGCCTAGTTGTAATTTCAATAGCTCTAATCTTACTTAATCATGCTTCAACAATATTGAGTTCACCACGAATTCTAACAATCTTTTCAAACTCGTGGCTACCTAGTGATGGCTCGTATGGCCTGTATCCATTCATAGCTGGAACTATTTGGGTGACATGCATAGCTATGGTTCTTGCAGCTCCATCATGCATACTATGCGCAATCTTTCTAGCCGAGTATGCTCCCAAGAAGTTGAGATCTATAATTAAGCCATTAATAGATGTTCTTGCTAGCATTCCTTCAGTTGTTTACGGACTCTGGGCTATACTAGTTATTGTACCACTAGTCAGAGATTATGTTGCTCCAACTCTAAGCTCTATGCTCGGCTGGATTCCATTATTTTCACTCAATGTTAATGTTGGCTATAGCGTCTTAGCTTCAGGCTTCGTCTTAGCAATTATGGTCTCTCCAATAATAATTTCCGTGGCTGAAGAAGTTATTAGAGCAGTTCCAATGGAAGTTAGAGAAGCTTCACTAGCTCTAGGAGCTACTAAGTGGCAGACAGTAAAGTATGTTGTTTTTAGGAAGGCTTTTCTCGGTATTATTGCTGCCATAATTTTAGGTTTTTGTAGAGCTTTCGGAGAGACTATGGCTGTCCTCATGGTCTCTGGCAATGTTCCTAGAGCTCCATCATCACTATTTGATCCATGCTGCCCACTAACTGCACTCATAGCCAGTAGTCTTGGGGAAATGATGTCATCTCCAATCTATGTTTCAGCTCTATCAGTTGCAGCTCTACTCTTACTCTTAGTTGTCTTGATCTTCAATATTCTCGCTAGACTAATAATCTTGAGGTTTAGTAGGTGAGTAAAATGAATTGGAAGAGGTTTGAGGAAGAAATTTTCAAGACATTAATGATTACTTCTATGGTCTTCATTATAGGCATTCTACTATTCATTATAATGACTATAGTTGCTAGAGGCATTAGCTCTCTGAGCATTTCAATGTTAATTGAGCCTCCGAGAAACGCAGCTCGGGAAGGTGGAATTTTAAATGCAATTTTAGGCTCACTTTATCTCGCTAGTGGAGCTACTTTAATTGCTTTTTCCCTAGCTCTCCCAACAGCAATTTATATTAATGAGTATGGTGGGAAGAGTAAGTTTGCAAATTACTTGAGGCTCTCACTAGACCTTCTCTCTGGAGTTCCATCAGTCATATTTGGCTTCTTTGGCTTCATTCTCTTCGTCTTGTGGATGAGCATGGGAATTTCACTTCTAGCTGGAATGTTCACACTAGCTATACTTGAGCTTCCACTCATGGCTAGGAGCATTGAATTAGCTCTATCCATGGTTCCCAATGAGTTGAGAGAAGCTTCATATGCTCTTGGAGCAACTAAGTTCGAGACGATCGTTAATGTTGTACTTCGCCAAGCATTGCCTGGAGTTTTAACTGCAGTTCTCATTTCATTTGCTAGAGGTATCTCTGAAGCTGCACCAGTACTATTTACTGCTCAATTCAGCGACTTCACACCATACTCACTCTTCGCCCCATCAGCTTCACTACCACTAGCAGTTTACTTCTACATTTCATATCCATATGAAAGAGCTAGAGCTAAGGCATATGCTGCCTCATTTATACTGATAGCTATTGTCTTAGCAATTAATATTGCACTTAGATTTCTCAGCAAGAAGTTCATGAAATACGTAGTGAGGTGAGAATAGTGGGCAACTCAAATGGAGTAGTAATTGAAACTAGGAATTTAAATGTCTACTATGGAGATAAGCATGTACTCAAAAACGTAAGTGTTAGGATTCCCGAAAAGCGAATTACAGCTATAATGGGCCCTTCAGGCTGTGGTAAAACAACTTTCATTAAGTGCTTAAATAGGCTCATCGACTTAATTGATGAAGCTAGAGTGAGTGGTGAAGTTCTGTTCAGAGGAGTTAACATTTACGACTCAAATGTAGATGTGACTTACATTAGAAGGAAGATAGGAATGGTATTTCAAAAGCCAAATCCACTTCCAATGTCAATTTATGATAATGTAGCTTATGGACTTAAAATTCATGGAGTTAAGGATAAGAAGATTCTTGATGAAGTAGTTGAGAAGTACTTGAGGGAAGTTGGCTTGTGGGATGAAGTTAAGGATAGGTTGAAGGAGCCAGCATCTAAATTATCTGGAGGGCAGCAGCAGAGACTTTGCATAGCAAGAGCATTGGCAGTTGAGCCTGAAGTTCTACTCTTAGATGAGCCTACAGCATCGCTAGATCCACTGTCAGCAAATAAAATTGAAAAATTGCTACTTAGACTTAAGAAGCAGTACACTATAGTTATTGTGACTCACAATGTGCATCAAGCTCTGAGACTAGCCGACTACGTCATATTCATTTACTTAGGTGAAGTTGTAGAGCAAGGTCCCTCACATGAAATCTTCATGAAGCCGAAAACGACTATAACTAGAGCTTTCATAAGGGGAGACATAAGTTAAAGCCATCAATTCATTTCCACGACTTGATGTTTTTAAACTGAATTATATTTATGCTACTCAAGTTATACTTAGACCCACTGCTACCGCTTCCTCCTCAAATTAAAATAAATGATCACCTACTTAACAGACCTTAAAGCTTTCAATTTCCCTTCCATCGCCTAAAAGCTTTCAAGAACTTATCTCCGCTTAACTGTGAGAATCAAATAATTCATGAAAATACAAGGAGGTAGATTTCGTTGATGGACTGGAGAATTCAGCTGAATTCATAAACATTAAAGGTAGCTGATAAGGTACAGTGAGAACATGTCTAGAGTTTTTAGAGAGTATGGAAGAAAGCTATACTCCAACCTTAAAATGCTTCTTAAAAATTCCATTAATTAACTCAATCCACGCTTCAACTTCACGGAGCACCTTCAAGGCAAAATCTATTTTAAAAGCCCTTCTAGGCGGAATACCTTCCCTTTCATAGCCGTAGAATGCTGGTCCCCTAATTGAAGCTAATTGACTAACCAAATTAGCTAATTCTTCAACACAACTTCTCAACTCTAATGGTAGCTTATCAGCATGCTCAAGCAGTACATCACTAACATCATGAACTCTTGGATACTCTATGGTTAGAGCTCTCAGCACAGCTTTAACTGCTAATTCAAGAGCTTCCTGCGACCTCCTAACTACTCCAGGTGCATCGCCATCTTCAAGTGCCATTCTAGCTTCCTTAAGACACCTCTTAGCCCTATAAAGGTAGTCCACTGCCAACTCAATATTCCTCAAAATTCAACTACCTCACCAAACTTAATGTCAGGCTTCAAAATCCAATACCAACCACGCCTACTCCTAACTCTCCTAGCACCCATACCTTCGAGCTTCCTCCTTAGAGCTTCAAGCTCCCTCTTCAAAAACCCACTCTTATCGTAGAGGATTTCTCCATCAAAAATTAAGTCGAGTAGTATTGGTGGATGCTTAGCTACCTCACTTGGAGTTAAAACAACCTCCGAAATTAACCTAGGCAAACCCTCTTCAACCAACTTCCTATACTCACTACTCCTCCTTAACTCCCTCTTAACCTTAAACATTTCAGTGAAACGTGAACCCAAATCTTCAGGTAAATCATCAATTACAATAAGTAAGTCTATATCACTACTAGGCTTGAAATCACCCCTAGCAATGCTACCAAATAAGCAAACCGAAATTAACCTATCACCATAACGAACCTTTAACAGCTCAATGAACCTCTCAATTAAAGGCATAAACACTTCCAAACGACTCATATCATGAGAACTTGGATTAACAACCACATAAACTTTTACCTAGAAGAGCGAGCGTAAAATGATTTAAGCACTTTCACTTAATTATGTCTTGGATGATGAAGGGTGGCAACCCTGAACTCCACCATTAAGTAGTGATGAACCCTAGTGTGACTGACTCTACACAGTGCTCAACCACTTTCTATACACCATCGGTGAACCCTCTAATGAACTCTCATGTAGAAAAGCAGAAACATTTCCGCATAAATCTTATCAAGAGGAACCCGATTCGGATGCGGGAAATTGATGAAGCAATGAAAGAACCAGAGAGAATGAGGCTCTCTAAAAGGCGTTTGAATCCTCTCATCAAACATGGGGAGCCAAGCATAGAGCCATCAAGCTGACTATAAGGAAAATTCTTGGGAACTCATCTTAGCTCTCATTATTCTTCGCACATATTTCTTGGCGGACTTATTCTAGCTCCTTGACAAAGAGGGCTTATTCTCACATGGAAGTTTTGACGAGAGAAGAATTATACTCCAGAGAATCACCTATAATTTAGATGTGAAGGGATTAGTTCTGGGCATAAGCGGTAGCTTCAGAAGGGGAGGTAATACTGACTACCTACTCCTAAAGGCGCTTGAAATATTCAAGGAGAGGAAATTTAACGCTGAATTCATAGCCCTAAGAGATTATGAGATTGAATATTGCAAATCATGCAGGAAATGTCTTGAAGAAGGCAAGTGCATAATAAATGATGACATGACGAGAAGAATAGCACCCTTATTGCTAAAGGCGAAAATAATAATTCTCGCAAGCCCAGTCTACTTTGACAACGTAACAGCACTAATGAAAACCTTCATGGACAGAACATGGTGGCTAAGAGGTAAGCTAAGGTATAAGATCGGTGGAGGCATAGTAGTCGGCAGAGGCTACGGACTAGATACAGCTCTCCAGGCAATACACAACTTCATGCTGAAACACGAAATGATAATATGTCATAGAGGGATTAGATGCAGAGCATTCGAGAAAAATGAAGCCGCAAAGGATGAAACAGCCCTAAAAGACATCGAAAGAATGGTTAATGCACTAAGCGCGCTAACTCAGATCATGCCTGACAATGAGTACCTCGAGTAGAGCATTCTAGTCCAACGCAGCTAGAAGCTATAAGTAGCCAATAGTGCCTAGTCTTCAACTTTCAAGATAGAGAACTCAAGGTGAGATAAGAGTTCTACATAACCAGATCATGCTGCAGGACTTTTATAATGAGACTCATCACTTTAGAAGGACAACTCTAATGTGACTGACACTGCCACTAGTAAATTTCATCTGCTTTAAACTAGCTGGTTTTGAAACTTGAACTATCGACAGATATATCGAAAGATATATCCAGTAGATTTCAAATGCTATTCTTAGGTGTAGTGAACATGTCTGGCTATAAGATAGTGTTAACTGCTGATAGAAGTTTGATGAGCACTTATGGTGGTAGCCTGTTCTTAGGTTTTGCTACTTCCGGGCCGGTTTCAGGTCTCCCCTTTTATAGAGCTTTCATGCACTTCATTCTTCGTCCAGTTCCAGTTGGATCTAATGGTGAAGCAATTTTAGCTCCGTATGGTTTGAGAGCTATTGAAGCATCTTTAATTGAAAGTGGTGTTGCTGATAGAAGTGAAGTTATTGTTGCTCCACCTAGAACTTTGAGTAGAGTTATTGGTGATGAAACGAGGATTATAGGGATTTCAACTATGGATCCGAAAGGTTTGGGACCTGCATCATCAACTTTTTCCGGCCCATATGGCATAGTGCACTCTGAATCCTATACTACTGCTAAGTTCAAGGAGCTACTTGGTAGTGCAGCTATTAGGAGGGCTAGGGAGAGAGGTGTTAAGATTGTTGTTGGAGGTTATGGTGCATGGCAACTAGACATCAATGATATGGTGGAGCTTGGAATAGATTATGTCGTTGTCGGTGAAGGCGAGATTGTAGCTTCAAAGCTCTTCAAGCAAATACTTGAAGATACTGCACCAGAGCCACCGAAAATTATCACGGTTAGTGAAGTACCTGATAGAATTCCGAGAATTCAGGGTGGAACTATTGGTGGGTTAGTTGAGGTTTCAAGAGGTTGCGGTAGAGGATGCTACTTTTGCTCATCAACATTGAGGAGATTGAGACATAGACCGCTAGAGGATATAATTCATGATGTGGAGGTTAATGCTAAAGCTGGATTAAAGTGCGTGTGTTTACATGCAGAAGACATCTTACATTATGGAGGTACACCAACCGAGATTAGGCCGGAAAAAGTTTTGAAGCTCTTTGAATCAGCAATTTCAGTTGAAGGAATAGAGTTTGCATGTGTAAGTCATGCTGCATTAGCATCAATAGCTGAGAAACCAGATTTAGTTGAGAAGATAAGTGAATTATTAAGCTTAACTCCTAAGAGGTGGATGGGATTTCAAACTGGAATTGAAACTGGTAGTCCAAGATTAATTGAGAAGTACATGCGCATGAAGCCCTACCCATTTAAGCCCAATGAGTGGCCTGAAGTTGTTGAAAACGCATTTGCAATTGCAAATGATAATAATTGGATTCCAGCAGCAACTCTAATAGTTAACTTACCAGGCGAAACTGAGGATGACGTGCTGAAAACAGTTGAATTAGTTGAAAGACTGAGGCCATATAAGAGCTTAATGGTGCCATTACTCTACGTGCCGATTAAAGAGCTCTCAGCTCCAACTATGAGGATGATTGAGGATGCCAAGTGGTATCACTGGGAGTTATATAGGGCTGCTTGGAGGCATAATATGAAGTGGCTTGAAGTGCTAGCTGACGAGCATCTAAGGCATGCAAATAGGCTCGTCAAGTATGCTGTTAATGGATTCGTGAAATTTGTAGTTCACTTCTTGGATAAATTCGTAGTTGAAAAAGCTATTAGAGAGAAATTGAAGCATACGCAATTAAGTAGACCCGCAATTGTTGAAGTAAAGTAGTTTCATCTCCTCCTATGAAATCCACCTAAAGGTTTTGCCGATAAGTCCATGTTTAATTCAATCCATTTAGCTAGCTCCTCAGCAAAATACCCCACGGTATATACTCGCTTGGGCTTTGCCCTCTCAATATACTCAACTATCTGTGGGAAGTCCGAATGATTGCTCAATGGGAAAGCTCCCTCATAACTCTTAAATGGAAATACTGTTGCTAAACCTGTAGCAATGGCCTTCGAAACCCCATAGATCTCCAATCTTCTAAGGGAAGTTTTCCTCGAAACTATTACTGGCAGGCTCCCACTCTTAATTGCTTCAATAGCTTCCTTAGACTTTATGCTCAATGTTTTGAATTTAAATCCATAAAGCTCATACACCCTATTTACCCTCTGAATTTCCTGGTCTACTATTGGCTTCAAGTTCATTTCCCTATTAATGAGAGCAATTAGCTCCTGAGCCTTACCAATGGAATAGGCATAGAATGCTGGTGCCCTACCACTTTTAATCGAGCTCTCAATGAAATAGAGAATTTCACTGTAAACTTGATCTCTTGGAGGAAACTCTATTCTCGGATGACCGAAAGTGGCATCAATTATCAGCTCATCGCACTCAATTGGCTTTGCAGCTTCAGTTACAATTGTATCCTCTAAATTGAAGTCACCAGTGTATGTTAGTGTTGAAGCCCTCTTCTTGAGATGGAATTGAACTGAACCTAGAATATGCCCTGAATTGTGGACTTCAATTTCCATTCTACCTAGAGCAAACTTCTGCTTATGAAAGAACGCTGGAAAAACATTGAATAGCCTTCTCCTAGTCTGTGCTTCATATAGCTTGATTGTTGGATGAGAAGCCAGCTTAACCTTACTGGATCTGAAGCCAGCTATGTGATCGCTATGTGCATGGCTTATGAGTATGAAGTCACCCTTAACTTCACGTACTTGAGGATCAATTGAAAAAGTACATTCCTCAAGAGATACTAGTACTCCCCTACTCCACTGAACATTCCATGGTACGCTTTTCATATCCAACACTCTAGTTAAGTCCTTTACCTATGAGCTTCCAGCCTTAACTTTCTTCCTGGGATAAATTGCCTCTTTAGGTGCCTTCTTAAACATCTCTAAATATGGTCTGAGCACTTTTGGTATAATTACCGTTCCATCAGGCTCCTGATAGTTCTCTAATATAGCTGTTATGGCTCTTGTTGATGCTATTGCAGTTGAATTCAACGTGTGAACATAGCCTCTCTCAAATCCCTTCTCAATTTTCCTTTGGAATCTAATTTTAAGTCTATAGCTTTGCCAGTCAGTGCAGTTGCTGCACGAAACCATTTCCCTATACTTCCCCTGAGCCGGCATCCATGCTTCAAGATCATAGCGCTTAGCAACGACTGCACTCAGCTCTCCAGTGCAAATATTGACTATCCTATAGGGTATTCCAAGTCCTTGCCATAGCTCCTCAGCATTTCTAATTAACTTCTCAATCCAACTCCATGAATCCTCCGGTAAACAAAATACGAACTGCTCTACTTTATGGAACTGGTGAACTCTAAATATTCCCTTAGTATCCTTACCATGCGCTCCAGCCTCCTTTCTAAAGCAGGGGCTTATGCCCGTATATAGGAGAGGTAGGTCTTCAGCTCTAATAATCTCATTCATATGTAGAGCTGCAATTGGATGCTCACTTGTAGCTATTAAATAGAGGTCTTCACCTTCAACTTTGTAGATTGCATCTTCAAAATCACTTAGAGTTGTCACTGCTTCATACGGCTTCCTTCTCATCATGTAAGGTGGAAGTACAACTGTGAAGCCCTGCTTAGTCATGTAGTCTAGGGCATACATTAATAATGCCATATCCAGCCAGACCAAGTCATCAAATAGATAGTAAAATCTTGAACCCGCAACTTCACCTGCCTTCAAAGTGTTTCCGAGACCAAGTACTTCAAGCATATCTGCATGCCCAATTGGCTTCCAATTTATAACTTCATAATCTACATTGAAACCCCTTACTTGCTCTCGAAATCTATCTAAATAGCCCTCCCACACCTTGGGCTTACCATAAAATCTTATTGGCACATTGTCATCCTCATCTTCACCTACTGGAACAGATTCATGAACAATGTTCGGTATGCTTAGGAGAGCTCTATTCCTCTTATCCTCAACTTCCCTTAGGAGCTTCTCCTTAACCTCGATTTCCTCTAAAAGCTTTTTAGCCTCCTCAATTTTCCTTTGACGCTCAGCGCCAGTCAGCTTAGCGACTTCCCTTGAAATTATGTTGTGCTTGCGCCTCAATTCATTGAGCTCAGTTAAAATTTTCCTCCACTTCCTATCAAGCTCAACTGCTCTATCAACTATTTTCTCATCCAATCCCCTTCTACGCTGAGACCACTTAATTTTCTCTGGATTATTTCTTATCAGGTAGAGCATGCTCCACATCAATTGACACCTTCAATAGATGCAGGACTACGACATATTATATCGTTTAAACGCAGTATATAAAATTAAAATGGATAGGAGCTTCTGCAAGTTTACTTCGCTGCAGTTGATTCAATTCTCTTAAATGTTATTCCAACCTTCCTCATTTGCTCCACATATTCCTTGAAGAGCTCCTCATTCAATCCTATTTCTTCGGGAAATATGGCTCCAATTTCTCTTATAGTCTTCAGCTTGCCTTCAAGTGCCATCATCGTCAATCTAGAGTGGGTGAAGCCAGTTGTCTGCTGCATTGCAGTTAACCCCTTAGCTTCATCATAGTAGGTGGCGTTGATGTATGTGACATGCCTATTACCCTTTACACCTCTAACCATCGTTAAAACCTTATCCCTGGGATCAATAGTCAGCTTTCGCTCTATAACTTTAGCTGTAACTTCAATTGGTCTAACCTCCACTTCGCCGATCTTAATTGGCTCCTTAGATATCAATCCCAAGTCTCTGAGAAGCTTAATCTGCTCCAAATGCCCCTTCCATCTAAGCGAGTACTCAGCCATGTTGGGCACGTCTTTAATGAATGTTATTAATAGACTCCTCAATCCATCAGATAAGAAGTATTCATATTCTCCTTCACCTGGAAATTCAATTACACCCGAATCCTCGAGTGGATCAATGAGGACTATTTCTCCATTAACAACTTTCCTACTCTTCCTAGTATACATGCCCAAGTACCCTATTGGGCTCCAAGTAATGTTCGTCTTCAATGGCTTTCCAGTTGGGTCTTGGGGGATACCACCACAATATATTTCCAGTCTATCTAGACCTCCAAGCTCCCTATAAATTGCTCCACTCAAAATTTGAACCATTCCCGGTGCCACACCTGCATATAATACTGCATAGACATTGTTTTTCTTAGCTATTTCATCGATTACCTTTGGGTCTTGACCTGAGAGGGATGTGACATCTGTGAGGTTTAGGCCTGCTTCGACAACTGCTTTTGCTCCATCAAATGCTATTGGCCATGGAAGAGATGAAGCTGCAACTCTAACTTTATCTTTAAACTCGCTTATCCAAGTGAATCCATTTTTAATATGATATGTTGCTACTTCAAGTTCCTTTTCAGCTCTTTCAAGTGCCTCCATACGCACATCAGCGACGATAACTCGATAACCGTTATTAACTAAGTCATATGCCGTAGCATAACCCATTCTACCAAAACCAATTAAAAGTACATCATACATTATACCACCGCATTGATAAGTAAAGATGGAAGCTTTAATAAGCTTTAAGACGTGAAAGCTACTCTTAAAGTTCGAGAACAAGTTTCCTTAGTATTGGATCTGATATTACATATGTTGCTCCGATTTTGTCTATTAGCATTGCACCCATAAGCTTCCTAATCATATCTCTTAAAGTCTTTTTAGAAACGCCAACACTTCTTTCAAGCTCACTCCACCTGGCAGGTAAGCTCTTCAGCAATTTAATATAACCTCTCCTATTCACCTTATTCTCAAGAAACCTGTTTAATTCATTAAGCATTATCTCCTTTCCTTCACTATATACTTCTTCAATTGCATCTCCATGGTTAAGCTCCCTAACACACCTATAATTACCATAATATGCTAGCCACCCAGGATATCCATTCAGCAACTCAACTACTTCTTCAATTTCACGCTCATCAATCGTGCGATTAAACTCACTAAAACCTTTAACGAGAAAACTGCGGCTCTGTTCTGCAGTAAACGGCTTTAGTTTTAGAACTGCGGGCTTCCTACCATACATTGGGCTTAATGGGCCGGGTTCAAGCAAGTTCCTTATTACTCCAACCATTGAGCCAGTCATGACAAACCTAACATCATATGAATCCCAAACTTTCTTCAAAAGCCTTAAAAAGTAGTTTGATGGCAGCTCCTGCACCTCATCTAAACCAATAATCTTCCCCTCAAGCTTACTGAAAATATCTTCAGCAAACTTCATCCAGGAAAGCTTAATGAACTTTAGGTCGAGTTCGATTTCAAGCTTTTTAACTGACTTCATGAGTTCATATATTAAGCCGCGAATACTACTGACACCCATTAAGTTCACATAGATTCCATTAACTTCGTTTAGAAAAGTTTTTAGAAGTGAAGTTTTCCCAGTCATTCTCCTCCCAAGAATAATGACCCATTCAGTTTTAACCAATTTATGGAGCTCATTGAGCTCTTTATCCCTACCGAAAAGCTCTATTCTACTCTCTTTGGGCTTTAAGCTAAATAGCATTGTAGGTTACCTAGGTAACTAGTTACCTAGGTAACCTATAAAGTTAATTCAATATTATAGATGCTAAGTTTATGAGCTGAACTTTAGATAATTTACTTGGGTACAGAGAATGGTTGATATTAAGTCGAGAGTTATGGGTGCACCTAAGACCATTAAATTGTACTTGGATAATTCATACATTAAAGTCTGTGAAAGCAGAGTTCTAGATGTAATTGAGGATAGGGGTTTGAGAGCCTATATTGTGCTTGATAAAAGCATTTTTCATCCCAGAGGAGGGGGACAGCCAAGTGATGTTGGTTTGATTACGTATGAAACCTCAGCCTTTAAAGTGAGGAAAGTATTGGATGTTAATGGCGTGCTAGTTCATTATGGTAAGTTTACGGCTGAACCTTTCTCGTCAGGCTGCAGTGTTAAGTGTGCGATTGATTGGAATTATAGGTATAAAGTTATGAAACTACATACTGCTGGCCACATAATAGATTATGCTTTAAAAGAAGTTTACGGTAGAGTTGTAGATACACTTGATGCAATGCATGGTCCACCTAAAGCATATATTGCTTATGAAGCAGAAGCTCCAAGCGAGGATCAATTAAGGAAGATAGAGGCTATAGCAAATAAAATTGCGAAAGAGGGCAGAGTCATTAGAATAGTTTATGTAAGGAAAAATGAGCTTAGTAGAGTGGCATTTAATGCTCCAAACATATCTAGATTACCTGAAAGCGACTACTATAGAATTGTTGTAATTGAGGGGGTCAATGGAATCCCATGCACGGGAACGCATCTCAAAAACACAAGGGAAATTCATTCAATTAAAATTTTAGGCGTAGAGGAGGTTGATGAGGGATTTAAGCTTTATTATGATGCAACTTAAAATCAAACTCTTAGATCAAATTCATTAGTAATGCACTCCAATTTAAGCTGGCTTAAATTAATTTCGGGGAATAGTTATCGTTTAATTTTAGTAGTGAGTTGATCTTGATTTCACTCATATCTCAAGGCTACTGCTGGAGGTATCTTTGCGGCTTTATATGCTGGGAAAATTCCCCCAATAATTCCAACTAGAAGTGTAATGAGCACCGTTTTGGCTATGAGTTGAGGGGAAATTACTGGTGCAACATAAATTGCTATTTGAGTTAATCCAGCTCTTATTCTCAGTCCTCTGGAGGCAAGTATATGTGCACCAATTATTCCAAGTACTATTCCAATTAAGCCTCCAATTAAACTCATCACCAATCCCTCACATAAAATCATGAGCAACACCTGTCTATCAGTGAAGCCGACAGCCTTCATGACACCTATTTCCCTAACCCTCTCAATAACCGAGGTAATCATTGTTGCCGCTACACCTGCAACTGCAACTGCGAATGCTGATAGACTAGTAGTGAACATTATGAAGTTAATTGCACTTGTAACTGAGCTTATTGCATTAGCTATTCCTTGAAACGAAACTACTGTAACGCTGTCTCGATACCTATCCCTAATTTCACGCTGAATGTCGAAGACTATATCGCTACTCTCAGCTAATATGAGTATTCCAGACCACTCCTTTAATCCGAGCAGCTTTGGGCCAGCATCCAAATTGAGGAATATGGTTTCATCTGGATTAAGAGTAAATGCTCCACCAAACTTATTTAACACAGCTGAAATAAGTATAGTAACCCTCCTAGTCTTAACTCTACCACCGCTCTCAACCTTATATAGCGTGATAGTTATTGAATCATCAGTTGAATACATCTGGCTACCATCATCATCAAAAGCAATGTTATACCCAACTACTCCCCTAACTATCTGCGTACTTGGTGGAACACTTCCAACTAAGACTTCCAAGTTCGCTATTGCCTCTAAAATGAAGTCTATTGGCAATGCATATATGACAACATTCTTCTCCTCAGTTCCAAACTTTATTTTACCCTGAGTTATGTAGAAAGGCTCAGCCCTATAAACACCTGAAAGGGATCGTATGGTATCTAGATCCCTAAATGTTAATCTGAAGTCTTCATTCGGAGTAACAAGTATTAAGTTTTGACCTAGAGATTGAAGACTGCTGACAATATAGTTTGAATAGCCCTCCACCACGCTCGTCATCATTACGAGTGCTAATGGCCCAATAGCAATACCTATAATGGTTAGTGCAGCTCGAATCTTCCTGTCAAATAGGGTTTTGATTGCAAACCTTATTGAGTCGAGGATGAACATGAAGCTCATACCTCGCGAAGCACCTCCTCTCCCACGAAAGCTCTCTCATGCCTCTTGAGATACCTGTAAATTAGTATTAGTGAGAGAGCTAGGAAGGCAAGTACCATGGCAATTACCAGCTGATAGCTCATGAATGGTGGCTGTCTAGGTGTTTCTTCAACTTTAATTTCAGGCTTAACTTTCACTACTGGAATATTGAAGACCTTCCTATGAAATCTACCATAATCATCACAGTACCGTAGCTCAACTGCAACCACATTCACATCCCCACTAACTGGGACATCCACCCTAAATGCCAATTGAGATGCTGAATCAACATCGCCTATGAAAGCTGTTGAAGTGCTATTTCCAGCTTCAACCTTTACTTCAGCGCTCCTGGCAGTTGAGAGCCCATAATTAATTATTGTGCCGCTAACAGCAAGGCTTCCCTCTTTAAGCTCAGCCTTAACGTCACTTCCAAGCCTCAAGTCAATGAAAGGTTCAATTAGCACTGCTGCTGAAATATTAAAGAAGTGCTGATATCCAAGTACATCCTTAAATCTGACAGCCACCATTAATGGCAGAGTTGTGTATTGAATTAGTGCTTCACCAACACCAGTCATTATGCTCGTCGGGTTATATATTAAGTTAAATGTTAATGAGACGTTCCTGTACGGATCAATCCTGCTAATATATTTTACATTCTGAATTGGAATTAATATTGGTGATTGGGGTATAATTGCCACATAAACATCATATATTGACGAGAACCCAGTATTTGATATATGCATAGCCAGTAATGCCGAGCCATTAACTATCTTAATGCTATTAGGTAAGTATACTTCAAGCATTCTAGTTGAACCATAAATGCTTATTGGTAACGTGAACCTAATTCTCCTAACATTATCCCAGTGATCTATGAAGTTGAGAACTGCATCTGCATAATAAACTCCAACCCTATCAACATGAATATTGAGGGGGACTATGAAGGAAATGATGTCACCCTCACTAACCACTTCTTCGATGCTCTTACTTCCACCCATCATGTATGAGAGCATAAGTGATGAAAGCTGGCTAATCAATGCTTGCTGAGGCGGTAGCTGGCCGAGCCCTGTTGAAGCCATTACGTGCGTGAATGGAGGTATATACGCTATTGATCCATTATTTATTGAACAAGTAAATCCCTCGGGTAGGTATACTTCTAATACTGGCCCGCGAATCTGCTTTACATAGTTGTTTCTAATTAAGACAACTAAATATGCACCGTAGGTTCCAGGTTCGGGTGAAGCACCATACCAAGAAGAGGTTAATAGCTGAACTGCCTCACTTAAATCATCTACACGAATATTTATGCTGAACTCCTGCTTCACCTTAAGCTGGGCTCCACCACACTCAACAACGTAATCAGCTATCAATTTAGCTTTATGGATTGATGGAGTGACATTTCCAACTGAAACTGTGAATTCAGCTGTAATTGAGGCTAAGCTATCTACTGGACCACTAATATAGGTCACTGCATAGTCACCGAACTTTGACTCGAATCCGCTGGGCAATAGTAGCTTCAATTCTAAACCTGAAATGCTATAGGGCCACTTATTGGCTAAAGTAACTGTGAAAACTGCATCTCTAGTGTTTGGGTATACTGGCCAATTATTTCTCCAACCATAATCAACCACCTTTAACCCTTTACCAGCAGCAAAACTCGCCACTTCAAGAGATACTTGAAATGATCTTTCAACATTTATATGAGCTCCAAATTCAGCGAATATGTACTTTAAGTAAACTTTAAAGAATATGCTTCCCGTACCTGCACCTACTAGGTCGACATAGAGTGTTGCTCTACAGCTAGCTCCAGGCTCAAGTCTAGCTGCACAGAAGCTTGAGCTAGTAATAAGTTTCACACTTGGAGATAGGCTTGCAACCTCAATACTTACACCTTCAACGGGATACCTGCCCTCATTCATTATCACAAATGTAAGCGGAACATTCCTCTCATTCTCGAAAACCGTTATTGGCCTATTAACACCCCAATACCATGAGACAAGCCTTAATTCAGGTAGATAGTTGCTCACCGATTCAACTGGAATATTAATAATCAATTTCTGAGCAAATCTCGTGAGTGCATTATTAATTCTCTTAAAGTAGCTAATAGTAATTTCAGCTTCATAAATTCCTGGCGAGAGGCCCCCATCAACATCCATTACTAAGTCTAGGGTGCATGTTGAGCCTCCAGGCACACCATTAAATATCGAGCCCTCAATACCCCTCAGCTTAAATTTGCTTGGCAGGCTCACATTAACATCAGCACTGCTAATGGCATCAGGCTTAATGTTAATGAACTCCAATCTCAAAACCACTTGACTAGCTGATGGAAGTATTGGAGCATAACTCCCCCTATAAATAGAGGATAGTTCAGTTAAAAGTAGGCTTTCATCACCAATTAAGCTTAAGACAATGTTGAAAGCTTTGCTTGCAATATAGTAGCCGCCATCCTGCCTAACTACACCCTCCACCACTATTTTTACTGGTATTTGAGTTACATTTGACTCCACATTAATTCCACTGAAAATTGCAGTTACAACTTGACCATAATTCAATATGTCCTCCCTAACCCATATAGACTTGGTGCTGCCACTCTCAAAGACTGCATTTAAATCATTTAACTCCATGGCAACTTTCAAAACCATAATTTGATCTGAATGAAAGCTCTGAAATGTAACATAAGCAGCTACTCCATAGCTCTCATTTGAAGCATAGCCTTCATACCATCCATAGTCTATGAGAGTTAAATTCAATACTGGATAACATATTTCCAGTGGAATGCTAAATGTTTCATTAACCCAGAACTCCGATCCATGCACATCAACCAATGCTTCAACAACTAACACTATTGAAGATATACCTCCACTACTAGCTGTGACGTTCATTGGTCCAATAGCAACTTCAAATACATCCCCATAATCATAGCTTCCATCAACTATAATTACTTGATTCATTCTCCCACTCATCAATTTCAAGTGGGGTGATGGATATGCATTGACAACTATATTTGAAGCTGATGCTTGAGCTCCAATTCTCAGGGATGCATATGCATGTACATTACAGGAAGTAGTATATGCGGTGCCGCTCCTCCACCCATAATCAATTAGCTCAAAAACCCTTATCTTCGAGCTTGAAATTACTATTGGAATTGAATAGCTTATGGAAACATTGTAGAATGAATCGTCACTTTGCCATGCAATACCATTTATCAGTAGCTTGGCAATATAGGTTCCAGGCTTAGCTGAGCAGTTGATATTTATTCCTTGAAATACAATTGTCGCCCTGGATCCGCTGTTAACATTTATCCCTGACCTCTTAATCACTTGGGGTTCAAAGATGTTTGATGGTAAAATAAGTGTTGCAATTGCATCTCTTAAATTTACTGCATCAAGGTTTTCGACTACTATGATTAAGGATTCATCGGCGGAGCCCGGATAGACTTCTTGACTGCTCCAATATGAATCAGCAAAGTAGAGCTCGATTTCGGGTTCAATGAGGCTTATCGATAAATTATATGCCTGTATTGACCAGAATTCAGCTCCATTTTCTGAGCCAAAAATAGTTAAGTTTAGAGTTGCATTGATGAGACCGGAGTCATTGATTATCAGCCTATCGGATTCAATTGTAAAGTAGTCTCCATAGCCATAACTGCCAATTAGTGTTGAAACTGAAATTTCACTTCCATTAGCAAAAAACGCATTTCCATAAGTAATATTGAATACAGCTGTTATTGCACTTATAGTTCTAGTATCCATAACTTGAAATTGAACATATATTCTAGCAAACCTCAAGTTATTTACATTCCTAATTGCAGTTAATCCATAATCAATAATCTTCAAATTGAGAATTGGCGGTGATGCCAATGTTATATTAAACGTGAGAGATACTGATTCAATATAATTGACTCCATCACTCGTCCTAGCAGTCGCATTGATTATCAGGGTCACTTGATAGTTGTAGTTTGGAATTGCATCTGGCGATATATCTAGATTACTAACTGTAATGGTGTATCTATCATCAACATTTATCGCCCCGATATTGACATTGACTTCTCTCGGCCTAATAATGCTCGGAAACTTGAGAACAGCATTACCACTAGCAATAGACGAATTTCCTCGATTCTCTAAAATAATATTTAGAGATACGCCTTCACTACCAGGATATGCTGTTGGAGTCCAATAACTATTAATAATAACTAGCTCTATCGGGGGATAATTGGTCACTTCAACATTTATCCCCGATAATACTTCGAAGTGAAAGCTTGAAGTCTCATTAACATACCTGTAAGTTATGTTGAGCATTAAATCATAAGTTCCTGGAGCAGCATCTTCACGTACATCAATGCTATACTTAAAAACCATGACATCTCCAGACCTAACTACACTATAAGTTGTACCATTAGGCATGTAGGGGGGAGAGCATGACTGTGAATTCCTACTAAACGTAAATGCTGAGGGTAAAATTAGGCAGCCAGCAACTCCAGTTAAATTAACATTACCAATATACTGCACTTCAACAATTAACTGCACATTCCTACTCCCGGGATAAATTTGCTCGGAGCCCGAAGATGACTTATAATTATATGAGAGGAGCTTGAAAGCACTAGGTGAACCGAGTGCACTACCAATATTGGTGAGCAGGGCTATCATCACTGTAATGAGCAGTAACTGCGTAGTTAATTCAATCTTAATTTTCAACTTCATGTTAACACCTGTCATTAGATATATCTGTAGATATATAAGCTTTACTTTAAGTCCAATATTCAATTAATTAAAAAGATTAACTCACAGTCTTAATTATACACTTATCTTTATCAGGTTTCTTACTTCCAATAATTTTCCCATCTCTAAGAACATATATTATGTTTGCACAATTCGCAACTTCGGGATCATGAGTTACAACTATTATTGTTTGACCCTGCCTATTTAATTCTTGAAAAGTTTCCATAATTACCTTAGCTGAAGCCCTATCCAAATTGCCCGTCGGCTCATCAGCTAATAGGATTTCTGGAGCTCCAACAATTGCACGGGCAATTGCAACTCTCTGCTGCTGACCACCACTAAGTTGATTGGGTCTCTTGTGAAGCCAATCCAATTCACCGCCAATTCTCTTGAGAGCTCTAATCACCATTTTAATTCTCTCACTTCTCGGTATGCCTCTAGCGATGAGGGGGAGCTCTATGTTTTCAAGAACAGTTAAGCGATTGACTAAATTGAATGTTTGAAATACGAATCCAATCTTCCTATTCCTAAAGTATGCTAGTTGCCTTGAATTCAACCTTGAAGTGTCGATACCGTCTATGTACACCTTACCTCTAGTTGGTTTATCAAGTAAGCCAATCATGTTAAGCATCGTCGATTTACCGGAACCGGATGGACCCATTATTGCTATGAAATCTCCACGATTAACAGTTAAATTGACTCCCCTAAGACCATAAGTGATTATATCTCCAACCCTGTAGATCTTAACTACATCAACTAATCTTATAACTTCACTATTCATATCAATAGTCAAATAATCACAAAACTTTATAAATATATCTGCAGATACTCTTAGATAGCAATGAAAGAGATGAAGCTCATTACAGTTAAAGGCCTATTCAGGTATTTAGTACTATATGTTTTGAAGGAAAAGCCTCTGCATGGATATGGCATAATGAAGAGGATTGAGGAGCTACTTCAATTTGACTATATTCCAAGCCCAGGAATAGTATATCCAACACTACAGCTATTAGAGGACATGGGATACATAGAATCAGAATATGTTGGTAGGAGGAAGGTTTACAGATTAACTAGTGAGGGAGAAAGATTACTTAATGAAAATATTGATGAAGTTGAAGAGTTCATAGCTAAAGCTAAGTACTTTAGGAATTTAGCTAAGGAAATTGGATTAGACGATTTAGTAGATATACTCAGGTACTTAATCATGAACATAACCAGAGTTCCACCAGAAGTAAAGAAAAAGCTGAGAGCACATATCCAAGAAATAGTGAATACACTAAAGTCCCTAAAAAAGTAAAGGGCTCATCCATGAATCTAAGGCTGTAAGCCCATAATAAACCCTGATTTGAAATAGGAAAACTAATAGGTTTGATTTTCACTTTAATTGAGAGATGAAGGAGCTTGATGTACTTAAGCTCCCAACCCTCACTATAGGCATAGTTGTTCTGGTTGAGGAAATCATTGGAATATATGCTGGAAGCTTAGCATTAATTGCAGATGCACTGCATGCAGTAATTGATGTAATAGCATGCATAGCAGTGCTCGTAGTAGCTAAGCTATCCCTCAAGCCACTAGATGAAATGCATAGCTATGGGCATAGAAATTCGATACGATTGGCAGTTTCATTGGAAGCATATTCCTCATTATAGCCTCAATAGCCATTGGATTTGAAGCGTTAAAAATGATCTTGACGGAATACGTAGTTGAAGTTGGATATTTAGGCTTCCTTGCAGTTGGCTACACGTTACTCATGGACATAACTAGAGCATTACTGTTTAAGAGAGTTGAAGTTAAAGAAACAGTTGAATCGAAAATTAAGGAGGTAGTTTCATCGATAAGAGAAGTTAAAGCAATATATAAACTGAGAATTCTAGAAACTCAAAGTGGAAGAATAATATCATTTCACATTGAAGTGGATCCTAGAATGACAATTGAATGTGCACACAAGCTAATTGAAGAAATAGAGAGAAGAATCATAAGTGAAATATCAAATACAATAAGCGTAACAGTACATATAGAGCCCCACCATAAACCAGGTGAAGCAAGGTTAATTGAAGATGAAGAGTTCCTCAAAGTAATTAGACGTGCAATAGAAAGGTACAGAGAAGTTAGGAAAGTAAATAGAGTGATTGCATGTGAAAATATTGACAGAATATCCATTTACATAGACTGCATAGTTAATGGGAGGACACCAGTTGAGGAGATACATAAATTAACAATTGAAATGGAGCATGAAATTAGGAATATTCTTGGAAAGAAAGTTGAAATAGATATTCACACGGAACCTGAGTGATTAACTGTAATGCAATAAGTTACTTGCGTCATTATCAAGACGAAACGATAAATGTGTGTTGATGCGCATAGCTATATTTGGAGAGCACATGTTCACTAGATATGCTGCAATTGTAAAGAATTTAAGAGGAGTCCTACTATTCGATTTGAAGGAAGAAGGCGTTAAAGATAAACTGGAATGGCTTGTGAAAAGATTCAAATATAGAAATCTTGGAGTTACGCCAACATTATTATCTAAGTACTATGAAGACTTGAAAAAACACTTAAATGGCAAACCATTTAGAAAGCTAGTTTACCCAATAAGTGAGCTGGAAAAAGCTACCGAAATAGTGTCGAAAGCACTGAATGTTCCCTTAATAGTAAGTGAAGCACTTACGTTTTCATCCATATACATATCGCCCTTACTAATGATTGGAAGCTCCTTTAAAAGCTACATTGAAGAAAATTCAATTGAAATAGTGAGGACATGTAAAGAAATGGATATAAAGTCTTGGAAGCTGCACCTAAGAATTGCAGACTACACTATTCTAGACATGTATGAAGAAAATGTTTGCGAGGCACTAAGAATTATTAGTGGATTAAAATCGAAGAGTATGAAGTTAAGTGAATTAGAAGAGATACTTAGAAATAGAGTAGCTAGAGTTCAAAGAGACGTCAAGCGCTACTGGCGCATAAAATGTGATGAAGGAAGACCCTTCCTCTACTATGTTGACTTACTATCGAAAGTTATTGATAAAATAGCTAGAGGAGAACTAGATGCTGACAAGTTAATAGAGGAATACTCCGCAAGCCTCACCATAATTCCAGTAGTATATGTTCCAGCAAAACACAATTAATTTCAACTAAATAGAAGCTTAACTTCAAGCATTTAATGCAATAGCAAACCAGACTTAATCTTGAATGCTCGAGTCGATTAATTGCATGATACATTATAAATTAAAGTTATGATACATAACTGATCGTCATTCCATATCCAACTACTTTAATAGTAATAAATCACTATAGCTATTTGAATTACAATAGATGCTATTGCATACAAAAACCAATTGTTGACTTATAAAAACACCCATAAATAGCGCATTATCTCCGCGTCAATATTCCTCTACGAATAAATAAGTATGTTAAGCAGATCATAATTGTGATTGCAATTGAAAGAAAAACAAACCCTAGGAATTTAGGCGACATAGTTGGCGGTTTAAGAACTAAGCCTCGCTGGATAACTTTAAATTTGACATAAACATTACCAATAATAGTACCAGCGGGAAATGGATTCGGTGGAAATACATTAGTTAACGTATATTTCCCTTTTCGAGGTCCACCAGCAATGAAAAATTTAGGTTTAATTTCAATGAACTCATAATCCGCAAAACCAGGAATATCGAGCATAATTTCGATAAAAGTTCCAGTAGAGGACTTGCTGCATGTTCTTATTGGAAGCGTGTAATTAAATATTTTGGCAACATCAATAATATACATCTTTCCATATTCTAGTTTGAAATAGCTACGCAATCTTTTAATAAAGGTGAAATCAATGGGAACTTCATTTTCAGATAGAAGAATATGTAGTGCTTCAGCAGCAGTAATGGGATTCTCAATTCTCATCTTAATAAGGTAGGGCGGTTTTAAAATACTGTAATCAACCATATCAAGTAGACCATCAGGCTTTAATTTAAGAAAAAGCTCAACTAAATGGTTTGCATTACATAAAAAAGTGAATTCAATAGTCAATTTATCAACATATCTTTTACCAGTGATTGGATCGATTGTTTTCTCGATTTTTTCATTTAGAATTTTAAAGTTACAATCGAGGAAATTACAAAAATATTTAATTAAATTATAAATTTCCATTCTTCCTACCTCTGTACTTACATCCCTTAGTATGTATGCAGCCTTGCAAGAAATCGATGTAGCTCCATTCTCTTTGCATTCTAAGTTGATGTGAAATTCATATAAATTATTAAAATTAATGAGATCTCCAATATCGATAATGGAGTAACATGAAATTAATATTGATAGATCACCAAAGGCATTTAAACGAATACTCATATATTCAAATGGCGCAAAAATCTGATTAATATTTAAAGATTGAGCACATATAGCGGTAGCAATTGCTACCGCTAGTAGAAGGCTATTGTATTTAAAATAACATTTCATCATTCATATTCTATCTAATTACAGCTTTATATATGCTTTTCTAGAAAAGTATATATAGAAATTTTACAATATTATAATTTGATGATATGAGGTGATAAATGTGAAATTGAATATTAGTAAATGGAGAATAATTACATTGGCGTTAATAGTTCTTTTCAGCTCATTATCTTCATACATGGTGTTTGCAATTGTGCCATACTTCTTTGATGGAGAATTGCATTATGTAGGCGATTATAACGATCACTACAATTATTTAGAAAGAGGAAGATACTCTGTTGATGTAGATTGGTATCCGCCCGGTCCATCGCTATGCTTTGTATTTTATGATATAATCGACGATAATTGGAAAATAGTTGCAATTTATCAGACAGTGACAGGAGGAACTGATTTATTTGTAGTCTATATTGATCCAGAAAGCGACGTTATGCGCGTGTACTGGGCGACAGATAATGGCGGAGAAACATTGTACTATGACGGAGTTGTAAATTGGGTTTGGTTCTGGTCTATTGGCAATGCAGAAAGCTAACAAGAATATAGCTCAGAGAAGCCAATTTTTATATTTCAATACAAAATACAATATAGCTGGGGAGCAGTTTAATTATTTGTTCATGAAAAGAACTTTGCTCTTGAAATTAGTGTTTTGGGAAGTGAATTGTTATGAAAGCTATTGTAGCGAAGGATTTAACTAAGATTTACAGAGTTCGGGGTCGTAGGATCATTGCTGTTAATAAATTGAATTTGAAAATATTGGAGGGTGAAATTTTTGGTTTGCTCGGACCTAATGGTGCTGGTAAGACTACTACAATAAATTTGCTTTTAGGATTGACCAGTCCAACTAGTGGTGAAGCATATGTTTTTGGATTTGATATCGTCAGGGATTCGGTTAAGATTAGAGAGCTGGCTGGATTAGTTCCTGAGAAAGCTGGCTTTTATGGTAGCTTAACTGCATATCAGAATTTAAAGTATTTTGCTGAATTATCTGGTATGCCTTCAAGTGAATTGGATGAAAGAATTGAGTGGGCACTTAAATTTGTTGATTTAAGTGGTTGGAGAGATGTTCCTGTTAAAGCCTTTTCGCGAGGTATGGTTCAGAGATTGGCTTTAGCAAGAGTTTTAGTTAGGAGACCTAGGATCATATTTTTAGATGAACCAACTGCAGGTTTAGATCCTAAAGCATCTAGGAAGTATAGGTTATTGATTAAAAAGCTCAACAGAGATTATGGTGTGACTATAGTTATTTCCAGCCACATGCTCCATGAAGTTAGGAGAATCTGCCATCGAATAGGTTTTATGAAGAAGGGTAAAATAATTTCTACTGGTAGAGTTGAAGAACTTCTAAAAAAGTTGAAGCTAAGAATATTAATTGAAGTAGATCAATTAAGCAGTGAAATTTTAAATGAAATCAAGTCCCTAAATGGAGTACTTGGCATTGATAAAGTTAGGGGCAATAAAGTTTACTTGACTGCCAGCAGAGATTTGAGACTTGAAATCTCCAAGATATTGATTCAACGCGGAGTGTTAATCAAGACCCTCAAGATCGTGCATCCAACCCTAGATGAGCTTTTCATGCAGCTAAATAGATAGCTATTTGAGGTGAAATTCCTTGAGTAGATCCTTAATTATTGCCAAGAAGGAGTTGATGGATTACTTTAGTAGCTTTAGATACATAACCATAGTGATGTTCTTAGCCGCACTTATCAGCTTATCTACCTACTCATCCATATCTAGAGTTCGAAGCGAAGCTACCAGCTTTCTTGATTTAATAACTAGGGCTACCCCATCAATAATAACCCTGATCACCTATATTGGGTCTATACTCGGGGTGAGCTTGGGCTTTGACTCAATTAATAGGGAGAGAAAGGAGGGTACATTACTTGCAGTTCTTTCATGCCCTGTTTATAGGGACAGCGTTATTGTTGGCAAGTTCATTTCAGGCGCGATATCAATTATGGTTTCCATCTTACTAGCTAATCTTCTAGCTTCCGGCCTCATAATTGCTTTCACGGGCATATCTCTGAGTTTAGACGAAGCATATAGATTTCTAGCGTTTATCTTACTGTCATTTACATATGTGCTCGGCTACTACGCTATTAGCATGCTATTCTCAGTTTTAATTGACGAGGTATCAGTTTCCCTTCTAGCCTCAGTGATTTTCTGGATGATCAATGCATACATTGTTCCAAGCATTTCCTGGACTATTGCTGAAATGATGTCTCTGGAGAACATAGAATATCGAAGAGTTATTCGTGCCTCAATACTAATGTTCTCAGTAAATGAGCATTACCGGGCAGTTTCAATATGCCTATTAAATCCAAGAGCAGCCTACAGGCTCATGCCAATAACTATTTGGAGCATTCCAATTAAACCATTAAGTTTAATGGAAACTCTGATGACGACCTGGCCAAGCATAGTAACCTTGGTGGCCATAACAATCATCTGTACTGTCATGGCCTACATAGCCTTTACTTCAAGAGAAATATTCTAAACATAACATACATTAATTAACTAATATAAACACCTATATTTCGGGCCAAACCTTAAGCGTACCCCTCAATTAAACTTAATAATTGGAAAACTTGATTTTCGCAATATTATCTTATTAATGGTGATATGGAGGCACATCAAGAAATATTGCTGATTGATATTGTATGTCCGTTAGCTTTTTAGTTCAATAAATAGTTAGTGTACTGCTTTTAGCAGGAGTATTACTGCTATTATCTGAGTTATTAGGGCATATGCAACTATTGGTGGGGTGAGCTGCAGATTTATGAAGTACCCGTAAACTGCACCACTCACTACGAAGCCCAGACCATATGCTATGTAGAATGTTCCATAAGCTAAGCCTCTATATTCGATTGCCGATAACTCTGCTACTGCAGCTCTATAGATTGATTCCTGCATACCGAGTATTATTCCGAAAATTAGTGCTGCAATTATTATTGAACTGAATCCCCCTATGAAGGTGAAGATTGCTGGGAGTATTGATAGTGCGAATGGTATTAACAGTACTTTTCTTCCATAATTATCATATGCTAGTCCAGCTATTGGAGCTGCAACTGCATCTACTCCTTGAACTATTAAGTATAGTGTGGAGAGGACCCATGGAGCCGCTATTGGTGAAGCTCTGAATAGGATTAGTGAAATGTGAATTAAGCCAGCAGTATTAATTAGAACTGCAGCTAGATAAAACCAGAACTTGCTTGGTAATGCACTTATGGTTGAATGGGAAGTGGGTTCTCTTCTTAAGTCGATAGTGTATGGTTTCAGTTTTCGATATGCTAGGAGTAGAGCTGCAACTAGTAAAATGTAGGGTGCTGATAGTGCAGTGAAAGCCTTACTGAATGCTCCACCAGTTAAGTATAGTGCTGCTGTTGCTATTGCTGGGCCGCCGACAGCTCCAATTTGATCCATTAACTCGTGGAGTCCGAATGCTTTACCTGCACCAACAGACTTACTTATGTGGGATAGCAGGGTGTCTCTAGCTGGACTTCTAATTGCTTTAGCTAACCTCTCGATTAAGATTAGGAGGAGTGCTAGCTGCCAATTACCTGTAATTGCTAGTAGTGGTATTGCTGCTAGTAGTAGGTAGCCTAGCATGGTGAAAGCCCAGTAGCTTCTAAGCTTATCAACTAGAAAACCGCTCACCAACCTCAATCCGTAACCTATGAACTCACCTAAACCAATTACAACTCCAAATGCAATTGCAGGTGCACCTAGATAATTTAAGTACTGTGGTATGATGCTCCTAGCACCCTCATAAATTAAGTCCCCAGCTAAACTTATGATTCCGAACAGAACTATGCCCATGTAGGCAACTTTAACAGTGAGCTTACTAGCTTCACTCATTCTCTCACTTAACTCAAATCTCTAATGAAGACTAAAATAGGTTTCGAAGCTCCTTCAACGTTAATTTGCTTAGCTACTTCACTGAACTCAACTTCACCTATGAAGTCGATGCTACTAGTCCAAAACCTTCTATGCAATTCAACTATGCGATTAACTGGAACTCTGCGGTAGTCATCCATGCTCTCCTCAATTTTAGCTCTAAGCTCACTGAACATCTTAGCAATTTTAGGTGTGTACCTCCATAAATGGTACTTCGTGAAGCTCTCATAATCAACATACTTCGAGTACCACTTCCTCCACTCAAACTTTAGAATTGAATCTATGAAGCCTACATCCTCAACTTCAGCATCACTTACTGCATAGAACTCGTATAGGCACTTATATGGGCAGTAGTAGCATGAAACTCTAGTTAAACCTTTAAGGTAGTCTGGGTGAACTAAATTGTAGCTCTTAACTATTCTAGCTACGTCGAGTATTGTCATTGGAGCTATTGGCATGAAGTTCTTGCCCTTGAAAATCCTACCCTCTAAGAGCATTTTAAATAGCCTACTAAACCTCTTACCAGCTTCCCAAACTCTATCTCCGATAGCTGTGTAGTTGATGTCCATTTTCCTCTTAAACTCCTTTAATGGTCTAGTTTTGAGGTATGTGCACCACCTAGCTCTCCTATATGGTAAACCATTCTCTTTCAAGTACTTCCTCATAATCCATCTCGGTGGACTTAAAACTTCAATTTCAACACCCAGTTTACTTGAAACCTTATCTATGAACTTGAGGTTGAATGTTGGCTCGAGGTATGGCATGTGAACGTACACTACGTGGAGCTTGAAGTTTACATGCTCACTCAACTTTAAAAGCGTTATGAGTGCAACTGTACTATCCTTGCCACCGCTATATGATAGAACTACCTTTTTACCTTCAATTACGCTTCCAATTTTCCTCTTAAGCTGCATGATGTACTCGTCGAAGTTGCTAGTTAGGTAAGCTACTACGTTTGGATTTCTCTCGAACCACTTATCTAAGTCTACTGAGTGGCTTGTCAGTTTGATCTTGGAGTTCTCGATTAAGCTCGTTACTTCAATTGCATACTTCTCCATCCATAGAAGCCACTCATCAACTTCACTTGGGTAAGCCTTTATATTCGTGAATTCATTTGAGCTAGCAATTAAATTCACTCTACCACTACTCTTCAACGGTATGTACTCGACCATGGATGCTGCACCTTCAACTTCGGCTGCTTCTCCTCCACTATGTAGGGTAGTTTAGCTCTGGAAACTACTAGAGGTACATCAACGTTGCTTAGATAGGTTAATGCGAGCTTCTTTCCAAGCTTAGTTAGGATGAAGACTGGAATAGATATACCTAACTGCATTAGTGCGTGAGAGCCAATCTTCTCTCTAACAATTTTGGATGCACTAGCACAGACAATATCCGCCTTCTTTAAGTGCTCAACATCACTCCCCTCAACTAGCGTATTGCATGTGGAGAACACTGCAATTTTAACTCCACCATACTTAGATTCTACATCTCTAATTTCACTGATAGCACTTGCATTCAACCCTATGATCGTTACTGCAATTTTCTTGAAACCCATCGAGATAGCTTCAATTATGCCCTTAACTTGATCGATTACAGCAGTATTTTTGTCGAGCACTTTCCCGCCATTCTCTTCAATGTACTTGATAACCTCTTTAATGGGTGAAGTTTTAATTATACCATTTAACCTCGCACCTATACCTTGAACTAAGCTTGGATTCCAAGAGATAACCGTCCCTGCACCTTCACAGACAGTTACTGCGCAGTCGATTAGGCCTTCATGCATGCAAACACTGATAATTTCGGAGCTACCAAATGGGACGACAAGTTTATCGCAGAAGCATCTACGTGGAGTGCAGAAACCGTACTTCTCCATCTTAAACTTAACGATCTCCTCCACGGCGCACTTATTGATCCACTTAACTTTATAGACTGCTTCAACGTATGGACAGCACTCCACTGCTGGTTCAGTTAAAACTTCAATTTTACCATTGCAAACTCTAACTCTAGCACCTCGACATAGGAACTCGTGGCAACCCATTGAACTCACTAAGTTCACCGTGAAGTAAGCTTGGTCATGAAACTCTTTAACTTTATGCTAGCTATTTCTCAATTGGATTGCGTTTAGGGGGTTTAGTGGAGGAGTTTTCATGGTTATGGAGGTAGTTTTGAAGCCGATAGGTGTTATTCATGTGGATGCATCGGATGAGGAAGTTGCGTCATCACTCCACGGTGTTGATGGAATTATCGAAGTCTACCCCGAGTATGCTGATGGTTTGAAGGGAATTGATGGTTTTAGTCACATAATAGTGCTAGCATACCTACACAAGGTGAGCAGTGAGGGTAGGAGAGTACTAGTTATTAGGCATAGGAGGTTCTTGAGGTTTGGGTTTAAATTGGAGGAGCTACCTGAAGCAGGAGTTTTTGCTTCAGATTCACCTGTTAGACCAAACCCGATAGCATTAACTATAGTTGGGTTGAAGCGGAGAGATGGTAGATTTCTTTACGTCTCAAATCTAGATCTCTTCAATGGAACACCGGTACTAGACATTAAGCCTTACACGCCTGAAAGATCGATTAATAGGAGTGAATTGAAGCTACCGGACTGGTATGTCGAGTTTTGGAGTAAGGTTAAGAGTAGACTAGGTGAAGTACCTCTTTAACTTGAGTTTACTACACTTCAGTTAAGAACTTCACTTAAAACCTCAAATATGTGCGGTAAATTATCGTAGCTTGCACCTATAACGATAACATATCTTCCCCTTTTAAGCTTGTACTTTTCATCAATGAAATCTACAACAATTAATTTATCAGCATATCTCTTTAACTCATCTATTGAAATTTTCAGTTCTTCAGCGTATTTCTGCTTAATTAATCTGATGATGAAGTCAAACTAATATTTGAAGTTTGAAGTCTAAGTCTTCGAGATTGAAGTTTGTGGAGACTTCAATTCTACGACTTAAGATAATTGGAGTTTTCAGGATAGGAAGCTAGCCTTGACTTCGCATTTAAACTGCTCCTCCAAGAATTGAGGCCAAATACTCTAGCTGTGCCGTAGTCTGGCTTTAAGAATTCAGCTAAAATTTTCAGTGTAGCAGTTTTACCTGAAGCGCTAGGTCCAATGCAACCTACAGCATTACTAGTTCTATCCCAACTACTTACACGAGACTTGGAAAGCTATACTTATTGCTTCCTTCCGGTAGAGAACTCTCTAGCATAATTGTGGTGGTTTAGCTTCCATAGAATTAAAAAATGAGAGTGAGTTGAAAGCGTTTCACTTTAGTACCGTGTGTAGCTAGAGTGGATGTTTTGCTAATGCTAATCCATTACTGAGATCTATTATTGCTCCAGAGAAGCCCCAAATTAAAGCATTTACTCCAGTGAATTTTGCGAGTACAGGCTTCAGTATTAGTATGTTGTGAGTGCATATCCATAGGGTATCTCCGATATTGAATTCATTAACTACATCTCTCCAATAAACATCTCCATTTCCTGCCCTACGCCACTTACCATTTGGATTTAATAGTATGAGCGCCTTGAAACCCTTCTTCTCCACCAATAATGAAAAGCCCCTTCTCCCAATTAACTTACATGTAAACTCTACTGCCCCATGCAGGTACTTGAGTTTACAGCATTTTATTAAAGCCGGCCTTAGGAGCACCTTACTATTCTGCCTCAACCCTAAAAGCACATTATATGCTCTGCCATTCCTCGTTATGGATGCAATGATTAGTAGTGCTAATCCATCATCAATGTAGCTCTTCACTTTACTCCAATATTGAATGGCTGTTAGGTTATTAGAAATAACTAACCACCTACCTCCAGTAATTAGCTTTATGGAGTCGTTCGCAACAATATAGCTATCAGCAATAAGCGTAATGTTTGCCTTGAAAAATCTAATTTTACTTCTAGTTAAAGCTACACCAGCAGTTGCTACTGGATCAACATTTGCCGATACAGACAAACTGTGAATTATAAGTGTACTGAAGAGTAAGGAGATAGCTATAATAATGGTTAATCCAACTATAGCACTCTTCTTCATCAATACTGCAAGTTTGGATTACACTTAAAATGTGTAGTGCATGAATGATATAGACGAATGGTCTAATGTATCTTCTTAAATTTTAATGGAGAACCTTGTTCTCCAAAGCACTTCTAATCGAGTTAGTGTTTTTTCATCTAAATTTAAGTTGCTTAAAACCACTTTATGAATTGAACTTCTACGCTTAACATGCACTACTAAATCCTCTAGTGGCTTTAATGCTGACCTCCTCCTTTCAATTAACACTACTTCACCAACAATGCTTTTAGTTTTCACTCCGAGTAATGTTTCGCGCTTAATTATTAATCCGCTTTTAAATGCAATATATGTTAAACCGCAGTTTTTAAAAATGAAAAATGATATAACCAGTGAAATTAGAGCTAGTGGATATGGCTTTAACTGTGATGGAAGTATTAGAGCTGAAATAATTATCAAAGTGAGAGCATATGCTAAATACGTTAGAACCAGCCTTCTGAATTCTGGTTTTAAAATAACTATTTCGCTACTTGAAAGAGCTGGAATGTTTTCTTCAACTTTAGCTTTAAATTCCATGAGTAGTTTGTAAGTTAATATTCCAAACCTCGAAAGCCTATATAGTGAGCCATCTCTATCTAATAGTAGCTCCATTTCCCTTAAATGGTAATTTAATGTGCTTCCATCCCTAATTTTAAGCTCACTCATTAAATCCTTGAAGGATATAGTTCCGTAGGATGCTATTATTCTTAGAATTTTCCTTCTAATTGGGTGTGCTAGTGCATGAAAGATATAGGATAGCGGATCCTTGGGGTTAAAGTCCAATTCTACTTCTCCTCTCACGATAAATATCTGCTAGTGCAATCGCCAATCCCAATCCTGCCACCAGAACTATTCTGGGATAAGCTTTAAATAGATTGACTTTAAGCTCAAATTCAATTTCCTCATTGAAATGTAGTTTAGTCACGTTTTCCTCTAAGACGAGTAGGATTGCTGAGAAATCATCTTCAGCTAAAGTTAGCTCTCCATGGCAAGTTATTGCTTCACTGAACCTCATAGTATGCAAAAATTGATTCAACTGTTCTCTACTTAAAACCTTATGAAAGTACTTTTCATGCTCCAATGCAATGAGATCAGCTCTCGTTAGGTTAAGTATTTGAGTAATGTTCATGCTCAATATGCTCTTCAATATATAAGCTTTGAACTTTACTGGTGGGCGAAAAGCAATCTTATATTTCTCAGTGCACTCCATTATTGCATCAGGAAATAGCACTATAATACTTGAGTAGCGGCCAGCTTTACCAGCTAGCTTCCAGCTATTAATTACTATTATTGAATCAACTTCTCTACTGTAATAGTGCCCTAAAGATGAAACTCCACTCAGTGCAGGTCTTAGGGAGAGAAGTAGGCATAGGATAAGTATTGCAAATGCAGAAGCTATTATTGGAAAGCCAATTCTCCTAATTCTCATCTACTTCACCTCATAAAACCTATCAAATATCGATATTGAAGCAACCATTAAAATTGATGTGAAGAATACTTGTGTTGCAATTATTTGAAGAATACTTTCCATAAGCACTTCAGAGTAGTAATATACTCCCATGATCTTTGCATAAAGTGTACTGGCCGTAATGATACTTGGAATTAAACTGAAAATTAAGTATTTAATTGCATCCACTAGCTCTGGGCCGGTCAAGTACTTAAGGTATGGTGTATCAACAGAATACGCTATTCCCATTAGGATGAAGCCTATTATGGCGAAAATTAGCCCTGAAGATCTCCTCAGCGAGAATGCGCATATGATCATTAATGCTATGGAGTAAACTTGTGTTAAGAATAGCATCAATGAGAGCAAGTGCACTAGCATGCAAGGAATTAGTGTTAGACTGTAACTTGGCGATATAACTAGTGCGCTTAATATTAATGGAATTATCATTGATGATGAAATTGATGGTATAATTGTTGAGGACCAGAGTGCAATTGCATATTCACTCCTCTTGAAAGGCTGAGTTAAATGGAAGTCTACATGACTCTGAAATTCCATTAAGAGTGGAAATGAGCAAACCATTAGTGATGTTAGTAACGCGAAAAGGTGAGTAACATTCATTACGCTAATAACCTTTCTATGCAGTAGCAATTGAGTGTTTACAGTTGGACTTATGTATGTTGGAGATGTAATTCCAGTTGCTGAGAACATGAATGAAGCAATTACCATGAGAACCATGATGTACCACATGTTTTTGAAATTGCATTCAATTTGAAGTAGCATTAAATTCCATATTGCCTTTAATCTATTCAACTTCAACATTTTCCATCACCTTCAAGTAAATGTCCTCAATTGAGGGGGGCTTCACCATTAACACTTTTAGCTCCAAATTCTTGATAAGCAGTTCAAATTCAGAGTAATTCTGACCTTCAACTATAACTTCAATAATATTGTCCTTGAAGTCTAGCGCAACCTTACGTACATAACTTTGCTCTCTAATCTTTTTCACCTTATTCTCCAAGTTGACTCCAGTTAACAATACCTTAACTGGTAGTTTGTATTTTAATGCTAGGTCTTTAGGCTTCCCTTTAGCAACAATGGTTCCCATGTAAATTATCACTAGCTTATTGCATGTAGCCTCTACTTCTGAGAGTATATGTGATGAAATTATAATTGTGCGATCCTTCCCTGATAGCTCCTTCAAGTAGCTCAATAACAATTTTCTCCCATGGGGATCAAGATTTGCTGTTGGCTCATCTAGCAATAATAGCTCTGGTTCCCCAATTAATGCTGATGCTAATGCCACCCTCTGCAAATAACCTCTCGACAGCTTTGCAATTGGTTTATTTAAGTATTCCTTAAATTCTAGCATTCTTGCAAGTCTAATGATTTCCCTCTTAGAATTACTTATCCCCTTAATTTCACTGATCTTTTCTAGTAAGAATTGAACATCAACCTTCATTGGTAATACTGGTTTTTCAGGTAGAAAGCCCAGCTTTAATTTTACCTCTAAACTGTTCTTCCATGGGTCTAAGCTAAATACCCTGATGACTCCGTAGTCTGGCTTTAATAGTCCAGCTAGAATTTTTAGTGTAGTAGTTTTACCTGAAGCATTAGGTCCAATGTACCCTACAACTTCTCCACTATAAACCTTGAAGCCTACACCCCTAAGTGCCTGAATTTTCCCATAACTCTTTGCTAAATCTTCAACTTCAATTACCAGCTCTATCTCAACCACCTACGAGAGACTTGGAGAACCACACTTATCTACTTCCTTCTAGTGGAGAACTCTCTAACATAATTACAGAAATTTCGGGTTATTGGTGAAGAAGCTGGGTGATGATAGTTTAAGTTTCCATTAAATTAAAATAATTGGGTGAGTTTGAAATGCCTCATGTGGTTAGAGTTGGATTTGCTAATGCTAATAATAGTTCACCTTATTAAAGCAGTAATTGAACCAATAGTAGGAGAGCGCTTAATTGATATGTTGCCAATGTAATATTAACTGGAGAGAGACATCATGGAATATGAACTTTGGTTCAGGGAAGGTATTGAAGATTTTGAGAGAGCTAGGAAATTCATTGATTTAAGTGAAATTAAAGCTGCATACTTTTACATGCAACAGGCAGTTGAGAAAATTCTGAAATCATTAATGGCAAAAAAGTCTATGTTCATAAAGTCGCACGACATATCCTTACTTTATAACTGTGTAGTAAGGGAATATGGAGAGCTAGCAGGATTAAGCAGTGAGGATATAGAGGTATTGAAAAGTTTGACAATACACTACTTCACTTCAAGATATCCAAATGCACGGTTAAGGCTGGGTCTCTCTGAAGAATTCTATAGAGATGTAAGTGAAGCGAGAAGAGTGTTGGAAGTTATTGAGAAGCTAATTGAGATCGCTAAGAAGTTAATTACAGACCCACCGAAATTTGGATTTGATGAATTTGGGCGAAATATTGATCATGTTATTGCGGAGTATGTTAAGAGGATTTCTAAATGCATTCCATTAGCATGTGCAATTGTTTTCGGTTCGAGATCTAGAGGTGACTGGAAGCCTTGGAGCGATGTAGATGTTTTATTAGTACTGCATGAAATGGAGATAAATGATTTCAATGAAGTATTTAAGTTATTTCATGAACCATTAGTTGACTTTAGAATTTACACTGTTAGTGATGCGGTTGAATCTATTAAGCGTGGAGATCCGACAATTCTATTAGCATTACATGAGGGGGTAGTTGTTTATGATGATGGAACCTACAGTTACTTGAGGAAGTTATTAAATAAATTGTGGATTGTTAAGGTGTTGAGGAGGGGAGTTGTGTACAAGTTTATTAGGAAAAGCAATAATTCAAATTAGCTTTTATGATTTACTTTGCTCCTCTTCTACGATTGCCTTGATCTCCTTAATTGCTTTCTCTGCTTCTTCAGCTTCAACTGACTCTCCAGTTTTAAGTATGTCTGCTATGCTTTGCTGGACTGCTTCATCTAATGATCTACCCGCCAATGCTAGTCTTGCTCTCTTAATTACTACTGGTGCTGGCTCCGTTACTGCTCCCCTAACTAGTGCCGTTTCCTCATTTACTGGTGTAACCATGAGTGCACCTATTTCCCTCTCATCCATTTTAATTGTGAATATGTGGTCTCCATAGGAGGTTACTAAGAGCTTCTCCACAGTATAGGTTGGCGCCCTCTCGAGTATTGCTTCTACATGGGCAACTGCTTCCTCAACAACCTTACTTACCTCTTCATCCGGCACTCTCTTGAAGTACTCTAGCCTCAATGTATCATAGTGCCACTTAATTCTGCCCTCCTCAAGTTCATATTCTATTCTCGCTCTAACAACATCACCTTTATCAGACTTCAACTTATCAACTATGATGTGGTATAATAGTCTGTTTAGCTCTGCTGCTGCCCTAGCAACTTCCTGCGGAGTTATATCTCCACTCTTAATTTCATCTCTGAGCTGTGCGAATAGAGTTTTTCTTATTTTATCTGCATATGCACCTGCAATTATTAATCCAGTGCTTAACTGAACCACTCCAAATCACCTAAATAGACTATGCACTATTAGATTCAAAAAGGTTTTCAGTGAATTTTTGAATTGAATTTAAGTATATTGATGTCCCAATAAGACTGCTAGTTAAAATTGCTACTGCATGCTCAGACATTTCATTGAGATAAGTTATCAAGGAAATCATTATTGCCAGTGAAACATTTATCAGCCAAGCGGCCAGCTTAATATTAAACTCCCTCATTTTCCCAGCTAAGCTAAATATGATAAGCGTAGTTGACCAGAGTGATAAATTGAAGCCATAAATACAGAACACTATGAGGGACATCCCCGCAGCTCTGAAATTTAATGGTGAAAACAGCTCCTCTATCGAGAGAGTGACTATGTGCATTATTGGCGGATAAGCTAGCAAGGCAACACTAATTCTCCTTAAAACTTCAGGTAAACCACTCAATTTGAACTTTAAAGATAGAAGCCCGAAGTAAACATTCAAGAGTGCGAGTAAAATAGCACAGAATATTAATCCAGCAATATTTATCCATAAATGCTCCTCCGATAGGTGGATTACAATTGATATTATTGGCCAAAAAGGAGATCTCCTTATAACCTCATACTTCAAGTCCATCGGCATTGCATAGTATATAGTTATGGAGGCAACTATAATGGTTGACATAAAGGCAATTAATAGCTTAAATTCAAGCGTCAAATTAAGCTTAAATTTCATCCAAGATAACTTTAATCTGTGCTATACATAGTGTTTACGACTGGACAGTGCAACTTGAACTGTACATATTGCGGTGGAAGCTTCAACCCTAAAATTGTTCCATGGACTGTCAAGTACAGCGTTGAAGATCTACGGAAATTTATTGATGGAGATCACAGTCCAATTATTGCTTTCTATGGTGGCGAGCCACTGCTCAACTCGGATTTCATAGTTGAAGTTATGGATGAAATTGACTGGGCCAAATACGTCATTCAAACAAATGGCCTACTAATCGATAAGCTGCCATCAAGCTACTGGAGGAGATTTAATACAATACTGCTATCAATTGATGGAAGGGAGGAAGTCACAGACCATTATAGGGGGAAGGGTGTTTATAGGAGGGTTATTGAAGCAGCATGGAAGCTTAAGTCCATAGGTTTTAATGGGGACCTAATTGCTAGAATGACTGTTTCAGAGCTAAGCGACATATACGTTGATGTCATGCACCTACTATCCCTAGGGCTCTTCGACCACATTCATTGGCAATTAAATGTTGTTTGGAGCTGCAGCTGGATAGACTTTAATGGCTGGCTTGAAAAGAGCTATTTACCGGGAATTTCAAGGCTCATAAAGTTTTGGGTTAATAGTGCACATAATGGTGAAGTTTTAGGTCTAGTACCTTTCATTGGAGTTCTCAAATACATGCTTCTCAATAAGCCGATTGAATCTCCACCATGCGGTTCAGGATCATCTTCAATAGCCATTTCAACTGATGGAAGAGTTCTCGCATGCCCAATAGCAGTTGAAGAAAAATGGGCTGAGCTCGGCAGCATATGGGGGAGCTCATGGAAAAACTATGTTAATAGAATTAGAATAGGTGAACCATGCATTAGTTGCCAATACTTCAGGTATTGTGGTGGTAGATGCCTATATGCATACATGGAGAAACTGTGGGGTGAGAGCGGGTTTAGAAGTATTTGTAGAGCTACAATTCACATGATAAATGAATTACTTAAGGTTAAAAATGAAATTCAGAACTTAATTAGTAGGGGGATAATCCCCATTGAAGAGCTCCTCTACCCACAATTTAATAATACAACTGAAATAATACCTTAAAACTCGGCAACCATCATCGTTAATGTAGACCTAACTTTAGGTAACCTCCTAATTCTCCACGAAATTATTTCCTTCAACTTCTTTATGCTTTCAGCCTTAACCTTAACTATAATATCATAGACTCCATAGACAATATATGCCTCCTCAACGCCCTCAATCTTCATGAGCTCCTTCAATAACTCCCCTTCAGTACCAGTTTCCGCAGTAATTAGCACATATGCAAGCGCCATGAACAAACATTCCCCCAGCTCGGACTAGCATTAAATAAATTTGCTTTTAAACTTTTGCATTAACATGCAAAGCTTAAACTTGCATGCTTGATAATGAAGTGCATATACATAAAACATAAAAAATTTAACTTTAACACTCTAATTAAATTCTGCTGGCAATGAAGAGCCGCTAGTGGTCCGAAAGTGATGTGGAGCACATCCTAATCTGAGCCATGGGATGATTGAAGTCTCCCTTCCTGACAGATGATGAATGAGGACCTCAATGACCGAAAACACTGCCTTCCCGCTCATTTAATGGCAGAAAGCTAAAAACACTTTTACTTCACCATTTTATAACAGTCAAGCTTAGTTTTCATTGCTATTTACCCACTTCTAAAGTCTTTAAACCCATTTTGCATTCAGCATATACTTTGGCAAGTACAGTTTTTATGTACCAAAATTCCGTACTAAAGATATTTAAATATAAGCATCGATAAGGAAGTAACTTTAATGAATTGCTTAATAAACTACCATTATGGAACTTTGATTAGACGCATTAATTTCAAATCTAATTGTCTCATAATTATTTATGTATTTAAGTTAAATAATATTGTATTAATGATATTCCTCAGTAATAAGTCACATAGTGCAAAAACTATCTTGAAATAACTCTCATAAATTAGTGCTCTACTGGATTATTTCCAATTCAGAGCCTCTGAAATTCCTTAATTGACTTTTAAAGTTTTAATTGTTGGATTTAAGAGTAAATGGAGTATAAGATAATAATTTTGAAGTAAATATTTTGATATCCTAAAATTTATATAAATCCTTTTACCATATATTGATACTGCCATGTCAAAGTATTGGTTAAATGTCGATATTCCAACAAAAATATGTACTATTCATAGAAGCAATTGCCCATTTACGCGTAGAATAAAAGAAACAGATGTGAAGGGCATTGGTAGAATCAAAATCCGCGGTGGATGGCTTCAGTTCAACTCTATTGACGAGATAAGAGAGTACTTTGAAGCAAACTTTAATACAAAGAAATATGTTTTAAGATATTGCTTGAAGTGCATGAAGGAGTTATAGTTTACCCCTTTCAACTAGGTGACATGCGACAAGTCTTTTAGGTTCAACTTCAGGCCCTAATTCACCGCACTTTTTAATTGCATAAGGGCATCTTGGATGAAGCCGACATCCGCTTGGCGGATTTATTGCGCTTGGGACATCGCCCCTAATTAGTATTTTAGTTTTTCTAGCAGTTGGATCTGGGATTGGTATTGCTGCTAAAAGTGCTTTGGTGTATGGATGTTTAGGATCTCTAATTACTTCTTCTGCATCTCCAACTTCAACAATTTTACCCAAATACATTACAGCTATTCTATCACATATATACCTGGCTAGTGCTAAATCGTGGGTTATGTATAGGACTGAGCAGTTAGTTTTTCTTATTAAATTGAGCATTAACTTGAGTACTTCAGTTCTGATTGATGCATCTAACATTGATACTGGTTCATCCGCAACAATGAATTCAGTTTGGTCAAGCGTATCACTTAAGCTTTATAGTTTAATTGAGTTAATTTTAAGTGCGAATTGCTTTGGAGGTTTCAAGTTTGGAATACGACATTATAATTAGAAATGCACTAGTAATTGATGGCACAGGTCAACCTGCTAGGAGAGCTTCAATTGCAATTGTTAATGGCAGGATTGCTGAGATTGGTGATGTGAGAGGTGATGCGAAGAGAATTATTGAGGCTAGTGGATTGATAGCTACGCCAGGCTTCATAGATATACATGCACATGGTGATTTAACGATACTACAGTACCCTTTAGCTGAAAACTACGTGCTTCAAGGAGTGACAACGATTGTTGGTGGTAACTGCGGATTTTCACCTGCACCAATTAAGAATGTTTGGCTGATGAGCTTCTGGGAATTTGATTGGTGGCATGAAATTGCACCTTACAAGTATGATCCAGATGTAATTCAGCCAATTGAGAAGGTTAATGAGAAGTTAAAGGAGAAGTATGGCTGGTCAATTGACTGGAGGAGCTTCAGTGAGTTTCTAAGTAGAGTTGAGCAGACAGGTATTTCAGTAAACTACATTCCCCTAATTGGTCACAATACTGTTAGAGCTGCAGTTATGGAGAAGGATTTCAAGAGGAAAGCTAGACCTGAAGAGATAGAGGAGATGAGGAAGCTAGTTGCTGAAGCTATGGAGGCTGGTGCATTTGGAATGTCAACTGGATTGGATTACATTCCAGGTGCTTACGCTGATACAAGCGAGATCGTTGAGTTGGTGAAAGTTGTTAAGGAGTATGGTGGACTATACTTCACTCACTGGAGGTCAGGTTATAGGACTGGTGATTGGAGTAGAGATAGAGTGAAGGGGTTAATTGAAGCAATAGAGATAGCCAAGAAGACAGGTGTGAGCCTGCAAATATCACACATATATTCGGTTTATACAGTTCAACCGCTACCACCTAAAGTGCTCCAGGAAGCTCAAGCTAAAGCTACACTTGAAGTAATCGAGAAAGCACGTAGTGAAGGAGTTGACGTAACGTTTGATGTCATACCCAATGTTGATGGTGGACTATTCATTATACCTAGGTTAGTGAGCTACTTAACTCCATGGCTAATAGAGCTCGGATCAATTGAGGCGTTAATTAGGAATTTGAAGATTAAGGAGTTTAGAGATGAAGTCAAGGAAGCTATTAGAGCTGGAAAGTTCAGGTACTTGAATCCGAAAGTTGATCCGCTCTGGATGGATAAAATGAGGATTTTAGCTCACAAAAACGAAAGCTACGTTGGTAAAACTATTGGTGAAATTGCTAAGAGTAGAAATGAAGATCCACTAGACACGTTAATGAACTTGGTGATTGAAGATCCAAATGCGAAAGTTAGACGTGGACAAATTATTAGTGAGCATGAAGTCCCCATTTACATTAAGCATCCACTTGCAATGATTGGAATAGACACTTTCGCATTAGACTTTAAGTGGGAGGTAAAGTATCCACCATACTATTTACCACATCCAAACACTTACAATGCTTATCCAAGATTCTTCAGAAAGTACGTTAAGGAGATGGGAGTGCTTTCACTCGAAGAGGCAGTTATGAAAGTTACATCCATGCCTGCCAAGAAACTTGGATTGAAGGATAGGGGGATAATTAGGAAAGGTGCATGGGCAGATATAGTCTTAATGAACTTTGAGAAGCTCAGTGACAGTGAAGATTACATTGAACCTAGAAAGCCTCCGAGAGGTATCGAGTACGTTCTAGTTAATGGCGAAATAGTTGTTGATAAAGGTGAACACACGGGTAAGAGAGCTGGTAAAGTCTTGAAGCATGAACACTAGCAAGTCAGCAATTCAAGTTCACAACAACCTCCAGCTATAGCATTACCTTAGCGACAATCCTACTGTAGGCGATTGCACCAATGAAGTAGACTGTAAAGCTCACTACAATTAAGTATGGAATTACAGGAACTATTGCACTCCAACCTTCACCGTAAACAACAACTCTCCTAACACTCTCAATTGCAAGTGAAATTGGAAATACATCGGCTAAACTTCTAAGCGGTGATGGCAGCATGAATTTTGGTATAGTAATTCCAGTTATGAACATTAATGGCCAGCTAATAGCTTGGCATATAGCTACTGCAGCTTTAGTTGTCCTACAAAACATTGATATTATTAATCCTAGTCCAATTGAGAACAACCCCATTAGTAGGAAGATTACTGGAATGAGTATGTGAACTGGTTTTTCAATGGGGTTCCAAATAATTTTAGCGTGTAGAGCTATGGTTCCAAATAGAACGGTTGCAGCTATTGATAGTGCTTGCTCGAAGAGGATTGCTAAAGTGTAGCCGAGCAGTACATCCCATGGAGAAATTGGTGCTGCAAGTAATCTACGTAGCGTACCCCTCTCCCTCTCCTCAGCTATTGCAACTGCTGCTGAAAGCATACCTGCAAAGAGAAACATTACGCCAATCATTGCTAGAGTCATCCAACCCATACCCTCCTCCCAACTCCATCTACCAATCTTAGGTGTAACTTTGGTGTAGGTTACATTGAGTGGTTGAGCTAAACCCAGAATCCATAGCTTAATTGCTTCAACTAGAACTGTCACATTAACTGGTGCAGTGAAGTTAATAGGGTACTTCTCGAGGTACTTCACTGGAATTTCAGCTCTAGTTAGAGCTAATTTCTCAGAGAACCTACTTAGAATACCCCTAATGAAACCCTCTGCAAATTGAGCTCTTTGCATATTGCCAGTTCCAATGTAAACTTTGAGCTTAGCTGGAAAACCCCAAGTCAAGTTCATTGAAAACCTGTTTGGAAATATTATGCATAAATCGATTTTACCAGCTCTAACAGCTTCAATACCCTCAACTTCACTTCCATAAACTCTAATATTGAAGATCTTAGTGTCATCCATAACTGTTTCATTTAGGATTTCAACTATAGTTGTTGCATTAAGCCTGTAATTGTTAATTGTTTCATCAGCATAGACGACACCTAAGTTTAGGGTTATAGCTGATGGAGGTTTAACCCATATAGTTGATATGCAGAGGTACATCATTGGGAAAACAATGATCCAGAAGATAACTTCAGGCTCTCTCAAAACCTCCTTAGCACCCTTCATGAAAATCGCGTATATGGCTGAAAATCTCACTCTTCAAGCCTCCTCCCAGTTAACTTCAAGAATACATCTTCAAGTGTAGGTTCAGAAACATGTGCTTCCACAACTTTACCTCCACAATTAATGACTTCACCTATGACTTTAGGTAATACACTGTCTGGATCTCTAGTGTAAACCTTGTATGTATCATTTCGATGTAAAACTTGACCAGTTTCAGAGTACTGCTTTAAAACTTCAATTGAATTGCTTGGTGCACGTTTAATTTTTAATTCTATAACTGAGTATGGGCCGACAATTTTCTTGAGATTACTTGGAGAGTTTAAAGCTACAATTCTACCTTCATGCATTATTGCAACTCTATCTGAAAGAATGTCAGCTTCATCCATGTAGTGGGTTGCAAGTATCACAGTTTTACCTTCACTCTTCAACTTCTCAATTAAACTCCAAATACTTCTCCTAATTCCCGGATCTAAACCAGTTGTAGGCTCGTCTAGTAATAGCACTTCTGGATTGTGGATTAGAGTTATAGCTAAACTTAACCTCTTCTTCATCCCACCAGAGTACTTCTTAACTAGTTTTTTACTCCAATCCTTCAACTCAACTAGTTCGAGGAGACTTCTAGCTCTTCTCCTCGCCTCACTTCTAGGTAAGCCGTATAGACCTGCATAGTATAGTAGGTTCTCTTCTCCAGTCAGTAAATCGTAAACTATCGGTTCTTGAGGACAATAACCAATTAAACTTTTAACTTCAATTGAGTGCTCAGCTATATTTAAACCTTTAACATAAATTTCGCCACTTGAAGGTTTAAGTATTCCAGCTATCATTGACATGAGAGTTGTCTTTCCAGCTCCATTTGGACCCAGCAAGCTGAAAACTTCACCTTCAAAAACTTCAAATGAAACGTTCTTTACAGCTTCAAATTTACCGTAATACTTAGAAACCATCTTCACTTCAACAGCAATCTTAGTCATTAGAGCACCTCGACATATAAACTTCACTCTAATTATGAAATTTACATGATTAATATTTAAATTTCTATGGTAATAGGTTGAAAGCTTCAAGCAGAATATAGACTCCTAGAGCTATGAATACAATTGATGAAGCAACTTTAATAGCCTTAAACTTCATGAAACCACTAATCCTACTGCCAATCACTGAGCTTGTGAACATCATTAATAAAGCTGATAGGGAAACTCCAATTAAAATTGAAGTAGCATTGGGTGTCTTAATAGATAGAGCTACAACGGCTAAATTTGTCTTATCTGCTAGCTCCATTGAGGCTATGATGGATGCTGAAGTGACTAGAGCGGATTTGCTTGAAGTTAAGTTAATAGATAACCCTTGCTCACTTCTAATTGAAAGTAAACCGAATAGAATTAATAGAAGAGATGACATGATCTTGGCCCAAAAAATTGAAATTACTGAACCAACACAGACCCCGGCAATTAAGCATAGTAAGTTAACCGTCATAAAACCTATAAAGCCACCAATAAATACCTGCCTCCAATCAAATTTTGATGCAAGTAGCATTGCTGCAATTTGAGTTTTATCTGCAAATTCAGCTAAGCTGATTAATATGAATGCTTTAACGATAATTGGCAAATCTATCACAGATCAATTCCCCGCCTGTCCAGCCAACTGGCATGGAAACTGATAAGTTTCGCTCTAAACTTCTAAATCTTTAGGATTAAAGCTTTATGTTGAAGTTTCTGCGTGTGATTATGTTTTAATTAATGAATATAAAAGATAAGAGTTGAGGGCTTCGGGGTACAACTTAACTGGAGCTTTCATTTGCTATTTGGTTGTAACTGTGTATCGGCAGCCAAGTGGCTTTAGTGCCTCATCTATTTTAGCTATCAGCTTCTTTAGTTGCTCAAATGTCGGTGGCCTTGTCCATTCAAAGTAAAAGTCATAGTCGCCTAAGGTCCATCCACTCTTACTAATTAACTTTTCACGATAAACTCTAGCTTCTTCACTAGATAATCCAAGAATATGCATAGTTTCTTCTTCTAAGGGTATTGCAGATGCACCCAGAATGTCATAGAAGCATACTTCAGGTAGCTCCTTAGATATTTCAATAGCAACTCTCTCCAAAGCCTTTAATGCTTCAAGTATTGGTGGCCCATAAATTTTAACATAGGTTTTCAATTATATCCCCATTAAAGTGTTAGTCAAGATTAAATATAAGATTTGCGAAAATTAAGTACCACATTAATCAGTGTTTAACTGTTCTTTCATGATTTAGAGTGCTTGAGGCTTTAATCATCGGAGCTAAATACATGCGGTCAAAATTTATATTTAGATGCTCTAACTGCTTTGATTACTGATGAGGGTTAGAGTAAGATTTCTATCATATCTCAGGGATATGATTGGAGTTAACGCTTCAGTTCTCGAAGTTAATCGGCAATGTACTTTAGGTGAATTGGTGGAATTAATGATGGATAAGTGGCCAATACTTAGAAAAATTGATTTGAGGGGGGAGGGACCCATCATTGTTCTATTAAACAATAGAACTGCAAGTCCAAATACACCCGTTAATGATGATGATGATGAAGTGACAGTGATACCACCAGCAACTGGGGGATAATGGGAAAAGCGTAACAAATATTCACGTATAGCTAGTTTATTAAACTTCATTAAAAAATTGCTTAATGAATTCTGCTATTCCCCTTATCGCCTTAGACCCAGCCGCTAATGGATAAGCCTTGACTGCTGGTCTACCTTCAATAGATGCTGCAATAAAACTCTCGTCATATGGTACTTCAAATATCTCTTCAAAACCGAAATTCTTAGCGTAGCTTTCTACTTCACTTTTAATTGAGCTTGGAATGTTTGACCTATTGATTATAAGGCTTCTCGGTAAAACTAGTTTTTCAAGTGCTCTGGTCATAAGCTTTAAGGTGTATAGGCCTAATGGAGTTGGCTCAGTTACAACTAATGCATACTTGGACTTCATAAGTGCTTGAATAACCGTGTTCTGTATTCCCGGTGCAGTATCAATAATCGCAATTTCAAAGCCATCAATAATACCATCTACGTAGTTCATTAACTGCTTCACGACAATTGGTGATCTAGCTTCACCAATTCTAATTTTAGCTCCAATTAACTTCAAGCCCTCAGTTTCAGCCTCAAATATTTCACCTAAAATTTTTCCTCTATCACTAATAGCACCAGCTTCACATACTATGTAGCATGCCCTACATCCCGAGCACCTATCTACGAAAACTATTGGTGGGTTCCCCGACCTCATTACTAATGCATGTTCAGGGCATACTTTAACACATGAACCACATCTAATGCATTTAAATTGGTCAATTTCAGGTGCAAATGACGTTATATCGCTCACCTTAATAGTTTTCACTCCAAGTAGAGTAGAGTCGTTTGGATTATCGACATCTGCATCAATTAACAGCACTCTCATTTCATTAGCCAGCTCTACTGCTAAATTCACTGCTATGGTTGATTTGCCTGCTCCACCTTTACCGCCAGTTACAGCTATAATTATGCTTTTCATGGTAACACATCCATTAAGTTTTTAAATGCAACTAGTAGCGATCTTGAAGCCCTAGAATTCCTATTAAATTCTAGAATTGGCATTCTAAATGCAATTGCCCTTAAAACTTCATAGTCTAATGGAACTTCACCCAAAACATCGACTCCAGATGCCCTAAGTGCTCTTCTCACTTCATTTACATAGCTACTTATATTGCTCTTATTTATTATTGCTCCTGATGGAACTTTAAAATGATCTGCTACTCCCTTAACTCTCAATGCCCCTTGAAGCGACTGTGGTGTTGGTTCAACTACTATTATAGTGTAGCTCGCACCTACAAGTGCAGCTATTACCGGACAACCTATCCCTGGAGCACCATCAGTCAATATGAAATCTGCACTTCTCTCCTCGGATAAGTTTGAAGCTCTATTTCTAACTGCACCAACTAATAGTCCTGAATTGTGCTCTCCAACTTCAAGTTGAGCTGTAACCATTGGAAAACCGTATTTTGTTTCAGCAATTACTAGCTCTCCAGTTTTAGCTTTAACCAACTTTACAGCTCCACTTGGACACACCAACTTGCATACTCCACATCCCTCGCACATGTACCTAATTACCTTAGGATAGCCATCTAAACCCACCTCAATTGCTCCATAACTGCAGTACTCTAGGCATTTAAGGCACTTAGTGCACTTACTCTCATCTATCACTGCTTTAGTTGAAATTTCAATGTCCTCTCTGTAAACATCCCTCTTAATTGGTAGTAGGAGTTTGAGACTTGGAGTATCGACATCAGCATCTGAAGCAACTATACTGTAACCTTCACTGTGCAGGTAATATGCTAGACTCGCTGAAACAGTTGTCTTTCCAACTCCACCCTTACCACTAACAACTACAATTTCCCTAGTCAACTACAGATACCTCAAGACATCTCTAACTCTAATTCCTGGTGGTACTTGAACGACTCTTATACCTAAACTTTGAAGTACCTGCATTGCATTCGGCCCAAATCTACCAGCAACAGCTACATTTACACCTTTACTTGCAAAGTACTGTGAAATTGCTATTCCAACTCCATGAGGCTGATTCACATATGGATTGTACTCTACACTCACATTCTTAATTTGACCAGCTTCAACTTCAAGTATGGTGAATGTTGGAGCTCTGCCAAACCTCATTGAAACTAAGTCGTCTAGACCACCTCTACCCTCACATGCAACTGCCACTTTAATTCTTCCAGCTCTCAACTGTCGAGGTGCAAGCTGGTATGCTGGTGGCTGCATAGGTGATGGGTACATTGGAGGTGGATACATTGGTGGAGGTGGTGGATATGCGTAGAGCATTCTCCTCCTACCATAACCTCTACTCTCCCTCATCAACTCAACGCCCACACTACTTGTTAGTGGCTTAAGCTTACCATTTAAAGCCTCATCAATTACATCCTTCAATGTCCTACCATTCGTAGAGTAAATTTTCACTCCAGTTGATTGAAGTGCAGCTATTGCTCTCGGCCCAATACCCTTAACTACAACTGCATCAACATCAAACTTCTCAACTAAATCTGTAGCTCCACACGACTCTCCATGAACTGTACTTGCACTCTTAATTTTAAACTCAAACCGGCCATCAAGTGTAACGATCACTACTCCATAGTATGGAGCTCGACCGAAGTGACTTGATACAATCGAGTTTAAACCGTCATTACTACTTAAGGGCACCAAGAACTTCATACTTCACCAGCAAATAGGGGAATCAATGTGCTTATAAATTTTGTGCAATAACACAAAATTCAGCTAGAATAGCGATATTATAATCGGCCTACCCTCAATAATTGCTTGAATAAGCTTCCTCCTACCGCTCTCAAGGCATCTCCAAAGCGATCCTCTAGATAAACCCATCATTTTGGCTGCCGCCTCTTGAGTCATCTTATTCAAATATACTAGCCTCATAGCCTCAACTTCATCGGGAGTTAAGGTTACTGGTTTATTTCGTATGGGAGTCCTATACTCATCATAGGGCACAAACATTACTGCCTTGGGCTTAACACCTATGAATCTAGGTTTAGGTGGCCTACCCGGGCCACCTCTCCTCCATTGCCATCTCCATGGACCCCTTCCAGCCATACTATTCAATCCTCACCCTCAAACCTTCATTGGTAAGTTAAGCAAATACTCTAATTAACTTTGACCTGCAACTCAATTCTCAATATCAAAGCTTAAATAAGCAAATTAAGCGTAAATCACTGTGGTGATATTGGTTGAAGGAGAAAGTTGTCCATTACAGTTCAGTTGAAGCTAAAGATGTTGTTGAAGAGGGTGCTAAGAAAACTAGGGTTAGGTGGCTCATATCTAAAAGCGATGGAGCACCAAACTTTGCATTGAGAATGTTTGAAGTAGATGCTGGAGGATGCACCCCACTTCACAGGCATCCATGGGAACACGAAATATTCATTCTCGAGGGAAAGGCGAAAGTAGTTATTGGAGAGAAGAGCTACGAGGTGGATGAAGGCTACGTCATATTCATTCCGCCGAATATTAAGCATACAATAATTAATGCTGGCAGCAAAGTACTTAGATTTCTATGCCTAATACCAATAAAATGAGCCAGGTACTAAGTACCTTCTCAACATATTTTATGGTAAGTAATGAGCTGAGCATTAAGATGAATGATATACAGTGAGTATTGAAGAGTTTAAGTTTCAGCGATAGTATGAGATAGCTTGGTGATTAAACTGAAAATAGGCATGATTTCTAGATGGAATGCTACTTGCGGTGTCTCAGTTCATGCCGAGCTCATTGGTAGGGAATGGGTTAGAATGGGTCATGAATTGAAGATTTATGCTCCATTAATTGAAAGTGCTAGTAGAGATTGGCATCACAAGCTTATTGAATCTAAGGATGAGCCATGGGTTACTAGGTGTTATTGGGAGCCCAGTGAAGGCGATTTTGGATGGATTAATCCAGAACCAATCTTAAGAGATAACCCTGAAATTCTAGTGATTCAATCACATGTTAAACTGCCAACAGGCAATCTTGCCGAGATAACTCGCAAAGTAAAAGCTAAAATCATAGCAATCATACACAACACTTCCAGCGATGAAGTCATCAATTTGCTTAAGGCGAGAATTGACGTGATGGTGGTTTTTGATGAAAGGTATATTAGGGAGGTACTATCTCCACATGGTGTTGATAGAAGTAGGATTCGAATAATACCGTATCCATGCCCAAACATTAAGGTTGAAAGAAAAAGTAAGCCGAGCTTCGCTAGAGGAAAGTACCTGTTCTTCAGCTTTGGAAGACAGCCTCCAAGAGAGTATATGGATTTCATTAATGTACTGCGCGAACTGAAGAGAAAGCATGACTTATTATATTGGATTGTGAGATCTAATAGCCCATTAAGCCTGGATGAAAGCTGGATTATTCAATTGAGAAGGAGATTGACATTAGAGGAGCTACTTAATAAAATTGCAATGGCAGACCTCCACTTGATACCTAAGGGAACTACCAATAGGGTTGTCGTTTCATCAACTGTTTATCAAACAATAGTAGCACCAACACCAATAATAATTAGAGATTCAAGATATGTGGAAGACATACCCACCGACAATCAAGGCTTCGGCCCCGTCGTCAAGTACTCAAGTACTCGAGATTTAAGGAATAAAATTGAGGTTTTAATTGAAGATAAAAACGCTTGGATGAGAGTGATCAGAGAAGCTCAAAAATTTGCTGAAGAGCATAATAGCCGTAAAATTGCATTGATGTTCATAGAGCTATTTAAAGAACTGCTCTCGGAATAGCATGGGAGTAGGAAAGATATTTAATTTTGAGGACGCATATCTAAGTTGAACTGCTAAACCCGCAACCCCACCCTTGGAGGTGGTAGTTGTGGGTGGTAAGCATGGTAGAACTATTAGCCAAATTGAAAAGCAGCAGAAGCTTGCTCAAATGAGAGCTGAAGGTAGAAGACCTGGTAGGAGAAGAGGGGAGGTTATTGAGAAGGCTGTTAGGGACATAATTATATCAGAAGACTCAATCGAGCAGCTGAGACAGGAAATACTTAAGATGCCTTGCATAACTCCATCAGCTGTGGCCTTAAAGTTTAATTTGAGACTCAGCGTAGCAAAGGATTTACTCGAGGAAATGGCCCGTAAAGGAGACCTAGTATTAATAGCTAAGAATAGGAGATTAGCAATTTACAAGCCTGCAGCTGCAGGCTAAACAAACTCAATTAATTTTCTAGGCCTCCGTATTTTCGGCAATTTATCAGTGGCATTTACCACTCCCATTGGAGAGTAATTTACATATCCGAGCTCAATAAGCTTTCTCAAAACTGCATCAGGCTTGGAAACCCCAAGTAGCTTTAAGTCTTGCATGAACCTAATTACACCAACACTCCAATAATCATTAAGGTACTCAATTGCTTTATTCAAATCATCCTCAGTAATCCTCATTCTATCCTTAGCACCCGGCTCCTCCTCAACTACTTTAGCTTTAACTTCAACTGAACTTGAGAGCTCCCCAAATTCAGTTGGTGCTTCTTCAATGCGCTTCTCCACTTTCTCCCTAGCTGCTTCAACTCTTTCCTCGATCTCTTCAGCTTCTTCAGAAACCGATTCAACCATCCTGGGAACTGGATATGCAACTAAAAGATCTTCCGGCTCAAAAAGTTCGCCAATAGCTCTTATCTTCCCCGACTCCATCAAGTCATTTAGGGCTATACTTAAAGTCATAGTGCCCACTTCATGCTTCCCAGCCCACCTAAGCAGCTCCTCAAATGAAGCCCTCCCCTTCACTCTTATGAACTCATAGAGCTTATTAAGAATCTCCTGATAATAATCGCTCAACTTCACTTCACCGCCAATTTTCACATTACTAAAAGCACTTATCCCAAATTAAGGTATAGGTAGTTACTGGTATGCCCAGAAAGCTTAGTGAGAGAAGGAGAAGAAGAGGATTCATGTACTTTAAGACCAGTGAGATTAGAAGTAATATGAGGTTAAATGAAATTCTAGATGTAGTGTTCTCTGGAGTTAAGGAGTATAGGCGTGCTGCCCTAGTGATACTTGAGGGCGTGAAGTACATAGCTAAAGCTAAGGGTAGGAGGCCAATGTGGATAAGCAGCAGTGAAATGTCGAGCTTAATAATTGAGAGGTTAGGGAGAAACAAGAAGAGCTTGGCTTACAGGGTTATTTCGGAATTCCTAGTTCCAATGGGCTTCCTAAGCTATAGAGCTGATGAGGGAAAGTACTTTCTAAGTAGGGAGTTTCAGTTAGCACTAAATAGGCTGGGTAGAGCTTATGGAGCGTGGATTAAGAGTTGAACGTGAATTTAGCTGAGCTAGCTAGTAAGATTAGAGCATCCAAAGTTAAATTTAAAGTTGTAGCTTTACCTGACTTTTTCATAGATCACTTCCTAGTCTACCCATCAAGCTTAGAGAACTTAATTGAAGAGATGAGGGAAGTTGCTAAGAGAGGTGGAGGTAACATTTTCAAGTGCAAGCACTACTTCTTGAGGGGAGGATGTGCAGCTAATTTTGCAGCTGCCATTAGCAATCTAGGTGTAGATGTTAAGTTGATAACAAAGACTAGCATTATAGGGTTGAAGTTCCTCGAGGTGTATGCTCCAAGAGTTGACTTGAGCCACGTGAAGGTAGTTGATGATCAGGCAGTTACGCTAGCTTTGGAAGTCGAGTTTAGTGGTAGGAGAGTTAACATAATGATGAGTAATCCCGGGCCAGTTAAGAGCTTTAGATTTGAGGATTTAAGTGAAGATGATTTAGAGGAAATTGCATCTGCAGATTTCACTGCAATATTTACTTGGAACGCTAATGACTATGGAACTGAACTTGCAGAGAAAGCTTTCAGTTACGTTAAGGAGTGTGGATGCGGACGTACTTACATGGATTTAGGGGATCCAACAGCTAAGAGAGAGGAGTTGAAGGAGCTTATTGAGAGAATTTTGAGGAGAGGTTTACTTGATGCATTAAGCTTAAATGAAAATGAATTAGTGCAGTTAGCGAAATCCATGAACGTAAAATTCAGTGGCGATTTAATTGATTTAGCAAGAAAAATTTCATTAAGCATTCCAGTTAGAATTGATTTGCATACAGCTAATTTCTCAGCATCATTTATTGATGGTGATGGTGTAATGGTACCTTCATTTAAAGTTGAAGTTTTGAGAAGTACTGGTGCTGGCGATGCTTGGAATGCTGGCAATATTTATGGTTGGGGCTGCAACTTCAATTTTGAAGAAAGATTGCTAATTGCAAATGCAGTTGCAGCATATTATATTTCAAATAAAAAGGCTATTCACCCATCATTAATAGATCTGGTCAATTTTATTAGAAAGAGAAAATTAAGATTGACTCCATGTTAAATACACTACATACTTATTCTTATCATCATCTTCATACCACCAATAATATTTGCTTGCTTGCCAGTTATTGACATTAATTTCTATGAATGGAGGAGAATCAGAAGTTTTCCTATATAACGTTATTGAAAAAGTACTAGTTACTGGCCCTATAGAGAAGGTAAATGATAATGTTACTGATTTTACAGTCCATCCATAGTTGTCTCCAGATCCAAAATAAACTGTTCTTTTAGAAGTTGTTTCCTCAGTAGCATAAGTTGGTGGTGGCCAGCTTCCACATTCATTGCAAGTTACTCGATTCTCAGGTTCTATACCACGTATTTCTATTGGTGTCATAATATAATATTCATAATCATAATGCTCTCCGTCAACTCCTTGAAAATTAGATATATACCATCTCTCACACTTAAAGCATATCCAACCTTTAACGCATCTTGCATCACCATTAGAAACTTCCACATAGTCATAACCAACAGAATCGGCTGGTGAAGAGCCAGCTTCATACCATCCACTGTCGGTTTTTGAATAAAGAATTCATGTGGCTTATAAATAATCTTACCTTTAATGACGGAAATTGGTATTCTATTTACTTTGAATATGAATTGCCGCGGAAATATTGCAGATTTATCGAGAATTAATCTTTCTGATAATCCTGATTTACGTTCACCTGTAAAATTGTGTATTGCTATCAGTAAAGGGCCATAATATTCACTTCCATTCACTATGGGTGTTATCCTAATTTTTATAAATCCAGTTAACTTGCCCTTCATCATAATTTGCTGTGCTAAGAAAGCGTCTTCTATAGGTACTCCAAGGATTAGTGTTGAAGCAATTATTATGGAAGCTATGATTGATGCTAAGGTGAGAGCACCTATGATCTGAATTTTCCACTTCTAATCAATACAGTACATCTTCTTGCTAATACTCATCATGAAAACATTTAAATTTTGGAAACTAAACAGTTCCCGCCTGTGAGCATAGTTATTTTCCATTATATTGTAACTTTAAAACTGCTTTCTTTAATTCAATTCATGTAAGTACTATAACTTCTTTTTCCATAACTAGAACTGTGTGTTCTGCTTGGGCTACTGGTTCACCCTTAATTTCAATCATCATGGGATATTCACTCATGAACCCCTTCTCCATTAAATATCGGAAAGCCCTTTCAAACTTGGGATCACCCTCGCGCTCAAACCACCTCTTAGTGAATGGTAGGGTTCGATATTTCCTTTGTATTTCCAGGAATAGGCTTCTAGCTGCACCCATTTTAGGTGGCTTTTCACTTACAAGTTTAAGTATGTTTCCACCTCTCTTACCGACAACTTCACCTGCACCCTTCCTTGTTGTTGCAAATGGCTCTATAGCATATGCATTTCCTGGCACGAGTTTATTGAGCACGTTTCTAATGGACCTAACATTTGGTATAATGTATCCAGTGTGCACCTTATAATGGGCTAATTGATGACCCGCCAAGTTGACTATCGGCTTATAACCATAGTATTTAATGGTCTTCTCAATTATACCGCTTATCTTGGAAATTCTCATATTTGGCTCCAGCTCCTTAACCACATTGTCCAGTGCTTCCTGAACAGCGACTATCATTTCTTCATGCTCGCTTCCAATGCTTACCGTTATGGCTGAATCTGCAATATACCCATTATAGTGCGCTCCAATATCAACTTTCACTAAAGAGCCCTCGGGAATGGTTTTTATGCTCTTTGATGGGGGAGTATAGTGGGCAGCTATTTCATCAATGCATACATTGCATGGAAATGCAGGCCTACAACCAGTTCTCTCAATTAGCTTCTCCACTCCCTCACATATATCAAGCAACTTCACTCCTGCGCGAACAGCAGTTTTAGCCCAAACCTTAGCCTTCTTAACTGCTGCACCAGCCTTCAAAAAGTACTCGACAATTTCCTCATTCAATTCTATCACAAATAGTAATTTATGGTGAGCCCTTAAATTTTAACTGATTACTGTCATCAGGTCTTTAACACTATAATCAATGATTGAAATATTAAAATTGGAGTTTAAGCTAATTTTACTAGTCACTTAAAAATATCTGGCCTTAAATTGAGATAATACGCTATATTTGCTTTAGGCTCTATTCTTGGAACAATTTTACCTGTACTGGAAGTCATTATTGTCGTAACCCCTGGACCATGGCCAGCAGTTACACAGTCCGTATGAACAACTACTCCAATTGAAATTGCACCCTTCCTATAAATTCTCCCATAGCTATGGTCTGCATCTATAATTGCAACTATATCTCCAAGCCTCAAGTCGTCCAAGTGGTATTTTCTCCTCGTCTCTTCATCAAATAGCTGAATATCATAATCACCGCGATACACATTATTTGCACCTAAGCCTGAACCCATAATTGCAGCTGGAATTAGGTGAGTTACAGGTACTTCCAACTTATCTCCCACTGGTTTTATATCCATTTTTTCAAGTAGACTTGGATCTATATTCATAACTTTAATTTCAGGATAATCTAGCAACCTGAGTCCTAAGCCAAATGCTTTCACTAGCACTTTATCTCCAATAACGAGCTTATCAAGTACCTCCGGAGGAAAGTCCACCATTACATGCTCTATTCCACCATGCTTACCAATAACCACACCCTTACTTCCCTTCGCATCTCCACTAACAACTACTGCTTCATTTCCAATGCATGACAGAACATTCAGTGCATAGTTTGGAGTTGCAGTTCTAATGTCCGGATAGGTTGTGAAGTTCTTAATGCTAACTCCGGGCTCAACGTGATCTGCCATCCATCCAACTGCTGGATCGCCAACCCTAACATTATATCTTATTCCTCCAACTCCAGGCAAAACTACTGGCTCGCCGAAAGCAGATATTTTATATGGTGTTGGCGGGAATATTGGGCTTGAAACTTCACCTATAACTGAAACCTTAACTAGCCTATCAACATTAGTTCTAAGCTTCACCACAACAACCCCCAATAATCACTGAATGCAATTTGCTTAAAACGCATATTTAACATTTGACGCGATAAGGAGATGGATAGCTACTTACCCTTAAGCCACCTATAAACAGTTTTCAAGGGGACATTTAGCTCCTCAGATATCTCCCTGACACTATAACCTTTATTCCTCAATTCATAGGCGAGTTTACGCTTCCTCCTCCTATCAGCCTTGCTATATCTAGACTTATTTTCAAAGACAATTCTGTTTTCAAATCCAAACAGAGATAATGCGAACATGAAGGCCCTTAACTCGCTGCTTTCACGTGTTAGATAACCTTTAAACTTGATTTGATATCCCTCAATAATATAGCTCTTCAACTGGCTTAGTATGGGCTTTATATGCTTAAAACTCATTGATGAACTGCCAAATATGACCTCAACTACCTTATGCTCATGCCTAATGTTTAAAGTATATTTTTGTCTTCTATTCTGCAATACTATCCACCTCTAATTTTAGCCGAATAATCACGTAATTAAGAGCTTCAATGGATATATAAATATTTCTCATTTTTGCATTATGCAAATATGAGAAAGACTTATATACTTGTTCTCATATTATTAGAATAGAAAAAGTGAGAATAATGGAGGTGATCAACCATGATGTGGAGGGCCCCAATAATGCAAATGATCAGGCCCATAATAACTGATAGGGGACCTCCATAATTCAACTCATTTTTTGCCAATAAATCTCAATACTTGAAATGCATCTTTTTCTACTTCCAATAAGTACTTGTAATAGATTTCCGCTAATTCATTTACATGCTCACTTTTAATACCGCTCAGTCTTAATTGCTTCTTAAAATCATTCATCCAGCTTTTCCTCTTAATTATGAACCATAATTTCAATTTCAAATAGAATGATGCAGTCAATATTATTAAGTATAATATGTTGAATACTGCTCTAAGCATTAATTTGATCAATTTGCATCCCCGCCATGATCTTCACTTAACCTAATAATTGCTCTAGACCCCCTCCTTTCAACTACTATTAACCCCTCCTTCTCCAAGAGCTTAAGTCTTTCACTAATAATTCTTCTCGAAGCTCTCCCCCTAACCTCCCTAATCCTCCTAGTTAACTCTGAAATTGAAATTCCATCTTTAACTGCCAAAACTTCTAGTATTGTTCTCGAAATATCGTCCAACGTTCTTTTCCCAATTAAACTTCTTATTTTCATTGCTGCCTCAATTGCCTTTAATGCTGGCATTGAAAATGCAAGTATCAATCTATTTGCAATTTTAATTGACTCAACATCCTCAGAATCTAGACTTGATAATAGTTGCTCTATTTTCTCAAGCTTCATTAAAATTAATTTTAAGAGGAATTCCAGCTCCTCTAATCTATTAGCCCTATTTTTCAATTAAATCACTTCACAAAATATGTTGAAGGATAACTATTTAATTGTAGTCTTACTGACCTATTCAATCTCCCTCTTTCTCCTCAGTCTTCTCTGCTTTCTTCCCAATTTTATGATGTCTGAATTCCTCTCTTGTAGAGAACTTTGAGAGCATTGAACCTAATTCTCTCAACACACTGAGCCTTGTCTCTAAGTAATTTCTAGTCAGCTCCATAGCCTTATCATCAGGCATTCCACTTTCCCTCAACTTTTTATAGAAAACGGCTATATCTTCACCCAATTCCTTTCCACTAACTGCCTCCATCAACGATTTAACCAGATCTATCACTGGCTCCCTGATCTCCCTAACGAAATCAGTTATTGCTGAGAAAACCGCCCTTAAATCCTCAATATCTCCTCTTCTTTTCTCCTCACCCATAATTTCACCTCCAGCACTAATTTCACTGTTCATTTAGATAGATTTTTAATGTTGAAAGTGGGCAATGAGTGGTCAAATACTATTTTAACTTCATTACCGGCACTCTACCAATAAATCCTAGATCAGCAATTTCACCTGGCTCTAAATCAGTTAATACTAGCCTTATTCCTGAAAACCTATTTTTAACATTCAACACTGAATACATGTCTTCAATTAATTTCTCAACATCGTTTCCATTCATATTTGGAATTACTGGTAGGTCTACTCCAGCTACGCATACTGATGCATAGGAAATTAGGTCATATACTGTTAACTCTCCCCTAGCACCCAACTCCATTAATCTATTATCCTCAGCATAGGGTAGCATTATCTCATTAAATCCAGTTACATTCAATTCATGATTTACAATTACCTTTATAATTTCATTATTTAACTCATATATTGCATGATGAGTCCCAGGTGCATTAAATTTTATTTTCCCAAAATCCTCAATTAGCCTAGCTACACTCTGATCCATCCATGGTGATAGTGATAGGTCAACTCCATAATTTCTCACTTTTAATTTACTTGAAATACGATTCAGCAATTGATTTGCATTGCTATGGCATTTAACCACTTCACTTTCAATGAAGCTTGCATTTGCTAGGTCATTGATATAGAGTAGGGATGCTGAAATCCCATATTCACCTTCAACTGCAGTTGCTGATGGAAAGTAGGGTGTAATGATATGGTGAGGTATTGAGAAGGCTATTTTAATGAATAGCTCATAATTTTGCTTCTCTCTAATATAAAGTAGTAGGTCTTTGAATTTCATAAGTTCGACTAATTCACCTGTAATTGAAGCAAATATTCTCTTGTTTCCCGCTATCAGCTCATAAATGGTTTGCGGTGAATCATTAACATGCACTTTTAAAGGTATTGTAATATATTTCACTTCACTTGGAACCAATTTCTCAAGTTTATCTGCAAGTGCCCTTGCATTATCTAGGGTTTGCGGTGTAATAGCTAATCTTATCGTCCATACTTCCAAGCCCATTTCACGGGATTCCTCAATTATGCTTGAAACCAGCTTCTCCAGGAAAACATCAAGCTTACTCTTAATGGCTAATGGGTCCATGTGAATAGTTAATGCCCTAATCTTCATTTCAATCACTAAACTCTAATCTAAAGGTTCTTGATTTAAGATTTAACGTGAACCGCTGATGCTATTAGGAGCAGGGTTGTTCATGATTTTCACTCCCATAAGCTCCCTACCAAACTTCGCCATAACCTTCAATTTAATTTTCCTCCTATAAATTGAGTACACTATTAGCCCAGTTATTATCCATAGAAAGCCAAGCACTCTGGCTGCGGCATGATAAATCACCACTAATAGCCACATTATTAGCACTCCAATTACACCTATAGCTCCAATTAATGGCAACTCAATAGCTCTACCATTAATTCTCAATTTCACTGCTCCAGGCACCTTATATGGCTTACATGCACTTCTATCAATGTTTCTCAGTATTATTAGTGATAGGAGCACTATTACGTAGGATAGGAGCGCTCCAAAGTTGTATAGGCTTGATATGAACACCAAAATATTTGGCTGCAATGATCCTAGCACTACTATTGCAATTGCAATGAGTGAGAAGAGCAATATGCTTCTAGTTGGAGTTCTATACTTTGGATGCACTTGGTAAAACCACTTAGGTAGCACGAGAAACTTGCCCATTGAAAATACTAGTCTCGAAACACCTATGACGCCAGTATTTGTTGAAGCAACAGTCACAGCAAAAGCAACAATTGCAACTAGCACAGCTATGTAATCACCTATAACAGGAATTTTCTCAGCTATTGCTGCTATAGGATTAAACTGCGCTTCAGCAAGCCCCCTCCATCCAAGAACTCCAAGTCCGAGAACTGAGCAACTCAAAACTGAGGCTACAACCATAATAACGGATAGCGCAGATGCCCTAGGAATATCTCTCCTCGGGTTCTTAGCTTCCTCAGCTGCTTGAGCAATCGACTCTATACCTATGAATGAGGACATTGCAAGTGTGAGTCCATAAAGGAGGTTCTCTATCTTGGGATTTAGTAGGCCAGTATAGCTCACTTCATCCTCGAAGAACTCGCTTCCAATATCACAGAGATTACTTATGAAATTACTATAGCTCCAGGAGGTTAGGAAGCTGACAGCTATAACTGAGGTTAAAACAACTAAATTTAGTGCCACGAGCATTGATGTGAAGAGAGCTGAGGGCTTAATTCCAATGTAATTTATGGCTATTAAGGCAATTATTATCAAAATTGAAACTATACCTATCATGGAAATTGAAATATTCATTGGAAGCTGAATCCTAGACTCTATAAGCCATGGATGGATGAAGCCCAAGTATCCTGCAGCTGCAACTGAGAATAGCGCAATATCTATTACGTAGTCTAGCATGACCATCCAGCCAGCCAAGAAGCCCGCTAAGTCATTTATGGCCATCATCGCATAAACAGAGGCACCGCCAGCATATGGATAAGTTGAGGCTAGCTCAGCATATGCCAGGCCAATGCAGGTGTATAGTATTGAGCCTATAAGGAATACTAGGGGTGTACCGCCAGCAGCATAGAGCGCCGTTACTCCAAGTGCAATATATATGTCTGCACCAACATCAGCATATCCAATAGCAAATAGACTGGGGAGCCCAAGCCCCCTGATCAGCTCATGCTTCTCAGTGAAGTTCTCGAATTCACGCTTATTACCATCCATAACACCACCCTAACCCATGTATAGTGGCTCTAGAGCTATTGACTCCAAGAAATTTATTGGACAAATATAAAACTCTTACTCTAAGCAAAACTTAGGAGGCTAAGTAGCTAGCCATACCGATCAGCATTGATGCGGTGAATTCTGCGAGCCTAAATGGATTTGAAATTATAGATTTAAGCAGGCTATTATAGTGCTCATCATAGTCGATTTCAGCTAGCAGTTTACTGCTTAAATTGAGTTTTGAAGCACCCATAGCAATAGTTTTAGGGATGAAGTAGTTTGAAAATCTCAAAATCTTGGTAGCTGCATAAGCCGTTCTTAATAGTTTAATTAGTGGCTTGACTTTAACAGTATAATTAGCTATGGCTTCCCCAAAATTGAAATCACCATTTAACGCAGAATTAACTTCTTCAGCCAATATCCTAGCTGCAATTGCCGATGGATATAAACCTCCACCAGTTAATGGCTTATTCATTTGAACATCATCACCTATACCAACAACCCTACCATTAACAACTCTGCCAACCGGGCCAGTTAATATGGTTCCTCCAAACCACTTTATTTCGCCATGAACTCTAAGCTTACCCTGTCTTTCAAGCAGGCTCACTAATGCATTAAGCTTATACCTCAAGTTCCTAGCTGAGCGAGAAGCTAAGCCAACTATAACTTGCCTGCTCTCAACTATTGGAACTAGCCATGAGAAGAAGTCGCCGAGCATCTCCATAACATAAACCTCGATCCTATTAATTGAGCTTGAAGCCCTCAATCTAACTTGAATTCCATGATAAGCATCACATTCATCAATTAAACCAAGAGCTCTAGAAAAGCATCTCTTAGCACCCTCAGCAAGCACTACAACATTGCCCCTGAAAACTTCACTCCCAACTAGAACTCTACCATCAACATCAACTCCGGAAACCCTAGCTCCAAGCCTAATTTCCGCCCCACTACTTAGAGCCTCACTATACAAGTACTCTTCAAGCATTACCCTATCAATCTTGACTACTATTGGATCACCCCTAAAGCTAAGAAAGCTACTTCCAAAGCAAATCCTCAATTCATCAAATTCAGCTTCAACCAAACTTTTAGGTGCACCAATTAGCTTCAAAGTCTTAGGACTCACAATACCAGCACAGTGCTCCGGCAAACCCACATGCCCATCTTCCTCAAAAACAAGTACCCCATCACCAATAAGCTTAGCCAAGAGAAGCCCTGAAAAACCACCACCAACAATTAGCACTGACACACTTAAATTTAAGCGAATTAAAATATAACTCTACATTGACACATATTGGGGTCAGCACTCAAGAGACTATTAAGTCAATATATGGCAATGCTTTTTGTTTCAGGTAAATTTCTCAATTCTTTCTTTAAATAACTCTAAAGGTATATCTCCCTTAATAACTATGATAAACTTGTGTTCGAGACTCATTTCAAGATCCTCAGCATAGGCCTGAATTGTGGAGATGTTCTTTTCAGCAATTAGCTTAGTTACTTTCAATAGTGCATCCTTTGGGATAAATACTATCACGTTTAAGTCAAACTCAGGTGCAGCCTTCAGAAGCAAATATACCTGCCTTAATTTCGAGAAAATTCTTTTAAGCTCTGAACATGAGAGTATGGTCTTCACGGTATTCATTACTGTTCTTCTATCAACACCAACTTCACGTCCAATCTAAGTGAATGGTATTTCAATGTTACCGCTAACAATTTTTCCATCCTTCCTAACTCTGAAGCCCAAGTTATAGAACGGAATGTGAAAGAAAATTTCTAGAAGAAAATCCAAATCATCCGGGGGATTTGGGAATAGCTATTAGTGAGGCATTAGAAGATGCAGTCAAGAATGAGAATACAAAGTACGCGCTCGGCAGCGTATTAAATCATGTCCTATACATCAAACTGTGATTGGATTGGAAGCAATAAGTCAATTCGAATTGCTTGATGAAAACCGGACATAATAATAGGTTGCATAGGTGAGGGAAATAGCTTTTCAGGCTTAATATGGCCATTCTACTATGAGGAAATCAAGAGCAAAAAGGTAGCGATACGGCTCATAGCGGTAAAGTCAACTGCATGCCCATCAATCACTAAGGGATACTATACGTATGATCATGGAGATACCCGAGACTCACACCAATGCTTAAAATGCATACCTTAGGGCACTCATTCATCCCGCCATCAATACATGAAGATGGACTGAGGTATCATGGAATCGCACCCACCCTAAGCCTCATATATAGGCATGGAGCAGTGGAGACAAGGGCATATAATCAAGTTGAAGTATTTAAGACTGCAACACTATTCGCTAAGACTGAAGGAATAATTCCAGTTCCAGAACCAGCCCATGCAATAAGAGCAGTCATAGATGAGGCAATAAGGTGCAAGAGAAGTAATGAAGAGAAAACTATACTGTTCCTACTATGCGGACATGGCTTACTAGACTTGAAGGTATGCGAAGACTATTTCAGTGGGAAATTGAAGCCATATGAGTATCCGGAGGAGAAGATAAGGAGGCTATTGAAAGGCTATACAGGCCATATCCATGGCTGAATAGAGGTAAAGGCAATTAATTGGAGTCTTCATCATTAATCAGGATCATTTCACCTTTAACTTAGAAAAGCTGATTAAATATTGCCAATCTACTTTAATGGTGTGGTGATTTGTATGAGGAATAAGTTCAAGCACATGCTTGAGCAAGGTGAAGTTGCCTTCGGACTATGGATTACAATCGACTCAACGGATTTAGTTGAAGTTGCATCTATAATTGGATTTGATTGGCTCCTCTTTGACATGGAGCATGCACCACTCACCATTAGGGATGTCCAAGACTTGATCCAAGTAGTTGATGCTGAGAAGTCAACACCCATAATTAGAGTTGCATGGAACGATCCCGTGCTGATAAAGTTGGCATTAGATGTAGGAGCTCATGGAATACTTGTTCCATGGGTTAATAGCAAGGAAGAGGCTGAGCTCGCAGTTAAATCGGTAAAGTATCCACCCGAGGGGATTAGGGGTTATGGTCCTAGGAGAGCTTCAATGTATGGCTTAAAGCTGAAAGAATACTTGGAATTCGTTAGGCAAGGTGAAATTTCGCTAATAATTCAAATTGAAACTAAAAAGGCACTTGAAAATCTAGATGAAATACTAGAAGTAAAGGGGATTGATGCAGCATTCATAGGTCCATGGGACCTGTCAACTTCACTTGGACATATAGGTGAGCCATCACATCCAGAAGTTCAAGAAGCAATTAAACTAATATTGGATAAGTGCACTGATAAGGGAGTTCCAGTTGGCATATATGCTTCCCCAGACCTCAAAACAGCACTAAACTACATTAAAATGGGATTCAAATTCATAGCCCTAGGCTCAGATCTAGACATACTAATAAAGTTTGGCAGGGAAGTTTTAAGTGAACTTAGGAAGAGGGCTTGAGGAGGGAGGTTAATGGGATATTCAGAGCTAATCAAGCATCCCCGATTTCAAGAATTCCTCTCAAACATGCTAATGACAATAGACCAATTCCACTCACTAGATGAGGAAATGCAATTAATTTTGCTAAGAAACTTTGAAAACTGGCTTAAACGTGTAGGTGAATCACCACCAGCAACAGCTATAATAAGATGCCCATATTGCGGTAGAACCATTGAAGTCAGATTAACTGCCAGAAAAACCGATTAATAATTCACAAAGCCTCAAATGAACAATTATTTTCCCCATAGCATGATGAAAGATACAATCTAAATGAGAAGTGAGTACTCAAAAGTTATTTCATGTAAACTTGAAGTAGGAGCAAGGTAGTTCTAGTAGTTAGCGGAGCTTCTTATACATATATGGACTATTGGGAAGCCTCCTATATCCAAACTTCCTATAGTACTCTCTAACACCAATTCCCGATAAAACTAACATTCTATTCCTATCAAATTCTTCAATTGCAATTTTCTCTGCTTCTGCAAGTAGCTTTTGACCCCATCCTCTATGCTGCCACTCAATAGTCGGTTTCCAGCCAACTGGCAGCTGGGGGCCATAAACGTGGAGCTCACGTATAATTGCAGTTTTAGAATTAACTTCCCATCTATGGGCATATTCTGATGGTATGCGCAATCTCAGAAATCCGATTAAAATGTCTTGAACAACATCTTCAAATGAAAGAAATACTTCAACTCCACGGCTAGCCTCATAAACCATTTTAATTAGCTTGATATTCTCGGTTTTGGGGATCAACCCCTTCTTGAGCATTACGTGGCCAACTTCACGACACCTAATACAGTTGCATTTCAAACCCCTCTTCTCAAGTTCCCAATGAACAATTTGCCTCAAATGCCCCTTATCAACTCCAGCCTCAATAACATTAACTGGAATATCTCTCTGAATTCTCTGAATTCTGACCCATCTAGGTATTCTTGGTAAGACTTTAACTAGGAGCTCAACGGCTTCTTGAGTTGTTAGAGGCTTATACTCCCCCTTAAGCCACATTTCATAGAGCTTAGTTCCCTTAACGACTACTGTTGGATATATCTTTAGCATGTCCGGCATGAAGTCTGGGTCACTGAATATTATGTTAAAGACCTCTTCATCCATATCTAGATCGCTTCCAGGTAGCCCCGGCATTATGTGGTAGCAGACTTTGAATCCACAGTCCTTCAATATTCTCGTCGCCTCAATTGTATCCTTAACTGTATGCCCTCTATCCAGCCTCGAGAGCACTTCTTCAAACACTGTTTGAACTCCAACTTCAACTCTAGTTCCACCTAAATGGAGCATTCTATCTGCATGAATCTCCCTAGCCCAGTCAGGTCTAGTTTCAAATGTCATTCCAACACATCTAATTTTTGCATGCTCATTTCTGCGCTGAGCATCTTCCAAGCTAATCCACTTGCTCGGCTTTTCTCTTGGATATCTATTCATTGCCTCAAGGCACATCGTAACAAACCATTCCTGATAATCCAGTGGCATGGCCGGGAAAGTACCACCCATAACTATTAACTCAACTTTAGATGGATTATGCCCAAGAAGCTCGTAATGGCCTAATCTAACCCTAACCTGCTCATATGGATCATAATTGCACATTTGAGCTCTCAGTAAAGCCGGCTCCTTACCATAATAGCTCTGGGGAGTATTATATTCCGGGCCGCCTGGACAGTAAATGCACTTTCCATGTGGGCATGGATAGGGCTTAGTCATAACTGCAACTACAGCTACACCTGAAATAGTCCTAACAGGCTTCCGCTTAGACCTCAAAACTTCCCTTATGCTCTTCATGACTACTTGTCCTACCTCAATGCAATCCATACTTATCATTGCATTGGGAGTATAAAACGATATCCCATGAAACCCTAAAATGGGGGATTGCTGCTCAACCGTGAATTTGGCGCACTATACTTTAACCGCCACCACTACATGGTTTTCAGCGAAAAATTTTGACTTAAAGCTTTTACCATAAACTTTCACTATTCTAAAATTTGCATTTGATAGTTCACCTAAAATTTCCCTTCTAGAGTATAGGTGGTAGAACCTCATGAAAACCCCCTTCCTAGACTTCCAGGGAACATATATGTCTCCAAACTCACTCACTTTACCAGTTAGGTAGCTCCAAATCATTGAAGGTATTTTTCTAAAGAATCTGGGCTGAAACTTAGCCCAAACACTCACAACAAGCTTACCATTAGCCTTAAGCACCCTATACACTTCCCTTAGAGCTTTGACCCTATTCATTTTTAATGGAATGTGATGTATGGTTGCTAGGCAGAGTGCATGATTTATTGAATCGCCTCTAAATGGCAGATAATTCATATCGCATATTAATGGGTGAATTAAATGCTTCAAGCCCAGCTCATGAGCCTTCATGTTCACTAATTCGACCATTCCCCTTGCAAGATCAACTGCAATAACTTCGCAGCCATGCTTAGCCGCTAATACTGAATGCCTACCGGAACCGCAGCCCAAGTCAACTATTAAAGCGCCTCCCTCAATTACATGGTGAGCTTCACTCCAAGGTCTCCTCCGAGTAGCATTGAATTCCAAAGCTATTTCATTAAAAATCATCATTAAAGCACGCTTAACTTGAATAGTGAAGTTTTGATCCAATGTAGCTGTCAACCCCTCTTAATGCTAATGAACTGGCTAGTAGTATGTTTTTTGTGCTTCAAATCCTCAATAATTTCAATGGAAAACACCGTCCAGGGACCCAGGTAATCAGTTAGAGATTTGCCGAGGAACCCGATGAACTGAGCATAGACTAATTTACTTGAAGAGCAAATAATTTAATTGTGGAAAGGGAGTGCTTGAGCGAATTAAAGTATAGGTGCATGATCAATTCACTGTTTACCGGAGTATTTATGAGTGTAGTGGCTGGACTAGCAACTATGTTTGAAATTGCAGTTTTAAATTTAATCCTCCCATTAACTGAGCATGAAAGGGCATTCATATTATCATGCATATTAGCTCCAATAACAGAGGAAATGCTTAAACCCATGGGATTAATCTATTGTAAAGGCATAGCCCTAATGCTAAAAGCAAGAGATTGGCTCGTCATGGGAAGTTTAGCTGGACTTGGATTTGGAGTTCTAGAAAACTCGATATACAGCCTACAAGCCATTGCTAGGGGTGGTGAGAGAGCTGCATTAGCGGTGATCATCTATAGAACATTCACTTCACTTCCAATGCATATGATAACCTCCTCAATTGCAGGAATGGGAATGGGACTTATTTTATCAAAGAAGTTCAGATTTATAGCACCACTACTCTACTTCATGGCAGTAATTATACATGCAGCATACAATCTAAGGGCCTTGGGATTTTAGCTTACCAATTTTAGCCTTCCTAACTAGCTCAGCTATTTCAGAATAATGATTTGCTCCACCAATAATTTTAGCTGACTCAATTTTAACCCGCCTACCACACCTAAAGCACGTGAAGGTCTTGACACCGCAATTAATAGCTCTAAATTCACCGCAATATGGACATTGAACAGCCAAATACCTGTACTTCGAGTACCTCAATTCCATCACCCCAAAACCATAGATAAAGTGTTGAAACAATAAATTTAAGATTCACCTAAACTCTCTGGGTGCAAAATTGAGAAGACCAGTTATGGAGAGAATTGCTGAAAGAATACTCAGCGAAGATGAGGCAAAATATGTTGTAAAGAGGTTTGACATTATAGGTGACATTGCAGTAATAAAGGTTCCACACCAAATAGAGCACAAGAAACACTTAATAGCTCAAGAGCTGCTAAAGGAAATACCATATGTCAAGGTTGTTTTGAGAAAGAAATCAAATATTACTGGCGACTATAGATTGATGGAGCTTGAATGGCTTGCTGGAGAAAAGAGATTTAGGACAATTCATAGGGAACATGGATGCATCTTCCACGTCGACCTAAGCAAAGTATTTTTCACGCCTAGACTTTCAAGTGAGAGAATTCGAATAGCTAGAATGGTTAGAAGTGGAGAAGTTATAGTAAACATGTTTGCTGGTGTAGGAACATTTTCAATAGTAATAGCTAGACATGCTAGACCAGCAAAAATTTACTCGATAGACCTAAACCCCAACGCATATGAGCTCATGAAAGCCAATATTAAAGCCAATAGAGTTGAGGACATAGTAGTACCAATTCTGGGGGATGCAGCTCAAGTAATAGAAGGTAGCTTAACTGATGCCGCCAATAGAGTTTTAATGCCACTACCGGAGCTTACATTAAAGTACTTGAAGTATGCAGTAAAAGCTTTGAAAAATGGATGCGGATACATTCATCCATACGAGTTCATTAGGTGCATGAAAGGAGAGAATCCAGTGGAGAAAGTTTCAAAAATTTACTCCAATGAACTGGATAGGCTCGGCGTGAAGTATGAAATTTTTAGCGGTAGAGTTGTTGGTGAAGTTGCACCTAGAAAGTTCAGAGTAGTATTGGATATTAAGCTCAATGGATTTAAGTGGTAGGCAAGAAAAGCCTCCTAATAACCTCGAAGAGCTTGCCTAGCCATCCACTTCTAGGAAATCTTAGAATTGAATAACTATCGGTATACATGAGATTTCTAATAACATCTCCAGCTGACAATGCACTATAAAATCTAGCCTTCCTAATTAGAATTGAGAGCTCCTTCCTAGAAGCATAATCTATTGGTTCACCGCTCCTTCCAGCCTTAATCCACCTCTCAATTAGCTCTCGATTAATTCTTGAAACGTCATCATCACCATAAAATGCTGATAACAGCCAATTCGACCTCTCAATGCTTGAATATAGCTCAAGGAAACGCCTCTTTAACCTCTCATTTTCCCTCAACTATCTCCACCTTAAAACTTCAATCTAAATAAGCAGTTAGAGTAATATATACTTAAGCTTATGCCCGCCCATGGCCAGGGTGAGCACAAGTTGATTAGCATGGGCATAGATCTGGCCGGATCTAAAAGCAGGCCAACTGGAATATGCATTCTCAGCGATAATTTGGCCAGAGCATTCACGGTGTACGGTGATGATGAAATAGTTGATTTGGCTATTAAATGGAAGCCCCACATAATAGCAATCGATGCCCCCCTAGCACTACCTAAAGGTAAGAGCTTGAACTCAAAATACTGCATTAGAGAGTGCGATAGGGAGCTCAGGAAAATGGGAATAAAATTTTTCCCGATAAACTTCGGCGGAATGAGGCAACTAACTATTAGGGGAATTAGATTGAGAAAGAGGCTTTCAAGCCTAGGATTCAATGTCATTGAAACCTATCCAGGAGCCGCACAGGATATTCTTGGACTTCCAAGAGCTAAGAGGAACCCCAATGAATTGAGGAGAAGGCTAATTGAAATGTTCAATTTAAAATTAATTGCCGAATGCAAAATTACAACTCACATTTTAGATGCAATCACCTGTGCAATTGTTGGTAAAATGTTTTTAGAGGGGAAATACATGGCTCTAGGAGACCCCACGGAAATTCTAATGATACTACCAGAAGCATCAAGGTGAAGAATATTGCATAAAAGCCTACTAGCACTACTAGCCACATCACTTATTTCAGGTATTTATTGGAGCCTAATATACCCAATTTACCAGCCATTTATACTAAGCCTGGGTGCCTCAATGACCCTGCTCGGCTTAATAGAGGCCATTTCCGGTAGAATGGGATTGCTATCAACAGTAGCCCAACTCATTGGAGGAGCTGCCTCAGACGCCTATGGTAGGAAGAGAATAATAGTCCTATCAAGTGGATTAATTGTTGCAGGCCTAACCCTATACTTACTATCTTCATTAAAGCATGAGCTATTCTACTTGATTATTGGATCAATACTAATTGGAGCTTCATGCATGTCAATTCCAGCTAGAAATGCACTCATAGCAGAGCTATCCAAACCCGAAGTGAGAGGCTATATTTACAGCTTAATTCTATTTGCAGCAGTGCTTCCAAGTGCAGTCTTCTCGCCAATTGGTGGATGGATAGCTGAAAAGCTTGGCTTTCAAATAATATTTTCAATTGCAGTTCCAATGGAAGCAGCATGCTTATTCACCTTAGCACTACTGATTGCTGAGAGCAGGTCAAGTGATATGGGGAGAATGGACTTGAAGGACATTTTGAGAGGAATAATTCCTCCTCGAGGGTTAATGAGGAAGCTCTACATGATAATTGCAGTAGACACTTTTTCATGGAGCACTGGCTCAATTCTACTCTATGGATTCATATCCGAGACCTATGGGTTCACGGAAACACAGCTAGGCATACTTTCAAGCGCCTTCTCCACTTCATGGGCTATAAGCCAAATTCCAGCTGGAAAATTCATAGATAGGTTTGGTGCAAAGAAATCACTTATAATCTCTGAAGCACTTGGAATACTTGCAGTGCTCATGTGGATGCTGAGCAAAGACTTCAATACATACTTAATATCACACATCATATTTGGAATTACACCCCCACTATGGGTACCTGCCCTAAACACATACATTGCAGGTAAAGTTGGAAGAAAGGATTTGGGTAAAGCTATGGGGGGAATTTCAGCTTTTAGAGGTTTAATAAGCTTTCCAGCACCATACATTGGTGGAATGCTCTTCGATAACTATGGAATTCAGGCACCACTAATAATTAATGCTCTAGGTGCATTCATAGCTCTACTAGGATTAATTAGGCTTGAAGATTAAAATTTGAAGTCGAAGAGGAGGGCTATGAATATTGATGTTGCAAGTATATCTGCTATTGAGCCGGGATTTAACTTTTTAGAAGCTAATTCTTCATCCAATCTAATAATAGCTTCAGCACCGCTCACAAGCCTCAATCCACCAAGTCTAAGTGCATGCTCAGCCTTTCTCGAAATTTCCCTTGCAACTTCCATTCCAATCTCAACAGCCTCAGCTATGTTGCTAGTTCTCTCTAAGCCAACCTTCCTAGCTATAAATGTATCAGGCTTGACTGATAGCAGCTTCAAGTATGTGTGAACAATTGCCATATTAATGTCTCGGCTCTCCTCATAAAACTTGATCAAAGATGGATAGCCCACTTCAAAGCAGGTACCGAGCTTATTAGTGAATTCCCAGGCAATTAAGTCCCACTTAGACGATCTCTCCATTAAATCATATAGGGTTGCATTGATCCTCAGAATATCCTCTCTAAAACTATCACTGGTAATGTCGGGTAAGCCCATAGAACTAACGGATCCAAGATTTCCAGCGGAAGCAATTCTCGCAGCATCAAAGAAGTTCACTGCATCAAATACAGTTGTCGACTTAACTACTTCATCAAAAAACCTCTGTAATTCAGCTATAGCTAGCCTTCCATATTTCACCATGCAAATTCCAGCAGAAGCCGAGAGGGGAATGAAGAGTGTTGCTATGCCGAGATGAGTATTACCGCCCAAATGCAACTCCTTAATCCTTACAATGGTATCTCTAATTAAACTGCCAATCCCAATATCACTTAAACTCAATTTTCCAGCTCCAGCTCTAACACCATTAACTACAGCCTTTCTAATTGAGGGGCCTAATCCCACTGAACCGGCAATGAAATGCTCATATCTAGTATCCGGATAATCCCTAAGCCTATGAACATTTCCGGGTTTGGGATAAGCGCTGACCTCAAGGCATGCCGCCAATTGAGCTTTAACCATTACATCATCAATGAAATCTGCGAATTCATCAACTATCAAACTACATCACCGCAAGTCTTAAACCAATTATATGTCAACAATATATTTGAAATTTAATTTCAATTCAACTTCTAAATAACCACTATCTACTTAAAGCTTTAATTTAAGTTAATTCTTTGATTTTAGTTAGGCGATCATAATGGATGTCGAGAAGGCCATTGACTGGATAAAGAAACCACCAACAGAGGAGCTACTAACCGAAGAGCGATTGAAAAGCTATTTGGAGCAGGGAGTAAAGCTTAGACATTATATTGGATTTGAAATTTCAGGTTATGTTCACATTGGTACTGGACTCATATGTATGCAGAAGATAGCTGACTTCCAAAAGGCAGGTGTTGAAACAATAGTTTTCCTAGCAGACTACCATTCATGGATTAATAGGAAGCTCGGTGGAGATCTATCCACTATTAGGAGAGTTGCTGGTGGATACTTCAAGGAGGCATTGAAGCAGTCGCTTAAAGTTATTGGTGGAGATCCGGATAAAACCAAGTTCATTATGGGGTCGGAACTATACGAGAAGGTTGGATTGGAATACCTTGATAATGTAATAAGAGTTTCTATGAAAACAACTCTCTCCAGAGTTAGGAGATCGGTGACAATTATGGGGAGGAAAATGGGTGAAAGCCTGGATTTCGCTCAACTACTCTATGTTCCAATGCAAGTAGCAGACATATTCACTTTAAAAGTCAATTTACCTCATGGAGGAATAGATCAGAGAAAAGCACATGTAATTGCAATTGATGTTGGAGATAAATTATTTGGATATAAACCAGTGGCAGTACACCATCACCTAATCATGGGGTTGGATCTATCCGAGAGTGAGTGGAAGGCTATGGTTAAAGCCAAGAAGACTGGCGATAGGGAGGTATTTGAGGATAGCATTATTGAAATAAAAATGTCGAAATCTAGGCCTAGAAGCGCCATATTCATACATGATAGTGAGGAGGATATTAGGAGGAAAATTAGAAGGGCATTCTGCCCCTTCAAGCAAGTTGAGTTTAATCCCATAATAGAGATACTAGAGTACATAATAGCGAGGAACATGCGTGAGGAAAAATTTGAAATAGTAAATGAAAAGACTGGCGAGAAAATGGTTTTCAATAGCATTGATGAGATTAAGAGGGCTTATGGTGAGGGTAGAATTCATCCACTAGACTTGAAGAACTATGTTGCTCAAAAACTAATTGAACTGCTTGAGCCAGTGAGAAAACACTTTACTGAGGGTAGTGGAAGGAAGCTCATAGAGGAAATGGAGAGTATTAGAGTTACACGTTAAGTCGCCTTCAATGAAGAACTACGGGAATACTACTTGAAATTCTTGCTTCAACTTCCCCATTAACTCTAAAGAGCACTTTATAAGCCAAAACCTTAACGCCGACCTCACATGCACGGACGAGTATAGCTGAAAAATTTGGATCAATACTCCAATTCGGCTTAAAAACCGCTGCATCACTCCTCAAAACTAGAAACAATATTATGGACTCATATCCCTCATTTAAAGCTCTAATCAACCTTTCAACATGCCTCCTACCCCTAATTGTCGGTGCATCCGGAAAGAGTGCGACACCATTAACTGCAAGTGAACACCCCTTAACCTCCATCAATGCCTTAATGCCGAGTGGAGATTCAAGCAAGAAGTCTACTCGACAACCCATATAATAGTGCTCAGCCTTTAAAACACGATACCCATTCAACTCACCTATCATTCCATGCTCAATAGCTTCTCTAGCAATTCTATTGTGAACTGCTGAATCTAAGAGAATCCATGAACCACAATACTTAACCGCGAACAAGTAGTACTTTGTCCTTCTACTCTCCCCCTCATGCGCTCTAACCAATATTTCGGCTCCAGGAACAAGTAGTTCCTCAAGTCTACCTGGATCATGAATATGCACTTTACAGACTTCACCTTCAACCTCAGCCAGTCCAACGAACCTATTAATTCTCCTTACAAAGCACCCTTTAATTGGGTTCCAATTAAATCTCAATTTCCAAGCCCTCACTAATATATTAGGAACTTCGGTCTCTTCGACAATAGCTTTGGGAAGTACATTCCCCTTTTCGGGTATCCCTTAGTTTCATTCTCTAACATCTCTAGAAGCTCATGAACACTCATCAACTTTTGCTCGCCAGACCTCCTAATCCTAACATTAATTGTCCTACTTTTAACTTCATTCTCCCCAACAACTACGATGTATGGGATCCATTCACGCTCTGCATCAACAATTTTTCGGCCCAGAGGCCTATTAGTGTCATCTACATCAACTCTAAAACCTCTAGACTCTATTTGACTTGAAATTTCAAGTGCATAATCTAGATACTGGCTTGCAACAGGTATTACCCTAACTTGAACTGGTGAAATCCAAGTTGGTAGAGTTGGCTTCGGCATTCTTAGTGCAGTATCGAATAAAGTGTAAATATATCTCTCAATGCCACCAATAATTGCTGTGTGAAGAATTACTGGATATTTCTCAGCTCCACTCTCATCAACATACTTAATATTGAATCTCTCAGCATTACCCACATCAATTTGAACAGTGCCTATCTCCCTCGGTCTACCGAGCCTATCTATAATGATGTACTCAATGTTAATTACCCAGTAGTAGTTTAGCTGGGCTTTAGGATAAATTGATATAAGCACTGGTTTACCAACATCCCTCGCGATTTCAATTAGAAATTCCCTATACTTCTCATATTGATCTGGACTTACAACGTTAATGAGGAGCTCATAGTCTCTATCCAGCTTCCTAATTTCCTCCATTATCCTCCTATGTATCTTCATCATCCACTTCTTCGCTTCATCCTCATCCCTAACAAACACATGCAAGTCCGGCATGTAGAATCTACGCAGTCTAAAGCATAGCTCTACTTCACCGCTCCTCTCAAATCTATATGAATCAGCCACTTCAAATGCTCCAAACGGGAGATCCCTATATGATAGAGGCCAATCCTTGATCATTGAGAATTGCTGATGGCATGCAGCATACCTCAACACGAAGTTTCCCCTATCACTCTTTAAAATGTAGAGTCTATCACCATAAAGCTCTGCGTGCTCCTTAACAGGCCTTAAGCCTAAATTGAAGAATGCAGTGCCCCGAACCTCAACTACCGGTAAACCTAGTGAGTAAACGATTTGACGAGCATATTCAGCTGCTAAGTCAAATATTAGCGTTGCATATGGACCCATCCTCATGTGACCATAGTCGGAATAGGACTCCCATTCAAAGCCAAATCTCCTTAAATAATTAATTATTTCAGGCTCACCGCCCGGAAGCTCCTCTTTCAAAGCCTCCTTCCTAACTAGAGCTTGAAAATCACTGCTAAAGCTACTTAGCAGCTCACTACTTGGATCCACTTCATCTCCACTTGGCAGCAAAATCACATATCTACGTTCACTCACTGCCTTACCTCCATGTTCACCGTTAAACTATGCTAATGCACCTTTATTTAAAGTTCTGTAATCATAGTTCAGCACTGAACTTGAAGGCATGCTTAACTATTCAGTGAACACTAAAGCTAATAAATGAATCATACATACTCATTTCGCCAATGAGGTGAAGCAGATGAAGCCTGTAATTGGAATAACCTGTGCATATGAATGGGTTACTAGGCGCTTTAGGCTTGGGGGGGCCTATGTTGAGGCAGTGACCAGAAGTGGGGGATTACCCATAATTCTACCATCAATTAGCCCTGGAGATGTAGATGAAGTGCTGGATTTAATTGATGGATTAATGCTTTCAGGTGGAGTAGACATAGACCCCTACCTTTACGGTGAAAAGCCGATTCCAGGGATGGGTAAAATTGATCCGAATAGAGATGCCTTTGAGCTCGCATTAACTAGGAGGGCTATTGAAAGGGGAATACCCATACTAGCTATTTGCAGGGGGATTCAAACACTCAATGTGGCTGCTGGAGGAACATTATATCAGGACATTCTAAGCCAAATACCGAATGCAATAAAGCATAGATGGCATACTAGTGAAGGATTAGAAGTACCACCAGACTATCCAACTCATAGAGTTAAAGTTAAAGTGGGATCTAGACTTCATAGAATTTTCGGCAAGGAAGTTTTAGCAGTAAATAGCTTTCACCACCAAGCAGTGAAGGATGTGGCTGAGGGATTTGAGGCCACGGCTTGGGCTGATGATGGGGTAATAGAGGCAATAGAGTATACTGGGGAATGCTTCATATTGGGTGTCCAATGGCACCCCGAATTGATGATTAATGGTGAAATGATAAAGCTATTCCAGGAATTCATTAGGCAAGCAGCCATAAAAGCGAAGAGGTAGAGGAGGATATAAATTGACTTACACGATAATTGCAGTTGACTTGGAAGCTAAGAGCATTGGAATTGCAACTGCCACAGCAATACCATGTGTGGGAGCAGTAGTTCCACATGTGAAAATTAATGTTGGAGCAATAGCAACCCAAGCATACACGAATGTATGGTATGGAATTAGGGGTATTAGAATGCTTGAATTGGGATTAAAACCGAAAACAATAATTCAAGCACTCACAAGTGAAGATGAATTGAAGAATTACAGGCAAGTAGCGATAATTAACATAACTGGTGAAAAAGCAGCTTACACAGGAGATAGAGCACCTGAATTTAAGGGTGAAATTATAGGTGAAAACTACATTGCCATAGGCAATCTCCTAGTTGGAAGAAGAGTTTTAGATGAAATGGCAAGTGCATTCGAAACTGCGAATGGAGATTTAGCGGAGAAACTCCTCAAAGCCCTAATTGCAGGTGATGAGGCAGGTGGAGATAGGAGGGGGAAGTGCTCCGCAGCCCTACTCATAGCAGGGCCCAAGTATCTAGAGAAAACAGACTTACCACTAATTAGCATTAGAGTGGACTATGATAATGAGCCAGTAAAGAAGCTAGTGAAAGTATATGAGGAATTTAAGCGGACTAGAATGAGAATCTAGCCCGAATAAACATCGTAATATATCTTCAAGTGCTTCTCAGCAATGTTACTCCATGAAACCTTCTCTGCATACTGCTTAATTTTATCAATTATATAGCTTCTGAATTCATCGTCATAGAGCAGTCTATAGGTGATCTTAACCATTCTATCTAGGTCATCCGGCATAACCGTTATTTCATCACTTATCTCCTCACTCACCTCCTCAAACTTCGGAATCCTAGTAACTATAAATGGTCTATGATATCCAATTGCAACCTTCAAAATGCCACTAGCAGACCAGTTGAACTGAGTATATGGCAGTATTATTAGGTCAGATGCACAGAAGTATAGTGCAAACTCATCTCTAAGCAAATTCCTCTTAGTGGCTATAACATGGTTTTCTAAGCCATACTTCTTAATTAATCTCATGCACTCATAAGCATACCTTTTATTCCTCAACTCAAACTCTTTTGGATGAATCCATCCCGCAATAACAAGTTTAAAGTTGCTTGCAATTTTAGATAGCTCACGGCAAAGCCTAATAGCAATTTTAGTGCCCTTCGTCCTATGAATGAAGCCTGGAATTAAAATGATCTTATCATTAACTGGTAAACCCAATTTCTCCCTCGCAATTTTAGTGGGAATGGCTTCACCAAACTTAAATGCACCAATCCTAATAACACTAATTTTATCTCCACTCACGCCCTGCCTAATCAACACCTTCTTCATAGAGTTGGTGTGAACAATTACGTGATCGGCATATGAGCATATTATTCTATTATAGTCCTCAACATCATACCCCTTCATTTCAAAGTCAATGGTTTCCCTGCTATGAACCGTATGAAATGTAACTACTATTCTACTGTCAATGCTCTTAGCCGCATCCAGCAATTTAATGAATCTCTCATCTGCACCGAAAATTCCAAAGCTATGTTGGAAGTGCGTGACATCGGGTTTAATGGACTCTAGTGCCCTGACGATTTCACTTCCCAAATAGCTCTTCCTATCAAATACTGGGTGAACCTTAATCCTATCAACATCACTTTTAGCATCAAACTCAGCTATGACATTAACATCAATACTCGAATCAAGCTTTATGAGCTCCTTAAGCATGGACTCAACATAATCACCTATACCGCAAATAGTTGGGGGATAGGAGGATATCATGCATAACCTCATAATCCCCCACCCCCACTATTCAATGATGGTTCAACCAGTAGTTCTCCGAGCATGCTTAAAAATGTAAATTAGCTCAGCAAATTTACTGATGGAATATGAGTATGTTAAGATAAATAGTGAGAGAAGAGCCTCAAAAACAAGCCCAGTAATACTGCCAATGAATACGATAAACAACCTTACATCCCTAGAAGCAAACATTGGAATTCTACCTACAAGAGCTGGATGAACCTTCAAGTCCTGCTGAGACTTAGAGTGCAAGTAGCTGACCATCAAGCATCCACTTAAAGCACCCAAAACGATCGTGAAAGTAGTCATGTTAAAGCCATAACCATGAAGAGCTAGGTAGGAGGCCATGCCAATCACAATAGCTATATCAGCAATTCTATCGAGAAAAGCATCAAAGAAGGCACCAAGCCTACTCGCTACACCGAGAGCCCTAGCAAGCTCACCATCAACACCATCAATAATGCTGGCCAACTGCACTAATACGCCAGCCCAGACAACTTCTCCAAAAACATACAGTGGATACGAAAATATGGATATGAGGAAAGAAATAATGGATACCTGATTTGGAGTAATCTTCAAATTATAATCTAAAATAAACCTTGTAATCCTCATGGAAATGCGCCTATTAATAAGCTTAGAGATTGGGCCATCAGTACTCTTACCTCTAACCACCATACCTAAACCCAGCAAAGTATAGTGTAAAGAAATATTTTGCTCTTACCGCATAAGGCATATCAATGTGGAGATGAAATATTCATCCCCACATTAATGATCTAACTCTTTAATGTGTCCTCAAGTACCCTTACAAGTTTCTCTCTAACCTCCTTAACCTTAACTCTCCTAAAGGTGAATACTACTTCGCCGCGGGCATTCCTCACATTCAATGAATTTATTCCCAATAAACTTGGTATGAAGCCGCTAGCTCTACCAGTTAGAATGAGAGCCGATACATCTAAAACTCCTTCAATAAGCTTGCCAACATCTAACCCTACAGGTTTAACTATATCATCTAACCTAACTTCCCTAACTACCCTCCCTCTCTTAACCTCAACAATTCTCCTATTAGTTATGTGATAAATGCTGAATCTCTTGGTGAGGAGAAAACCAAAAGCTGCAATTATAAAGCCAATAATGGCTAGAATCTGAGCTCCACTTAGAAGTATTCCTGCAAGCACTAGAAATACACCAAATAGCATTAGGATAATAGCACTGGAATCCCAAACACTCTCCCTACCACTCCACAATAAAACTTCATTAGTATTTAACTTGAAACTACTCAAATACAGCACCTACAGATAAAAGTCTACAATGACTACGATTATAAGATTTACTTTAAACCATTCGATTAAGTAAGACAGAAAGCAGATTTTAGGTGCATCAATGGTAAACCTAAAGTTTATGAGAACACTTTAATTCTCAAATTCACTTTTCTTGCTTTCCTTAATTGGAGTTGCTAATATTAGCATTGATAACTTATCTAAATCTATTTCCACCCTCGCTCTCCATCCAATTTTAAGGTAGCCATCCTCATCTTCTAAATACCCAAATCTGAGGAACTTATCAATTAAGTAGTCAACTCTCCACTTGGGAAGTTTTTCTCCGAGAATTTTCTCTATATCTCTCCTATTCACTCGTCCTCCTCTAGAATTTATTACCGCTAATACGGCTGCTAGTGCACCTAAATCATCTATTCTCCATCCAGCACTAATGATATCCGATACTTTAGCTGGCTCTCTAAACGTAACTACATAGTACGCTTTATCGTAATCTTCCTGCTTAGCTTTACTAGCATCAACTTCACCTTGAAATACTATCTTAATTTTAAATCCAAATTTAGCAAGTTCTTCGTCTAGAAGCTTAATTATCTCCAAGTAATTTCTACCTAAAGCTCTCTTCAGCTCCCACCCTTTTACTCCAGGCTTCCTATGCCTCTGTACGAGTAATAGTTGTGCTGCTCTCCTAATTTTAGCTGAATAATCTATTTTCCTCCTACTCATCCACTCTTCACCCTCCTAAGCCACTCATCAGTTGATATTGAGACTACAATTGACTTACTAACAGCTTCTTTACTCTCCTTCTTCACTGGAACTATGATGTAGTCTTTACTTTTGGGATCATACTCTAAATCTATGTATCCATACGTTGCTAGAAAACTCACTAAGTATGCTTTTAGTAGTGTAACTTGATAGTCCTTGTCAATTACGAAGTCCATATATAGTACTGGCTTCCCCTTTGAGTACTCAATTAATTTCTCATAGAACTGATCGACTATCTCGGTGAAGTTACCTTTTAGAGCAAGTTTTTCTTCAATTAGCTCTTCTATAGATGAAGAAGTTACTTCTTGAACTGGCTTAGGTAACCTATCCCATCTACCTCTTAATGGAGGGAGATTTAACCAGTAATTTACTGCTTCTTCAATTGCTCTAGGAGTAAATACTTTTATGGAAGCTATGGGGTACCATGCCGAAGCTATTATTGAAGCTAACTGCTTTAAACTCAAATTCCTAATTTTCCACTCCACTAGGAGTGGGTCAAGGTATAGCTTTGTTGACCTACTCTTAACCCATTCACCCTGTAATTCAACTACCCTACTAATTTCCTCAATAGCATTCAAATCTAAAACTAATTCTTCAACTGAACTAGAACTAGCAATAAAATCTCTTAACAGCTTAATATACTCCTTAACGTCTATTTGAAATGGGTCAGAACCACGCTTAACAACATATCTGCAAGACTCAATTATCCGCTTAACAATACTCTTCTTCCTAACCCTTCTACCAGTAGCCATTAAGCTACACTCCTAACCATAGATTTACCACCGACATTTTGAACGAAAATTACGTTTACACTACTCTCAACTTCAGGTATTATTGGACTTGGAGTAATGGCTATGAACTGAACATTCTCACTACCGCTAAATGATGAAATTAGTAGTTTTCCAATTAACTCCCTATTTCTAGGGTCCATGTGAATATCAAACTCATCGACAGCTCTAAATGGAGACTTAATAAACTTCTGAACTGCTAGCAGAAATGCCATTATAGCAATTGTACGCTCACCACCACTCTGAGAGTATCCATCAAGAACAACTGGTGTGTTACCTCTAAATCCAACTAAAATTTCTAATCCAGCTTCATCAACATCATCAGCATTAACTAACCTAACATAACCGATAGCACCAATCTTGCTCAAAATCTCACTATAAAAACTATTAACTCTATCTAAAACACTACTGAGAACTCTCCTCCAAGCTCTAATTCTCTCATCAAGTTCACGAAGTAACATAGCCCTATTGCTCTCAAGAACCTTAATTCTCTCTGAAAGCTCGCTGAAAGTCTTGTTGTAGGTTGAGTACATTTGCTCAACATCCTTAGATACATCACCAATATGCTCCAGTCTCAACTCAACAATTCTAATTCTATCAACTAGCTCTGATGGATCCCTAATAACCTCAGGTTTTGAACCCAACTTCTCAGCTTCACTCTTCAACTCACTAAGTTCAGCCATATACCTATTCAAGTTCTTCTTCAACTCCCTCAACTCACTCCTAGCCAAGTCCAGCTTAAATTTCAATAATTCAAGTTTAACTCTACAATCAATAATTTTACCATAAGTTTGATCTATTGAATAGTTCGTAGATGACAGCTTACTTTGAACTTCAGCTAAAGAGTCAAGTATACTGCTCAAATAACTGTCTTCAACTACTAGTTCTCCAAATAACTTTGAAACATATTCTTGACCAAGCCTACCTACAAGCTCACTTAAAACTTCCATTCTACCAACATTTTTCGCAGCTTCAATTAACTTTAAAATTAACTTTTCACGCTCACTACTGAGACTTCTCAACTTACTTCTCAACTTCTCTAACCTAGCACTTTCCTCATCAATCTTCCTCCTCAAAGATTCGATCTTACTATTTAATCTATCAATTTTGACTTTAATGCTCCTAATTGCATCCTCCTTCTTCACAACTTTCGACCATGCAAGTTCACACTTCAATTTTTCAAGCTCATCTTCAAGTTTCACCTTCAACTTAAACTTTTCATATTCACCTCGCCAGTAGTCAAGCATAGACTTCGCTTTTTCAAGTAACTTCTGAACATCAGCTTCCTCTTTAACAATTTTATTCAACTTCTCCTTTACCTTCTTAATTCTATCTCTATAATGTGTCAATCCAATTGCATCTTCAAAAAACTTCAACTTCTCCTTAGGAGGTACAACTGCAAATTCTTCAACCATATTTTGATGCATTATAATTAGCATGTTATTTGGATTAATATTGAAAGCTCTCAGTATTTCCTGAACTTCACTTTTCGTCTTAGTTTTGCCATTAACTTCAAACCAGTATGAGCCATCCTTACGAAGATACCTTGAAATTCTAATAGTATCAGAGCGTATTTTAGGGTATGGCCTCCTCCTACCTCTAGGAGAATTATCAAGTACAATAGTTACTCTAGAAATTTTCTCCCCCCACCTAATTAGGTCACTCAACCTCCTACCACGCTCAGTATATGACTGGCCAAGAGCAACTGATATTCCAAGTAGAATTGAAGATTTACCAGCACCATTAGGACCACAAATTAAGTTTAATCCCGGCTTTAGAGGTATTCTACCATACTCATAAGACATGAAGTTCTCTAGTATTACTTCACGGATCATTATGAGAATCTCCTCAAAAACAATATTAACTGTAAACGATAAGTTAAGTGTTAGTATTACATTTAACTCGGTGTATAGCAGTGGTTATTGCAGGTAAAATTTTTAGATTAAGAGAATTCATACCACTAAGAACCATAGCAACAAAGCTACTAGACTATAGAGTTGAAGAAGAAGTAGAAGAACCACCAAACAAATTTAATCTCATAACAGAAATTACCGACCTAGACCTAGTAGGTAATAGAGTTAGAGGAGTATACTGTAAAGACACGTTAATCAAAATTACTAGGAGAAGAGAAAGAGTACCAGTAATAAAGACTATTGAGGCCCCATTCACCTTCACAAAAGTAAACAATGAAATTCTACTCACAATTATAGGTAAAAAGAACTTGGCAAACATGATAGCCAATGAAATGAGCAAAATACTCTTTCTAGGCGTAGGGGGAATAGTTGAAGCAAGAATACCGCCCGAAGCATTAAGACAGTTCCACGAAGCAAATCCCGAGGAAACAAAAGTAATATTCTTCGACAATGTAGACATACCAAACATAAATAAGCTAAGCCTATATGGCCCAGACCTCAAAAACACAGCACTCTACGCCGAATACTTATCCCATGGAGACATATGGTATATAGTAGCAACATCAAAAAAGCATGGAATAATCGTCGGCATAACAAGAAACTGCGTAGTAACAGTATTCAGTAAAATAGATGAATACACATTCTTCAAATTCATAGAAGAAGAAATATTTCCACTAATAAAGTTTTAAGCAACTCTCCTCAATTTAAAGTACTTCACCATATATATGGCGATGCAGAAAATTGTAACTACAATTATAATGCCAATAACCATATTGATAAGGGTTGGCGAAAACTTAATACCTCTTTCAATAACCTTAAACTTAATAACCATCTCATCAATAGGAGTACCTCTAGGTGGATAGTGGGGCTCATTAGTTATGGTATACTCTTTAGCTTTAGTACTAGTGTAGACATTATAATATATTGGAATTTTAATATCAATAAACTCATAATCCATATAGTAGCCATAATTAAAGTAAATCCAAAATAAAGTGTCTAATGAGCTATGAGAAATAATTCCTCCAGTATGATTAAGCAACTTAAAAATATCTAAAACATAGCTTCTGCCAGGCTTAAAATTGAAGTATGAAGAAATAACCTTATAGAGAACAACTTCAGTTTTAATTTCACCCGTCTGCCTAAAATGATGAACCCTAATTATGAGCTCAGTTTTCAAACCTATATTAGCTCTTTTAATTAAGACGCCAAATCCCTCATTAGGTTTAATGCTTAAGAAAGCATCAATGAACTTATCAAAATTGATTTTAGAAGCTCTATAGTAGAAGTTAATCCAATCATATTTCTTACCACTTATATGGCTTATAAATGATTTTCTCTCCTCATCAACGAGTTCAAAGAAAACACCCAGCACTTTACTACACCTAGCTACTATTTCATTTGCCTTCAACCTCGCCTCCTCTAAACTAATCCTAGTTAAATCATATGCCACACGCATCCTCACTGAACTACCAACTATACACCTAATAGTTAAACCAAGAAAGCCATCTTTAAGATCATACAAGTCAACAAAAGGTTCATCAGTATATGTAGAAATACCAACGCTAATACTCCCATTAGGATAAACCGTAAGCCATAATTGTTCACCTACCCATATTTCATATGAATATAAATAGGTATTAAATATTGATTTGCATTTTACCATGGATATAGAGCATAAAAAATGACTAGCTAAAAAGCATAGCATGTATGTTGCTGTTAAACAGGTTAGATAGATCATTCTTAAGGATTTATGTCGTCTTATCATATTTATCAGAAAAATTTATATTTTCTTGATATATATGTATTTCGGGGATAAATTATGAAGAAAGCATTATTAATATATGCATTACTGGCATTATTAGCTACTAATTGTGTTGAAGTCCTTTCATCTAATAGCGAAGGGAATAGCGTCAAGCCTCTAGTTGCCTATGAGTTCTCCGGATGGCTATCATTTGGTGAGTGGAGTGAATACTGGGACACCGGATACACAAGTTATTTAACAATATCAATGGAATGGCATCCCCCCGCGGAACTATACGTATACTTCTACGACTATTATAAGGAATATGTAGGTAAGCGTGATTTACTCACAGGCGGATGGATAGAAAGAGAATATTACTTTGGAGATATTATTGTTGCATATTTCAGATTATGGTATCACGACTATTACCAGAAAAACAATCTTGGCGATGTATACTACCTTGGGTGGGTTTACTACTAAAATACTAAGCAACATTTTAACTATTACCACGACTCCTATGCACCATCAGTGGGAAAAGAGCGAAAAATATCAATCACGGGTGTAAAAGCCGCTTAGCGTGGATTTAAGTTACCCAGAGTTTTTCTCTTTATTTTCGGACACTTAATTATTAGTATCTTAGAGGAGGGCAACAACTTGGAATGAAACTCTGTGATTGAAATGTATTTAAAGTTGGCTTTTAATTATTTTAAAGAGCTGCTTAAATAATAAAGTATAGTGCTTCTTAATGGAGAGCAACATTGTGGAGTTTACGAGAATAGATAGAGATAATTTAAACATTCCTAAAGTAGGTTATATTGAGAATTAGCCATAATTATTGTTTGACTCATCTTTTCTTGATAACTAATATGAATGCAATTGCTGCCACTATGGCAATTATTGGTATTAGTAGTATTGTGAAATCAATTTTCTTAGATTTAATTTCTATATTGACTTCCTTTGTATCCAGCAAATTATTGTCTTCATATAACTCGAATTTCACCGTACCCCTACCTTCCCTTAATGCTTTCACCTTTAATGTGACATCTTTACTTGACTGAGCTGGAATGGTTACGGTAAGTTTTTGGGGATTTACTTCAAAATCATCGCTGCTCACCTTCATGGTATATGTTGCACTTATTCCACCACTATTTACAATTGAAATTTTAATGGAAGCTTCTTCTCCAACCATTAATTCGCCTGGCACCTCGAGAACATGTAGCTCACCCCTTACTTTCCAGGCCTCAATAAGAATTTTCGCTGTGCTTTGAACAATATTTTGGAATAGCAATTTGAGCTTTAACTCCCCAGATCCTTCACTTAATGGTGCAACTGTGAGTGTTATATTAACTTCACCTCCAGCTGAAGTATTAACTGTGAAGGAGGGTTGAGATACCTTAACATTAACTCCTTCAACTACTAAAGTGAAGGGTGCATCAATTTGCCCAGCATTCTTAATGGTAATTGTCAACCTATGTTCACGGCCGACCTTAAGCTTCAATTTAGGTGGTATAGCTTCAAGTTCCCCGCGAACTTCTAAAACTTTAATCCAAGCATAGTAGTTTTCAACTTGCCATCTACCCTCCTCATCTAGATAGGATAGCTTGAATGTAATGAGCTTGGATCCAGCAGTTAAGGGCTTAATCTTCAATTTAAACTTTAGGGAGCGCCCTCCATCTAAAGCTCCTACATGGATGGTCTCTGAATCAATTTCAATATCCTCAGCACTAATCACTTCAACCTCAACGTTCCTAGCAGTTACTTCACCTAAATTAGTGAGCACAAGTTTAAGCTCCACTTCCTCATACTGCCTCAAAATTCTAGGTACAAGTGAATTCAAAGTTACTAGAGCCACTGGCTGCTCTATTGGAGATAAGTTAACCCAATCTTCGGGATGGAAATACGTGAAGTTACATGGACACTTAATCCTCTCCTCATAAGGAAACTTCATTTGATCTCTAGAAACTATACCCCTCCTCCTATACTCGATGAATACTTCATCACTCATCACGTCGAAATATGAGTAATACTTGATTCCTACGGGTGAAATGTATGAAACTGCAATATCAAAGTCATTGGCATCCCTCATATCAAAATATCCAAGCATATCCCCAGCCCTAACCTTCATTCCAACAGTTACATTCTCAAAAACATTTACATGGAATAGCTCGATCATGAAGCCCGGATAATCATCAACCAATATGTGAATACGCATGCCACGAGGCTCACCTGTAGGGAGCACTTTACCCTCAGGAACAATCGCCATTATAGTGCCGTTAACAGGTGAAAATACCTCAACCCTATTCAAAGTACCCTTATACTCATCATATGGCTCATAGTAGTGCTTTAAACTCGAACCCCTCTCAAATGAATCTGGAAATTCATGTCCAGCACAAGATCTAAACCTCGAAATTGAATGCACCTTAGATAGATTAGTGAAATCATGAACAACAAATTTGGGCAATACTTCAGGAATATATGCCCTCCTCAATTCATTGAGAACTTCAATTGAAGAGAAAATTCTGAAACCACGAACACCCCTAAAAACCTCAATTAAATCAACATCAGTAAAGGCAACATTGAAACCACTAAATTGATCCCTAAGACTACAATGGACAAGGGCACCATAATTCCTCATGAAGGATAAGAGCTCATCAGTTATATTAACAAACAATATCGGAAATGAACCCCAAGGTATACATGGCCTCCCAGCAGGAACAATAACTGGAACAGCTCTAGGAGGAAACTCGAATTCCCCAAATGGAGCTCTCATGCATAAAGCTTCAACATAAAATTCATATAGCAGAATACTCCTCTCCTGACAATTACCCCCACCAACACGCCTCACATCAACACCCACAGCCCTCAAAGCATCCCCATAACCTCTAGGAACACTTGAATAATTTCCAACAATAAAGGCCATAAATGGCTTTAACTCCAAAATCCTCCCCACGTAAGCTTCATCAAAAACCCCAAATGGAACCACAATAAGATAAACCTCACTCCACGGAACAAATAAACCAACACCACCACCCTTAGTAGCAAAAGAAGCAACAGCACATAGAAAACCAGACAAAACAAGATCAAAACAATCATCACTCGAAACAACAACCAAAACCCTACCATCCACACCAAAAACCATTCCAAAACCAAATGTATAAAAACAAACCAACATCAACAAAAAAGCTAAAACAAGTAGCTTACAAGTCTTCACAAAATATAAATTTAGAAAACTGAATTTAAGCTTTATTCCAACATAAAATAGCAAAAATAAAGAAAAGGAAATCATGGAGTTGTCTCGATATAGCCAAAGTACTCTACTTCAGGTACTGGTTCCTCGCCAGACCACCAATAGTATTCTATTCTTACATACCACATTGCAAGGTTGTCAGGATGGTCGCTAGATTCTAGTATTACTTGATAAACCCACGAGCTAGGTGAAATTAAGTCTTGATCAACAACTACTTGCCTATCAAAGGTCAGGCCCTGAACTAAAAGATAAACACCTTCTCGTGGTTCAGGATATATTAGATCAAAATTCACTATTACTAGGCATGCTGGACCTCCGAGATAATGATCTTCGTAGTCACCTATATACGTTAAAAATCCATGAATATCTATGGTATTAGCTGGTTCAATTGTACTCTTGGCAAGAACCAGCGATATAACAGAGTTTATCCCTAAAATTACAAATATTATGAAACTTTTATCTATTTTCGACATCAAATAAATTTTCGAAATATATATATATAAGTTTTTCTATCTATAGGTATTGATGAAAAATCATTTATTTATCCTAAATGGATTGCTTTTAATGATAATATTTACAGTACCAGTAAGTTTTGGCTTTATGAATTATGATGAGATATATATTGGTTTTCCATTTGAGTGGATCAACATTGTTGTTAGTGCTGAAGGTGATGTTTCAATACAATTTATGGGAAAGCTTGAGAAGCCCTTTGTAGACATTTATGAGTTAGGTATAATTAATGATTTGGAGCTCAAGTACATAACTCTCTGTTTTAATGTTAATAAGCCAGTTAGTTTAGTTATTAGTCATGATACTTTGAGAATTTCAGGTGAAGAGGCTGAGCATCGCGCTAAAAGTTATGCTGATAAAATAGCTAGGTGGTATTTTAATTCAGAAGCAGTACTTGAGGATAAGAGATCCTATTCAGGAGTTATGCCTAGAAGTGGATATAGATATAGTTTTGTAATTTCCTTATTTACTTTGAAGGATGTTAGTTATGATGAGGCTATTGACCTATTTATGAAGTGTAGGCCTAGTGAGGGATTTGCAACGGCTATAACAAGAAAGTTTATTCTTGGAGGAGCATACTTCTCGATGACTATTAAGCGTGATAGAAAATCTGGTGCATTAACATTTGAATACAATATTTTCAGGACGTTTAGGGGCGTATTTAAGTTCAAGCCCGGCAATACTTATGTTCTCGATCTATTTGACCTATTAAATCTAACTAGGCCATTTAAAGCTAATAGCAATTCACCATGCTCAGTAATAAGGATAGAGTTTCAGCTAGGAGGTTTCATTGACTACGAGTTCCTGGATATTTATTTTTCAGGTTTGCCATGGAATATTGGCAGAGGCAAGAGTGAGGGAGTATTGACATCATACATTATTACTAATAGGTTCTATGAGAGAAATATGGAAAATCCACCATACTACATTCCCGGTAAGGTTATTGATGGTATTAGGGTTAAGTTTAGGGTTGTTGAGAGGGGATTTAGGTTTCCAAGTTTATCTGCGAATATTTTAGGTTTTATCTTGCTGATTTTTGTTGTTGCTTTAATTGCTGGATTATACTTTATTGTTTTGAGGAGGAAATTGTAGGTTGGAGGGGAAGTATTGAGGAAGTGTATTTCACTGATTTTCATCTTAGTTTTGATGCTTGAGTTTAAGTCACTTGGTATTGTTTCGAGTGTAGGTGTTGTTAATGTTGATTTGTGGTGTTGGACTTCTAGTAGGGTTTGTGAAGTAAATGATATTGCATCTTATTCAATTGATGTTAGCTATATTGGTTTCAAGAGTTTTTTGAATGTTGGTTTTAGGGTTGATGGTTTGCCGAGTGATTGGGGTTGGAGAATTGTTTTTAATGGTTTAGAAGTTAGTGAATTGAGATTGCTTAATAATAGTAGGGTAACTGTTAGACTTGACCTATATGTTCCATCTAGTGTTGCTCCGGGAGTTTATGAATTTAATTTTGTTTGCTTCTATGCCTATTATCCTTGGGAAACTACTTTGCATTTAAAGGTAGTAGTTAGGGGAGTTAAAGAGGAGGTTAGTGTTTACTGTATGCTTCCTGCTAAGGTTGTTGAGGCAGGTAGAACCGTATCTTTTGATGTTGATGTATCTTATAGGGGTACTTCAAATATCTTTAATTTGTCTATTCCAAATTTACCTGAGAATTGGAATGCGAGATTTTATGTTGGCTCTGATGAAGTATTCCTACTATACTTGAAAGATGGAGCTAAATGCACTGTTAGAGTGGTTATTGATGTACCTTCAAGTGCTGAAGCTGGCCTATACATATTGAATTTCACTATTTATTCTAGTAGTGTTTGTGATTGGATTGAATTGCTAATTGAAGTTACTCCACCAAAGGTTGTCAATAGGAGGCTTATTTTAAGCGTGGATTATCCAGCAGTATCTATTGAATCTGGTAGAACAGCATACTTCACCCTAATTATTAAGAATGCTGGGGTATTTGATGAGCTTGTTTACTTAAATGCAACTACTGTTCCTAGTGGCTGGACTGTTAATTTCAGGGTTTCCGGTAAATATGTTTATGGATTGCTTGTTCCAGCTGGCTCTACATCCAATGTCATTGTTGAAGTCACGCCTTCACCTCTCATTGTTAATGGCACCTATAACTTTGAAATTGAAGCTATTAGTCAAGATGGATTGATCCGCGATTCCATTAACTTAATGATTAGGGTTATTGGAACCTATGGACTGCAAATATCATTCCCAGAATTACCAGTACTAAATATTAGAGTTACTTCTGGCAGTAGCACTGAGCTCACTGTATCAGTTAAAAATACTGGTACACTGGATGTCACTAACGTTGAAGTTGTAGTTGATGTTCCATCCATTGATTGGGAAGTTGAAGTTAAACCTAGTAAAGTTAAAGTTTTGAGTTCTGGAAGTGAAGTTGCCTTCAAAATTACTCTAAAGGTCAGTGATCTTGTTGCAGCTGGAGACTACTTCATTGATGTGAAGGCTATTTCAGATCAGGTTTCATCTAAGTCTAGGGAAATTAGAGTCACAGTCACCAAACCCACTGAATGGGGTTATATTGGAATTGCCACTGCCATTATCGCTCTAATTATAGTCTTCATAGTATTTAGGAGAATTGGGAGGAGATAGTTATTGGATGTAATAATTGAAACGCGAGAATTAACCAAAGTCTATAGGTTAGGTGAAAATAGGATTACTGCAGTTGATAATTTGAACTTGAAGGTTTATCGAGGTGAAGTATTCGGCTTACTTGGACCAAACGGCTCCGGTAAAACTACAACCATATTAATGCTTTTAGGATTAATTGAGCCAACTAGTGGTGAAGCATATGTTGCCGGATTTGATATCACTAGGAATTCTAGGGATATTAGGAGGATAACTGGCCTCATACCCGAGAGATACAGTTTTTATGAGGACATGTCTGCCTATCGCAACTTAAGGTTCTTCGCAAAGCTTGCAGGCATTCCTGAGAGGGAAATTGAGGAGAGAATTGATTGGAGCTTAAACTTTGTTGGATTAGGTGAATGGAAATATGCGCCAGTCAAGACTTTCTCCAGGGGTATGAGGCAGAGGCTTGCACTAGCAAATATTTTGGTTAAGAAGCCTGAAGTCATATTTCTAGATGAACCGACAAGTGGCTTAGATCCACATGCAACTAAAATGTTTAGGGACTTAATTAGGAAAATGAATCGTGAACTGAAAATCACCGTGTTTATTTGCAGCCACCTACTCCATGAAGTTAAGCAGATTTGCAGTAGAGTTGGCTTTATGAGGAATGGCAGATTAATTGCAGTTGATAGCATTGATGACCTCATGAAGAAGATGGGCTATAGAATAGTTCTTGAAGCAACAAATTTGAATGAAAAAGTTGCCGAGGAAATTAAGGGTATTAATGGTGTTTCAAAAATTATTTGGAAAGACGGTACGCTCATAATCTATGCTGATAGGGATGTTAGATTAGAGGTTTCGAAGCTTATTAATAGGCTTGGAGGATACGTTTTAACTCTTAAAATCGAGGAGCCGACTTTAGAGGAAGTGTTCTTCGAAATTTATGGTGGAGGGTAAATGAATGTCCCTAATCATTGCTGGGAAGGAAATTTCCGACATCATTTTGAGTAAGAGGTTCACAATGCTATTCATATTGGTCTCAGTACTATCAATACTCTCAGCATATAGCTCAGCAACATATCTGGCTGGAACAACTACATTTACAGAGCTACTCTCAACTGGTAGGTTATCGCAGCTATCAATTATGGGGCTGCTCGCCCCATTAATTGGTATTGCCTTGGGCTTCGATGCCATTAATAGGGAGAGGGAATCTGGGTCAATGATAATCTTGCTATCATACCCAATATATAGGGATGATGTTTTAAATGGGAAGTTCATTGCCGGTCTATCCACCATAGCTTTAATGCTCATAACATCAACCATGCTGAACGTGGGATTCATCATGGCATTCATGGGAATAGCTCCAAGGGGAGAGGAAATTGTCAGGCTCATCATATACATCCTATCAACACTAATTTACACTGCATGCTTCCTATCAATAAGCATATTCCTATCCATAAAGTTCAGTAAGCCATCAACATCACTACTAGCCTCAATAGTATTTTGGATTTCCACGAACTTCGTAGTATCAATGATTGCAAGCAGCATTGCATCCCTCATTCCAAATCTCACAGCCACGGATAGAGCAAAACTAATATACAATATACTCCTCCTGTCAATTCAAACACACTATAATGCCGTTGGAATGAACATTCTAAATCCAATGTATGCATTTAATCCATTCAACCCCATCGGCTGGAGAAGACCACTTAGACCGCTAAGCTTAATTGAAAGCATCAATACTTCATGGCCCAGCTTAGCCGTCATGATATCTCTATCCATAACATTCATAGCCCTCTCATACATAAGCTTCTTAAGAGAGGAAGTTAGGTAGCTCCATGAAATTAAAACATGTAATGTCAGAATTTATAATGTCTTTTAATTCCTTTCGAGATATTTCAAGATTATCAAAATCTCTATCAAAGGAAACTATGGCTTTTACTTTCATCGATAAAGCCACGGAATACTGTATTGCATTATCCATATCCAATTCCCTCCTCTTGCTAAAGTATTTGAAGTAGTGATGACACTATACTTTTAAGAGTTATCTTTGTAACATTGTATTATGGTAGTTTGGTGGTATTGGATGAAGATTCTTTGTTTGACTGAGGAGGAATATGAGAAGCTGATTAGAGGGAAGCTTAAGATTAGTACTGATATTAAGTTGAGGTTTAAGAGGTTTAGGATTCGTAAGGAATTTTTCAAGAAGTTTTTGGAGTTAGAGGAGCATGGTTGTTAGGGTTAAGGTTAGAATTGCTGGTGAACATGGTGCTAGTGTTGAAGTGTACTGTATTAGTTAATGCTGGTGCTGAAACAGAAGTTCCGGTGATAATGCTTCCGCCAAGTATAGCTTAAAAGCTAAGTTTATGGCCTTTAGAGGGGTTGAGAACTGTTATTGTGGAGGAGCTTACATCTGAAAGTATAGGTTACCTCGCTCCGAGGAAGGTTAGGGTTCAATTGTTGAGTGAGGAAGGGAATGTTTTGAGTGAAGCAGATTCATATGTGCTTGTGAAGTCTGGATTAGATGAACCGACGATATCTGATGCATTGATAGAGGAGCTTGGTATAGTTATAGTTCATGCTAAACGAGGTTTATGGAGGCACATCAAGGATTCAGAGGGTGTTCTTAGACCAAGCGCTAAGAGAAGTGGTTAATACGCATTCTTTTAAGTTAATTTAAATCGAGTTTTAGTCAATACTTACTTGAAGGGTTTGAGATTATGGTTGTCAGAGTTTTCTGTCCAGCTGCTATTTCAAGTTTCTTTGCACCATATATCGTTGAAGATCCATTGAAGTGCGGTGCTTGGGGTGGTGGATTTACTATTGATCGTGGGGTTTATGTTGAAGTTGAGGTTGAAGCTAATGCTGAGAACATTGAGTTGAGGAATATTATTAATGGTGTTGAAGTTGATTCCTGCATTTTAAGAATTATATACGACTTAATGGTTCCAAGTGAACTTAAGCCATGTAAAGTTATTGTTAAGCAGAGAATTGAAGTTCCAATTGAATGCGGTTTTGGTAGTAGTGGTGCGAGTGCACTCGCAATTTCACTCGCACTTGCTAAAGCATTAAAGTTAAAGATGACTTATCTTCAAATTGCTAGAATAGCTCACTTAGCAGACTACTATTGTAGGACTGGCCTTGGAACTGTAGCAGGAATTGTTGGTGGAGGATTTAGATTAGCAGTTAAGCCCGGTGCACCTGGAATAGCAATCGTTGATAGAATTCCCATTAATGAAGATGAGTATAGAGTTATTGCGGCCACCTTCGGCCCAATATCAACCAGAGAAGTCTTAGGAGAGACTAGAAAGCTCGAGTACTTCACTGAGTTGGGAAAGGAAGCTTTGAAAAATATTTTGAAGGAACCAACACCTGAAAACTTCATGAAGCAATGCAGAATTTTCGCTTTAAAGTCGGGATTCATGACTAATAGGATTAGGGGGATCATTGAGAATACCATGAATAATGGATTAACTAATATTACGCAGAATATGATTGGAGAAGCAGTTCACGCACTAGTACATGTAAGTGAAATTGATAAAGCGCTCAGCATATTCAAGAAGCACTTTAATGAAGAAAACATAATAGTTGCGCAAATTGATAGTAGAGGACCAAGATACATAAGTACTTAGTTAACATGAAAAGCATTTGCTTTCAATTAATTTGAACATCACAAGATACTTTAAAGAAAATTGCGAATTTGGAATTGATGATAAGATATAGGAGAACTCTTACCACCATAATTTTAGTTTTCACATTAATAATCATACTTTAATTCACTACAGCGTAGTTGAATGCTTAGGTTAGCCACCACTTCATATGCTTTAAATCAATAATTATTCCTAGTTCGACAATTGCTTTATCTGAAAGTATGACTTCCTCTTCTCTAGGCTCTATTACTGCGTGTGCTTCAATCATGCGTTTAGATTTTTCAGTTTCAACTATGATTGTTACCTTCCCAGCTAAGTAGACTTCCCCAACCAATGCTCCCGGTCCAAAGTAAAGTCTCTTTTCTCCTGGAGTTAAATTGAGTTGAGAAGCAATATTTAGTGGTAGAACTACTACTGGCTCATCAGTTTCAAAACCAGTATTTAATAAAGCATTAACCCTAACTTCAAAATCACCATGCTTAAGCCTTACTGGTATTCTTAAACCCATAAATACTCAACCTCATTCTCTTCCAAACCATTTTAGGCTTCTCATGTAAGTTAAGAGTCATTTTTCTTAATCGTTTTATATTGACCATAATTATCCGTTACCTCATAACTTATCCTAATTAATAAGTCTTATCTGGTCGATTTGAATTAATTGGTAGATGAGAATGAGATTTGTTCTTGGAGACTGCTTATAGTTTAATGCTTACTTCAATTCCATCCCAGCCTACTGGTATAAATCTGCTTTTATATTTCCCGGATTTCCTAACATATTCTAAGTATCTTCTCATAGAGTGTGAGTATATGCCTGCATTGTCTGCTATTATAATGCTTCCCTTGTGGAGCTTATCCTCTACTAGTTTCAGGTATTGATAGTATTCGCTTTTATTGGCATCTAGAAACACCATGTCGAAGCTTCCATTAAGTCTCGGTATAACTTCCAGAGCATCTCCAACAATCACTGTTACTCTTGGCTTTAATTCAGCTTCAATAATGTTTCTTCTCGCAATTTCTGCTTCATCTTCATCGATTTCAATTGTAATGATCTCTGCATCCTCATCGAGCTCTTTTCCAATTATTATTGTTGAATACCCTATTAGTGTCCCAACTTCAAGTATGCGCTTAGGCTTGAATTTGCGTACTAGTTTGGCAATAATCTCTCCCTTTTCTGGACCTATTATGGGTAGGCATTTGCGTTTAGCCAATTCCTCTATACGCTTAAGAACGAGATCCGCCTTACACTTCACCATTACATTTCTTCCTCTATACTCACCTATTGAAATGCAAATATTTTTATGTCACATCAGCATGCAGGTATTTTTATGTTTAATACTGAATTTATGAAGCGAGTCATCATAGACAATGAGCAACCTGAAAAAGTTAGAGGAGACATTGCAGAATTTAGAAGAGAATACCAGAAAGTCCACTACTGCTTTGATAATTTAACAGAAGCCTATGCATACATTAAGGTGAAATGAAACTCAAATTCTTCTTCAAATATTTATTTTAAATTGCAATCTTACTTGAGTCATGATGCTTTAATTTTGTCTCTGGAAGAATAATCATTGGAATTGAGTACGCTAATCTTAGTATGCTAGCTAGAAGCATTGTTTCCTTTAATCCAATAATGCCTCCAAGATATCCGCCTAGGAGCTGACCAATAGCCTTAGTTATTCCAGTCATAAATCCATAAATGGATATTAGTGTTGCCCTATGCTCCCTATACTTTATTGTGTCTAGAAGGTAGATTGTTGAAACAGTCATTAATGCGGATCCACCAATACTCCCAATTAAAGTTAAAAGCAATATTTGAGTGAAGCTCTCAGTTATTGAGTAGGCAAGCGTCCATAATGAAGCGAATATGGGTGAAATTATGAGTAAAGGTTTTCTTCCAATTCTATCTGCCAATCCACCCCATATGGGGGACATTATGGTGCTCGGTATGCTTAATGCTAGTGCTAATATTCCAATTTCAGTTTTAGTTAAATGATAAACCTTCACTTGCGTAATGGAGAATAGTGGCCAAGCCATAGACATTATACCCCACCATCCCATGCTTACAATTAAGTAAAGCTTGAATTCCCTGCTAATAGCTCTCCTCCAATCATCCCTCCTAATAATTCTCTTGGATATCCTCTCCTCCTTTATGGGTAGAATTAGCATTGAAGACATGAAAGTAAATATTATGCAGAGAATGAATAGAAAATCATAGCCATATAAATCAATCGCTTGACCTGCAATTGCAGAAGAAATTATACTACCCAAATTCCCAGCGAATCCAAGTGCTCCAACAAATTTCCCTCTACCGCTAATGGAAGTCAAGTCTCCTATTAAAGCCTGCCAACAAACATATGCTCCATTCCAAGACATCCATGCGAGTGAATTGACAATTAAATATTGAACGTAATTTTGAAGCTTAAATGTAAATGATATAGCCAAACCCATAACTAGGAAGCCCAAAGATATAAAGTACTTCCTAATACCCTTTAAATCACTCACGTAACCCCACAGCGGCTGAAATAACTGTGTAACTAATGTGCTTATCGATGAAGCCAAACCAAATTGATAAGGCTTCAATTTAAGCTTCTCAGCTGCATACACACCACTATAATTCATGTTTATACTGCTCAGTGCATATGAGAAGAAGTTCGACATCATAGTTAAAATTAATGCACCCCTAAGTCGAATCTTAACCATATCACTCTCAATCATACTCAGCTTAAATAAAAATTTACTCAAACCCAATATATTTTAAATCAACTCTTAAATGCATTAACGTAAATAAAATACCCTAGTTGAAGTAGGATATAAGCTTGTCAATTAAATAGCAGTGAAAAATACTTTAGAAATAATTATATAAAGTTTCACTAGCATTAGTATAGGTAAGTTGAGAACATGAATTTGAAAGAGAAGCGTGAAGCTCCATTTGGAGTTATGATATTATTTGCTTTATCAATGATAAATGCATTAGTCCAATTAATAGTATGCTTAAGGATAATTATTGGACTAATTTTTCTACCGCTAGTACTGCTCTACATGTACTGCTGCTTTAAAATGCTAAGTGGAAGTAAAACTTGTCTAAAAATACTGCTAATATTCACAGTAATAACATCAGTTGCACAAGTAGCATTCTTAACGATAACTTTTGCAAGTCACATGTCGGACTACTTATTAAAGCTCTTCATAAGAAATCCACTACTCAACTACTTGGAGTTAATCATCATGGCATCATCTCTCATAGGAGGATTTGTTCCATCATTCGTATTAATGGCATTCACAATGCCACTTGGAGGAGGTCCAAGTGGACCAGTAAAGGTACCTCCAATGATGATTTACTTGAGAATTTTAGTGCCAATAATAGTCATTTTAATCATAGATTTAATAGTGCACTTAATTATTAAGAGCAATCAAGTTAAGAAGTTCTTCAATTTATAATTCAAGCACAATCCTTATTACCAACACAACCTAAAGTTAGACTTGAAAGTAATATGCTTTGGAAAATTTTAAAATATCTACTTTACTTAATGAATCGCAACAAGAAACTTGGTGATAAAAGGAAATTACTTTACGAATATTCGAGTAGAGAAATCGATATTAAGGAAGTCATTATTAGGGAGGAGAATGAAAGAAAAGAGGTCGCCCCACCACTATACACCTACTTTCTATCACCACTTGGATCTGGACATCCAGTGATAGCAATTCAACCACAATACATAAAGCTATACTTATCAGGGGAGAATAGAAGGAAGCAGCACGAAATGAAAATACGTAGAAATCATTAATCTTAAAGTTCTCAGCTTAAATATGCAAGCACATCAATTTATTGTAGAATTCATGATCATGCAACTTTAATGAATTTTAATAAGATACTTATCCCATTTATTTACTCTGCATTATAAATTCGATGAAAGTAAATCTGAATATCCTGCTTCACGAAACTCATATAGTAAGCCACTACATAGCTTTATTATGGTGGCAATTTGACTGTAATTACAATTCCTAACAGCATATACAAGATATTAGTCGAGAAAGCTAGGGAAAACGAAATGACAGTTGAAGAGTATCTTATTGAAATTATAACTCAAAATTTAGATCCAACTATTAAAGCTGAAAAGTACATTGAGTGTGCTCTTAACTTACTAGAGCAAGCTAGAATGGAGCTTGATAAAGGTGATGTTAGACAGGCTAGTGAGAAAATTTGGGGTGCAGTTGCATTAGCAGTAAAGTCCTATGCACTTGAAAGGGAAGGGAAGAAACTTACATCGCATAGAGAATTATGGAAGTATAAGGATGTTATTGCTAGGGATATTGGTGAATGGATTAGGGATTCATGGATGCATGCAGCATCAATGCACGTTAACTTCTATGAAGGCTGGGCGACGAGAAGAGATGTGGAGATTGCTTTGAATAAGACAGAAAAACTGGTTAGCGCAATTGCAGAGAGACTAAGTAAATTTAAACTTGGAGCCCATAAGCATTGAGCCGATAATTTCAATTTAAATGTTGAATTTAAAGCAATTTCTAGCTATCTCCTCCAATCTCCTAACCTGCTCTTTCCTGAATCCAATGTATATTCCACCGAATTTACCTCCAACCCACGTAACTGTGCTCTCTCGTGGAGTTAGTACTTTAGTTAAGTATGGATGTGAAACTTTAACTGCATACACTGTTATGTTTTTACCATTCAAGTTTATGGATTTACCTTCCCGAAGTTGAATTCTCAATCCACTCTTCAATCCAATTATTTTCAGGAATCTACCTCTTTTAGGTGGAATTATGTTGTCCAATACTGGGTGTTCAATGTCTAGGTGAGTTACTCTTGCTAGTGAGTATCCTTTAACGTGAATATATACTTCAGCTTCTTCAAGAGCAATTTTACCGTGATCAGTTAATAGCTCTACTACTGCACCTTCAAGTAGAAGCTTTCCTTCAGCTGGCCCAGTCATATGAATCAGCTTCCATTAATTAAGTCCATAATTGCTGTGGATAGCTCTCCCTCACCTTACCTGGCGGGTCGTCAATGAACCTCCATTTTCCAGATGCAAGTCCTAAAAGCACTATACCTAACTGTTCACCCAGCATATCGTTTATGAGGACTTCCTCCTCTATATGTGAAATTATTGCATCGCAAGTAATAGTTGAACTTGACCTGTCAGGTTCTACTATGCATACTTCAATTGAATTTGGAACTAAGTAGTTTCTTACTGGGCCGCCTGCAGTTCCAAGTTCAACCATGAATGATTCTGGTGGTGGAGGCCATAAGCCAAGTTGGATAGCTAATCTTCTCGGAACTATTAGCTGTGGTCTATCAGTTGTGAAACCACTATTTACAAGTGCACTAGTTTCAACTTCAGTATTACTCAACTTAGACTTTATCTTCAACTTCACTCTTACTGGCATTCCTAATTACCTCTCGAATCCATATGTGACCAATCCTACGCTTAATAATGTATATGTGACCAATTCTACCAATTCTCTTAACCATCCACTTCACTCCAAGTTAACATCAATTAAGTACACTAAATAGTTTGCTGTAAACTAGCTCTCCAAATACTTCCTCTTCATCTCCCTAGCATAATCGTAAACCTTCACCATAATCCTCGAATCTCCAATTAAGTTACTAATGAACTTCTCCAATTTACCTTCACGTGAAGCTTCAACCATTTCACTTAAAACTAAATCCCATAGGTAACTATTATGTAGGACTCTACTCCTATAATCCTCCTTAAACATTTTAATAAGCTCCGAACCAGAATATTGCGAGCAAAATTCACATCTACAACTCCACTTCTTCAAGTCTCTAACTCTATAGCTTCTACCCTTCTCGTCATAGACGAAGCCGTATGATAGTGCTGCTCTTATGGGTGTGGAGCCATCAGCACTAGTTACACCTAAATAGTATAGGATTGCTAGGAGCTTCAAGCTGCCAATACCACTTGCATGGAATGGAGCTTCAAATCCAAGTACATGCTTAGCTCCAACAACTACATCAATTATGTGCTTGAAAGCTTCCAAGCTAGGTCTACCCATAATGAAAGCTGCAAATCCAGCACCATAAAATTGAAATCCAGCTTCACGAGCTCTACCATACCACTCAATAGCATCATTAAAAGTACCAATTTCATAACAGCAGTAAACGGGAACTTCACCTTTAACAAGCTCCATTAACTTCATGGATCTGCGCAAGCTCTCCTCTAAAGCACTCCACCTAACCTTCCTAGGATAATTCCAGATATCATACCTGCCACCGAAAATTTTCGGTGGAACATTAATACTCATAATAGCATCGACATGACAGGTACTCTTCAACTTCAAATAGGACCTATAGAGGTTTTGTGGAGACCTAGCACTATCACTTAAGTGCCACCAATTACCACTATGCATAAAGACCTTCTCAAAACCGCGAATTCGGTCAAGTAAACTCGGCTTAACAACTTCAAATCCAACAGTAACAGGAGTACTCTCAGGTAAAAATTCAACAAAAGTCCTATAGAACACAAAGACGCTGCTCATCAATTAAATACTTAAAGTGGAAGCATTTCAACCTATTGAACTACCTAAAATGCAAAAGAATTGAAACTCCATCTATCTCATTAACGAAGCATAACAAAGTACCTTACCCGTTGAGAACTGCAAAGCGCAATCATACTAGAATACTAGTTCTCGCTAAATTGAATAAATTTAAGTTTAGATAATCCCATAAATGCTTCGTGTCTGTCAACTTCAGAAATCTATTTGAACTACTCATTGCAGTTGCTCTATCAACAGTCATACTATCATACCCCTACTACGATCCAGAAGCAATTATCATATTTGGGTTAATACCGAGTATGTGCATCATCTTACATGAGTATGCCCATAAAATTACTGCTGAAAAGCATGGTAAAGTTAGTGTTAGAATTAAAGCTTGTATTCCAGGAATAATCTTGGGTATAGTCACTGCTATTAAAACTAATGGGTCGCTCATCATAATGCTGCCAGCTCACACCACATGGGAGGAGGAAATATCGCCACTTGAAGTACTATTCGATCTTAGCCCAGAGAGAATTGTTGAAGAGAGGTATAGGAGAAACTTGAGAGTTGAATCTGAAATAGCAGTTGCTGGGCCAGCAATCAATGGCCTCATATCAATCACAATACTAGCCATTCTAATACTAATCAAGGTGGTTTACGGGAGCTATGAAGAATACCTGGCCATTAATGTAGGTAGCTATCTGAACTTTCTCCTACCAATAATCCTACTAAATTTAGTATGGTTTAATGGACTGCTAGCATTCATAAATCTAGTTCCACTACCAATACCAACAATAACATTTATGCCACCATTCCTAGCATATACTGATGGACTCATACTTGTAATGAACTCACTTGAACTAATAAGAGAGGGATATTATAGGGATATTCCATGGATGAAAACTGTAATATCAATAATTGGTGCACTAACATTCATCCTAGTAGCATTAATGGGATTTGTATCAAGTGAATTATATGCGGCTTATGAAGTAATTACAGGAGAACAGTAAGTGGAAATGCTGAAGATAATAGTTACTCAGTATTTGAATCATACTTCAACACCAAATCCTTAACCCTCCTAGCTACATCCATGAGGCTCCTCAAGTACTCAAGCTTTCTCAGATCAAACTCTACAGACAACTCTCCAAAACACCTCCTTCACAAATTTAAGTGTACTAGTAACTTACTATCTAGAAAACTTCTTGATAGGTATCTTGAAATAACATATGTATCTTCAAACTCCATCACATATAGAAAGTAAAGCTGATTATTTAGCAAAATTTTCACTTCGGGATTATATGGCTAAAGTCTTTCAATAAGTTCCTTAAAGAATGCGTTCTGAGGTAGCTCTCACTCTTAACTAAAAGCTTATACTTAAATAGCGTTAATGAGCTTTATATATCAAGTGAACTATGTATAGTGTATTCGTGCTAATAATTATAATACAGAATTTTTGTAGGAAAATTTAAATTAAAGTTTTACTTCCCAATTTAAGGTGAGAAATTGAAGGTAAAAAGAGTAGTTGGATCTAAGGGGCAAATTGTAATTCCAAAGCGCATGAGGGAGATTCTCGGTTTACGTGAGGGAACCGAGGTTACTATTGAGCTTAGAGGTAATGAGATCGTAATTAAAAAAAGTAAACTAGAATACTTCGAGAAGAGCTATGTCGAATATTACGTTAAAACACATTCTCCAAAACTGAAATCTTCAGTTGACATTGAAAGGCTTATTGAAGAGGAGGCTTTAGAAAGAATTGGTTTACCTGGACTCTAATGTTTTCATATACCCGGTAATCTACGATGAAAGCATTCCATTAGCTTCAAAATCAAAGATCATTTTAATGGCTATTGAGGAGGGAAAGATCGTAGCTTCAACTTCACTTTTAACTTGGGATGAAGTTGTATGGGTTGTACTAAAAATACTTGGAAGAGAAGATGCCCTAATGCAAGGACGCAAATTACTCGGCTTCCCTAAACTTCAATTCATTGAGGTTGATGAAGCCATAATATTGAAAGCTCAAAGCTTAATTGAAAGCTACAACTTAAAGCCTAGAGATGCAATTCATGCAGCCTCAGCATTACTCTCTGGAAGCAATGTTATTGTTAGTGAAGATAGAGACTTCGACGTAATAAAAGAACTGAAAAGAATTTCAATTACTGATTTTGCAGATAAAATTTCGAGAATTTAATTTACAACTTTGAAGGTAAAGGTTGAAACCCCATTTTCATCATCTCTCATAAGCTTGAATCATCATGAATTAGATGGATATTAAAATTTCATCTTAAATAATATTAAAAGTTAAAATTAGATAGAAAAAGCATAAAAGGCGAATATTGATGTTGGATTGAAGCTCCATAACTGCGCACCTATAAGTGAAGTTGTCAAGGCAAGTACTGCTGTTAAACTACTAATACTACCGTAAATTGATGCAGCTTCTCCTTAGGAATCATTTTAGCAGTGTAAGTTGTATAGGAAGTTACGTATAGTGGTGAAGCAAATCTAGTAAAAACGTAAATTGCTAAAGCTAAGTAAGCATTGAATGGTGCAATTAAGAGGAATAATGCTGCGAACATGAATTCCATAGTGAAGCTGATTAATAGAGAATTTCTCTCACCAATTCTATCAACGATGAAACCTGCAATTAACGTGAAGAGCAGTCTAGAACCACTATAAATAGTAGTGTAAAAGCCGACTGTAACCAGACTTAAACCTAAAACATCAACTAAATAAACAGAGTAGTACAAGGAGAGAACTACAATAGGTAGACTTGGGAGAATAATTATTAGTGCAAAATATTTAATTGAACTTAAAACATCAACTACAGACTTAAAATGATTAACAAAAACACTTCTAAAACTACCAATAGAAATAGTACGTTTAGATTCAACAAGAAATACTTTGAGCAAAGCATCAATTAATAGAAGCATAGTAGAGAACATAAACTAGAAGTTTAAATCCCCAAAACTCAACCATAATTGATGCTACAAAAGAGGAAATCGTTAACGGAACTTCAATGACAATCCTCGAAATGGAAAAGAACTTACCTAAGTGCTTCTTATCAACAGATCCAAGTAGTAGTGATGTAAGAGCTGGACTAGTAAATGAACCTAAAATCTTAAGCATTGCAACTACAAGCACCAACAATAACAAGTTAACATTAAAATAAAATATGAGAAGCAAAAGTAAAGTTGCAATAGGCAATGCAGCAGCAAACCTCTTACAACCAACTAAGTCAGCAAGAAAACCAGCAATAAACACAAAAATACCAGGAATCCAAGCAACAGAGTAAATTAAACCTACAAGTTCAGCTCCATAAATATTGGAAAATAAAATAGGTAGATACCATCCCAAACCACCAATAATCATAAACTCAATAAACCTAGAAGAATAGATAATCAAAACATTACGCAAACCAACACTACTTACGAATCGAAACTTCATATTACTCCAAGAC
>Ga0190367_1000029_pt1 | contig 110968 bp, 118 predicted proteins | sample 4872181011_MG_FD_171838 | JGI IMG/M metagenome (GOLD analysis project Ga0190367, IMG submission 171838) | Hydrothermal vent microbial mat bacterial communities from Southern Trench, Guaymas Basin, Mexico - 4872-18-10-11_MG | ecosystem: Environmental > Aquatic > Marine > Hydrothermal vents >...
TTATTGGGGCTAGTTGTTCACCGATGCGTCCCAGTATTGTAGCCATGGATCTTTTTATTGCGTCTTCTCTAATTTCCTTCTCGACTTCGAGCTTCCACTTTTCAAGGAGAATTCTAGCTCTCTCATTGGCTTCGCGCTCAAGTTCTCTAGTACGCCAAGTATTAAATAGAATTCTGGCTCTATATTCGATTTCCCCTTTAATTCTTATGTAATTCCATAGTAGTACTAATAGGGCAATAACGAGAATTAGAGTTACTAGCTCAAGCAAACTTATCCTCTCCATTAATTTATAAAAATTGAAGTAATAATTTGCTTTAACTAACTAAAATGAATTCTCGCTTGTGGTTAGTCGTTGATTTGTTATTGATGTCATGTTTATTTTGTTGTTTGTGGGTTTTTGTTTTGGTGGTGTGTTTTATGGGTTTTGATGTTAGGGGTTTTGTTGCTAGGTATTTGTCTTGGTTGTTTTTGGTTGTTGTTTTGTTGTTGGGGGTGTGTGTTGGTGCTTATTTTTATAGGTGGTGGGTTGAGGAGGAGAGGAGGAGGTTTTTGATTTATAGTGTTTATGCGTTTGCGGATGTTCCGCTTGGTGAGCTTGGTGATTTGGATTCTACTTTGGGTTTCTTGCTTAGTACTAATGCTTCTAGTGATGTTTTGAGGTTGCAGGTTTCAGTTTATTTTCATGATGTGAGGTTTTTATCGTATTTGTCGATTATGCTTCATGCTTTGACTGGTGATAGGAAGTATGAGGTTTTTGGGTTGGCGATGAATAATTTGAAGCTTTTTCTTGTGAAGATTAAGGGTAGCTCTGATGTTAGGAGTGTTCTTGAGGTTAACTTTAGGGTTTTATGTGAGATTGCTGGGGTGTTTAGAGTTATTGGTAGGATGAAGTATTTAACGCTTGCTGAAGCTGAGAGGCTTCTTGAATTATCGAAAATGTTGAGGTATGCATAGTTTACTTGTGTGCTGCTGATCTTTGGAGTAGCTTGGATGTCTGAGGTTTAAGTTTATTGTCTTCTCCATGATGTCTCCATTATTTATATTTTATCTATACGTTCTTGTTCATGGAGTGGAATCTTAATTTGTAATTGAATTGCTTTGCTGTTTAAGCTGTCTCTCCACATATTGTTTCATCTCTTTTTGATGGGCTTTTTGAGTTAGGGTGTCCCAGTCATTGGTTTCCATTTTGAGGTTTAGAATTTGTCCTGTTTTGATCCATTGGGTTACTAGTGTTTTTATTAGTTTCTTTGTTGTTTTCAGTCTGGTATGTGATGCTTGAAGTACTCCTTGGGTTGCTATGCCATGTAGTATTTTTATTGCTATGTTTTTGGTTGTTTTGAGCTGTTTTGTTTCTGCTTTTAATATTTGCTTCCAATTTACCTGAGCATATCTTATGTTTGCTGTGTAGAGGTTTGATGTTATGGTTAGTAGCTGTTTTATGTTTGCTGCATTTTTGATTATATATTCCGTATATTTTGTGGTTTCCATGTATCCATGGATTGCTAATTCATTGATTAGCTTGTTTTCAATTGTAATTGCATGGTAAAGTACTATTGCTAGGTCTATTATGAGTGGTAGACTTACTTGCCTATACTTTTTTAGTATTCTTTCTTTAATGGTATTGGCAATTGTAAGCTCCGGGTTTTTCCATCCTTTGGTTGTGTGATTTATTGATGCTTTGGCTGCTAGATTTAGTTCAATCATTTTATTTATTAGCTTATCATATTCTTGAAGTACTTCTCCTGGCAATACTTCTTCTAGTATGTTTGTGTTTTCATAGTGTTTATGATAGTTGATTGCTGGGTTTAGTTGTGCTGTTAGCATATATAGGACTATCATTCTGAGTCTTGATGGTTTATTGTCTAGGTAATTACTTAGCCTAGTGAGTTTGCTGTCTAATTTCTTTAGGATCAATCTTCTAGACTTAGCCAATCCCCTTTTTGTAAGCCATGCAATTTTTACTTTGCAAGATTTTGCTTTATGTGGGGATCTGGAGTCTCTATTGCATGCAATTACTTTAACGTATTTCTTTTCAATTAACTTTTTTAATTGTTCTAATTCATTTGGATTGAATGGTTTTTGCCCTTCATTGCTTGCATGAAATGCATGTATAAGATTGTCTTCAATGCTTTTAATCACGGACTTAACTCTCCAATGAAAGTTTTGAACGTGATATCAAGGTGTTTTTTGTATTTAAGTGTTTAGTGTCTTTTGTTTCATGGTACTTTGATTCTACCTTGCCATGCTTGAGTTGTTAAACTTTAAGTGTGGTAGGTTAATGTTTTTCCCTGCTTTATTGGTTTGGTTGGTATTGTTGGTAGTGGTATTGGTGGTGGTGCACCTATTGTTTTGGCTAATATTACTGCTTCAGTTATCACAGTGTTTATGAGTGGCTGAATAAAGGTTGGTGGCATCTGCTTCTTTTGGTGTTTCTCTACTAATTTTGTTATTTCATCTTTGCTTCCTGCCATTTTAATGGTTCCCTTCATTGTTATTTGAGCTATTGGTGGACTATAATTTGCTGTATATATGAATTCTGCTTCTACTATTGTTTCACTTATTGCTTTTAAATTTACAATATTCAAATTTGTGCTTATCTGTAGTTTTGGTGGATATGGCTTATCTAATGGCCATAAACGCTCGGCTGATACACTTGTTATTAAAATTTTTATTTGCAATTTCTTTTCCCTCTAATTTCCCTCGTGATTTAAATAGTAGCTTTTGAATTTAAGGCTTTACTCAAGTTTAATTCCATGTTTAGCCATATTCATAAGCCTTGGGTAGCTAGCAACTCTCGGTGATGCGCTAACTTTATTTTCCGCTTTTCTCTACTTTCCACTAGCTGATGATGATAAGAGGGTCAATGAGGTAAAAACCAATGAATTGAGCTGGAAATTCTGAAGCTATAACCATGCTTTTTCATAGATTTTCTTTTCAAGTTCATATGCGTGAATTACTAGTGATGCTACTACCCATGTGTCTAGTGGTTTTGGATATATGCATGCCTTGATATCTGCTAGTTGCAGTGTTTCTTCTCTAAATGTTCCATGCGGGAATCCACCTATAATTAAAATTGGCTTCTCCTCGTTCGCTAATATTCTTGCTAATTTCCGTGGAGTATACTGTTCTCCTTCTGTTGTCAATAGCACTGTTTTGCTTGACCTAATTTCGCTTATTAGTTGACTCAGCTTCTTCTCTTCCACCCACATTAATGGGTTCTCTGATTTCGGTGGAACTTTCCCTTCAACTAGTAGCTGTTCCATTAATCCTGTAAATCTCAAGTAGTTTCTTGGCAATCTGGTTTCGGGCTTAATGTAAATCACTTTATCATTTATGGTATGTATGTAGGTTTCCAAGTGTCCTTCGAGATTTGCAGGTGAACCGAGTATTTGTAGAAGAGTTGTGTGAATAATGTCTGGTCTTCCTCTCTTCCATTTCTCATCTAGATTTTTCATTGCGTAATAGTGGTATGATACATCTAACAGTATTTCTCCAGGCTTTTTCTTCCTCTTCTTTGCATGCTTAATTACTGATGGATGCCCTCTAATCTCTTTCGGTATGAGCTCTAGTGCTGCCTCAGCGATTACTATGTGTAAATGGGTCATGGTCGACTAACTTTTTAGCTCTAAACCCTTAATTATTTCGGTGTTCTTTGTGTCGCGCTTGGTGAGGGATATTGCGCGTCAGAGAATTGATAGGCTATTTCAGCTAGCTGAACAAGTTTTTCTTGAAAATCCCGCTTTAGCCAATAGATACGTTGAGCTGGCCCGCAAAATCAGTATGAGGTGTAAAGTTAGGATACCGAGAAAGTGGCGGAGAAGATTTTGTCATCACTGCTATTCTTTTCTCTGGCCGGGAGTTAATTGTAGAGTTCGAGTTCGCTCTAATAGAATGCCCCATGTAGTCGTTACCTGTCTCAATTGCGGCAGGCAAATGCGTTATCCATATAAGAGATAAGATAAATTTAAGTCTCAGTTCACACAGCTTTTAAGAGAGGCCTGTGTTCACCTTGAAACTACCACCCAAGGAGAAGCGTAGAATTGCTGATTTAATTCAGCAAATGAAGCCGCACGTGCACATTGGTAAAAAGGGATTATCAGCTGAAGTTATAAGTGAAGTTGATCGGCAATTGGAAGAGCACGAGGTGATCAAGGTTAGATTCTTGAAGAGTGCACTTCAAGTTGAAAAGTGCAGTAGAAAAGAGCTTGCTAGAAAGCTTGCTGAGGCAGTAAATGCCGAGCTAATAGACATTAGAGGCTATACTGCAGTACTGTATAGGAGGAGGCGAAGACTTTATAAGGAGTAGGCGTACTTTCAAGCTCAGATTCAGCTTTCAATTTATTTAAGGTGGAAGACCATGGCAACACCATATAGCGTGCCCCCACAGCTACTAATTAATGTACTGGCAAAGTACTTGAAGGAAAACTATCCGCAAATAAAGCCTCCTCCATGGGCTACCTTTGTCAAGACAGGCGTCCACAAGGAAAGGCCTCCTCAAAACCCTGATTGGTGGTATATTAGGTGCGCATCTATCCTAAGGAAGCTCTACATTTATGGGCCAGTTGGAGTTTCAAGGCTGAGAACGGCCTATGGCGGTAGAAAGCGTAGAGGAACTAGAAAAGAACACTTCAGAAAAGGTAGTGGTGCAGTTGTCAGGAAAGCTCTCCAGCAGCTGGAGGCTGCAGGCTTGGTAATTAAAATTGAGGGTAAAGGTAGAGTGCTCACACCTGAGGGTAAATCGCTTCTAGATAGGCTATCACATAGAGTTTTTAGGGAGCTGCAAAAGAAAATGCCTGAGTTAAAGAAATATGTTGCCCCAACCTAAATTTCACGGCTGAGGTGTAGTTAATGGTTGAAGTTGAAGACGAGGAGCTTGAAGCCATTAGACGCAGAAAACTACTGGAGCTCCAGAGGAGAATAGAGGAGGCTAGAAGGAGAGAGCAGCTTGAAGCTGAAAAGCAAGCAATTCTCCGCGCAATTCTCACGCCTAAAGCTAGAAGTAGACTTATGAACTTAAAGATGGTCCGCCCAGAGTTTGCTGAGCAACTTGAAATTCAATTAATAAATTTGGCTCGTGCAGGTAGAATACCAACTCCTATAACTGATGAGCAGTTGAAAGCTATTTTAGTCAGGTTATCAGGTCGGCATAGGCCTACTCGAATAATATTTAAGAGAAAGTAGCTTTGGGAGGTGGCTTAATGGCTAGGAACAAACCTGCAGCTAAAAAACGCAGGCTTGCAAGAGCATTAAAGCAAAATTCACCCGTACCCTTCTGGGTGATAATTAAGACTAGAGGGAAATTTAGAAGGCATCCGAAGCAGAGACATTGGCGTAGAAGTCGATTACAGCTTTAAGGGGGATTTATGTTGAGTGAGGAGAAAGCTAGGATAATTGAAGAAAGGATCTACACTATTCCATTCAGAATAGCTTTCCAAGTACCTAGACCTAAGAGAGTACCCAGAGCAATAAGGTTTCTGAGGAGTTTCATTGAGAGGCATATGAAAGCTGAGCGGGTGTGGATTTCACCTGAGGTAAACGAGGCTATTTGGAGTAGGGGTAAAAAGAAGCCTCCAAGGCGAATTAGAGTGAGGGCTGTTAAGGAGGAAAATGGAACCGTTAAAGTTTACTTAGCAGAGAAAGAGGAGTAGGTCTTGAGAGTTGATTGAGCGTTTAACGATTTATGGTAGCCATTGTATAGGAGTATTCTGCTTAGCAACAGATTCTTATGTGCTTCTACCACCAGATGTAATGGACAAAACAGTAAGAGTAGTTGAGGAAGTTCTTAAAGTACCTGTAGTTAAAACTAGGATTGGGGAGTCCGTTCTTATAGGTGCACTAGCAGTTGGAAATTCTAATGGCATTCTATTACCATACTATGCAACTAGTGATGAAATAGCGCTTCTGAAATCGGCTCTCAAAGTGAATGTTGATGTGCTTCCAAGCAAGAAGACTGCCCTAGGAAACATAGTTCTAGTAAATAATAGAGCTGCATTAGTACATCCAGAATTGGAGGTTAAAGCTAAAAAGGTAATTGAAGACGTGCTGGGAGTAGAGGTAGTTGAGTTTTTAATCGCTGGAATGCCAATTGTTGGTGCAGCAGCATTAGTGACAAATAAAGGTGGACTAGTACATCCACTAGCCAGTGAGGAAGAGCTAAAAAGTATGAGCGAAATATTTAAAGTGAACTTTGACGTTGGAACAGTTAATGCAGGCTACCCATTTGTTGGAATAGGCGCCGTGGCAAACTCGCACGGCGCTTTAGTTGGGGAAGCCACAACTGGACCTGAGCTGGCACATATAGAGAGGTCTCTTGGACTGGTGGAGGGTTGATACGTATTGGCGGGAGAAGTTAAGGTTTATAGAATTGAAGGGAGAATTCTCCTAAGAACTGGTGAGTGGCAGAGATTTGTAATTGATATTCCAGCTCTCAAAGCGGAACATGCAATCGAGAGAGTATACTCCACTCTCAGCGGACTACACAAAGTTAAACGCGCTCACATACACATTAAGAGCATAAGCATAATACCGCCAGAGGAAACGAAAAACTTGTTAATTAAAAGCATTATGGAGCTGAAGTCCCATGAGTAGCCAATCAAGATCTGAGCTGAATGAAAAGATAAGTAGACTCTACGCTGAGCTCAACATGTTAAATTCGGTTGCAGAAGCCCTTCAAAGGCACCAAGAAAATCTAGTTAAAATGATAACTGACGCACAGCTAACTCTGGATACCCTGAAGACAATTAAGGAAGTCGAAACGGGATCAAGCATATTAATACCCTTAGGCTCACTTGTCATGATAAACGTTCAAATAGTAGACAATGAAAATGCCCTTTTAAATGTGGGCTCGGGAGTCATGGTCAAAAAGCCCATTTCAAATATTGAAGACTACCTTGAGAATCACATACTCCAACTTCAAAGAGAGCAACTGGCCACCCAAAAGAAACTTGAAGAAATAGCAAACAGGATTTCCATATTACAAGCTGAGCTCAATAGATTGGCTAGGAGCTATCAGGAGCAAAGGTGAAGGACTTGTTTCAAAAATTCAAAGAAGCGCTAAAGCACTTAATAGAAGCAGTTTCATATAAAACTTTGAGTGAATCCGAGCTAGAAGAAGAACTATTTAATTGGCAATTAAAGCTTATTGAATGCGATGTTTCATACCCCGTTGCCGAGTATATAGCCCGCGAAGTTGGAAAAGAGCTCATAGGTGCTAAAGTTAAGCGTTTCAGCGAAAACATAGAGCTACTAGTTAAGAGAGCTATTGAAAATGCAATTCTTAAAATAATTAGTGAAGCTGGAGATCTTGACCTGATAAATCTCATTGAGCATCGAATAAAGAGCGGAGAAATACCCGTCAAAATGGTTTTCGTTGGAGTTAACGGCAGTGGCAAAACAACCACAATCGCAAAGATAGCCTACATGCTAAAGAAAAGAGGAATACTCAGCATTTTAGCTTGCAGTGATACGTTTAGAGCTGGAGCCGAAGAGCAGTTGGCATATCATGCTAGAAAACTTGGGCTTAAAATGATTAAACATAAATATGGAGCTGACCCAGCAGCAGTAGCATATGACGCAGCTCATCACGCTGAAGCTCATCGCATACCAGTAGTGCTAATTGATACTGCTGGTAGAATGCAAACTGATCGAGATCTAATGGATGAGCTCAAGAAAATAGTCAGAGTAATAAGCTCAGACCTAGTGGTCTTTGTTGGCGATGCACTTGCAGGTAATGATGCTCTCTTTCAAGCAGAGAAGTTTAATGAAGAGGTAGGTGTTAATGCTTCAATACTCACTAAAGTTGACGCCGATGTTAAAGGTGGAACCGCAATATCTGTCCTATATGCAACTAAGAAGCCCATAATATATTTGGGTGTCGGACCGAACTATGAAGACCTAGTTCGCTTCACCCCTCAATGGCTAATATCTCAATTATTGAGTGAATGAAAAGTCAAGTTCCTAATATTCAAACATTTATTAGACCTGTACTCCCTTATTTCACATGGGTGCATGTAATGGTGAATTTAAAGGGGAAAGACTTCTTAACGCTACAAGACTTCACCCCCCAAGAACTAAAGTTCATAATTGAGTATGCTAAGCAGTTAAAAGCGAGATTCTATGCTGGTGAAAGAATAATCCCCCTTCTATCCGGAAAGACACTTGCAATGATTTTTCAAAAACCCTCAACTAGAACTAGAATATCATTTGAAGTTGCAATGCACCAGCTTGGTGGGAAAGCCCTATACTTAAACTGGAATGACTTGCAGTTAAGGAGAGGTGAGACAATTGAGGATACCGCTAGAGTCCTAAGTAGGTATGTTGATGGAATAATGGCTAGAGTTTACTCACACAAAGATTTAATTGACATGGCGAGTGCGGCTACAATTCCAGTGATCAATGGGTTAAGTGACATGTACCATCCATGCCAAATACTATCCGACATGCTCACCATATGGGAGAAGAAGGATAAACTCGAAGGTGTAAATGTAGCCTATGTGGGTGATGGATGCAATAATGTGTGCCATTCGCTACTCATTGGCTGCACAAAACTAGGCCTTAACATTAAAGTTGCCTGCCCAAAGGGCTACGAGCCTAAAAAAGAGGTCCTCAATTATGCAATGGGAAACGCTGAGTCCTCAGGATCTATAGTTGAAGTACTTCACTCACCAATTGAAGCAGTCAAGGATGCTGACGTAATATATACTGATGTCTGGATTAGCATGGGTCAGGAAGCTGAAGCTGAAGTTAGATTAAAAATTTTCCCGCCTTACCAAGTAAACTTGAAGCTACTTGAGCATGCACCTAAAGACGTTATAGTAATGCACTGTTTACCCGCTCATAGAGGTCAAGAAATAACTAATGAAGTAATTGATGGTCCTAAATCGGTTGTTTGGGATCAAGCCGAGAATAGGCTTCATGCTCAGAAAGCCTTATTAGCTCTATTACTTTAGTACTCTTCACGCATCACTGCTTGAACGTTGAATTTGAAGGTGGGAGGGGAGTTGAATAGCTTTATTGAATCTGTTAAGAGAGTTATCAGGCTATCCCGCAAGCCATCAAAGGAGGAATTCATGTTATCACTGAAGATATGTCTACTAGGCTTACTGCTGCTCGGCTCCTATGCTTTCATAATTCAGCTATTATCAACAGTAATTCAAGCCCTACCCCCATGAAGGTGATGAAGTTGGCCCCATACTTCGCCGTGAGAACTACTGCTGGTCAAGAAAAAAGCACTGCGCTTCTAATATTCGCCAGATGCCTCTCCAGATCCCTACCTATTAAAGCAATAATTTCACCTGATGAAGTTAGAGGCTTCATATTCGTCGAAGCTGATAGTCCTCATTTTGTTGAGCAGGCCGTTATAGGCATAAAGCATGCCAAGGGATATGTCCCGGGCAAGGTAAACCCAGATGAAATAGAGAGCTTCCTGGTTCCCAAATCCCCCCTTGAGGGACTGAACATCGGGGATATAGTGGAAATTATTAGCGGCCCATTTAGAGGTATGAAGGGAAAGGTCACACGCATAGACTATGCTAAAGAGGAAGTAACTTTAGAATTGCTCGAAGCCGCTTACACCTTACCAATAACTGTTCACGGAGACTCCGTTAGGAAGGCCACTAAGTAGGTAACGGAAAATATATGTGGCACTCCATCTATTTCACTTTAGCAAACAAATAGACGGAGGCCAGCAGCCATGGGTGCCAAGAAGACATTTAATTTCCTCGTTGAAGGAGGAAAGGCGACAGGAGGCCCTCCAATAGGTCCAGCCCTCGGTCCACTCGGAATCAATGTAATGCAAGTAGTGAATAGAATAAATGAGCTCACTAAAGAGTTCTCCGGCATGAGAGTGCCAGTGAAGGTAACAGTTGATGTTGAAACCAAGGAGTTCGAAGTAGAAGTAGGCATTCCAACTACAACTGCACTGATAATTAGGGAGGTTAAAGCGGAAAAAGGATCGGGACTACCACATGAAAAGAAGATTGGAGATTTAACCATGGAGCAAGTAATTAAAATAGCTCAAATCAAAAGACCTCAGCTACTAGCCAAAACACTTAAGGGTGCAATTAAAGAGATTCTTGGGACATGCCTTAGCATGGGCGTTACAGTTGAAGGTAAAGACCCAAGAGTAGTTCAAAGAGAAATTGATGAGGGTAAATATGATGAGCTAATATCTAGATATGAGGGTGAAAGTGAGAGGTAATAAAAATGTCCGTGCCACGGGAGAAGCTAGTTGAAGCAATTGAATCAGCCTTAAAAAACTCTAAGAAGAGGCGTTTCGTTCAATCAGTTGACCTAATAATTGTTCTAAGAGACTTAGATATGAGAAAGCCTGAAAATAGAATCGATGCCAAGATCATCCTTCCAAATCCAGTAGATAAGCCTGTCAAAGTTTGCGTCTTCGCCGAGGGAGATTTCGCTCTTAAAGCGAAGGAGGCCGGTGCTGATCTAGTTTTGGGTAAAGCCGATATTGAACGATTAGGTGCCGACAAAAAAACAGCCAAAAAACTTGCAAAACAATATGATGTGTTCATAGCTAGGGCAGATCTCATGCCACTTATAGGTCGATGCTTAGGTCCAGTTTTGGGTCCAAGAGGTAAAATGCCTGAACCAGTTCCCCCAACAGGAGATGTTGCGGCTGCAATTAAGCGGGTTAAGGCTACTGTTAGAGTAAGAACTCGAGCCCAACCCCTCGTTCAATGTAGAATTGGTACTGAAACGATGCCCATTGAAAAGATCGCGGAAAATGCTGAAGCAGTTATATCTGCTATTGAGCGCAGATTAAAGGGCCCCTATAATATAGGAACCATATACGTTAAAACAACCATGGGCCCACCCGTCAAGGTTGAATTTAGAAGGAGGTGAAGATCATGTTAATTGCTAAGCGTAGAGTGAAAGTAAAGCCCGAAAAAATAGCTAGAGTTAAGGAGCTATGCCAGCTAATTCTAGGCCATGAAGTAATTGCTATTGCAGATCTTTATGGCTTAGGAGCAAGGCAGATGCAGGAACTGAGAAAGGCTCTTAGGGGTATTGCATTGATCAAGGTCGCTAAGAACACCTTAATGAAAAAGGCAGTTGAGCTTTGTAGCAATGAAAAAGTTGGGCTTGAAAAATTAGCAGAACACTTGAAAGGCCAAAATGCATTTATATTTTCAAATGAGAATCCATTTACGCTCGCATTCATATTAGATAAGTATAAGGTAATGACTGAAGCAAAGCCTGGGGATGTAGCTCCAGATGATATAGTGATTCCAGCTGGCAATACTGGAATTGCACCCGGCCCAATCATGAGCAAGTTCAGCATGTTCAAGATACCGGTCAAAATCGAGGAGGGCTCCATATGGATAACAAAGGATACTGTCGTCGTCAAAAAGGGTGATACCATATCTGCTGAATTGGCAGATCTCTTGAAGCGGCTGGGAATTAAGCCAATAGAAGTAAAGCTAAAACTTAAAGTTGCATATTTCAAGGGGAATGTACTATCAGCCGATGAGTTACACCTAGATCTTGAAGAATATAGAAGGAGAATCACTGAAGCATATCAGGCTGCCCTAAACGTTTGTGCTGAAACATCATTCATTACAAGTGAAAGTGCCCCAATAATATTCAGGAAAGCAGTTTCGGCAGCTAGACTTCTATCGGCTCTCTCCGCCATCCCCGTACCGGAAAGCCTAGTTGAGTCTATTAGACTTGCCACTGCTAGAGCCTTAATCCTAGCAAACCTAATAATGCAGATAAAACCGGAAGCAAAGCTACTCGAAATAACCCCGCAGCAAGTACCAGAGAAAATCGAGAAAGAAAAAGAAGAGAAGAAAGAGAAAGAAGAGAAGGAAACTGAGGAAGAAGAGATCGCTGAGGGACTAGCCGCGCTATTCGGCTAGCAGTTAAATTAAAATTTAAATATTGGAATGTATTTCCGTAGTAACGCGGCGGAGGTGGTTGAAATAGAGTACGTGTATGCCAGTCTCCTACTCCATCATGCTGGTAGAGAGATAACTGAAGACACATTAAAGAAAGTTCTTGAAGCAGCAGGCGTAAAAGTAGATGAAGTCAGGTTGAAGGCCATGATAGCAGCATTGAAGGAAATAAATATTGATGAAGTTATAAGTGCAGCAGCTACCGTTGCTCCAGTAGCAGCTCCATCTGCTGCTCCAACAGCTGCAGCCCCCTCAGCTGAAGCAAAAGAGGAGAAGAAGAAAGAAGAAAAGGAAGAGAAGAAAGAGGAGGCCAGCGAGGAAGAGATTGCTGAGGGACTAGCGGCTCTATTCGGCTAGTTTCAAACTATTCTATAAGCGATTACTCTTAAGAGCAGGCTATTGTTGATATAAATTTGAGAAGTGCTTAATAGGTTAGCTGAGACCAGATGTGGTGATTTAATGATTAACCCCAAAGAGTTTGAAATAAATTTCTTAATAGAAAATTCATTTCACAGAAAAAAATGTGTTAAATGTGGTTCTTATTTTTGGACATTAGATGAGAACAGAACTACGTGTGGAGAGTCTCCATGTGACCCTTATACTTTCTTAAGAAAGCATGTTTTTAAGGGAAGATATAGTCTGAGTGACATGAGAAACGCTTTTCTCAAATTCTTTGAGGATCATGGTCATAAAGTTTTAAATCCACGACCAGTAGTTGCACGTTGGCGTGACGACTTATATTTGACAATTGCGAGCATAGCTCTTTTTCAGCCCTTTGTAACTGATGGCATAATTCCTCCTCCCGCAAATCCCCTCGTGATTTCTCAACCTTGCATTCGACTCGTTGACATAGATAATGTTGGCGTAACCATGGGTCGACATTTAACTATTTTCGAAATGGGAGGACATCACGCCTTTAACTATCCAAATAAAGAGATCTACTGGAAAAGTAGAACCGTTGAATATTGTCATCAATTCCTAACTGAAGTCTTAGGTGCAGATCCGAAAGCAATAACCTATAAAGAGAGCTTTTGGGAGGGAGGAGGCAACGCGGGCCCATCATTTGAAGTATGCATAGGTGGCCTTGAGGTTGCTACGCTCGTTTTCATGTGCTATAAGACAGTTAATGATAAGTATGTTGAAATGCCACTAAAAGTGGTTGATACCGGTTATGGTATTGAGCGTCTTTCATGGGTTTCACGTGGAGAGCCAACAGCTTTCCATGTAATATTCCCAAATTTGCTGCCCAAATTCTCTAGAATACTTGGAGTTAAAGTATCTGACTCTTTCCTATCAGAATATGTCTACAGCATGAGCCTATTTAAGGGCGATTATAGCTCTATCAAACATAGAATCGCAGAGCACTTGGAATTAGGTTATGATGAACTAATTGAACATGTAGCTCCACTAGAGCACCTCTTTGCGATATTAGATCACACGAAGTGCCTAGCTTTTATGTTGGCTGATGGCGTGGTTCCATCAAATAGTGGAGAAGGATACTTGGCTCGACTAGTCATAAGAAGAGCTCTAAAGATAATAAAGCTATTAAATGTCGAGTATCCATTAAGCGAGCTAGTTGCCTTGCAAATAGATTTCTGGAGCAAGTTCTTCCCTAGACTTGCTGAAATGAGGGATGTAATAATTGACATGGTGGAAAATGAGGAGAGGAAGTATAAGCAAACGATTGATAAAGGCGTAAAGATAGTGGAAAGAGTATGTAAACGCTTGATCAAGGCTGGTAAAAGAACGTTATCATTAGATGCTCTCATAGAGCTGTATGATTCTCATGGAATCCCACCCGAAATAATTGAAAAGGAAGCTTCCAAACTAGATGTGAAAGTTGAAGTACCAGAAAACTTCTATACCATTGTCGCTGAAAGACATCAAAGAAAAATCAAACAAAAAATTAGCCGATTTAAGATAGAAATCGACGTATCGAAATATCCTAAGACGAAGCTTTTATTTTACGATGATCCATATTTATTTGAATTCAAAGCGAAAGTACTTGATGCAATAAAAAACTACGTAGTGCTTGATCAAACAGCTTTCTATCCTGAAGGCGGTGGACAACCACCTGATGAAGGAGTAATTGTTTGGGATTCCGGGAAGACTGATGTTATTGATGTTAAGAAGGTTGATGGAGTAGTAGTTCATGTAGTTAGGGGGCCTCTTCCACCAATAGGCATAGTGGTCACTGGCATTATTGATCGAAGAAGAAGACTTGCCCTAATGAGAAGTCATACTGCCACCCACATAGTATTGGCTGCAGCAACCAAAATTTTGGGCAAACACGTATGGCAAGCTGGTGCTCAGAAGGATGTTGATAAAAGTAGGCTTGATATAACTCATTACAAAGCAATAAGCCCAGATGAATTAAAGGCCATAGAAATCGCAGCCAATAGATATGTTATGTCCAACATTAACGTTAAAACACTATTTATGAATAGAACAGATGCTGAGCAAAAATACGGTTTTAGGTTATATCAGGGAGGCGTTGTTCCTGGAAGAGAAATTCGGGTAGTTGAAATAGAGGGTGTAGATGTTCAGGCATGCGGAGGAACACATTGCCGATCAACGGGTGAGGTTGGTCTAATTAAAATATTGAGGGCAAGTAAAATTCAGGATGGAGTAATAAGACTAGAGTTTACTTGTGGAGAGTCGGCAGTTAAATATGTCCAGAGTAGAGAGGAGCTTCTATCGAAAATTGCCAATGAATTAAATGCGCAAGTAGAAAGGGCTCCTGAAGCAATATACAATATTAAAGCTGAGCTAAAGGAGTTAAAGCAAAGATATAGGTGGCTCTGGAAGAGCTACGTTAATTTAATCAAAAGCAAGTTAATTGAAAAAGCTAAGGTTGTTAATGGAATCTACTTAATAACTGAATTATTTGAGCAACTATCTACCAGGGATCTAATAGATATTGCAACAAGTATAATTAGAGATAACAGCAACTGTGTAATTCTACTCTTCACGCCAAGGGGGAAGGAGCGAGTGGAATTCATTATTGTAGCCGGAGAACCAGTTGTATCTTTAGGCTTCAACGCCAATCAAATAGCTAAAGAAATTTCAAACTTTATTGGCGGTAAGGGAGGAGGTAAAGTAGATTTTGCGCAGGGAAGTGGAAGGAGACCCGATAATCTCGAGGAAGTCGGGAGGATTATTGAGAAGGCTATAGCAGAAATAGCTGCAAAAGGCAGAGAACAGCAGGGTTAATCCAATTCAGCCGAGAACATTATATAGCTGACTTATAAAGCTAGTTTAAGCGGGTGCAGTTAAGAACGGAGGTAAATGAATTGAAGGAATTCGAGCAAGTAGATTTACATGAAATAGAGGAAAAGTGGCTCAAACTATGGGAAGAGAATAAAATCTTCGAAGCAGATCCCAATGAAAGACCAAAAGTCTTCGTGACTTTCCCATTTCCATATATGAATGGTCCTCTACATCTAGGTCATGCTTTTACTGCCTTAAGAGTAGACGTTTATGCAAGATTTAAGAGAATGCAGGGCTACAATGTGCTCTTTCCATGGGCTTGGCATTGGACTGGAGCCACCATTGCTGGTGCGGCAAAGAGAATTGAAGAAGGTGATGAGAGAATAATAAGAGTGTTACGTGAAATAGATGGAGTGCCACCGGAAGAAATAAAGAAGTTTACCGATCCAATCTACATGGCGAGGTACTATACTAATGAGAACAGAACAGTAGTTAAACGCATGGGCTTTTCTGTTGATTGGAGAAGAGAATTCCATACAACCAGTTATCATAAGGCCTTTAGCCGCTTCATAGAATGGCAGTACCTAAAGTTAAGGGAGAAGGGATATGTTGTAAGAGGCACGTATCCAATAGTTTGGTGTCCTAGATGTAAAAGTCCAACAGGTGACCACGATAGACTTGAAGGAGTAGGTGTCTCTCCTGAACGCTATGTACTCATGAAGTTCAAACTCGAAGACACTTATCTCCCTGCCGCTACTTTCAGGCCCGAAACTATATATGGTGTAACGAATTTCTGGGTAAATCCAGAGGCAATATATGTTCTGGCAGAAGTTGATGGCGAGAAGTGGATTATTAGTGAACAGGCCGCATACAAGCTATCACATCAGCTCAAAAAAGTCAGAATACTGAGAAAAATAATGGGAAAAGAGCTTATTGGCAGAATATGCAAGGATCCAGTTAATAACCGAGATATTATAATTCTACCTGCTCCATTTGTTGATCCCGATAATGGAACGGGCCTCGTATATAGCGTTCCTGCTCATGCACCATATGATTGGCTTGCTCTTAAGGACTTAATGAAGAAGCCCGAATTACTTTCAAAATATGGTTTAAGTCCAGATCTTATTAAAACTATTAAGCCTATATCAATAATCTCAGTTGAAGGCTTTGGAGACTATCCCGCAATAGAAATAGTTGAAAAGCTTGGCGTTAAAGATCAGCTTGATCCTAAAGCTGAAGAAGCAACTCAAATAGTGTATAAAAGAGAGTTTCACAAGGGAGTTTTAAAAAGTAATTGTGGTGAATATGCTGGATTGAGGGTGCATGAAGTTAAGGAGAGGATCATCAGCGACTTTGTAGATAAGGGATATGCAGATATAATGTATGAGCTCCCACAGCGGGTAGTCTGTAGATGTGGAACTAAGTGCATAGTTAAGGTACTTAAGAATCAATGGTTTTTAAAGTACTCGGATCCCTCATGGAAGGAGCTTGCAAGAAAGTCACTACGTAAAATGAAAATATATCCACCAGAAGCTAGAAAAAGCTTCGAAGAAGTAATCGAATGGTTAGAAGATAAACCATGTGCACGCTTCTCCGGCCTCGGCACTCCATTACCGTGGGATAAGAAGTGGCTTGTTGAAACTTTAAGCGATTCAACCATATATATGGCCTTCTACACCATTAGTAAATACATCAATTTAGGTTTCATTGAAGCCGAAAAATTAACCTATGAAGTTTTAAACTACGTATTCCTAGGCGAAGGGGATCCAAGCTATCTCTCTCAAAAATATGATGTTCCAATTGAAGTATTGAAGTCTATGAGGAGAGAATTTGATTACTGGTATCCCGTGGATTTAAGGGTTTCAGCTAAGGAGCTACTGCCAAATCATCTAACGTTCTTTATATTTCACCACGTGGCGATTTTCCCAGAAGATAAGTGGCCAAGAGCTATTGGGGTTAATGGTATGCTAATGATCGAGGGTAAACCAATGTCTAAGTCCAAGGGTATCTTCGTAACGCTAAAGGATGCAATAAGGCGGTATGGAGCTGATGTAATAAGAGCTACTCTATTGCTCAGCGCTGAGGACCTTGATGACCCTGATTGGAGAAATAAAAATGCTGAAGACATGTACAAGAATCTTCAATCATTTTATAGATTTGTGCTACAACTATACTCCTCAGCTCTAAGCAGCAAAAGGAAAGATGTTGATGTTGTTGATAAGTGGCTAATTAGCAGCATTAATAGATCGATATCCAAGGTAACCGATAACCTAGAGAAGCTGAAGACAAGAACTGCTTTTAACGAAGCTTTCTTCAATATATGGAATTTATTCCGATGGTACTTGAGGAGAGTAGATGAAGTTAACGGCGCCCTACTACTGAAAGCTCTTGAGATATGGCTAAAGCTTCTCTCCCCCTTCATACCCTTTATATGTGAGGAGCTATGGATTAAAACTAATCATAAACCATTCATATCGCTAGCCAAGTGGCCTGAACTAGACATTAATGCGCTATCACCTGAAGCTGAGTTTTCAGAGCAGCTAATTAAAGAAACATTGGATGACATTTTTGAAATAATGCGTATATTCAAAGGTAGACCTGTTAAACTAGTAATTTATACTGCTCCTCAGTGGAAGTGGAAAGTATTTAGAGAAGTAGCTAAGCTACTTAACTCAGGACTATCATCGCTCAGCGATATAATGCGCGAAATAATGAAGAAACCATATGTTAAGGGAAGAGAGAGGGAAGCAGTTAAAGTAGTGAAGTATGCTTATGATAAGCTTTTGAATCTAACGATTGAGGAGCGTGAGACTAGAATTAGTATTAAGCTGGATGAAAAGAGTATTTTCGAGAGAGCAAGGCTTTTCTTTGAGAAGGAGCTGAACTTAAAAGTTCAAGTATATGGTGCAGACGACCCAGAGAGGTATGATCCTAAAAACAGAGCTGTAAATGCACTGCCGCTCAGACCCGCTATTTACCTGGAGTAGGCGGTAAAAACAAATTGGTAGAGGGAAACACGTTTCTCCCAATCTCCATTAACCTCATAGAAGCGATAAGGGATATGCGATATCTATTGAGTAGGGGGTATAAAAGAGAGCTTGCAGTGAATTTCATAGCAAATAGATACATGCTCTCGAAAGATGAGAAAGCTATTCTTTATAGAGCGGTATACAGTAAGCTACAAGCCGCTGAGCATAAGAGAAAAATCGTTAGTCCTACTCACATAAAAGGAAAAAAGGTTGCAGTTGATGGGTTTAATGTGCTAATAACCATTGAAAGCGCGCTTATGGGTAAAAAAATATTTCTATGTGATGATGGATTTATACGTGATACATCTGCTATTTTCGGTAAATATAAGTTTTCGAACTTAACGAAGCTTTCATTAGAGCTCACTTTAAACTTCCTAAAGAAATATAAACCTAAATTTATTGCTTTCTTCTTTGATAGTCCAATAAGCAAGAGCGGTGAAATAGCTGGATTAACTAGATTTCTGCTAAAGAAGCACGGTATACCTGGAGACGCTAAAGCCATCAAACAAGTTGATAAAGCCGTAATAGAACAAGGTGAAATAGTGGCCTCAAGTGATCACATAATAATTGAACGCGCAAAACACGTACTCGATCTAGCGGGAGAAATAATTAAGGAGAAATATCCTCAACTAATAATAGACTTAAATAAGGTAAAGTGAATTAATTCAATAATTACTATTATTAATTTTTATTTTAATAACATAATTAAAATAAAAACTAAATTACATTAATTTCTCTTATTGATTATGGAGTTCATCATTAATTTGATGGTTGTGGCGGGCCCGGTGGGATTCGAACCCACGACCCCCGGCTTAGAAGGCCGGCTCGAGCCTCACCATCTATGGTGAGGTTGCTCTATCCAGGCTGAGCTACGGGCCCCTCAACAACGTGTTAGACTAGAGAGTTTATAAGTATTTGTGCTTTCTATCTCTATGCTTTACTCGAATACTGCTATTTCTGCTAGTTTCTTAAGTAACTCTTCATCATGTAGTACTTCCCCCAACTCACTTAAGTCTTTGAAGGGTCTCCTTGAAGCTATCTTAGTAGCTCTCTTAGCACCAATTCCAGGTATTTTCATAAGTGCACTGAGAGGCATCTTATTTATATTAAGAGGTAATGGTAACCCTGTTACTGATCTATATCCATGATCAACAATCACTACATCCATGTACTTATTTAGCTGCACTTTCATGGGCATATATATTAATAGGGGATAAGAGCCCACTTGACGTGCTAAAGTTGCTTGATTTCCCTCGTATTTTTCGGTAAATACTTCTCTTAAGATAGTCCATTTAGGCACTATTCTTCTAAGCATCGGTAAATCAATTTCTCTCCTCATTCGTTCCTTGTATATTTTAAAGAGTTGCTTGTGCTTTCTCATAATCTTATCCCCTACACTCCACATTCTTGTTCCTGGAAGTGGTATGCATTGCCTTATGTTTATCCTCCTTACGAGCAACTTTCTTCTCAGAACTTCTTTCATGAACTCTAGGTTCAGTTCGTATGTTTGCTTGGTTTCTCCAATTAATCCATAGACAAAATTTATTCCTGGAAGGAGCTCTGGTAACCCATTAATACCTCTTCTCGCCCCTACTTCATTTATTATTTCAATGGCTTTCATCGACTCCTCGGGTGTTGCTTTGAGATTGTTCAACTTAATTACTACTGGATCTGCTGATTCAATACCGAATGCTGCAACATCTCCTGGCGTGTGATATTTTACTATTATTTTCGCTATCTCTCTAGCCTCTTCTGGGTGATGTGCTATTGCCCCCGGATTCGCATTGTCAATATGTAGTACCTTAAGGGATGGTGCGGCTCTTCTAATTGCTGCAAAAAGCTTGTTCAAAGCTTGTGGATTTAATTTCGGAAACTCTTTTTCACCAACTCCAATGGCCATGTAACTGAATATGTCCGGTTGCCTTCCAAGCCTAAAACATCTAACACCCAGCATATAGAGTGCACGTATTTCTTCAACTATATCCTCTACTGGCCTAAAATCTGGAAGTCCATGAAGTACTTCAGCACAAAATGAGCATCCTCCAACAACCGCTCTTGGGCATCCTCTATATGTTTCAATTTCACATATAAGGTTTAAACCATAATTTGGATGATCGAGTACTATCCTAGCTCCCCTGATTGCAAACTCCCTTATCATGTGTGCACTTTCTCTTTTCTCGTTAGGATCTATAGCCTCAATTCTAAGCTTCTCTTCAAGTAACCTATAAACAACTACTTCAACATCACCTTTCACAATTAAGTCATAACAGTCCTTCAATTCCTTCAATAATACAGGTTTCTTTCCACCTTCTGTTCCAAATCCGAATCTGGCCATGGGTCCTCCAAGAACCTTAATTGGCTTAGTAGCTACTTTTCCAATCTTCAATACTTCATGCGGTCTAATTGGTTCTCCCCCAAGGTACTTTCCCGGAACAACCGTTCCACCTAAAACTATCAGCAGCTCTGAATTATTTACTTTTTTCATTATTTTATCAAAATTCTGTCTAACTTCATCAATTGTGAAATATAATACTTCAATGCTTCCATCATATGTCCATATAGCTCCAGCAGTGTACCTAGCATATATGTCTAAATATGGTGGAACACCTAATCCAGCTGGTTCATCATTATATCCGTCTATTATCACTGTCCGCTTAATCTTCATATTCAATTGCACCAATGTTTACGTGAAATGTTCCCATCCTCTATTTTCAATTTTCACTTCCCTTCCCCTCTCTACATATATTACTTTCTTTTCTTCGACAACCTCCCCTATGACTATAAGCTTTCCTCCGACATTGCTCACTGCTTCGATGGCCTTATTTAACATGTCTCTTTTAATGGTAATTACTAGATTGTACTCTTCTCCACCATAAAATACTAGCTCGATAGGGTCAATTCCTGTTAATACAGAAAACTCTCTTGCCGCTTTAGATATCGGTAACTTATATATCTTGAATCCAATATTGTTCTGCTTAACGAGTTCATGAAGTGAAATTGCAAGTCCATCACTACTATCTATGGCTGATGTTACCGCCCCGCTATTGGCTAAAGCTATCCCCTCTTTTACATGTGCTCTTGGCATATAAACTGCATTCACGAGCTTTTTCTTTAAATGCTCTTCGACCTTTAATTCATGAAGTAAAATTTTGAGACCAGCTGCCGTATCTCCAAAGAACCCTGTAACTGCCAGGAAATCACCTGCTCTAGCTCCCTTTCTTGAAATGATTTTTTTGCTGAAACCTATTGCAGTACCAGAAATTATCAAGTCACATGCTTCATTCAAATCACCGCCAATAATATATGAGTCATATTCTCTTGCGCCATTATTAAGCCCCCTTATTAGCTCTTGAAACTCGTTCATCCTCATATCTCTCTTCAGTCCAAGTGAAAACATTAAAAAAGCTGGTTTAGCGCCCTTGGCCGCCAAATCACTAATACACATAACAACTGCTTTTCTTCCAACTTGCCAATAGTTCATTCCAGGAGGTATGTCCGTGGAGCCTACGAGCATATCCGTATTTATAACAACGAGGTCTCCAGCCCCTGAAACCCTGAAGGCTGATGCATCGTCACCGTAGGGAAGCATTAGGTTTTCATGCTTAGTTATGCTATTAAGTATCCACTCTATGAGCTTCCACTCGCCTAACTGAGCAATTTTCATATTTATCCCCCAAGTTCCAAGCTTTCAACCAGTTCTTCAGTGGCAAAATCTAGTACCATTTCAACTTTTCTTCTACTTAAACTGACGACAACTGCCTTGCCCGGGTTAGGTTTAATGCCCATAGCTTTCATATAGCCTGTCTGCCTTTGCCATGTACCTGAATTCACGATCAACACTCCCCTGTACCTTAAATAGCCAAAAGTATGGACGTGCCCTGCATGGAAAACTTCTGGAACTTTATCTATGACCAAATAGTCTTCGGGTTCCGGTGCTATTTGCGTCTTTCCTCCATAAATTGGAGCTAAATGCCTTCTTTTCAAGAGCTCAACCATTGCCTCAGCGGGATTATCATAATGCGTGCCCGGGATAGATGACAAGATATCATCTAAGCTTCTACCATGAGTTACTAGAAATAGAACATTGTGCAATTTAATGTAGGCAGGATCACCTAAAATAGTGATATTAGGCAATTCATAGAGGGGTTTAGCGTATTCCTTGAATATTGCTGGTGATGGAAGTGCCTGTCTCGTTGCATCATGATTTCCCGGTATTATAATTATTCTTTTCCTCACTGATATTTGAGACAGATATTTTGCTGCTACTTCATATTGCTTCTTAATATCCTTAATTAATAGCTCCTCTTCCTGATTCGGATAAATACCTATTCCATCAACAATGTCGCCAGCGATAATCAGGTATTTTACCCTTTTCGCTATTCTCCTAATCTTGCCTCTCCCTAGCTTCCCGTTAATCCACAATACAAACCTGTTGAATGCTGAACGCATGAAATACTTACTTCCAATATGCAGGTCGGATATGAGCACTGCATAGATATCATTCTCTACTCTTCCATTTCTGCGGTATACCTTATTATTTAGATCAATTCTCGGAACCTCGGGTTGAGATATATCGCTTAGAATGATATAATCTCTAGTCACTTTCCCCTCCAAATATATAACCTCATCCTTCACGATTTTCTCAACTTTGTCTGTTAAATCCTTCTCTTGGGGAACAATTACCCTTATAGCTCCAGTGGGATCCTCAACTTCGAGAATTATTTTTCCATCATTTATTTTCTTCTTACCGATTATCATGACAATTAGCTTAACTTTTTCATTTTCTCTCGCATATTTCTTTATATCAATTATACTTCTTGTTCCTCTTATGTCGTAACGCTCTTTCATGAATATTTGTCTTATCTTATTGAATCTACTCATGAAATATGCCACGAAGTCCTCTATTCTCCCCCTAGCTCCTATTAAATTCGATGCATCGAATACTATGTCAATGTTCTCCTCAATTTCTTCTTCCTCATTTTCCTCTTCTTCACCAAGTATTTTCAATATTACATCTAATGTTAATATTAATGGTCGCGGCTTCATGACTCTAATTCCAGCAATTAGGTTATTGATTATCTTGTCGGGTTCCTTTATGCGGGCTAGAAACTCTATGGCTTCTGGACTTAACTGTAGTCCCTCTTTAATGAGTTTAGCTACAATCTGTCTTAACTCTAGGCTTTCCATTTCCACTACTTTCTTATCCTCCACTGCTAAACACGGGAATTAGCTTACAATAAAGTATTTACTTCTCCGTCCTCATAACCTCTTTGCGAATTGGATTAAACATTACATTAATAACTCTGAGTATCCATTATTTGTTCCGGCGATGCAATATGGCGACTATTGGCGCGACAGCTGCTGGTATTGTATGTAAAAACGGTGTAGTTTTGGGATCTGAAAAGCGTATTGCATATGGATATACCATTCTGAGCAAAGCTGGTAAGAAAGTGTTTAAGATAACCAACTATCTCGGGATTGCTTGCGCTGGACTTGTTTCGGACATGCAACTAATAGCTCGCTCGCTTATGGCTGAAGCAAATCTCTACGAACTTGATTATAAAAGACCAATGCCAGTTAAAAGCTTAGCCAAACTACTCTCCGTAATTCTCTATAACAGAAAGCAAATGCCATATATCACAGAGACAATAGTTGCCGGAATAGATTCATCAGGCCCACACCTCTTCGTACTGGACCCTCTAGGCTCATTAATTGAGGATAAGTATGCCGCCGTTGGTTCTGGTTCAACACTAGCCATAAGCATTATTGAGGCCGGGTATCGAGCAGACATGAGTGTAGAGGAGGGTGAGGAATTAATCATTAGGGCCATTAAAGCTGCCATAGAAAGAGATGCGATTTCGGGTGATGGTATAGATATTCTATCCATAACTAGCAAAGGTGCAAATGAGAAGTTTATCCCCGTTGAAGGTTAATAGCCTCTTTAAATCAATTTTATTGGTTTATCTAATCTGCTCAATAAGACTATTCTTGAACTAAATGCGCTATCAATCACTTTATACCCCGTTAATTCAGCAAGCTTCTTGCCGAATTCCTCCACTTCCTTATACTTTGGCATTGAAGTAATAGGAAGTCTATATCTAAATCCGCCTAAACTCATGGCTGCCTTCGGTTCAACATATGTCGGTTCCGCTTTACATATTATTTTGGCGTATTCTTCTAAGTTTTTCATGTTGAATCCCTTGACCAATGTGATTCTAATGACTGTTGGACAGGAAAAGCTTTTAAGGAGCTCTAGAGTTTCCATGACTCTCTCCCATCCATCATCAAGCTTCGGCCTACATAGCTTCTTATAAGTTTCCTTGTTTGGTGCGGATAAACTGACATAAAGCTGGCTTGGCTCGTTGTCTAGCTTACCAAGTACATTAGGCATAGTTCCATTTGTAACTAGAAAAACTGTTTTAAATCCATGGTTGAAGAATGCACCTATTAGTTCATCTATTTCTGGGTAAAGGGTCGGTTCACCGACCAAGCTTATTGCGGCATGTATTGGTCGAAATGCCTCTTCAAGCATCCTTTTATCAACACGCTCACTGCTTTTATAACCGGATAATATCTGTCTTTGCTTTATCATAGCGTTAATTACTATTTCCTCTGGATCATCGTAATCAGGCAACACCATTTCATTCCACTCAACATTTAAGTCTGAGGCTTGCACTCTCCAGCAATATAAACACTGCTGTGTACATGCTATTGTTGGAGAGATTTGGAGGCATCTATGTGAAGGTATTCCATAGAACTTTTGCTTATAGCAATACTTTGCTCCCTTGGTTGTTAAGGAAGTCTTTAACCAGTGGCATGGCTTAATTAAGGCGTATTTCCCCACAAAATGATAACCCTGCTTCCTATAGGTTTCTATTATCTTTGTAAGCGCTTCCATACCGATAATCCAAATTCAAATGCATTAACTTAAAATTATCGCTAAGATAAATTTCTTTCTTGTGAATAGGAGAAGCAAATCTTTATCAAACTTTAGTGCTAAAAGAGCATTTCTCATGCAGAAAGTTCTGTCTTTAAGGGTTATTGAGCATGACTGCTTCAATTATCCGCCAAAGTACATATGCGGAATTGATGTTTCTTACCGTAAGGGAAATGCGATTGCTGCCGCTTCCCTTCTCAATTTTCCAGAATTAAAATTAGTCGAGTACTCAATTGCCCACTGTATTGTTGACATTCCATACATTCCCGGCCTACTTGCATTTAGAGAATTGCGTCCATGCATATTGGCTTTTAAGAAGCTGAAAACTGCTCCAGATGTTGTTCTAATAGATGCTCATGGCAGAGCTCATCCCAGATTATTTGGATTGGCATGTCATTTCGGCGTAGTCATGGATGTGCCAACCATTGGAGTTGCAAAAAAGAAGTTGTGCGGCCAAGTAATGTATGATACGCGGATATGTGAATCACTCAATGCATATCCCATAATCTATAGAGGTAAGGTTGTTGGCGCAGCTTTGAAGGTTGGTAAAAATAAATATTTATATGTAAGCATTGGACACAAAGTTAGTCTCAATACAGCTCTCAAGTTAGTGTCAATGACCGTTAAACACCCATTGATGCCTGAACCTATACTTATTTCTCATAATATCTGCAAATCGAGGAGATATCAGCTCCAGTAGGCTTTTCGCTTTATTTCCCTTACGATATCCGATGTCTTATAAAATTTGCATTTATTGAATTGTTCTCTTAACTTCACGACTTCGGTCTTCAAACCCCGCTCTCTTAATTTTCTTTTCAGCTCTTCTTCTGGAATAAAATTTTGATCTGGTCCTAAAACCAGTATATCTGGTTTCAACTTCTCAATTATCTTTAGCAGATCATCATTTTCAAATCCAAGGACTGCCTCATCAACGTACTTAAGCCCCTGTACTACGAGTAATCTTTGATCTTCAGGAATTACGGGCGGATGACCCTTAATTTTCTTAACTGTTTTATCTCTGGCAACAATGACTGTTAGTCTGCCATATTCACTAGCCTTTCTTAAAAACCATAAATGACCTGGATGTATTAGATCAAATGTGCCTGCCGCAACAACCTTCTTCCCAGATGCTTTAGGAACTTCAAACTTCCATAAATAGTCAATTTCACCCATAAATCTCAAAGAATCTATTAATCCCTCAGCATAAACCACGCAGATCAAACTAGTGAAGTAATCCCCTTTTTTGAGATAATATTTGGCATCCTCAAAATATTTCTCAGCTAGGTCAACTATTTTTCTGACTTCTTCTTTTTCAATTCTCTTATCACGTATTTGATCAAGCACATACTTAAGTCCATCTATGTATTTTGCTATCTTACTTTCAATGTCTTTATTGCTCATTTTCTTCCTCCAAATTACATATCATGTAATATGCTTTCGGGGGCTTTAGCCAATACTATCAGAGCTTCAGCTTCTATAAAGTGTAGCTTTCCAGGGACAATTAATGTATGAGGTGGCTCCCCAAAATCGTAATTGATGAGCTTTCCCAATAAATCTGCTTTTATCACAGAATCCTCTCCTCCTATTCTTGCTAATCCAACAATTAGCGTATCTTCGGTTATTACGTTTTCTCTCCTTTTTTCCTCTATATCCAGTAGTATATTCAATGCTTCTTTAATGTTCATGAACCTCCTTTTCTCAACATCCATGTCCAGAAATAGTAGCGTATGAAGACCTCTGCTAAGATTTTCTTTAACAACATCATATGCAGTTTCAGAAACTCTACCCTTAAATGGAAATGTAATGGTAACTGAGCGACCAAATTTGTAGCTAAATAATCCCGTTTCACCTGCAATGGCTGATACTATTGATGCTGCATGAATGACTTTAGTTTTTATTCCTTTTTTCTCAGCCTCGATTCTCAGATGTATATGTGTTGTTGCGACAAATGGATCTCCAGGAACTAGCAGTGCAACGTCCAATTTATAGGCCTCATCAATTAGATCGTAACTTTTCTTTCCCTCTAAGTCTGCTCTTCTTAGCACTATGATTTTTTTCCCTATCATCTCTTCGAGTTTCTTAATGGATAAATTGGGCATTAAGCTGGTGTATGTTTCAATATAAACTTTATCTGCACTTCTGGCTACTTCCAATCCCTCTACCGAGATTCCTTTCTCACTATAGAGTCCAAGTCCTATGAAAAATAGCATGGCTAGTTCTCCACCAGCTTTTGATGATTCAATGACCTATTAAATCTAACCGAGGATCTCATGCATTTCTCTTCAGCGAAACATTAATTATACTCCCTCCTTCTATTAGTTGGTGAGGGCCCGTAGCTCAGCCAGGAAGAGCGGCGGATGGAAAGCCGAAGCTCTTAACCCGTCGGTCGCGGGTTCAAATCCCGCCGGGCCCGCCATCCATATGTATTCTAAATGCGTGAATTATTAATGGTAATTTTCTAAGCTCTATTTTGATGACACAAGCAATTAAAGTAAGCAAAATGATGGGTGATAAAGCAATTGCTTTACTTAGAAGACTTGAGCTATTAGATAAAAAGAAGAAAATTAAATTGGCTGATAGCAATGCGCTTTTAATACCCTTAATTAGAGCTCCAGATGAATACGAGAAAAATTTAATAAGAAAACAGCTAGGAGATGTAGACTTCATAACTTCATCGTTCGAAGAAAGGCACGTGAGACCGAAAAGTTTAATTGAAGCTTTAGAAAACGCTTTAACGCCTTCGGAATTGGCTTGTCTTCCAAGATCCTTCGATATAATAGGTGACATCGCAATAATTGAAATCCCCCCTGAGCTTTCTAAATATGAGCGGTTAATAGGTGAAGCCATCATCAAAGTTCATCCAAGAGTTAAAGCGGTTTTTAGTAAAGCTGGGCCAGTGAGCGGCCTCTTCAGAGTTAGAGAGTTAAAGCATATTTATGGTGAGCATAGGACCGTAACCATACATAAAGAATTTGGTTGCCTTTTCAAAGTTGATATTGCGAGAACATATTTTAGTCCCCGTCTATCAACAGAGCATAATAGAGTTTCGAATCAAGCTAGGAGCGGTGAATTAATAGTCGATATGTTTGCTGGTGTCGGCCCCTTCTCAATAATGATTGCAAAAAAGGTCAATGCAACGGTCATTGCCTGTGATATAAACCGATATGCGATTCATCTCTTAAATGAAAATATTAAGTTAAACAAGCTGAAAGGGGAAGTATATCCCATTTTGGGTGATTCTAAAGCCATATTTATGTCATGCAAGCTCGAGAACATGGTTGATAGAGTAATAATGAATTTACCCGAGAAAGCCATCGAGTACTTGGATGTCGCATGCAAACTTATCAAGCCTGGGGGTGTAGTACACTACTATGCTTTTGCTGGAGGTGAAGAGCCCATAGAAGAGGCCGTGAATAAAGTAAAAGAAGCTCTCTCAAGCTATTGGAGGGGGACATTTAGTATAATTAATTGGAGGATGATTAGGGCAATTGCTCCTAAAAAATGGCAAGTAGTGCTTGATATTAAATTCGGTAATTGATGGGCTTCAAACATCGCAATGACTCATCTCTCATTAAGCTTGGCTGTTATGGTGATCACTACTTCTTTCCAATATTCTTTTTTGATTTTATTTATTAACCTTCTATCAATGTCTGAGGCAGCCTTATTTGCTTTTATCATGAGTGTTCTTGGGCAAATGTAGCTGCTTTTTCTCACCACTATGCTTATAGGATCATTTAGCTCTATCTTAGGATGTCCATACCCTATGATTTCATCTTTCAAATTGTCAACTTCAATTGTTACTCTAATCATAGCCCCCATTCTAATTGCTTTCTTAAGATTGTCTGATAATTGCAATGCCCCCTTATCTGCGCCGATAACCACTATGCAATTCCCCCTCAGCGTTAGGTACTCTTCCCTAGAAACTTCTAATGTTGTTTTATGCGTGGCAGTTATGTTTGGATGTCCATGTCCCTTAATTATGTCAATGATCTCCTCCACATATCTTTATACCTCTCGAGCTCGATTATAAATTGTGATGAGCGTAAGCAATTTCAAAAAGAGGAGGGAACAGCTAATTAGCAAATTAATTAGTGAAGGTGTTCTAAAAAATCCACGAGTAATTAAAGCCATGCTCAGAGTTCCCCGAGAAGAATTTGTTCCTCCAAGATATCGGGAATATGCTTATGTTGATTCTCCATTACCGACTATGAGTGGTCAGACAATTTCAGCTCCCCATATGGTTGCAATAATGTGTGAATTACTGGAGTTAGATGTTGGAATGAAAGTTTTGGAAGTAGGTACTGGTTCCGGATATCATGCAGCTGTATGCGCAGAAATAGTTGCGCCCTCCGATGAAGATCCTGAAAAGTGGGGTCACATATTTACGATTGAAAGATTACCGGAGCTAGTCGATTTTGCTAGGAGAAATTTGGAAAAGACCGGTTACATAAATAGGGTGACTGTTATCTTGGGAGATGGAAGTTTAGGATATCCCGAAGCAGCTCCATACGATAGAATTTTAGTTACTGCTGCTTCACCTAAAATTCCTGATCCATTAGTGAATCAATTAACTATTGGTGGTAAAATAGTAATTCCTGTTGGCGGAAGCTACTACCAAGAGTTAATAGTGGGCGTAAAAAATGCTGATGGTTCACTTAAAACAGTTAGTGCAGGAGGATGCATGTTTGTGCCATTAATAGGTAGGTATGGATGGAAGTTGAATTTCAATAGTTAAATTTAAACCATCTTTCCAGGCTAACTTGCTTAACTAATTCCTCATAGGCTTTCAATGCTCTATCTACGGCTCTTTGAACTCTGTCAAGTGAGAAATCATGCTCATCGCATAGCACCTTCACTATTTTATCTCTATCCGGCTCATTCCATGAGAGCTTGTAATTGCTTGTAACTCTTGGTTCAAGAAATATCTTCTTTATTTCATCTGGATCAACAGGAAAATGCGCTTCTCTTATCTCCTTCAATGCCTTCTTTAATGAACCGTGAAATCTTATGAGTTTTAGCGCTGTTTTGGGGCCTACCCCCTTCACACCATCCGGATTGTAGTCCGTTCCTATTAATATTGCTATGTCAATTAGTTGTTCTCGCGTGATTTTAAGTTTTTTCAGCACTTTGTCTAAATATATCACTTCAGGACTTATTTCAATGTATTCTCTCTTCTTAGGGAGCTTTCTCCTACCGGATATTGTCAAATTTCTAACTAGTCTGGGTGTTCCGAATAGTAGTGAGTCGTAGTCTTGGCTTGCTGTTGCCCATACATCTCCTTTTATTGCCATGTATGCTGCTTGGGCTTCTCCTTCAGATGGAGCCTGCACCCATGGAATACCGAGAGCATCCAGTAGTCTTTTCGCATCATTAACCATTTCCTCCGTAAGTGTAGCCGTTTGCTGAGCATATGTCCGTGCTGCCTCTAAATCTCCTTTCTTTAACGCTTCTTCGTACCTTTTTGCCGCCTCTTTTTTAATTTTCTTTCTCCGCTCTATTTCCAACTCCTTTATCTCTGGCGGAGTGCCATCAAATACATATACTGGTTTAATTCCTGCTTCAAGAAAATTAACTGTCCTATAGAATAAACCGCTTAAGTGACTAGTTATTCTGCCTTTCGAATCCTTTAGCGGTGTACCATTTGGTTGGCGTATTATCGATAGAAATTGGTAAAGTGCATTGTAAGCATCAATTGCTAAAGTCTTTCCTCTTAACTGATTTAATTCAATGGTTTCTACAGCTTCTTCAGGTATTAAGTCTCTGAGATTAACGCCCATGTTCTCCCTCTATTAAACTTATATTCCTAAAATCTCTTCGAGTCGTTGTTACAAGAATTTTTCCCCAGATCTCTAATCTCATAAGAGCCTTATTGAACTCCTTATAGGATAGATTTTCATATTGTTGTCTTAAGTTTTCAAAGAGTTCCATGTCTCTCATGGCCTTTCTTCTTCTTAAAATAGATAGTATTGTTGTCTCTAAAGGCTCGGAAGGCCATAAAGTGTTTTTAGGCATGGTTCATCACGACTTTAAGTAAATGTTAATAGCTTGGTATAAGCTGGGCTCACTTGTCTATATTTCTCCATCCATCGCTTGTAATAATCGACCATTTCCTTTGTTATTGATGGCCGAATCTTTCTAAGTGCATATTCAAAATGTCTTCTCGTTACATACTTGGCGCTTATATCCTCTCTAAGAGCTGCCATAGCAGCTTCTCTGCAAACTGCTTCGAGGTCAGACCCAGAGTAGCCTTCGGTTAACCTAGCAATTTCCTCTAGACTTACATCATCTGATAACGGCATGCTTCTGGTATGTATTCTCAATATCTCAATCCTAGCCTTGTAATCTGGCGGGGGTATGTATATTAGTCTATCAAACCTACCAGGCCTCAACAACGCTGGGTCCAAGATATCTGGCCTATTAGTGGCTCCTATTACAACGACATTTTCCAGTGTTATAAGCCCATCCATTTCAGTTAACAACTGGCTTATTACTCTCTCAGTTACTCGAGAATCTCCATATCCAAGCCCTCTCATCGGTGCAATAGCATCTATCTCATCTAAAAATATAATTGCTGGTGCCGCCATCCTGGCTTTTCTAAATATTTCCCTTACTGCCTTTTCTGATTCACCCACCCACTTGCTTAAGAGCTCTGGTCCCTTAACGCTGATGAAGTTTGCTTCACTTTCAGTTGCAACGGCCCTAGCCAGCAATGTTTTCCCGCATCCTGGGGGTCCAAAAAGCAGTATGCCTCTTGGCGGTCTAATTCCCATGCGCTTAAATGCATCGGGATACTTAATTGGCCACTCGACTGCTTCGCGGAGCTCGCGTTTAGCTTCCTCTAGATTTCCAATATCACTCCATCTCACGTTAGGTGTTTCTATGTAAACTTCTCTCATGGCAGACGGCGTTATTTCTTTGAATGCCTCCATAAAGTCTCGCATGGTAACTTGAAGCTTTTCGAGAACTTCTTCCGGAATTCTTTCTTGTTGTAGATCTATCTGAGGTAAATATCTTCTCAGGGCTTTCATGGCTGCTTCTCTACAGAGCGCTGCAAGGTCAGCACCAACAAATCCGTGAGTTATCTCTGCTAACTTCTTTAAATCAACATCGCTTGCAAGCGGCATATTTCTGGTATGTATTAGCAGTATTTCATATCTGCCTTGCTTATCGGGGACGCCAATTTCAATTTCCCTATCGAATCTACCAGGCCTTCTAAGAGCTGGATCAAGTGCGTTTGGCCTATTTGTAGCCCCAATAACTATGACATCGCCCCTAGCCTCCAACCCATCCATTAATGCTAGGAGCTGAGCAACAACTCTCTTCTCAACTTCACCCGTAACCTCCTCCCTCTTAGGCGCAATAGCATCTATCTCATCAATAAATATTATTGATGGTGCGTGCTGCTTTGCTTCTTCAAATACCTCTCTAAGTCTTTGCTCTGATTCACCGTAAAACTTGCTCATTATTTCAGGGCCATTTATCGATATGAAGTGTGCGTCCGTCTCATTGGCTACTGCCTTTGCTAATAACGTTTTTCCGCAGCCGGGCGGTCCATAGAGAAGAACTCCTTTAGGCGGATCTATTCCCAGCCTCTTAAAGAGCTCCGGATGTTTAAGTGGAAGCTCGACCATCTCCCTAATCTTCTGAATTGCTTCATGCAGCCCACCTATATCTTCATATGTTACTCTTGGAACCCTTATTTCCTCTGCCGGCTTTTCTAGAATCACAATGTTTGTATCTTCAGTTACCAAAACAATGCCAGATGGTTTTGTAAGGACTACCGTAAATGGAATGGCCTGTCCAAGAACTGGTATTAGCACGGTATCTCCCTGCGTGAGAGGATAATCATATAGTCTTTTCTTAACAAAGTTAACGAATGCGCTATCCACGGTTATTGAAAACGATGAGGGTGCTAGTTTAACTAGTGTTGCGGGTCTAGCATTTGCTTTTCTAACAATAACTTTCTCTCCTATGCTTACACCAGCATTTTTACGGATTAATCCATCCATCCTTATTATACTCTCATCCTGATCCTCAGGATATGCCGGCCATACGATTGCAGCTGTTTTCCGTTTCCCCTCAATCTCAACTATGTCACCTGGATTAACGCCTAACTTTCTCATAATTCTCTGATCAATTCTCACCTTTCCCCTACCCACATCTCTTTGCCTAGCCTCCGCTACCCGTAATTGGACTTCAGGTCTTCTGGTTGAGCCAATAGAAGCCATAGGCTCCTCTCCTCTACATAATTAAGCGAGTTACTATTGCAGTCTTAGGTGTATATAGTTTGTGCTTTCCCTTTCATCACACTCTCGTAACATATTCGACTTCTACTTGACTAACCTGCGGTAGCTTTAATATGGTATCTTCAATTGTAGATGTTCCGCCCTCCAAATCCTCTGGCATAATCATTGCCACTTTTAGAACTTTAAGACCGAATGCTATTGGCTCTTCTTCGGTTCTCGCAATCTTAATGTTTTCCGGCAGCGCCTTCTTCAGTTCATCAATTATTTTATTTAAGTCAATATTTATGTCCTTTGGATATATTTTAAATATTGCAAGTACTTCACCCATTTAAATCACCTTATGGCCCCTCAAATCCGCATTTAGGACACTTATATGGATTTGCCGTGGACCTGCACTTTTGGCATCTCCAAATAATTACTTCTCCGCAATTGGGACATGGAAAGCAAACTCCCTTCTCACCTGGTATGATTGGTGTCTTGCATGATATGCATGTAGGTAACTTAAGTTCCTCTCCACTAACCATACTATGTATTCCTCCACCTTTAAAGGCAATTTGAGCAATTAAAATAAAAATTTTCCTATTCAATCGCTGAGCTTTTATTTTAGGTTTCTACTAGCTTGATAGGGTGTCCAATGACGTTGCGTGAAGTTAAGCAAGTCATAGTAGTCAGAGCTGACTTAAAAATGAGCAAGGGTAAGCTAGCCGTACAAGTTGCTCATGCTGCAGTCGCAGCTGCTGAGAAGGCAAGGGTTGAAAATGAGTTATGGTGGAAGGTATGGATGATTTCAGGTCAGAAGAAAGTAGTTGTAAAGGTTAATGATGAGAAGTATTTGATGGAAATTTATGAAAAGGCAAAGACCATGGGTATTCCCTCTGCAATAATTGTTGACAGAGGTTTAACTGAACTCCCCCCGGGCACAATTACCTGTGCAGGATTAGGACCTGCTCCCTCCTATTTAATCGACAAAGTTACTGGTTCCTTGCCATTGCTCTAAAACATAGGCTGATGGAAATGCTTAGTCCAACGAGGTCGAAGATAGATGTCGCTCTCGGCATGCACTACTACACCACTTCATCACAAAGGTTTTTTAATGCTAAAATAAGGGTGAAAATTGAAGATTTCATAGTTGAGGAGATTTTGAGAGGAAAGTTTATCGTTCCTGCAAGTTTTAATGCAAGGAAAATAATAATACCATTGTCAAGCAGTGAGGGAAATTATGTAAGAGCAGTCATGGTGAAGCGAGGATACGATACTATTTCCGCTATACTAAAGCTTGCTCAAAACCTTAAATTACCGATTGATGCTTTTTCATATCTGGGACTTAAGGATGCAAGAGCAGTTTCAGCTCAATTAATTAGCATTAAGACTCAAAAAGACATTCCTATGCTACAATGGCCTAGACTATCATTAACCTACTACTCGCGTTCTAAAGTCCCCCTCAAATTACATGAGTTATATGGAAATAGATTTACCATAACCATAAGGGATATTGACATGCCAATAAATGTAGCTCTTAAAAGGATGGAGGAAGTAATCATGGAGATAAAGGAAACAGGTGGGGTTCTAGCATATTTTGGATACCAAAGATTTGGAACTACAAGACCGATAACCCACATAGTTGGAAGATACATAGTTAAGCGTGATTTCGAATCCGCAATAAAATGCCTACTTAACTTAGCAGAAAATGAACATAAAATCGAGAATAAAAAAGTGATAAGTGGTTATGAGCGTATACTGGCAAAGCACTTTAAAGGAGGCGTCGAGAGCGCAATCAAATCATTAAGAAAAATATTTTTACCGATACGTCGACTTTTTGTGCACGCATATCAATCTTATTTATTCAATAAAATATTAAGTAAGCGCATAGAAATGAATATTCCATTAAATCGCGCGGTTATAGGAGACTTAGTTGGATTACCCGCATATGGTAGTGTTCCCCCCGAGTACGTATTCAAAGTCGATAGAACCAACATAGACAGAGTAAATAGACTGATAAAGCAGAGGATATTATCGATAGTACTGCCTGTTCCCGGATATAAAATTAAAAAGCTGCCATGCGGCTTGGCGAGAGAACCGATAGATGCAGTAATGGATGATGAGAATGTTTCATTTAATGATTTCTTGATTGAGCAGTTGCCGAGCTTAAGCAGTCCTGGAATGTATAGGCCGGCTCTTTTTGAAATTGAAGACTTGAGAATTAAAGAGGTCGTTTTAGATAATGTGCAGAAACCCGCCATAACTATCCAGTTCATATTGAGAAGAGGATTTTACGCAACTGTTGTGTTAAGGGAGTTTATTAAGCCAATTGATGTTGTAAATTCAGGCTTCTAATATGCTATGGTGCTAGTCTATATCGATCTCTCGGGAATAATGTAACTTCTCTGATGTTCTTTCTTCCAGTGACTATCATTAAGAAGCGCTGAAAACCTATTGCCCAACCCGCATGTGGCGGCATACCATATTCATAGAATGATAAGAACGGCTCAAAGTGCTCGGGTATTAAATTCTGTTCTCTAAGTCTTTCAATAAGCATTTCTTTTTCATGAATTCTAGTACCTCCACTTGCTAATTCAAGCCAAGACCAATTTAAATCAAATGATTCCGTTATTCTAGGATCATCTCGTTTGGGCTTTATGTAAAACGGTTTGAGCTTTCTAGGCCAATCTACTATAAAGTACGGTTCCCTGTATATTTTACCCAGTATCCTGTTTGCGGCTGTTGGTAAATCCTCTCCCCACTCAAGTTTTAAGTTGTGCTCCTTAAGTAGTTCAAGTGCTTCTGTATAAGTTATTCTTCTAAATGGTTTGCCCGGCACCTTGAGCTCCACGCCCATAAGTCTCAGCTCTTTATCGCACTTCTTTCTTATTATATTCACGGTGTGGATTATTAAGTCTTCAAGAATTTGCATAACATCTTCAGCTTCCATGAATGCTGCTTCTATATCAACTGAGATGAATTCATTTAAGTGATATGTAGTATTCATTTCCTCAGCTCTATAGAACTGTGCAATTTCAAATACCTTTTCAAATACTGATGTTAGAATTTCTTTGTACAATTGCGGGCTCTGTGCTAGATATGCTTTTTTCTCGAAGTACTTAACTTCAAAGAGAGCGGCTCCTCCCTCGGTTGCGGTCACTAGTATTTTGGGTGTGAAGACTTCTATGAATCCTTCATCTATTAAAAATTGCCTCATAGCATTTAGCGCTACGTGATGTATCTTAAATATTGCAAGGTTCTCTGGTATTCTCAAGTCCAGTATGCGTGCATTAAGCCTGGTGTCTAGGTCAGCAGGTGTACGCCCTGTTGTGTCAAGTGGAAGAGGAGCTTTTGTAGTATTAAGTATCTTGATTTCTTCAGGTACTACTTCTACTCCTCTACGAGCTAGCTTGGTTGCTTTTACAATACCCTTAACTCCTATAACCGTCTCCCTTTTCAGCTGTCTTATCTTATCAAGTACAGCTGATGATACCTTCCTTTTGGGGGCTGTTATTTGAATAGTTCCCTCCCGATCTCTTAGTATGATAAATTTTATTCCCCCTAAATCTCTAACATCTACAACCCAACCGAGCAGAATTACTTCTTGTCCTTCTAGTTCAGGGGTTATTTCATTCGTATAATGTGTTTTCCTCCAATTCTTCAATTCATCTAATTTCATGGCCCACCACTATTCAGCTACTATCTTAATTGTTTCTTTCGTAAATTCTGAAATTACTCTTTCTGCTAAATTCAATTCGAAGGGCAATCTCTTAAGATCTAGCTTCGAAATTTTAATGTAATTTTCTCTACTACCATCCGGAAGCCATACAATATTTACGCCCAAAATTCTCACAGGTGAAAGAACCTGCTCAGCTATTTGCCTTATACTTGCTGTCTTCTCAATTATTCTCACTGGCTTCTTCATCATATTGCTTAGCATTCTTGAGATTTTGTTCCATATTGGTCGCATAACCCTACCATTACTTTTAACTAAAACTATGAGCATTCTACCAGCATCTATTGCCTTAAAGAAAGTTGCATCCTTTAATATTGGAAATTTCTTTTCTATTTCAAGTAAACGCTTGGCTACTTCAATATCCAATTGAGAAATCTCTCCTCTATCCATTTTCTCCTGGCAGCTTGGACATAGGATCCCACTTTTTAGACATACAGAGCATACTGGCAATTTCACACGTCTTCCCCCAATGAAAGAAATTAGGGGATAGTTGTATGCTGGTTTATTTAGCTCCCCTAGTAAGCACAATTGAAATAGTGCTCGTATTTATTGTTCTTCCGTCCTGTGTTGTAATTTGCTCAGTTCCTATGTCAACCTTCTTAACTTCGACGTCTGTTAGAAAGCGGTTTCTAACGATTTCAGCTACATCGACTGCTTTGCTTATTGCTCTCCCTCTAGCTTTAATGCTTATTTCTTTAGCTCCCTGATGAAATAGTGTTAGGCATGCTAGAACATAGTTCATTATTGGCTTGCTACCCACGAGCACAGCGTTTTCTTGAGACATTTTTCTCTCTCCCTCCCTTAGACTTGTGGGTGTAAGCTTAAAGATAATATTACAGCGACATTTATAAGATTTAGGTTTTCCAGGCTTTGCTCATGAATGGGAAGAAATATATTGGCGTTTTTTACATATGTCGGTGGTGATGCAATGTCTAAAAGTGAACAGTTGAGCATTAGCTTAACTGAGCGTCAGCGCTCACTTCTTCTCAAGCTGTATCAGAGCTCTAAAAGCTTGACTGTTTATACGGTTAATAAATCTCAAAGTGAAATAGCCCGAGAACTCGGCATAACACGTCAAGCACTGAGCATTCATCTAAGAAAATTTAAGGATGAGGGGCTGGTGCGTACTGGTAGGGGTTTCATAGATTTAACGGAAAAAGCACTTAGAGTGTTAAATGTCAAATCCGCTGATGCATTTGTTTTCATAAGAGTTCAACCACAAATGAGAACCGTTGCATATGAGCGAATAAGGAGAATTCCATCAGTAAATAAGCTTCTCAGAGTGACGGGAGATGTTGATCTAATTGCCGTTGTAGATCAAACTGCTCTTGACAGTTTCTTGAGAAGTGTTTCCCAGATAGAGGGCGTGCTATCTACATCTGCACACATAGTTATCGAGAAACTTAAGGAATGAGTTGGAGGTACAAGTAAGTTGAAGCTATACGAATATCAAGCGAAGAGAATATTCAAAGCTTATGGTATTCGAGTACCTGAAGGAGATGTTGCTACCTCACCGAAGGAAGCGAGGGAGATAGCTGAGAAATTGAATAAGCCCGTAGCTATTAAGGTGCAAGTTCTAGTGGGTGGAAGGGGAAAGGCAGGCGGGATAAGATTCGCTGATTCGCCTGATGAAGCTGAAAAAATTGCTAGCACACTTCTTGGAATGTCATTTAAAGGCTTTAAAGTGAACAGAGTGCTTGTAGAAGAGAAGTTGAAGATCAGAGAAGAGTACTACTTAGGCTTAACTATTGATAGATCTGCTAAAAGGCTTGTTGCAATTGCCAGTTCTAAGGGAGGAATTGATATTGAAGAAATTGCTAGATCACATCCCCATCTGATAGTTAAAAAACATATTGATCCATTGATAGGTTTTCAACCATTTATGGCCAGGCAAATGCTGAAGAAAATAGGCTTTAAAGGCCCATTATTGAATAGGATGTCCCAAATGCTGTATTCTCTGTATAAAATCGCAATTGATTATGATGCTGAGCTTGTGGAAATAAATCCTCTTGTTTTAACAGAGGATGGCTTATTAATCGCCGCCGATGCGCGCTTAAATATTGACTCGGATGCCCTTTTCAGACATCCTGAGGTGAGAGACTTAAAAGACATCTCACAGTACTCTAAATATGAGCTTGAAGCTGTAGAGTCTGGTCTTTCATATGTAGAGTTAGATGGGGATATCGGTATTATCGGCAATGGTGCTGGGCTAGTCATGGCAACTCTTGACTTGGTAAAGCTTTATGGTGGAAATCCGGCAAACTTTCTTGATGTAGGTGGAGGGGCTTCTTCTGAGGCGATAGCTACTGCACTAAGAATACTGCTTGATCATCCGAGAGTTAAAGTTATTTTAATAAATATTCTGGGTGGAATAACTAGATGCGATGAGGTTGCCAAGGGGATTTTAAAGGCACTAAAAGCTATTAGCTTAAAGAAACCTCTAGTAATTAGGCTTACTGGAACGAATGAAGCTGAAGGAAGAAAAATACTGGAAAGCGCCGGATTGATAGCTCTTACATCAATGGAGGAGGCTGTTAAAAAGGCAGTTGAACTTGCCAGGGGCGCATAGCATATGGGAATCATTGTCAATAAAAATACAAAAGTAATAGTTCAAGGAATAACTGGTAGACAGGGAAGTTTTCATACAAAATTAATGCTTGAATATGGTACAAAAATAGTCGCGGGTGTTACTCCCGGTAAAGGTGGTCAAGAAGTTCATGGTATTCCAGTCTATGACACTGTCAATGAGGCATTGGAACACCATAGCGCTGACACTTCAATAGTATTTGTACCGGCACCTTATGCTTATGATGCAGTTGTAGAGGCTGTACTTTCAGGAATTAAAAATGTAGTAGTTATAACGGAGCACATACCTGTTCATGACACAATCAAAATGGTGGCTTTAGCCAAGTTTAAGGGTTCGATTATCATAGGACCAAATACTCCTGGAATAATAACGCCGGGTGAATGTAAAGTGGGCATTATGCCTGGGTCTCTATTTAAGCCGGGCATTATAGGTTTGGTCTCTAGAAGCGGTACCTTAACTTATGAGATTGCTATGAATCTATCTCATAGCGGCTTCGGTCAATCCACGTGTATTGGCATAGGTGGAGATCCAGTAGTTGGATTGAGTTTTATAGATGTTTTAGAGCTATTTAGAGAGGATTCTCAAACGAAGGCAATTGTAATTATAGGTGAAATTGGAGGTGATGCTGAGGAACAGGTCGCTAAGTACATTGAGGAAACCAATTATCCGAAACCAGTAGTAGCCTTTATAGCTGGTAGGACAGCTCCACCTGGAAAAAGAATGGGTCATGCTGGTGCAATAATTTCTGGGTCATATGGCACGGCTGAAAGCAAAATTAAGGCTTTTAATAGAGCTGGTGTTCCAGTAGCCAACAAGCCATCTGATGTACCGAAATTAATAGGGCAATTGATCTAGTCATGCTCATGGCGCATGTCGTTTTTATGAATTATCTCTCCATACCTTTAGATTATCTAATTAGATAAGCGTCAAAAATTTATAGAGCTAACGTTAACTAAGTGGAGAGGGAGTTCATCATGCCAATAAGTGACCCTGAAAAGCTAAGAATTGCGCAGCAACGTAGGCTCATGGTAAAAATTTGTAGAAAATGCGGTGCACGCAATCCTGCTTCTGCAGAGAAGTGTAGGCGCTGTAGAAGTAAAAATTTAAGATGGAAGCGGAGAGAACGAACGCGATAAAGGCTCTTATTTCATACAAGGCAAAAGTCTACTTGATTATTTCCATAGCATTCCACAGATAACTTTATAGAGTTTTTCAATAGACTTCAACTTGGGGGCGGGTGGTCCAGCTGGTTAGGATGCCGCCCTCACACGGCGGTGATCGTGGGTTCGAATCCCACCCCGCCCACCATTATTATCAAATTGGCTGTACTTTATGGTCAAACTAAATTATTAGCTCCTCTCCAGTTGATGGTAGTGTTATGCTTATTCCTAATTCGTCCTTAATGCTTTCGGCTAATATTTTTGCGCTATCCTTTTCGCAGTGAATCATTGCTATTTCAGCCCCTTTCTCTCTAGCTCTTTTAATGAATTCTATTAGTTCTGATCTACCACAATGTGATGAAAAATCAAACCATTCAACCTTTGCTTTAACCTTTTCTATTCTATCCCCAAAATTAAATACTCCTTTTTCTAGCAGTATGTGTCCTGGTGTGCCTGGTATTTGATATGAGACAAGAAATACCGCGTTTTTCTCGTCCATTGCAAGCTTTTTCATATAGAAAACTGCAGTTCCTCCCTTAAGCATGCCTGCTGGCGAAATTATGATTCCCGGATTTTTACATGCTTTCTTTCTATGACTTTTACCAGAAATCCAAATAGCTTTCTCAAGTGCTTTCACAAGTAACTTATAGCTTCTAAAATACCCTGGGTGCCTTAACATTATTCTGCTTGCTTTTCTAGCCATTCCATCAAGGTAAACTTTATGCTTGACTTTATATGCAGTCAATATGCATAGTACCTCCTGAGATCTGCCTACTGAAAACGCTGGTATCAAAACGATTCCTCCATTACTTACCACCTCATTCACTTCGGCTACAAACTTCTTCTCCAACTCTTTTCTGTTAGGGTGATCTGTTGTTGCATATGTCCCCTCAATTATCACTAAATCAACTTTAGGGAGTTTTCGTGGCGCCCCTTTGAGTAGCCTAGTGTTAATGATGTTAATATCACCCGTATATAAAATGCGTTTACCACTAACTTCTATTAACGTCATCATGCTGCCGGGTATATGTCCAGCATTAAAAAATCTCAAACCAATTTTTCCCAACTTTAATTCCTGTCCATAGAAGACTGGTTCTACATTCTTGAGCATTAAATTGAGCTCTAGGCTTTCATAAGGCAAGTAGTATCCGGAGATCTTTATAAAGTCCTGAATTAATAGCTCAGTCATCTCCGCAGTTAGCTTGGTAGTTATCAATTTTGGTTCTTCACTCACATATAAGAGTGGAATTCCACCTGAATGATCTAAATGGGCATGGCTTAAAACAATAGCCTTCAGTTCTCTTGGAGACACGTGTAATGGAAACTCTGGCTCTCCGTCAGTTAACATCACTCCATAGTCGAGTAGTAACTTCTTATCATGCTCATTGCATTTTAGTAGGATTCCTATTCTACCTATTTCTCCTCCACCGCCAAGTACTTCGATTTTCATTATTCTCCACTCAACATAAGATAACTTTAAACGCTGTTTATCAAACTTGTGTATGGGAAGTGTCATGAAAATGAGGATCGTCCTAAAAGGCAGCCCAGATTTAAGAAACTGCATTTTCATATCGGGTTTTCATGGTGTAGGGTTAACTGGTTTTATTGCAGTTAAGCACTTGGTAAAATGCTTAAATGCGGAGAGAATAGGTTTCATAGAATCGCGTTTTCTCCCTCCATTTATATCCGTTGGAGATAGCTATATTATAGCTACTCCATTTGAGCTATTCAAGCACGATAAGTACGTTTTCTTTATAACAGAATTTCCCCCACACGATAAGGAAGTCTATCAGCTATCCCAGGTTATAGCTGATTGGGTTGTTAGGAGTGGATTTTCGCAAGCAATTTTAATAGGGGGATTGGATAAGAGATTTAAATGTAGCGATAATGTATTATGCAAGTTTCTCGTAACATCTGCCTTTAAAAGATTGGTGAGCAAGGAGCTACCACTATTGGATAAGGGTTTACACGCCTATGGCTTACTTGCACTTCTACTGGCAAGATTTGAAATTAGAGATTTTCCAGCAATAGCAGTTTTACCATATGCTGATGCTTCCAGGCCCGACCCTCTAGCTGCAGCCAATGCAATTAACTTTTTAAACAGTTTTCTAGGTTTAAGCATAGATGTTTCCGAGCTAATAAGAGACGCAGAGAGAATTGAAAGTGAAATTAAGATGCTTCAACAGCTAGCAAAGAGGGCTAAAACTTCTCATGGGAAGACTCTTTACATGTAAACTTCCCAATCTCTCGTTTTAATGCCAACTTCAGTTCCTCAATGTTCCTCGCAATTACAGCTTCTATTCCAAATCTATTACATATTTTGCTCAATTTCTTCTCTGCAAGTCCCGCTAAGTAATTCTCCCCTTCCTCATATATTATGACACTCACATAGTTATTATTTCGCATTAAGTTGTGAAGTGCTTTTGCAATAATATTAAAGGCGCGGATATCCTTGCAACAAGCTTTTTCATGCTGTGAAAGCGGATACATTTCATCTATTTCAAGCGGAATAATTCCAAAGGGAATACAATAAACGCATTCGTGAACAATGCTTTTATTATCACCAGCAATTTCCTCAACTATGCTGATTATCTCCTTAATTTTTGGATTCCTACTGTATGGCTTCTCATTAGGATCAGCAATTAATAACAATAGCTTTTTACCCGGAAAGCGCATGTTCTTCAACCTGCTAATATGCCTTAAAATTTCAGGTCTAGTAAGCCCTTCATTAGTCGTGTAAAATATTCCTCTAACCTTACTTTTAAGTATTGGATCAAGCCTCTCGATATACTTCTTGTATTTCGATAGCTTAACTAGCGCTTGATAGAGTAATGGATGCGCCTTTGCCTTTAATTCCACCAGTTCCCATAGCGTTCCCTCATGTATTGCCTGCTTTATATTCTCAATTTCTCTGAGTATGACTGACAAATTATGTTCAGCCAATTTTTGAATCCTTTCTTCCCTGCTCATCTCTTTAATTTCATCTACAGAATACTTCCTGCATACTTCGCATTCGCATGGAAATGTGTAGAGCTCATTTAATTTTCTTGTTCCAAATGGAGTCATGTATCTTTCATCTCTTGCATAAATTGCATAAGATGCTGAATCAAATGTGTCGCATCCTAAGGCTACGAGTAATGGTAAAATTAGGGGGTGGCCAGCCCCAAATAGGTGCACTGGCTTATTGATTGGTAATTCAATCTTCGCATTAACCACTAATTCAACTAAGTTGTCAAATCTGTAGTTTTCCATTAACTGTGTAGGTCCTCCAATAGCATGCATTTGAAAATTCATTTTTCCAATTCTTCGCGCGCAATATCTGACTAGATCAGGATAGGTACCTCCCTGGACTGGACCCACCCATATTATATCATTCCTACTAACTTCCTGTAGGCTTCTCACCGCATTTTCAAGGGTTCTGTTTACTGTCTCTTTAGCTTGCTCGTATGTTGCGCCACCGGGTGTTGGAATGTCTAGAATTACTGCTATATCGGAATTAAGCTTCTCTTGAATTTTTACTATTTCTATTGGATCGATAGGTACATCTCCATATATGAGAATTTGATATGCTCCTGAATCAGTCATTATAATGCCGTCGAATTCTAGTATTTCATGTATATCTCTTAATGGCAGTCCAGCATGTGCAAGCTGTTTACTTAAAATGTACGCATTCGTTATTAGGGCTTTAAGCTTGAATTTTTCCTTCAAATGTTTGATTGAGATTATTTCTTTTTGAGGATTAATCACTGGAAAAAATGCTGGGGTCTCAATTACTCCACGCTTAGTAATTAATTTACCTATCCTGCCGGCTAAATCTTTATCTATTATTTCGAATATCATTGAACTTCTCATTCATTTTTCTCTCTTCTTTTCTGCTACAAACTGTTCATAAATTCTCCTCACACGCTCAGCTACAGGTCCACTTCCCTCTATGACCCCCTCCTCCGTAACTCTGATTTTATTCATTACAACTATTACCCCTGCATCTTCGTAAAGTTCAATCATATCAGGCGGAAATACTTTCTTAAGCCTTTCAGCTAATCCCCTTAAATCAAAGGGCTCTTCATGCCTTATGATTTCTGAAATCACGTCCCCACGTATAAATACTCTCGCATATACCGAACCTTGCTCATCTTTTGCCTCTGAGAGGCATAGGCTCAGCGTATTTGGATCATATCCAATTAATTTACCAAAGTATGTCCTTCCATGAACGGTTTTTACACTCACTGTTTTGTCAAGCAATGAAGCTAGTTCTCTAAGAAACCTCGCGCTTCCAGGCGCAGTTAAGCTACTTGCCATAAACCAGCCTCCAATCCAATTGGCGCAAAAGAATTTATTTGTTTTCTTATTCAATAAACTTTCGGCGAGCAATAATGAGCAACTGCATTCCCTTAACTATTAGCAAGATAGAGAAATCAGAAATCAAGGGAATTCTAATACTGCACCTAACGGGAGCAAATGGCTCTCACGTACTAGGCGAATTACCCGAAAAGCTCATTGGAGGGAAAATCTCTCCAAACGATAAGGTGGCTCTAGTACTATCGAGCAGTCCGCTATCAATTGATGAGCTAAGCAAGCGTGGGCAACCACTAATTCTATGCGAGGGAATTGTTTACAAAAAAGTACCATTAAATGACAAGGTTAGGTACTGGATATCCATTCATGGACTACAGTTTAGAATTGAAACTAAAACTGAAGTGGCTAAGGGCATAGAGAAGGTGTGGATTGGTATAGTTAAGCAAGCATAATTCCAATACTTTCACTCTTCTCTCTCCCCTATTTAACCAATCAATTAAGTACATAATATATATGTTTTATAGTATAACAATAGAAATTAATCGAATAAAGTTGTAAGAAAAAGTTAATATTTATTATTTTTATAATTGCTTTTTAGGGGGTGTAGGATTTGAACGACGGTATAAAATGTAAAGAGTGCGGCGGTAGATTAGTGATCTCAGATCATGGAGAGCTAGTATGCTCCAATTGCGGCTTAGTCAACGATAAAATATATCTTCCACCTTTATTTGAAATAGAACCTCTCTCGGACTTCTCTGCTCCAAATAGGGTTTATGTAAGCCCTGACGGTAAGCCCATTAAGGATGGTTGGCTTGGAAGCGTAATAATTGGGTTTAGAGATTTATCTAATAGAGTGGAAGATAGTGAGAAAATACTGAAATTTATGAGGTTAAGCTCACTACATCACCTGTCCTCCATAGCGCCATACAAGTCTTTATTAGGTGCACTCTGTTCTCTTAGAAGAGCTTGTTCAAATCTCGGAGTTCCGAAGCATGTTTTTCATCGTGCATCATATATTTACTTGAAAGCCATGAAACAAGCAAAGAAGTTTGGTTCAAGCTATAGAATTGCTGCTGCATCTCTATTGTTAGCTGTTCGCGAATTAGGTTATCCAGTGACATTAAAGGAGATTGTTGATGCTTTTTCAAAAATGGGTCATAGAGTTGTCGCGAGAACTCTATTGAAAACTGCTTTCTTAATATCTAGAAAGTTAAATATAGATTGGAAGTTTAGTGCGATAGGAAATTATATACCTAGAGTAATAAACGAATTAAAAAATAATGAAAGAATAATTGAAAAACTAAGAGAGAATAAAATAAACCAAGAACACTACTTCAATGAATTAATTAAATTATCATATAAAATATCTAATATTCTCAGTAAACATATAAAAATGGGGAAAAATCCATATCTAATGGCTGTTTCAATAGTCTATACAGCTGATAAAGTAATTGCACAACAGCATGGTTATAAACCTGTACTATCCCAAAAAGCGCTTGCCATGAGTCTCAAAACAACCGAGTACACCATAAGACAGCATTTCAAGATAATTTCAAAAGAGCTTGGAATTAAATGCTCCTCGTTGCTAAACTAATGTCACACTATTTATTGTCAAGGTGAAAGCCCGTGGTTCCAAAGGGTATTATCTGCTTTCTTTCCCCCCTAGTTCGCTTTAAAACTCAAAATTCAATAGTTTTGAGATTTGGTTGCCCACGAAATTGCGAAGCAAAACTTTTTTTAGGAGACAACTACTGCGTTGCCTCATTAGCCTTCGCAATCGCTTCATGCAAATTTTTTATTCAAAAACTTTACAACTCAAATTCAAGAATAAAAATTAATTTCCCCTGTAAAGATCTTAATGAAGAGCTGATAACTGCCTTAGCCGATCTAATATATGATTTAAGATTTAAGAGCCGAAAAACCATAAGTCAATTACTCAAGAGAGAAACTTCAAGTAGAGTAGAACGTTTTACTAATGTATCTAGCAACTGCACACATAACAATGAACTCGTACGTCTCATATCCATTGGCAATAAATCTATTTACTATAATTTAGAGAAAGTAAATCGATTAAAAGAAATAATTGATAAATATTATTATAAATATTTTGATAAAAGAATTAGAAAGAGTATTCAAAGAATTCTTCATTTAATTGATAATTCATCTTCCATACTTGAATTTATAGATTTAAACAAATTATCTAAAAATAGTGAAATTAATGCGAAATCAAGCATCTTGAGCTATACAATAGGTGATCTCTTCAGGATTTCAATAGCATCGAGCTCTCAGCGAGAAGGCCCAATATATATAGTGAGCTATATTGATGATGTCATATTTCTGCTTCCAGTGGTTTGGTCTCTAAGTCTAATTGCGCAGTTAAAAAATATTGGGCACATTAAAGCTGGCCATGGATTTATCTCGAGAATTATGACTGCTCGTATCAAGTATGCACTCAAGGCCTTGAAAGAGTTATACCCTGAAGTCCCAAGTAAGCAAAGAAAGACACTTTCCCTAATAGCTAGCCTTGATTCCATAGGTTTTGCAAAGCTAATTCCATTTCTTCTCGATGATAATGTAGAGGAAATTTTTATTGACTCTCCAAATTCAGTTATATATCTAGATCATGCAAAATTAGGTCGATGCAAAAGTAATGTCATTGTAACGCGTTATGATGTGGAGAGGCTAATTACTCAACTCAAGGCAGAAAGCGGTCTTAGACTTGACGTAACTTCTCCCTCTCTTAAAACAGATGTAAGGACAAAATTCTTTCACATAAGGGCTTCAATTGATATCCCTCCGCTAGCCGTTGATGGTCCTGCATTGATTTTTAGGCGTTTCAAAAGAAAGCCGCTGACAATAATAGATTTAATTAAAAACAACACTTTATCTCTGAAAGCTGCCTCATATTTAATATTCTGCCTTTTCCATAAGAGAAGCATAATTGCAGTAGGTGAACCTGCATCTGGAAAAACTACTTTAATTAATGCATTGGACATGGTAACTCCACCCCATTGGAGAAAAGTATCTATTGAATCAGCCATTGAAACAGTTGAAGAATTTAATTCAAACCAGTTTCAGGTAAGATATAGAGTTGATCCGTTCGAACATCTCTCGCCCATGAGGCGTAAATACTATGAGGTCATAAAGCTTCTCCATAGATCACCAAACTATCTGTTCATAGGTGAGGTGCTTACGCGAGAGCATGTTCATGCTCTATTCTACGCTTTAATGTCTGGACTCAAATGCCTAGGGACATGTCATGCTTCCTCTCCGGATGCTCTACTTAACAAATGGTTATTCCACTATAGAGTGCCTAAAGCGTTCCTCTCTGAGTTAGACATCATAGTATGTATGAAGAGAGTATTAGAGCCTTTCCTCAATAAGCGTATTGTTTGGAGAATTTGTGAAATCAGCTGTCAAGAATCAAATTGCGCTGAGTTGCGAATTATTGATATATTTAGACGAGATGCTCATAATAGGCTCATTCCAGTCATTGACGATCTATTTAATACTCCAGTTTTAAAGAAGCTTAAGAATGAAGAGCTAATGAATGAGTGTTCATTTTATGAGGAACTACATTTCATTGAAAAGCTAATTGAGAAATTAATAAGAAAAAACTTCACAGAGCCGAAAAAGGTGAGGAAAATATTTTCCAAGGCCTACTTTCTGTTACGATCAAATACCCAAGATTCAAGGAGGCTTATGAGCTATGTTTCGTCTATATAGAAGTGCTAATATTCCCAGTATAAATAAAATATTTGCTCGCTTTGTTTCAAGCAATTTAAGAGAAGCTGTAAAATACTTGTCATTAAAGTATGGAGTAAAGCTAACGCCGGAAGGGGTAATAGCATGTTCAATATTGCTTTCAGTCCTAGCATCTTCATTAATAGCGGTGTTAATTCAAATGGTATCAGCTAATTCACTGCTCTCAATACTTGTCTCCATATTGACCATTTTCGCTCTATACACGTACTTGTCATCATACATTATTAACATATATGAGGTTGACCGGCTAACTTATTCGAGATATGCATATTTAGTATTAAGGGAAGTTGGAATAACTTTATCGGCTACAAAGTCGCTTCATGATGCGCTTCTCTTTCTTGCTCAAGGAAGCTATCCCGAAATATCGCATGATGCTCGTTTTCTAATATTAAACATAGTGAACGGTCTTCCTCCCCAAAAAGTGCTGCGAAAATACGCTCATTATCAACCGTCTAGTACATTAAGGTCCGGGCTAGTCTTGCTTTCATACTATCCAGAGCGCTCTATTAATCTCTCTTCAATATGCTTTAAACCATTATCAGAAGTAAAAGAGCAAATTAAGAAATTGAACTCCAAGCTTGAGCTATACTGTCTAATAATAATTGTTCAAAGTTTCTTAGTGCCAATAACATACTTTCTAACCTCACTGCTATTAATTAGGCAGTATACTTTAATTGACCCATCATTATTACCCCTCTTTTTTGTGCTTTCTCAATTAATTGTGCTTTCCATTTTAATGAGAAGCTTCATTAGTAGGTTGGCGAGGGTGATAGGTTAATGCATAGTGAATGTTTCAATAGTGTATTCATGCCTATCTTTAGCAGGAATGAAATTTATTTCAGAATAGTATTAACTGCATTAACAATATTAATTGCTATAATCTCTCTTCTGCTAGCTAGGAAATTCATCAAGAAAAGAAAATTCGAGATTAAATATTTACAAAATGAGCTAATAGAAGTAGAAAGCTTCATATCAATACTTGCCTCATATTTAAAGCTCGACTTCAGTCCAGAATTTGCCCTTGCAAGAGCTTGCAATGAATATAATGGCTCTCTAAAGAAGAAAATAAAATTGCTTATAGAAAATCAACTTTATTCGGGTGCTAAAGCCTCACATCTACTACATGCTTTAAGTACACATTTACTGTATCCAGAAAGCAAGAGAATATTGAAGTTATTTGCAAAATTAGTTGAGAAGGAACCCAAGAGAGCTGGTAGGATGTGGGATGAAGTAATTAGAAACTTAAGAGAAATAAGAGACCTTAAACTGGAGCTAGAAATCATGATGTCTCAAATGAGAGTGCGCGCACTCTTACTTGCAATGATTTCCTCTCTCGTGTATGCGCTTATGGTTCGTCTCTCCTCTATTATGACAATAGGTTTCTCACTTCAGAACTATACTTTTCATTCAGTCTCAATTATCACAGGACTCAGTAAGGAATTCTCAGCTTCTCTTTTCATTGCTTTCGCTATACTAGTGCTTGTTAACAGCTATTATGTGTCACTTATTACGGGAATCAGATCCTCACTTCTACTCTCAATCACTGCACTAACCATATATTTCCTGGCATATATCCTTGCTTCGGCGCTGCTAGCCTTTAAATAATATACTTGAAAAGTAAATTTGGGGGCAATATATGAAGCAAATGCTACGTACTATGATTTCTCTATTTAAGTGTAAAAAGGCTTCTCCTCTTTTAGAAGAGGGGCTTTTAATAGGTTTGGCAATTATGACTCTCACTGTAGTGTTCTCCATGGTAGTAGGTATTCTAAGTGGTGTACAAGATATAGTCAGAAATCTGGGCTTTGTAACGGAAGATTTCATGAATGCACTAAACGATTTATGGAATAAAATAATGAGCTTTCTAGGCCTTGGAGGATAACCAGCTTAAGTACTCATCCATCACACCTTCATGCTCTAGCTTTTTCAGCCAATTAACTTTTCCAGGTTTATATTCATCGCCGTCCTCCACTGCCTTAACGATCTCGGCCACGATCTCATCTATTTGTTTTCCAGTAACGTCAATTTCCCTTACAACTTCCTCTCCATAAGCATTCACTGCCTCTATTAAGCATTCATCAAGTATTTCAGCTAAAACATTTTCAGCAATCTTCTTCTCCGGCCATCCCCTTTTAATGAGCCTTTTTTCCAGCTCTCGAGGATCTAATCTTAGGACAATTACCTTTTTCACGTATTCTCTCGGCACAATATCGGCGAAGTGTCCTTCAATTACAAAATATTTATCATCATCTGATTTTATTAAGTCAACTAGTCTTTTAGTTAGCTTTTCGATATCTGCTATTAACGTACAGTATCTTCTTTCATCAACCCCCACATAGAGCCTCTCATCTCTGACAATCTTTGAAATGTTAATGTGTATTGCTCCAATTCTCTTACACAAATATCTTGATATGGTAGTTTTACCTGTTCCAGGCGTACCATGGATGACTATTACCTTCTTTTTCACAGAGCCCACAACCCAAGTTACTTTATATACTTCGTAAGCTATAATTGATTTGCAAATGAGCGAAATTAGAAGAGTACTAAATAGAATAATTTGGCATCCAAAGGAAGACCCAAGAAAGTACGAGATAGTGTTTATCCACAGAGGTGCGCCAAATAATTTAAAGGTAATACCCATGTGGTGCGTCACTAAGATAAATCCGGGAAGTTTCGAATACTCCCTTGGAAATGAGCGCGCTAGAATACCTTTCCATAGAATAGTCGAGATAAGAACTATTGATTCAAAGCAAGTGGTATGGAGGTCGAGAAAATATGGCTCAGCAACCATTTTCAAGAATACCAAAAATTCATGATGCAGCCGAGCTTATTCAAATAGCCTATCAAAGAAGCATGAAAGTATCTCCACCAATACCGCTACGTGTATCCAGAACGATTAAAACAAAGCGATTAGCTGAAGCCAGGATTAGAGCTCTAAGTGACATTATATGTAGCAAGCTAATTAGCGTATATAAATTCCTTCCCCCATCAAATGCTCTTCATCCATTTTATAAAGCTCTTTTAGAGCTAATAGTGCCCCTAAGCAATTACGATGCATCTAGGAGAAAGCTCAGATACTCCGTGAAAATAATTCGAAGACTCACGAGAGACTACATACGAAGAATAAGACAGGCAACTACTCCTGAAGAAGTTACTAAATTGAGAAGGGAAGCTTATGGACGAATTCTCTCAGTAGTAAAGAGAATAAAGAGAAATTTAAACTTACTAGAAGATGTGAGAATCAAGCTCGGTAAAGTACCTTCAGTAGATCCCGATGAACTTGTAATTGTAGTTGCGGGTTATCCCAACGTCGGGAAATCAACGTTTGTAAGTAAAGTATCAACTGCAAAACCCAGGATAGCTGAATACCCATTTACTACAACTGAAATAGTAGTTGGCCATTTAATGCTAAATGACAAGAGAGTTCAAATAATTGATACCCCGGGATTGCTTGACAGGCCTCTATCAGAGAGAAACAGAATTGAGAGGATGGCCATAGCAGCTATTCAATATCTTGCGGACTCAATAATTTTCATGATCGATCCCTCGGAGTCGAGCGGATACACTATTGAGGAGCAACTTTCACTCTTAAAGGAGATAAAGAGTGCTTTTCCTAAAATACCTGTCTTGCCCGTTCTCAATAAAGTGGATATTGCTTCATCAATTCAAATAAAGAGATGTGAAAGCTCCCTTAAAGCTTCTATTCCAAAGATGATTGCTAAGGACGATGTCGGTGTTGATGATGTTCTAGCTGAAGCTGTAAAGTTAGCCCTGCATTTTAGAGCGAAGAAAAGCTATGCTAAAGACTAACAAGCTAACCGCTGATTAATTAACCCTAATCCCCTAACCCTAATCTTGGCCTTATTGCCTTTCTCCCTTTCAATTGTGAATTTGACATCGAGAATTTTGCTCACTATTTCAATATTAGTTTCAGCGTGAAGCGTTAGATTAGTTATATAGATTTCTGAGACACCGTCTGCTACAGCCATGTATGGAGGTAGCATATCTCCAATATGCCTATCCACGGGAGCTCCTCTATCTATTTCATCAACTAGTTTCTCAGCCGCTTCTTCACCCACTTTCTCAGCTCTCTTGCCGGGCTCTCCAAGAGAATCTGCGCCCAAAATGGCTTTTGCAGAGCATTTTGCCCATAGAACTATGCCACTTCCAGGACCTAAATGACGATTTCTCTTTGGCTCATGCCATTCCACTGCTATTCTCACATTACTAAACCCTCTATCCTCAAGATAAGCTTTCGCTGCTTTTGCTTGTCTTTCAGCAACATGTCTAGGCAACTTTACGCAGTGCGATATTCCCTCAATGCAATTAACATTTCCTCTTTCAATAAGTCTTATGGGTTTAAGCTTCCTTACTGGCTCTACTATTACTCTAACACTTCCTCCTCCTTTAGGGTAATGACCTCTTTTAAGAATCTGAACCTCAACTTCGTACCCCATCATCTTTAAGTGGGGTAGGAAAACATATTTCACATAGTCTATTGGAGGGCTCCACTTAACATCCGTCCCACCAGTGATTTCAATTACACTCTTGGAGGGGGCAAATGCTAGAACAGGCAAAATTGCCTGTAAAACAAGTGAAATGCTTCCAGCAGTTCCAACGCTAATTCGTAAATTGCCTGATCGACGTGTTTTAGGTTTAAATAGCACTTCTGTTGAACCAACTCTCATTCCGTCAACTTCAGCCTTTGTTAGTGTAGCTAGGATTTTCAAGCCTACTAAGTGTTGAGGTCTAAGACCTGGATTAGGTCTCTTGGCTCTGATGTTATATATCCTTACTGGCTTTAAGCTCAGAGCTGATAGTGCTAGTGCTGTTCTAAGCACTTGACCACCACCCTCCCCTATTGATCCGTCTATCTCAATTACCTCAACCATGCACTTTCACCACGCTTCTTCATGTTTAAAGGTGAAATTTAGCATGAACATTAAAATGGTGGCATAGAGAATTTCTCTTCGGGGCTTATAAGCGTGACTGCTTGGAGTAGAGGGGCATATGTCGGCCGCTTTCAACCATTTCACAATGGTCATTTAAAGTGTATCGAATACATACTGTCAAGGGTTAATGAGCTAATAATCATTTTAGGAAGCGCCCAGTATAGTCACACACTGAAAAACCCATTTACAGCTGGCGAGCGTATCGAAATGATTAGGTTAGCGTTAAGAGAAGCTGGAATCTCCTGTGAGAAATATATAATTGTGCCAGTACCCGACACCAATGGAGTACATGCTGAGTGGGTTTCAAGAGTACTCAGCTATACTCCCAAATTCGAAGTTGTTTTTTCAAATGATCCTCTTACAAGAAGACTATTCATAGAGGCCGGCTTTGAAGTTAAGGGAATACCGTACTTTAATAGAGAGACTTTCTCAGCAACAGAAGTTAGACGACGCATCATAGCTGGTGAGAACTGGGAAAAACTTGTCCCTCCATCCGTAGCTTCCTACATTAAGTCTATTGGGGGAGTCGAGCGCCTAAAAACTCTATCCCTAAAAGACCGTGTGAAAGCGTGATCATTGAACTTCAATACAAACTTCGTCTCCAACATTTATCTTCAATCTCTTAGCAGCATTACCCATGTTGACTGCTATTTCAAGCATATTATAGCTATCTATTAAGGCAAGAAGCTCTCCCTTTTGCACATAACCATAAGATTTATAGAAGGGCAGTCTAAGAACATGTTCTCCAATTTTTACGTGAATTATGTCTCCTTTTTTAATTCCCAGTTCATTAATTATTTCCCTGCAAATATTAGTGACTATGTTTCCAAAACCGTCGATATAAATGACCCTACCGCTTACTTGATATTCGCGTACCTTAGGTTCTGGAAATGGTAATTTAACATAGTCCTCCACTTTTTTCCCAATCTCCTCAGGTTGCACCCCATTTGCCAAGTGTGCCGCTACTGGTGCGAAGATATCTCGACCGTGAAATGTTGATGATATGTCTCTGAGCATGTATTTCGGATTTACTATTTCATAAACACCTAATAATTCCTCATTATTTGCAGCAAGCATGAGTAAGCCATTATCTGGGCCCACGAACAAATAGCTCTTTGTAGATACGATTATGGCTCTTCTCTTCGTTCCAACACCGGGATCAACTACCCCCACATGAATTGTACCTTTAGGAAAATACTTGGCTGCTGATGCCAGCACAAATGCTCCCTCAATGACATTGAACTTGCTGATTTCATGAGTTATATCAACTAACCTAACATGCGGTGCAATGCTTATTATAACCCCTTTCATTGCGGCAACATAAGGGTCTTTGCTTCCAAAATCTGTTAATAAGGTTATTACATTGGCTCTCATCGGCAACACCTGCAATAAGTTTTAATGATTTAACTCACATAAACATGATGTCGAGGTGAATGCTGCTATGCTAATAATGCTCCCTGGCCCAACAAATGTTCCAAATGAAGTGATTGAGGCCATGACCAAGCCGATAATAGGTCATAGGGGCGAGGAATTTCATAGGCTATATTCAAGAATTTCCGAGAACTTAAAGTACGTTTTCCAAACTGAAAATGATGTTTTCGTACTTACATCATCTGGTACAGGTGGCGTTGAATGTGCAATAAGCAATTTAATTTCACGTGGTGATAAAGTCATAGTACCTGTTGGCGGGGTTTTCTCTGAAAGGCTTTGCGAGTGCATCGAAATATATGGGGGCAAACCAATCAAGGTAGTTGTTGATTGGGGCTCTGCTGCTTCATATGAGCAAATCGAGGAAGCCGTTAACGAGCATAAGGATGCCAAGGCAGTAGCATTAGTATATAACGAGACTTCAACAGGAGCCAAAGTTAGAAGCGAGGATATGGAGAAAATTGGGAAGCTTACCTCTATGAAAGACATGCTCTTCATAGTTGATGCTATTTCCATTCTAGGCGGAGATTTATTACCCGTTGATAAATGGAATATTGATGTGTGCATTACTGGAAGCCAAAAGTGCCTGGCCTGTCCGCCTGGCCTAGCTTTAATATCAGTTAGTAATAAAGCTCTCAAAGTGGCAAGCGAAAGACCGAGGCGTGGCAGCTTCTACTTTGATTTCATTAAATTGAAGCAATTCCATGAGAAAAGGGAAACTCCATTCACGCCGGCAATTCCATTGTTCTACGCGCTCGATGCTGCTCTTGAATTGATAAAAAAGGAGGGCTTAGAAAATAGGATAGAGAGACACAGAAAGTGCGCTAGGGCAATGTATTCAGGTCTCGAAGAGCTGGGGTTTAAAATTTACCCAAGAGAGGATTTCAGATCGAACACTGTGATAGTGTCTATCCCACCGAACAACCTTCAACCAGACCAAATAAGAAAGTTTGTGAGAGAAAAGCATGAAATCATAATTGCGGGTGGAATGGGCAGATTGAAGGGAAAGGTAATACGGATAGGTTGCATGGGAATAGTATCGCTAGACATTGTTTCAAGAACTCTATCGGCTATTGAAGATGCGGTTTCACATTTCAGCCATACAGTTAAGTAATTGATGCGTGTCAGAGCTTTTAACTTTCGTCATACTTAATCGTAAGCGCTCAGCCAGCTCATCATCCACGCAAAACAAATATTTTTTAAGTTAAAAATTAAATTTTCGAGATATGAGTATCCTAGTGATAGGCGATTTTCACATACCAACTAGAGCCAGAAATATTCCCGAAAAATTAAGGGAAATCATTATGAAAACTGATATAGAGCTGATACTATGTACCGGAGACTTTGTTGAGGAAAGAGTACTGAGAAAGTTAGAGGGAATAGCTAGGACAATTTGGGTTGTTGGTAATATGGACTTCTTTGCCTCATCCCCTCTTAAACGGAAACTGAAAGTCAATGGTTTTAAAATAGGGCTTATTCATGGTCATCAAGTTTATCCGCGAGGCGACAGGGAGAAATTACTGAAAATAGCTCGAAGCTTAAATGTCAATATTCTAATTTCAGGTCATACTCATGCTCCATTTATAGATTTGAAAGAAGGAGTGCTGCTATTGAACCCTGGTAGTGCAACTGGTTGCTGGGGTGGTGGAGGAGGCTCTCTAATTCCCAGCCTCATGATAATGCACTTTAGGGAGCAAAATGTGCTCATTGAACTTTATGAGCTTAGGGCTTCTAAGCTAATTAGACATACTGAATGCTTTAGGCTTCATGAAAACAAGGTTATACACATATAGCAGTTAATCCGATACTCCTCTAATAATTAACCTTGAATTGCTGAAGTATCTAGTATTTCCCGCCAAAGCTCTAATATGCTTAATGCAGTTTTTTCATCTATCTTTTCTATTGCAAAGCCAGCATGAACCATAACATAGTCTCCTGGCTTCAAGTCATTCTCTATTAATGCTATAACAACCTCTCTCTGAATTCCTCCAAAATCCACTTTGGCTGTATCTCCGCTAACTGATATTACCTTGGCTGGAACTGCTAAGCACATGGCAAGTAGAGTTTGCGAATGCGAAAAAATTAATTTAACTCTCAAATTAAGTTCTGGTGCATAAGGTGATCAGCATGCCTTTCGCTAAAGGAGACTTTATACTGATAGACTTCGTTGCAAGAGTGAAGGAAACTGGAGAGATTTTTGATTTGACAATCGAAGAGGTGGCCAAGAAGGAAAACATTTATCGTGAAGATGAAATTTACGAACCAATGCTTGTTGTATTTGGAGAGGGATGGATTCTAGATGGCTTAGAAGAGGAGCTAATGAAAATGAATCCAGGAGAGCAGAAAACTATAGAGCTTCCACCTGAAAAAGCATTTGGACCTAGAGATCCATCAAAAGTGAAGATCATACCTGCAAGAGAGCTTACTAGAAGAGGAATAACTCCAAGACCTGGAGCCAGAATTGAGCTGGACGGTCGACCAGCTGTGATTAGAAGCGTTGGAGGGGGTAGAGTAGTAGTTGATTTCAATCACCCATTGGCCGGAAAAACCCTAGTGTATAACGTCAAAATAGTGAGGAAGCTAGAGAGTAGTAAGGAGAAAATTTTAGCTCTGATACATAGGCGCATACCTAGAGTTCCAGTGGAAAAATTTGATGTAAGGATTAGAAGTGGCGTCGTAACGATAGAAGTGCCGGAGGAAGCATATTTCATTGAGGGCCTCCAGTATGCTAAGAGAGGTATAGCTAGGGATATAGAGAAGTTCTTCCCCGAAATTAGGTCCGTTAGATTTGTGGAAAAATACGAGTTTAAGAGGGAGGAGGCTAGTCGGGCAGAAGGATAAGTTTAGCTCTAATGAGCTTCAACTTCCTTGGGCAATCAATTTTTCCCATTAGTTTTTCAATTTTCACTCTATCTCCATCATACAGCCCCTCAGGCTGGCACAAACTTTTGAACTTGCATTCTTCATTACATTTAACTGGACTAAATCTCACTATCATGTTTTCAATGGCAAATCTCGATTTAATTGCTGCTTCAATACTCGTATACCTAACTTCAACAACCACAACTTTCCCATGCACCGGACATAAATGCTTTTTTCTTCTAACATTAACTATTTCATATGCTCTCCCTTTCTTAAGTTTTTCAACGCAAATTTTTCTAAGCATGCATTTCACGCATTCCTCAGCTCCTCCTTCATGAATAAATTTTAATCCTTTCTTCGCGAGCTTTTCACCAATCAAAGTCACTATGCTAGTCGATGACCCCTGTAATCTTTGCAAGTTTCTCAGCAGCCTCCCATGATAAGCCGTTTGCTCCGAGTATCGTATATCTCTCAGGTCTAATTTTATGAGCTATAGTTAGAGCTTTAATTACTTCATAATCGCTTACTCCCAGCTCCTTAGCTGTTACTGGAGCACCAATGGTTTTTAGGGTTTTCTTTACTTTCTTCCAGTTCCCTCCATGAAGGTACATCATCATTATTGTACCCACACCGCATTGCTCGCCATGTAGTGCTGGTTTCTTAGCTACAATGTCCAGGGCATGACTGAAGAGATGTTCGGAACCACTGCATGGTCTACTTGTACCTGCAATGCACATTGCAATGCCGCAACTTATCAATGCCTCAATCACTGTTCTAATGCTTTCCGGCATTAATTGCGGTATATACTCGGCATGCCTCGATACGAGATTGGCTGACATTAGAGCAAGAGATGCAGAATACTCTCCATAGTACTCTCCCTTCAGCTTATGCGCTAATCTCCAATCCTTGACTGCAGTTAGCTTGGCAATAATATCGCCACATCCACTAGCTATTAGCCTATAAGGTGCTTTCATTATTACATCTACATCAGCTACCACTGCCACTGGTGGGTGCGCCGAGATTGATGTCGGCCTACTTAATCCCTTAAGTGAAGCTCTTGGTGAAGCTATTCCATCATGGCTTGCAGCTGTTGGCACGCTTATAAAGGGAATTCCTTCCTCATAAGATGATAGCTTGGCCACATCTATTGCCTTCCCTCCTCCGACACCTATCACCGCCCTAGCTTTAACCTCTTTAATTACTTTCCTGACATCCTCAACCTCATCCAATGAGGGTTTTTTGGCAGTATAAACTACTGGGTTCAATTTTTCTTCTTCAATTCCCCCCATGATTCTGCTCTTCACTACTCCCCAAATATTTGGGCCGGACACTATTACAACTGAACCTTCAATGCCCAGCTTCTTACATGTGCTTCCAACTAGTTCTAGTACTCCATGGCCTACAAGTATGTATTGAGGGAGTTCTATCTCATGCACTTTCAAGATATCACTACCCAAAAACATTAGTTAGTAATAAGTTGAATTTTAAAGTAACACTTAAATAGTTGATGCTCTTCTCTTTAAGCGAAGCTTCTGGAAAACCAACTTCTGCGGAGGAATTCAAATGCATCATGCTCCTCATAGGTACTTGGAATCCCAACCAGGAATATATGTTACTGGAACCACTACCATTGGGGTGGTCTGTAAGGATGGTGTTATTCTTGGAGCTGATAGAAGGGTGACATCGGGGCACATAATTGTGCATAAAAGGACGAAGAAAATATATAGGCTAGATGACCATCTGGCCGCTACCATTGCTGGTGTTGTTGCAGATGCCCAGCAAATAATGGATATAGTGAGTACTAATGCCCGCCTCTACAAGTACTATACTGGGCTACCCATGAAGGTTAAATCAGCTGCAACCCTATTGTCAAACATACTGGCGGGTTCAAGACTTCTCCCATATATAGTGCAGGTGCTAGTTGGAGGAGTCGACATGACTGGTCCAAGACTTTATGCTATAGATCCATTTGGATCGCTAACCGAGGAGAAATACGTGGCAACTGGTTCTGGTTCGCCGACGGCTATAGGCATATTAGAAGACTTGTTTAGAAGTGATATGCCCATTGAGGAAGCATTACCTGTAGTAGCGAGGGCATTACAAGCTGCAATGAAACGAGATCCGGCAAGCGGTGGGGGTTTCGATATAGTGATGATATCGCGTGGCAAGTATGTGGAGCTTCCATGCGAGAAACTGCCATTCAAGCTCCCCTAGCTCTACACATCGTGTGAGGGAAAGGGATTGGTGTTTGAGGATTCGCTGGTAATGATAAGAGAGGTAATATTCAAGACTGTGCCACTGGAGGCCAGAGTTACTAGAATTGAATTTGAAGGACCCGAAATAGCAATTTATTCAGCCAATCCCAAGATACTAATCGAAGATGAGTCTATAGTTAAGAAGATAGCTAAGGTAATCAAGAAGAGAATAGTTGTTAGAGGTGATCCATCAATTAGAAAGAAGAAGGAGTTAACTGAAGAAGCGATAAAAGCCAATATGCCGGAGGAAATAAAGCTAAGCAACATATTTTTCGATGACTCGTTCGGTGAGGTTATTATTGAGGTAGACAAGCCTGGGTTAATGATAAGCAAGTATGGCGGTATTCTTAGGAAATTAATGATAGAAACAGGTTGGAGGCCTAGAGTTACGCGGACATGTCCAATGAAGTCGACGACTCTTGATTGGGTTAGAAGATTAACTATAGCTGAGAGTGAAAGTAGGAAGAGAATATTGAGGAGTGTTGGCGCCAGAATTCATAGGCCACTAATATTCTCGTCCGGAAGCATAAGAATTACTTGCCTCGGCGGATTTAGAGAGGTTGGTAGATCAGCTATATTAGTGGAAACACCTGAAAGCATGATACTGCTGGATTGCGGAATCAAGACTGGCGTGGGCTACTCAATAAATGAATTTCCAAGGCTCGATATTCCGGAGTTCGACATAGAAAAGCTTGATGCAGTTGTCATATCGCATGCACATCTGGATCACTGCGGCTTTTTACCATTCCTATTTAAGTACGGCTATGATGGACCAGTATACTGCACAAAGCCGACTAGAGACCTTATGGCTCTCCTCCAAATAGATTATCTAGAGGTAGCGGCAAGGGAGGGCGGCCTAACCCCATATACTATGAAGGAAGTTAGAGAAGCACTTTTACATACGATTCCACTGGATTATGGTGAGGTAACCGACATCGCACCTGATGTGAGATTAACATTCCATAATGCAGGCCACATTTTGGGTTCAGCAATGGTTCATCTCCACATAGGTGAAGGTGAGCACAATCTAGTTTACACGAGCGACTTTAAATTTGGTAGAACACGCCTACTCGAGCCTGCTTCATATGTCTTTCCAAGAGTTGAAACGCTAATTATAGAAAGCACTTACGGTGCCCCCTCTGACGTGCTTCCACAGAGAATTGAAGCTGAACACCAGCTCATAGAAATCGTTAGTCAGACAATTAGTCGAGGAGGCAAGGTACTAATACCTGTGCTATCAGTTGGTCGTGCACAAGAGATCATGATAGTTTTAAACGAGGCCCTTAAGATGAAGTATCTGCCAAAGGTTCCAGTATATATTGAGGGTATGGTTCAGGAGGCAACTGCGATCCACATGGCTTATCCGGAAAATCTATCTAGACAGTTGAAGGAGAAGATATTCCATGAAGATGAGAACCCTTTTATCGGTGAATCATTTCGAATGCTTCCACCGAAAGTTAATCGCGAAGAAATAGTTGAGGGAGATCCATGCATTATCCTAGCTACTTCAGGCATGTTAACTGGTGGACCAGCATTAGAATACTTCAAGCTAATGGCCTCAGATGAGCGGAACTCCATAATATTCGTATCATATCAAATTGCGGGAACTCTTGGTAGAAGGGTTTTGAGTGGAGTTAAGGAAATACCAATAGTGAGTAGGGCTGGTAAAAGCGAAATAATACAAGTGAAAATGAGGGTTCATTCAATTCAAGGGTTCTCTGGTCATAGCGATAGGAGGCAGCTGCTTGGTTTCATGAAGAGGGTTACTCCCAGACCTGAGAGAGTTATTGTCTGTCATGGAGAGGAGGCGAAGGCCGTTAATCTAGCTGAAACACTTAAGCAAATATTTAAAGTTGATGCTTATGCTCCTAGAAATCTTGAAACCATTAGATTAAAGTAGCCAAATAAATTAATTAACCATAAATTTCGCGTAGCAGCCTCCACAATCTATCTCCAACGTAATGCAGGTTCTCAACAACCTTACCCCTACTACCTATTTCATTTGAGGATACAAGTGCTCTTCCAATGGCAATAACTCTTCCATAGGTCTCTTCAGCTATCAGCACGATATCTCCCGCACTGAACGCTCCATCAACCCTAACTATTCCCGGTGCCATTACATCAGCGCCATTTGCAATGTGGGGAACCGCTCCTCTATCGACAACTACTCGGGGTAGTCTTTTAGAATATTGATTAGCCACCTCAATTGTTGGATAAAATATCTCGGAGTATTTAATTATCACTGGCTTACCATCAAGCACGTAAACTTCATGTTCTTTATCTGTTATTAGTAGTTCCACTTTCGCATGCCTAATACCTTCAATTTCCACTACTTCAAGTAGTTCGGGGAATTTATTTGATAATTCCTCAATCAAATTTTTTACATCTCTCCTCCTCAAGGCATGTCTATGCTTAACTCTCATAGCGTTCCTCTCCAGGGTTAATCGCATTCTTTAACTGTCAAACCGCTACTTTTAAATTATAGCTTTTGCTTTACCATGACAGCAGGGCTGGTGATGGTTAATGGCAGAGGCGACCACGACAGAGGTTTTATCCAAAGCTTTGGGAGGATTAGTATTAGTTAAATTGAAAGGTGGAAGATCAATTAGAGGCATCCTTAAAAGCTTTGATCAGCACTTAAACTTAGTCTTGGAGGAGGCGGAGGAAATAGTTGAGGGGCAAGAACCTAAGAAGCTTGGCATCCTAATAATTAGAGGAGATAATGTTGTATTAATATCCCCAACAGAAGCATGAGGAGGGAAATAAATGGGTAAAGGCACACCATCATTTGGTAAGAGAGGTAGAGGAAAAACTCACATCAGATGTAGGCGCTGCGGTAGGCATGCCTATCATGTAAGAAAGAAGTACTGTGCAGCTTGCGGTTTCGGTAGATCTAAGCGCTTAAGACGATATTCTTGGGCCAATAAGAAAGTGAACAAGGTTAGAATTCGGTGATCCCAGAGCTAGAGAGTGGTGGACCGGGCGGGACTTGAACCCGCGCCCTCCCGCATGCCAAGCGGGCGCTCTTCCAGGCTGAGCTACCGGCCCATAACTCCATGCTACACTTTCAAATTTAAATTTTGCTCGCTCTATAGCTAAACACCCAGTTAAATAATATTCGCCTACAGAAGTCCTTAAGATGGAGCATTGTGCCTTGAATTATGTTTAGAATTTGGAAATTTGGAGCCCCGGGCGGGATTTGAACCCGCGACCAACGGCTTACAAGGCCGCCGCTCTACCGCTGAGCTACCGGGGCTCACTAGTATTTGAGGTTGCATGTTAAAGTTAAAGTTTACTCCCGAAACTTGAAGTAAGCTGAAGACAGTCCTCTCGCAATAATTTTAGCTACCCTTAAGGGTTCAGGTGTTCTCCCCCAAACAGTTAATCTTTTCAGTATATCTTTAGCCGAGTGAATTGTAATTCCCACAACTTCGATGTAGATTGGCTTCCCTTTATCCATCCTAATTCTAACCGGGTGTATGCCCTTTGATATTTTCATTATCTTCTCTATGATGCCCCATCGAAGCTTCCAGTCTTCAAAGTGCTTAATGAGTGCTGATAGCACATCTTCCTTGCTGGGCTTTTTCTTAGTCACTATGATTACTGGCCTACCCGTTTCATACCATAACCTTTCCGCATCAATAATGTTAAATCCAGCAAATGATATTCCATCTAGCAAAACTACGTCCAAGGGAAGTAGCTTTTCAACAATTTCAATCGCTTTATCTGTGGCATCTAATCCATCAATGCTTATGCTTTTGCATACAACATTATTTAGTTGTAAATTTACTAGCCTTACGCCGATAAGGAGTGTCCTGCCTTTCCTTTTATTTATTGGCGGTAGGCTTCCATCCTCAATTGCAACTGTAATCAAGAACGATTACTCCCATAATAGCTTTGATAGAAGCTCGTCATCCGAAAATCCTTCCTTCAAGCTTCTCTCACTAACACTTAGCTTTACAATCTTTGTCCTCCCATACCTACCCTTGCTAACAACTCTGGCATTTACTATTCCAAGCACATCCAGCTCATTTATTAGATCGCTTACTCTTCTCTGGGTGAGCTCGTCTAGGCCTATTTTCATGCAGAGCTCGCGATACTTATTGTAAATTTCCCCGGTGGTAGCTTCACGCTTAGATTTATTTAGAAGATATACTGATAGCACTACAACCTTAGAGTGTAGCGGTAAGGTTCTGAGTACCTCAATTACCCTATCCCGCTCTATCTCTCTATGAGCTTTCTTAACATGGTTAACCGTGATTTTTTCAGCTCCCTCCCGCTCAGCTATTTCACCCGCAATTCTCAGGAGATCTAGGGCTCTCCTCGCATCCCCATGTTCCTTAGCTGCTAGAGCTGCACATAACTTAATGACCCCCTCATCTATAACTCCAGGTTTAAAGGCATCTCTAGCACGCATTCTCAATATATCCTCCAGCTCTGGAGCAGTATATGGTGGGAAAACCAGTTCTTCCTCACCGAGGCTACTCAGCACTCTTGCTGATAAGTATTCAGTGAACTTTAAATCATTAGTTATCCCTATTATGCACACCTTTGATCTCTCTAGTTCAGTATGAACTCTAGTCAACTTATAGAGTAGATCATCTCCACTCTTCTTTACTAAAGCATCTATTTCATCTAAAACTACAATAGCTATCCCATTGAACCTCTCAATTCCATGAACAAATCTCCTATAAACCTCCGCTGTAGCGAGACCTGTAAATGGGACTTCAACATTAAATGCCTCACAAAGCCTAGCCAGAACCCTATAGTTAGTGTCGTCGTGCCTGCAGTTTATGTAGACAGTAGCCAGTTTAACTCTACCCTCAGCATGCTTTTTGAGTGCCTTCAAAACATGCTTTGTAACGGCCGTCTTACCAGTACCCGTTAATCCATAGAGGAAAACATTTGATGGCCTCTCACCTTGAAGGGCTGGAGCTAAGATTTCAGCTAGAGCAATAATCTGTTTCTCTCTATGGGGGAGTTCATCTGGTATGTAGTCCGGCCTTAAAATCTCTCTATTTTTAAATATTCTAGATGTGAGCATCCTCGAAAACAGTTCATCAAGCACCTTAGACAAGCTTCCACCGCAAGTAATTCCAATAGAAATATTGGTATATAACCCTAACTGCAAATGAACCCCCTCAACTTAATATCTTCAATTAACTACTAAATTAGTGGAGAACATGGCGTTCAGAAAAGGATATAGAGCCGAACTGGAATTAGTAGCCCTACTCAAAGATAGGGGATTCTATGCAGTGAGACTACCAATAAGTGGGGGGAAAAACTTCCCATGCGATGTTCTAGCAGCAAGGGGAAGTGATAGAAGGGCCTATCAAGTAAAGGAAACAAAAGCAGACAGAATATATCTAAGCCAGGAAACCGTAGAAGCACTACTAAACTTCAGCAAAGCATTCGGCTTCAAAGCATACATAGCAGTTAAATGGAAAGGGAAGAGAAAAAACAAATGGACAATAATAAAAGTTGAAAAACCAGAACCAATAAAAATAGAATACAAGGCATAATATTATTTCAATGATAATGATATTGTAAACTAATAAAACATGCAAATAATGCTCTCTTCAGGCTAACATTATGGATCAATATCGAGCTTCATGGAGGAAAAATAAGTATGAAAAGAAGCGAAAAAGTTCAGAAAATTGTTAATGAAATCTTTAGCTACTATGGTAGAAAGAGAATTTCTAAAGAAGATTCTGTTAATTATTTGAAAAATAAAGGATTTTCGGATGAAGAGATTAGCAGGATAGAGTTTGAAGCCATAAGCACGTACATTATGATTGCTGGAGTAATACCAGTAAGTAGAGAAGATAATCCACTGGATGTACAGCCAAAAATAGTCTTTGAATTATTAGATGAGACGAGGTATCAAATACTAAAGGAAATAGAAAAACAGCTAGAGAGAAAATGATAGAGGAGTAAGAAATGGAGGAAGAATAAGTTTGCATACTGCATGTCAGATATAACCACACCATGTTTTATCACTCAAACATCTCATAATTGAAGTCAGCACATCTCAATATCTAGTATATCTTCTCAATTGATTGTAAGAATTACTTTAGAGAATTACGAGGGGAGGAGCATATCACTGAAATTGAATTGGTGGTGCGGGGGGTGGGATTTGAACCCACGCAGGCCTACGAGCTGCCGGCATGGTGCCAGCCGACAGCACTTCGCCACGGGATGTCACATCTAGGCCCCTTTGGCGTGGGACTAGATCTTAAGTCCCGCGCCTTTGTCCTGGCTCGGCCACCCCCGCGCTGTCGTTTTTCCTTATTGTGGATTTGGGGTATTAATTTTTCTTCGATATTTTATATTGAGCTTCTTGTTCCCTCTGTCGAAAGTATTGTAATTGTGATTTTATGTAGAGGATTTTGATATGGAATTGCATTAGGATTGGCGGGCCCGGTGGGATTCGAACCCACGACCTCTGGCTCCGAAGGCCAGCGCTCTATCCAGCTGAGCTACGGGCCCTTTTCACTTGTTATTTTATTTTGGTGGTTAATTTGTTTGATGGTTTATATTTCTCCTATGGCTTCGTCTTCGTCTAGTATTAGCCTCATGGTATCTGGGTCTGGTGGCATTATGTCTAGGAATTGCTCTGCTGCTCTTCTTGGATCACCGCTCCTAATAATGTATCTTCCTACAACTATTATGTCTGCTCCACTTGTAAGTGCTTTTTTGGCTGTTTCAGGCGTTATTCCACCTGCAACTGCAATTAGGCATTTAAACTTTTCTTTTATGCTCCTAATGTTACCCCATGGAGTTTCCAGCGGCTTTCCAGCTTCAGCTGCTGCTCTTTCAGCATCAACATTTCTATGTAGCAGTACTATGTCTGGCTTGTAGTATAGTTTTTCGAGTTTAGCTTCCGGATTTGGAACTTCCATCATGTCCAGCACTGAATATATACCTTGCTTTTGTGCTTCAAGTATTGCTTTTTCAATTGTCGCCTTGGAAGTGATGCCTAAAATGCAGACTGCATCTGCAGTTGCATCAGCTGCCTCTTTAACTTCTATTCTCCCAACATCCATGGTTTTCAAATCAGCTACTATGAATGCATCGGGCCTCACCTTTCTTATCTCCTCAATGACCTTAACTCCATGTGCTTTAATTAGCGGGGTTCCTGCTTCAAGTATTAATCTCTCCCTTCTAGGCAGTTGTTCAACTATTTTTAGAACTCGTTCAATATTGTCCAAGTCTAGCGCTACTTGCAGATATGGTGGATTCCATAGCCTCTGAACTTTGAATCCCATTATTGGGTGCACTGATCTATCCTTCTCCCTCAATATTTTATCTACACTTGGATAACCCCTTAAAGCCCTCCTAATGGCAAGCTTTGTTGCGCCATAATTATACTGATATATTTTTCTATAATCCTTCGCTTCGGGATGAATGAACACTGATGCAATTATAACCCATTCTTCACACTTCTCCCTAGGAATAATTCCCTCAGCAACTGCATCTGCAACTGCTCTGGCAACAGCTGTCTGTGCTGGGCCGAAGATCTTGTTTGCATCTTCCATGTTTCTAATAGTGACTTTCGGTATTACTATTGTGCTTGGCTTAACTGCTAGATTGGGTCTAATAACTGCAAGTAATGGCGTATGCCCTGCGGAGGGCTGTGATAGTGCATTTGCAAATGCTATTCCCGCTGGACCATTCTTGCTTCCAATTATTAAGTCTACATGGGCCACCTCATTACCTGCTCCAACAAGTGCCTCACCAACATAAAATTCGCTTTCACTCCCCACTCTTTTACTCAATTTAATCCCCAAATGAATTAGGAGCTACAGCCATAAAATACTGTTGCAGTTATGGAAGGGAATTGGTCCCGCCGGCCGGATTTGAACCGGCGACCCCCCGGTTTCTACGGCTGGCGCGTGCTCATCCAAGGGCTTGAAGCCCAGTAGCACGCGCGCACACAGCTACAGCCGGGTGCTCTACCACTGAGCTACGGCGGGCTTAGAGTTCTGTCTGTAAGATTTGCTCTCAAAGGTTTAAATTTTTTTGTTCAATAATTATTGAAGGAGCTTGCTTTGGAAGGTGAATTAATGGCCGGTCAGCTAGACTTCTTCTTTCACGCTAGAAGCGTGGCCATTATTGGTGCTTCGAGGGAGCCAGGCAAGATAGGTCATGAAATACTTAAAAGCTTAATTAATAGTGGTTTTAAGGGTGAAGTATACCCCATAAATCCCAAGTACGATGAAATATTGGGTTTAAAGTGCTATGCTAACGTGCTGGATGTGCCTGGTAATGTGGATTTAGCAGTAATTGCAGTTCCGGCAAGGATCGTTCCCAAAGTTGTTGAGCAGTGCGGGAGAAAGGGCGTTAAAGCAGTGGTAATTGTTTCAGGGGGCTTCAAGGAGGCTGGCAATCAAGGCGAGGCACTGCAGGAGCAATTAGTTGAAGTAGCGAAGAAATATGGTATTCGAGTGGTCGGTCCAAATTGCATAGGAATATATAACCCATATACTGGCATAGACACCTTCTTCCAGTCGCATGATAGGATGATCAGGCCGCCGCCCGGGAACATAGCCTTTCTAACTCAAAGCGGAACTTATGGATGCACTGTTCTAGAGTGGTTGGCAGAGGATGGTATTGGTGTGAGCAAATTTGTGAGTTATGGAAATATGGCTGATGTAGATGAGGCTGAGCTGATAAACTACTTGGCCGGAGATCCTAAAACTAAGGTTATAGCATTTTATATGGAGAGCATTAAGAGTGGGAGAAGATTCATTGAAGCCGCAGCTAGAGCTTCGAAGCATAAACCAATAGTAGTGCTTAAAGCTGGTAAAACTGCTGCCGGAATTAAAGCAGCTCTATCACATACTGGTAGACTAGCCGGTAAGCATGAAGTAGTGGAGGCAGCTCTCAAGAAGGCTAGAGTCATTAGGGTTAATACAATAGATGAGCTCTATGATACAATCAAGGTCCTAGCCTTAGCGCCACCACCTAAAGGTGAGGGATTAGCTATGATAACCAATGGTGCGGGACCCTGCGTTATGGCTGCTGATGCAGCCGAGGAGCTTGGAGTCAAGTTAGCCACTTATGAGCCTGAAACGGTTAGCGAGCTAAAAGAGAAGCTGCCGCCCTATGCATTGATAGGTAATCCTGTAGACTTGACTGGTAGTGCTACGGCTAGAGACTACATGGTGGCAAGCGAAATATTGCTGAGAGATCCCAACGTGAATGTGCTGGCTCTCTTCTTCGTATTTCAAGATACCCCACTGGAAGATGAAGTTGTCGAAGAGATCCCAAAGTTAAAGTCATTCAATAAACCGATAGTTGCAATGGCTGCTGGCGGCCCATATACGCGAAGGCAAGTTGATAGACTGCAGAGATCAGGCATACCCGTTTATTCAACGCCTGAAAGATTGATTAAAGCCGTTAAGCATCTTCTCACCTACTACTTAGAAATTAGGAGGGAATGCTGACATGAGTTCAAGCGATCAAGTTAAAGAAGCCCAGTTCAGACTTAGTGTCGTACTGCTCCTCTTCGGCGGTTTTCTCGTACTTTCATCTAGAATTATTGAGTGGAGAACCTGGTTCAACATAACCTTCTACTTAGGTCTGCTATGCTTAATAATTGGCTTTATAACTGGTATTGCGAGCTCCCTACCAAGTAAAAGTAGTGGCGGGCCCGGCGGGATTTGAACCCGCGACCAATGGGTTAAAAGCCCACCGCTCTTCCTGGCTGAGCTACGGGCCCTTTTACTGGCAGCCACTCTAAATTTTGCATGAACCACTTATATTTTTACTCCCCCAGTCGGCTGAGGTGAGCGTATTTAAGTTATTTCTTCATTTTTTCAAGCTCAAATTCTAAGCCAACTTCACTACCTATCGCTTTTAGTTCTTCAATTATGGCTTTATGAATTGGAATGCCTATTTTAAGTCTAGTCTGCATTGTTAACCATGCTTTTTCACCTGGAATCCATATTCTTTCTGCCTTTGGGTGCTTGGGCAGACTTTTAATGTAACTTCTGAACTCCTCCATTCTATCCGTGAACTGATCGAACTCCATGAAGCTTTCAATGTTGATTGCGACAATGAAATGCCCTACATTAGCTCTCCTACCTTCAACGGCTAATCCCACATTCAATCCCCAATTAGCTCCAGTTAGAACTCCACATAGAATATCTATTGAAATTGAGAGGCCGGAGCCCTTATGTCCTCCTAAAACTTCACCTAGACCTCCAAGTGGTAGAACTGCCCCTCTCTCAAGTATTATCTTTGGATCCTCAGTCAGCTCTCCATGCTCATCAACCCCCCATCCCAAGGGAGCTTTCCTCCCCTCCTTAACTAGCACTTCAATTTTACCTATTGGAACAACGCTTGTAGCGGCATCGAAGAGATATGGTGGCGGCTCCTTTGTTGGAATTGAAATTGCTATTGGATTTGTACCTATATTTCTACCAATAGTGTGAGTATAGCATGCGAGGGGTCTCGAATTAGTTAATACTATTCCTATCATTTTTCTACTCGAAATTTTAAGTGCATAGTAACCTGCTATTCCAAAATGATTGCTATTTCTCACACCAACAACTCCAACACCACACTTCTCCGCTTTTTCAATTGCTATTTGAACAGCTTTCATGCAGACTACTTGACCTAGACCGCTATCCCCATCAATAAGTGCGCATGCAGGGCTATCTCTCACCACTTTTATTTGGGGTTTAGCTTTAATCGACCCGCTCTTCAGCCCTCTAACGTATCTGCCGAGCCTCTGAACTCCATGGCTTTCAATTCCAAAGAGATCTGCAGTCACTAAAACATCTGCTACTATTCGAGCATCATGCTCTGGAACATTAAAGGCCTCAATGACCTTGCAGACATACTCTTTAAGCTTTTCAGCATCAATTCTAACATATTCTTCCGGTGGAATTGGTGGTGTTCTCTCATAAAGCTCCATCGACATCACCACTAGTAATTGGCTACGTAAAGATAGAAAACAGTAATCCACCAATAGTATATTGTGGAGTCTCTCACAGCTGATTCAATGAAGATATCCCCAATTTGGTTTGATTCATTGGGTGCAAAGTCGTCTAGCGTGCTTATTGAGTGCAAAGAATTCAGAATACTCATAGACCCCGGAGTAGCAGTAATGCATCCATCATATCCTGCACCTAGAGAGCTGAAAATTAGGTGGGCTATGGAGGGTAGAGAGAAGATTAGGGGGGCAGCTAGGCTAGCAGATCTCATAATTATAACGCATTACCACTATGATCATTACACCGACTTCGATGAAGTGCTCTATCGCGGAAAAACTGTTTTGGCTAAGAACCCGAATGAGTACATAAATGATTCCCAGCGCAATAGAGCTCTCAAATTCTACAGCAACTTTTTCAAGCAAATTGGAGGTCTAAACTTAAGTGATTTGATGGATGAGCCAGTAGAGAAGGAGTATTCAAATCCATTGGATGAGCTCCATTTGGCAATGAGTAGAGACTATGGAGACTATACTGCTAGGAAGATGAAGCTACTTAAAAAGGGATTTGAATGGTTTAGAAGGAGGGCTAAGAAATGGGGAGAGTGGAGGAGAATTCCAGAGCATATATTTGGAAATTCAAATACAAAGCTATTTTTCATTGACGGCAGGGAATTCACTTTCAATTCCATTAAGATTAGATTTACCAAGCCGCTATTTCATGGAATAGAGTTTTCGAGAGTTGGATGGGTTGTAAGTGTTGTAATTGAGTATGGAAAGCACAAGTTCCTCTATAGCTCAGACCTGAATGGACCTATAATTGAGGACTATGCTGACTGGATTATACGTGAAAAGCCTGATTTCATAGTTCTCGATGGCCCAATGACCTACATGCTAGGATATACTCTTAATAAAATAAATTTGAGGAGGGCAGTGGAGAATGCCGTGAGGATAGTTAGGGAGTCTGGTGCGAGTACAATAATATATGATCATCACTTGCCGAGGGAGCGGAAATTTAGAGAGCATACAATTGATGTATGGCATACTGCTGAGAGGGAGGGTGTAAAATTAGTTACAGCTGCAGAGTTTCTGGGAATGAAACCGGTAATTTTGATTGATTGGGACGTTCAGGGAGCCGGGGATTGAAGCAGGACTTGACTCCTACATGAAGTTCAATAAAATGGGGTGGGAGTTTAGTGTTTTGCTTCTGGCTCAGCTGGAAAGCTCACTATCATCTAGATTCAATGAAGGACGCGGTCATCATCGCCATACTAGTGTTGAGTGGGGTAAGCCTAAAAGTGAAGTGATAAGCTATTATGTGGCTCTCTTCTTCACAGCCCTATCATATACTACCCAGTTCTCATACCATTCCCTGTTCCTTTCCTTGAGCAGTTCGAGAACTCTCGATCTAAGCTCTTCACTTCTCACTTCTTCTTTTTCGGCAAGCTCCTCCTCAATTCTTCTAGCAATTTCCCTAGCGGTTTTTAGATCGGCGCCCGCTTTGAGCATGGAGGTAACTAGCTTTTCAACTGCATATTCCTCTACGGTGCCTCTCCTCTTAATGACCTTCCTAACCAATCTGCGGTCACCCATATAAATTTGGTAAAACTAGCTAATTAAAATTGTCAATTTAATGTTCTTCTTGAATGTTAAACATCAAATAAATTGTTTAACTAAGTAAAGATTCAATTTATGAACTTGCATGACAATCAACTTTATAACTGCTAGGCTTATCTTAAATTAAAGTGTGATTGCTGAAAAATATGCTAGGAAAGAGTTGCTTAATCTTCCTAGAAGAATTAGATTTGATGTTCCAAGAGATGTAATTAACCTTGGAGTTGGAGATCCAGATTTCAATCAGCCGAAATTTGTGGCTGAGGAACTGGCAAAAGCAGTATTGGAGGGATATACGCATTATTCCTTTGGTGGAGATCCAGAGTTTAAGAGGGAAATAGCTAGATATTATGAGAAATTTGGAGTAAAAATTAACCCTGAATCTCAAGTTATCTTAACTTCAGGTGCAATTGGAGCGCTATTTAGAGTGATGGCAGCGCTAATTAATCCGGGAGATCAAGTAGTAATTCCTGATCCCGCTTTCACGGGATATATTAGTAGGATAGTATTTTTTGGTGGAGAAGTTGTTAGAGCACCTATGAGAAAGCTTATGGATGGAAGTTTTAAGCCAAACATTGAGAGTATAAGAAGAGCAGTAACAGATAGAACCAAGTTAATTATCATATGTAATCCAGATAATCCAACCGGCTGCATGTACACTAGAAGTGAATTAGAGGAGCTTGTAGAAATTGCAGCTGAAAAGGATGCACTAATTCTTTCAGATGAAATATATGTTGAATTTGCTTGGAAAAATAGGCATGTAACGTTGATGGAAATTCCAGAAGCTAGAGAGCGCACAATAATTGTAATGAGTTTTTCAAAGACATTTGCTTGGACTGGATTGAGAGTTGGCTTCATAATTACAAGTCCAGAAATAGCAGAGATAATAAGGAGAGTACCAATAGGAGTAAGCCCAATACCAACACCAATTCAGAGGGCAGCAATAGCAATGCTTAGAAGGGGATGGAAGTTTGTTGATGAAATGAAGAGGGAGTATGAGAAGAGAATAGATTTTGCAGTTAAAAGATTGAATGAAATACCTGGATTTAAGTGTCCCAGGCCAGAAGCAACATTCTATCTATTCCCAGACATATCGGGAACAAAAATGAGTTCAGAGGAGTATGCTAGGAAACTTGCGAAAGAAGCAAAAGTACTAGTGTCACCTGGATCAAGATATGGTTCAATGGGTGAAGGGCACATAAGAATAGCACTAGTAAAACCAATAAATGTACTAGAGGAAGCAATAAATAGAATAGAGAAATTCAATAAAGAAATACTCAAGTGAAAATCATGACAGAGCTAATCATACCCCTATACTACAAGCCTTCATGGGAACTAGAAATGGAGGGAAAAGAATTAGACACAACCTTCGCAAACCAATTAAGAGAGCTCGGAGAACGATTAAAGACAAGACTAAACACCATAGCGGAAATACATGAAATACTACTCGAAAATGGATGGAAAGCATTTGGAGGACAATACGAAATAACCTACTACAAAGACATACCCATGGAAAAAGCAGAACAAGAACTAAAAAAGCTAGGGGTACACGAGAAGCTGGCAAAAATAGAAGCTCAAAGCTAAGCCTCCCCTACCACTGAAAATACTGGTTTCCAGCAATTAAATCCATAATTCTAGGTAATGCTTTTAAGTACGTATTTTAATTAATTACATTTGGTAATTACTATGAGTAAGCTTTCAACTATAACGGTCAAAGTACCGGTTGAGTTGAAGGAGAAAATGAAGAAAATTAAAATTAACTGGTCAGAATACATTAGAGAAGCTATAAGAAAGAGGATTGCGCTAGAAGAGAGACTGCAAGCTGGTAGGAATCTATTGAAGAACCTGAGAGAAAAACGCTATCGGGTACCTAAGGGCTTCATTGGGGAATCATTAAGTGAATTGAGGAAGAGATCTTGAAAAGCTTCATAGTGGATGCATCAGTTGCAGCACGCTTCATATTAGTTGAAGATTTGACTGATAAAGCTGAGAAAGTACTAGAGGACTATTTAAGTGGCACAATAGACTTATACGCGCCCAGACTAATCGTAGCCGAAATTGGAAATACTTTGTGGAGAGCTATTAAGTTAAAAATAATGACGTTAGAGGAGGCGGAAAATCAATTACTAAACTTCCTCAAGTTAGGAATTAAATACGTAGATCTAAGCTACGATGACTTCAAAGAAGTACTAAGACTAGCTAAGGAAAAAGATATAACCTACTACGACAGCATCTACGCTTACTCCTCAATAAAACTTAAAATCCCATTATTAACTGCTGATAACAAGCTATATAATAAAGTAAAGGATCAGGTAAAGGTAATTCACTTAAGAAACTATGAGTAACAACGTACTTTGAATTAACTTCATCGATTCCATCAAATCTTAGTCTTAAAGTACTTTTATTTAAGCTTTAAAACAAATAGACTTAACTAAAATTTACCCGACCTGTACCCTAAGTATCAACTTAACAACTCATCTATGCTCATAAAGATATCTACATCATACTTCATCAAGCTCTCTAACTCATCACTAGTTACCAACTTTAACCTTTGTTATGCCATTCTCCATGTAGGTAATGAACACTACAATCCTAAGATTTCCCAAAGATTATCCTCTCCTCTACAATATAACTACGAAGCTCCACTACTAGTTATTAATCATTAACTTAAAAGTTCAACAACAATTAACACAAGTCAAAATTAAGTACAATGGTAGGCAGTGTGGACTTAAATGGTTTTTCGTAACGATTAAACTGGAAGGAGCATTTAAGTGGAGGTTATGGTGCTTGGAGCTTGAAGAAATAGTTGATGCTGTAAGGGAAATCTGTCTTCGCTTAAGAGACATCGAGTATCCAGTAATGGAAGTTGAGTTGGCGGGATTAACCATAGAGTATTGGCAATCTGAATATTATGAAGATGAAGAGCCCTTTGGAGGTGACTCAATGATAGTACTACTCTATGCAGCACACCACTGTCGAGAATGCTTCGCTTGCTCAGCTGAATTCGGAGCACAGCTCTATGAAACTCAGGTTAAACTAAACATGTTTCTAGAAGAACTCAAGAAAAGAAACATAAAATTCAGGTTATGGGAAGTAGGAAATGGTGCAGGCACACTATATTTAGATGTAGAAGACCTACCACCACTACCAGTACCACTTAAAAAAGAGTTAACTACAGAAGAATGGAATAAATTCGAAAAACTAGCACGCCAATACGCCGAGCACATAAAACCAGTAATAGATGCATGGGAAGCAACACAGAAGAGATTCAAACAATGGAAGAAAGCATTCGAACAATTCAGAAAAGCCTACGAACCAAAACCAGTCAAAGTAGAAAGAGCAAGATAAATGCAGTAATAATGTAGTAGCTACAAAACTTACAAGTTTAGTGTAGTTACACCATATCCAGAAAAACTCTAAATGTGATTACCACATAGGAGATTAATGGAGGATTTAAAACTTGGAGAAAATGAAAGTTTTTGAAAAAGCAGCAAACTTCGTCAGAGAAAATTACGACAAATTAGTTGAGCTATATGATGGAAAATTCATAGCAGTCTTAGAAGACAAAGTAGTAGCAGAAGACAAAGAAATAGAAAAACTCCTAGAAAAACTACGGAAAAAAGGAATCAACCCCACCGAAACATTCATAGAGTACATTACTAGGAGAAGGACAGCAATAATAATCTAATAATTCCCTCCCTCTACGTTAACTTTCAATTCTTCCTCGCGAGGGGGAGGACTTTTCAACCAACCACTTGTAAAAAAGTTTTGTTGATGAATTCATGTGAACACACCATAAAGTCAAGCAAAAATTAACTCCTTCTCATAACACTTTCTTGGTCCCAAAAACGTCCTAATACTCGCAGGAACGACTAAATTGAGAAGTTGCATTCAATAGGAGTGCAATATAACAGGATCGCTATAATCTATCTACTTTACGCGTCTTTTCATAGTAAGACAAAAGTGCTTTTACATGTATATAGCAAGTATCCATAACTTTTTTGCACTTAACAATAAAAGAAGTTGGGGCATTGGCATTGAGTAAAAACATCTTTCTAACCGAACTTCGTGAGCATCTTGATAATGCTTATGAGCGGTTGAAGCAGCGCTACATAGACACATCAGTACTCGGAGTAGCTAGAGCATATGAAGCCAAAAATATTGTAGATAAAGAGTTGTGGACGCTGTTCTGTGCTATTGTGGATTTTCAAGTTCCCGTAGTGAAGGTTCTCCTCCCCATGTTAAAGGGTCTTATTACTGAGATGGAAGGGCAGGGGTTAAAGTTCATAGATTTGGTTTACGAGCTAGATGCCGCTAAGAGAGTACTTTCATCATTTAAGTGGTTAAACAGGGACAGAGTTGGTTTCAAGCATAGGCTTCTGAAGTTAAATCATATACTGTGCCTATTCAACTCAATGAACAGCGTTCTCGAGAGATGGGGCTCACTAGGAAATTTAGTGCAAGTAGCTTACCGCAAGTCTCTAGCTAGTGGTACCAAAGAACCCATAGAACTAGTAGTGAAGAGTCTTGCGAAAGCATTAAGAAGCGGTTCATGTCCAAAATACTGCGAGAACTATAGTCCTGAAAATAAAGATGAATGCAAATACTTTTCAAGAATAATCCCGAATCCAAAGAGAAACTCTGCCTTTAAGAGGATATGCCTCTTCCTCAGATGGATGGTTAGGCCATACCCGGATCTAGGTTTATGGATTTTCATAGATAAGACGCACTTAATCGCATCCATTGATGAAGGGGTGTTGAGAACTATTAGCAGAGTATTTGATGTTAACATAAAAAGTCAATCTTGGAAAGCAGCACTGAAAGTAACTGAAATTTTCAGAAGCATAAATAGAAGTGACCCAACAAAATATGACTACGTTTTCTCAAGACCAGCAATAATGAAGTACTGTACCAAAGATTACAGTCGATCAAGATGCTACTGCTGTCCTCTCAATGAAATATGTAAATCAGCACACAAGCCAAAACTATTAACTACAAAACCACCATGTTCATCCAAAGAACAACAAATTCTCCAAAAATTCACTCAATACCTTCAAGGTAAAATACAAATAGACAAAATACTCACAGAATACCAAGTAAATGACCACTACATAGACGCAGTAATACACCAAGTAAACTGTAGATGGATAATAGTAGAAATTAAGACTGGAAAATTAGAATACCAAGCACTAGGTCAAGTAGTACTGTACAGGAAACTTTTCAAAGAAGTAATGCACACGAAACCAGAAGCAATTATAATATGTAAAACAGCACCACCAAAACTAAGAGAAGCATGTGAAGTAGATTTAGGAATAAAAATAGTAACATTAAGTGAAATAGGAGTAAACTAATAAGTTCTCCAATAACTAATTAAAAGTAAATAAGTACATAGAGTTAGAAGTAATTTTGGGAATTCATTTGCCAAGATACATTAAGCCTGTCAGATTAATGATTAGGGAAGCAGTAGAAGCATTAAGTGGAACAGCAACATGTAAAGAAATAATTAATTACATACGTGAAAAATATGGAGATGTAAATGAAGGGACAATTAGATGTCAAATAACTATATGCACAGTTAACCATCCCTCAAGAGTACACTACCCAGAAAATCAAAAGCCAAGAATATGCCTTGATGAGCGCTACGACTTCCTATACCGAATTGCTCCATGCACAGTAACCCTCTACGATCCGGAAAAGCATGGTTTATGGGCAATAGTTAAAGAGGAAGGTAAATTGAAAGTTAAAAAGTTGAGTGAACACACTACTGAAAAACACTTGAAAGCTCCACCTAAACCTTCCTTCTTCAAGAGAACTATTGGAAGCCGCGATCTAATCGATAGGTTCGTTAAGGTGTGTATTAAACTGGATGAATTAAGATTTGCAGGAACAATTGACTGGAATGGGTTAGCTACAAACATATTTCACAATTTAAAGTTGAGTAATTCTGATAAAGTGCTCCTATTCTGGCTATGCTCAATAATAGATCAATTCTATCCATACGAGAGAATTTGGACGGTAGGAGAAAGAGCAATGCTAAAACTACTAGAAGAGGTTACTGACCCAAAGGATCTTGAACACGTAGTTATTAATGGGAGAGTTATCAAGCTTAATGGAGAACAATTCATACTGGTAAGAGATGATTTAGAGAGAATTCAGAAAACGTATACATTCCTCTCCAGCTACAGTGAAGTTGATGGTTCACCATCAATTAAACTAGTACACTTCCTAGGGCAATTAATAGGAAAGCTGCATGGGAAAGGTGGAGTGGTAAAGCTAGCCTACTACATAAATAGACATTTATGGCATGGGAAACCATATACTCAAGTAAGCTTCTATGTAGATAGAAGAGAGTTAAAGAAATTCCTAGAGCAATCCAGGAAACGACTCTGGATGTTCCTCATGTTTTTAAGGAGGGATCCATCAATCCAGCAAATATTAAGGAATGCACTAATCGAAGTTTACGGTTCAAGCAAAGGGGCACAATTATATGAATTGTGGATTAATGAGGAGAAGTTCAGTACAAAAGAACTTGAACTACCCTCAGACATGTGGAATCAACGACTATTCAATGCACTAATAGGAAGAGTAGTACCAGGAAAACTGAGGGATGCAAAGAAGATTGCAAGAAAACTAGCAGAAAAGTACGATATCTCGCCGACAGTCTTCGATGTAACATTTGAAGTAGGAGCAAACAAGTGTAAACAAGGAGAATGCGTAAACTGTTCCTTCGGAGACAATCAGCTATGCCAAAAAGAAAGAAGGGAAGGAGAAATCTGTCCATTAACAGAATGGCTATACCCATACTACAGAAAAGATCCAAGCACACCCCAATTAAAATGCAAACCACAGCAATGCCCAATAGGACAAAACCTCGGAGCAAACCTCTGCACAAGAATAATAAACAGAACATTCAAACATTAAAACATGAAAACTCTAGTCATAATATCCTGTGGAAAAAGAAAAATATGGGATAAAAATCCAAACCACGACCCTGCAAAGCAAAAGACGCATACATAGGACCACTATTCAAACTAGCAAAACAATACGCAGAAAAATACGCCGACAAATGGCTAATTCTATCAGCCAAATACGGATTCATACCACCAAACTTCACAATACCAGAAAACTACAACGTAACATTCAAAAACAAGAAAACAAAACCAATAACAATAAACCAACTAAAAAAGCAAGCCCAACAAATGAAACTACACCAATACGACCAAATAATAATCATAGGAGGAAAACACTACACAGAAATATGCAAACAAATACTCCCACCAAACAAAATAAAAACACCATTCACAGGACTACCACTAGGAAAAATGCTACAAAAACTAAAACAAGCAATAAAAGATCCGTAATTGAAATGATTTCAAGTTATCAAAGAATAATGACTAAAACAAAATTCCAAATTCAATCTAAATAACGTCACAAATCATACATAGTAGGATCTCATTAGAGGCAATAAAAAGTCAAAGTTTGCAGGAAATTGAAGCTGAAGCTAAACTTAGACATACATATAATATGTATTAGGTAATCTATGCAAATGAAATAATCCGCACTCCAAGCAGTTAACTCTTCGGTAGTTCTACTCACTGAAACGTCATAGTAGTCACTTGTCTAGTTAGAACATCCTCCTCTCAAATACTGCTCAATATTTCTTATGCTCAAACGTAACTAATTACCATAAAGTGGGTAATGCACTCAATACAACAGCTCAATAACTTATACTTAATCATAGAGACCTGAACACGTAATTATGCTATGAAGTCTTTGGGAGCTAAATCTATACCCGTTTTATTTTGGGAGCAGATAAAGCTAATAAAACAAATTGATTTATTTTACGGATAATATTAATTTTTAAGGAAAGTAAAATATAGTGATAACTGCCTACTCTCGAATGATAATTGGATACAGTGATGACTAATGAAACAAAAATTAACATTAAACATTATGGTAAATGAGGGCGATAGTCTAGTCAATGTTAAAATATTAGCTTTGAGGGCTAAGCGCCAAGAAATCCGAAGAAAATGGAATGCAAAGTCATTACGTAACTATCTCGTAAATCAGGGTATAGCTCATGCCTTTCACGGGAATTTTATGTGGATTTGCCCTGTGGATGGCCGAGCAGTGGAGAACCTAGATGTAAATAATTTAATGCAAGAAGTTTTTGGCGCCAGTAAGAGTGTCGTGATAAGGTATTTAGATTTAACATCAGATGAAGTATGGAACCCTATAGGAATAATTTTGCTGAGGGATGCACTAAGATATGCACTAATAAGCAAAGTAAAAAGCAGCAGTTCATTACTTGTGACTCCTAGATGTGAAGTTTACGAGAAAAATTTCATTCAAGCTTGGAGAACTATTGGAGTGATAGCTGGAGTTGATTTGAGTAGAATAGTGCGTATTAACGGCAACATATGTGTATGCATTAAATTAACGTATGAATGCTACGATGGCCTTTTCAGACGTGTCGATGATCCTTCCATAAGAGTTAGAGCCATCTCAAGAGTAACGAAAATTACATCAGATGAGTATTTAGCTCGAATGTCCAGTATAATGCAAAAAATATTACCTCTTAACGTTTTCATTTCAAATAAGAGGATATTATTTAATAAATGGAATCGTATTATTGAAAAAGGAGTAGTTAGGGAGACGTTGTTAAGATGGTTGAAGTAGATAATGAAGTGTTGCTACTGAATAACTTGAAAATAGAACTTCCAGCTTTATCTATTGTTGAAACAGCAAGGCCCAAACAGTTATTTAATGACAAACAAGTTGAAGAACGTCTATCGCCAATAAGTGGAATACATGAATATGGCCCATACGATAGCACATCTACTGACCAGTATTTAAAGAGAAGTTTCGATGAAATAGAGTTGTTTGTTTTCTATCCTCAAGGGGAAAGCAAAGTCTTTAGCAGCCTCAAATACTTAATGGAATTAATGGAATATGGATACAATAGACTTACTTCGAGAATTGATGTTGATTTTGATGGCTTTAAACAGGAATTTAGACTTAAACGAGTTCACGTACCGGATAGAAGCGAGTTCATTAGTTATAAATTAGGGGAATTGGATAGGGTAATTCAAGATCACAAGGAACTTTTTTATAGCTCTTTCAGAGGAGGGTCAATACCAATTGCTATAGTTGGAGGGACCTCACACAGATCATTTTACCAGAATAGAGAACAATACATTGAAGCAAAAAGAGTGTTTACGAGCATGGATATTCCATCGCAATATGTTTCATATTATGAAATTGAAGATTCAGGATTTGGCCTCTTATGGCAGGTTCAGAGGTATTATAATACGAAGAGCAATCCATTGGGATTTGCTTTATGGAATTTAAGCTTAAACATTTATGGAAAGGCTGGAGGAATTCCATGGATTGTAAGACAAAACATTTCTCCTAAAACTAACGAGGTAATAGATTTCTCCATAGGAATTCGCTTTTCAAGAATACCGAATCAGAGAGGTTATGTATTAGGGCATGCGGTAATACTTGATAGATTTGGTAAATTATCGGGAACATTGACAACAAGACCATTAAGGCTAATGGGTATGAAATTATCAAAATATCAAGCGTTCAGGTTCTTCCAAGATATACTCATCAAAGCATTAAGTGATGAAAGGGTAAGAGAAATTTACGGAAAGGGAAAGCGGGAAAAAATAAACATTGCAATCCATAGACTGAGCACTTTTCACTTAGAGGAAATTGAAGGATTGAAACAAGCACTAAATAAAATTAGAGAGGAAGTTAACGTTTCAGAAGTAAATTATGGACTGATATCAATTATAAGAAGTCCCTTACTTGCATTGTTCGATGAAAGCAATCCCTATAAAAACGTTGTATATGGAACCGCATTACAAATAAATGAAAATACCGCTCTTATTTATACCACAGGTCCTCTTACACAACGAGCTAAAAGATCGATGTCATACCCCATAATAGCTTCTTGTGTGAACTTGGCGAGACGAAACTCACCTTTCCAAACAATGTCTGAAGTCTGTAATCACATATTAAATGTAGCAGCATTACATTGGCAAACAGTAATTCAAGCATCAGTAAGGTTACCGGCGACACTTGAGTTTGCACAAAATATAGCGAAACTCGCTTCATATGGAATACAATTAAAAACTGGTTCATGGCTAGAGAAAACCTTATGGTTCCTTTGACCAACGGCGGATAGTTTCAATGATTATTGGGATTATAATATCAAACATAATATTTAAAATAATGCAAGTAATGTCTCGAGTTAATATGTATGCAATTAAGCAAAATATTGTAATTGTTTCACAAATAATCAGGTAGCAAAATATTTTATCCTTTAGTTTCGAGTAAAACACAATGTTATCTCTTTGTTTTTCTCTATACCACTTCACTGCCTCAATTATGTAATCAATTTTGTGAGAGGATAAAACTACGCTCTTTGTAAGAGAGGTACATGTTAATGTTTCAAGAAGTGATAAAGCAATGTAAAATGGTTTATTAATGGTTATCTTTTTGCTGTTTTCAGTGAATAGTAAATTCCAAATAAACTTTAATTCTTTAATTACTCTTTCACTGATTTTCTCAACTATTGTTCTCTCTTTTAGCTTGGATGCTACTGCAGCAGCATGTTTTAAGGTCCTAATGTCCAAATCATCAATTCTACCACTTATCTTATTCAAAAAAGCGTCAACAATCCATTCACTAAACGGTTTACTTTTAATATGTAACCGTCTGGAATATTCACTCCATATCTTCTTAATGAAATCAGGATATCTCTTGTGTAATGAAACTAACGAATTGACTGCAATTATGGCGTCCTCTTCAATATTTCTGGCGACACATATATCGAATAAGAAGTAGACTATTTCTCTCGAAGGTGTTTCAAAGTAACAATTAATATAACAGTCAACAAAATGAGCGATTACTTCAACATCACCAAAAGCATGAAGAAACTTAAGCAAATTTTTCTCAAGCTTCTTTAATGCTAACACTGCCCCTGCTTTAAAGCGATTAAGTAAATTCAAAGCTTTAAGGGCAAGTGAAATCTCACCAAACATTAGAATTATGGTATCTAGATTAGCATACAGATCCTGTGCAGCCAAAATGCTATCAATTAATTTTTTAAATGCTTCTTCGAGAAATCCACTTGCTTTAGTAACTGCTTTCTTCACATTGAGGTGTGTCGAGAGAAAATGTGAGCATAAGAGACGAACGACAGAAGCGGTACTTAATGGATCATGAAACCAACTTCCATCATCTAACTGGAGAGATAAGATGTAATGCAGTAGTAATTTAACATAAGGTGCTTCTACCACTATAAAGTGTTCGGGTGCTTTCCTTCTTCTCAACATTGCATCTAAGCACCCAATTATGAGATCTTTCTTCCCGGCACCACAGTTTAAATCATAATTATCACTATCTCGAACATAACTTTATGTAATTTCATTTATAAAGTCATTTTCAGTACTTTTCCTTTTTATCAAAGCATTTTGCTCATGCAACAAACGGCGTTATATAAGGACTCAACAACACTACTAAGCCTCTATTTCAAGTTTTCTTCCTTATCTTACTTTATACACCTCAGAAGGAGCTCTATATCATCAGGTCCACATTTAATGAATAAAAACCGAGTTAGCATTGAGAAGAAATAGTATTTGCAAAACTAAACAAGTAGTGAGTGTCATCAAGTCGCTATTAGTCTTGCAATGATCTAAAGCAGAACTGCAGTATGCTACAATGCATGCATGTTTTCTTACAAGACATTAAATAACCATTTTGCAAAAATCTTAAATGATTACTTTAACATAAGAGAAATGTCATGTTTGTAGATAAGCATGTCTTAAGTAAAGCTATCAGTTTGGTATTAGAGCATAAACATGAACTTGACAAGCTACTTTTTGAAAGTGTTCACTTCAAAGCTCTCAACATAAAGATAGGTGATGATAGTAAGGAGAATTTAAAGAAGTGGTTTATTTTAGTTACTGGTCCAGGATGGAGAGCTCGCCCCCCACTTTCATTAGCAGAAAGAAGGGAAATGCTAAAAGCATTTGATAAATGGTACGATAAGGTGGTTAAGGACATTTTACCGAATTATTCTGGTCAAGATGCAGTTGATAAAATGATCGATGAACTCGTTAAAATAAAATGGGTGGGATATAAAGTAGCAGGTGTATACCTCAGGGATATAGTTTATTACTTTAAAGTTTGGCCCCACCTAACAGACTACCTATACCTACCAATAGATAGGCATGTAAGAGACATCATGGTTAAAAGATTAAAAGCATTCAGTGATGCCGATGTACCGGAAGTCGGTGAATCATACTTCACAGGAAGAAATAAGAAATTCCAACAAATCCTAAACACAATACACAAGCCCAGAGTTGAATTCGACTACTTCTGGTACATAGGAGTAAACTTCTGCTCCTACCACCTATGCAACTACTGCTGGATAAAAGAACTATGCCGCGAAAAAGAACCAATATAGTCCTCAAATAGACTTTCTTTCTCAAAATCGATCATTGAATGCTTGCGTATTATCTTGAGGTTCAATATGTAAAGCAGAAGGATTTTAAATTCCTCTTACTTTTCCAATGCTTTAAAACTTTAAATAATCACATAACTTAGTAAGAGGTAAAAACCTTGCTTTTGCTATATACTCGAGGTTCTTCATAAGCTCGTTCCTTATCTTTTCAGCACGCTCTATCAGCTTCCGTCCTTCATTAACGTATTCATCCAGCTGATCGGCATATTTCTTGAGGGCTTCGCAGATAACCTCTATAGTAAGCCTTACACCATGCTCTCTCCAATCATCCAAGGTTATGCTACCAACATTGCATCCACCAACACGTAAGGTGTCATGTTCAGATTTCAAATCTTCTTCAATGTATGGTTTACACAAATCAGCGATGAAACTCTTATCTATATTCTTAAACTTCTTATCTCTTCTAACAACCTCTGGCACTATAGGATCAAAAAGAACCCTCTCCACGAGATTACTATAATATTCAGGTATAAGCCCTGGCAACTGTGGTACCACGTTACGCTTGATAAGATTCTCCATGTAGTTTAATAGCTCATGTTTGAGCTTCCTTACATTCTCATTATGCCGCTTAATTCTCTCACATAATTCATTTAACTTATCTAATGTTTTACCAGCTTCATTCCAGTGATTTCCTATATCCCTTACTAAATCTCCATATTTTGATACTATCTCTTCATAGCAAGTACATAATGGCGCTTTTACATGCATATATAATAGGTACCCATTCAACGTTCCTTCAACCTCATTAGAGAAGCGGGCAGGTTCCTTCACTCCCTTAACTTTATCAAGGAATTCCTTAGCAACCTCATTTAATTCCTCAAGATGTACCCTTATTGCGCTCTCAAAAAGCTTATACATTAAACCTACACCTTGCATGAAGATACCTATAATTATTGCTGCTATGATGGGTACACAGGGGTTAATTGCATCACGAATAGAATGAACAGGTTGCAATGTCAAGGGTTGTGAAAGCAAATTAAGGGAAAATACTGCGAATAACACTATAATGCTTAATAGTATGCAGCTCCAGCTCTTCCTCAAAACCAGTAATAGTAAGCCCATGACTTCACCAGTCAGTATTTCGTCATCTCACATAGATAAATGTGAAGGTATATGTCTAAAAGAATAAAGTATTATTATGAAAATGCATCAAGGAATGCTACTTGAGAACTCTTAGTAATGCTTTCCTGAATCTCCTTAACGATGATACAAATCTCTGGAATAATGAAGAGTACAGTTTCTTCCACTTTATAGGTGGATATTTCAATCCAAGTCTATTCATGACTTCCAATATCTTTTCATCTCTTCTCCTATGGTAAGGATAGCTCCAATCCCGCAATCTAATAATATCTCTCCAGAACTCTATTACATCCCTAACTTCATCCAATAACTCTCGCTCCTCTAGAAATTGTTCTACAAGCTTAATGCCTTTCCAATTCTTATCATACCTTGTGACAAGCCTTCTTAGAGCGCTTACATTCACGTCTAGTACATTATACATGTATCCTACTTTAACGAAGAAATCCTTCTCCGTAAAGCAAGGTGTAGCTAATTCCGCTACAATTTTAGTGTCAATTCTCATAACTTCTACAATCCTCTTCTCACCTAATAATTGAGTAAAAATGACATTTATCATCCTAACTTCGTCTTCAAATTCACTAGCTAATCCTCTTTTAGCTCTTTCTACTCTAAACAAGCATGACCTATACCTTTCCTTAAGCTCTTTCAAAGCGAAAAACAGCTCTCCAGTCTTTCGACACCTATAATATTTATGAACCAACACAGGCTCTTGAGATGATGGAAATTCTTCATCTACAAATTCCAAGTATTCACAAGCTCTGCAATCACGTTCTTCGTTCACGTAGCCAAGCCTCCAGAAGCTTCTCCATGAGCTCATCAAAAGTGTAACCTGTCTCATCAATTATCTTCTTAAGCTTCAAGTATGTCTCACGTGATACTGCCACCCACGTTAAATTCCTATAATACTCCGAAAGTAGCTTCCTCCACTGTTCAACAGACAATTTAGCTTCCCTTATAACTTCCTCCTTACCAGCCCTTCCACTCCCTATAAAGAGTTCTGTGGTAACTATATAGGAAGGTGCAGATGGGGCCGGTTTATACATACATGATCCTCTTATCTTAAGCCTGAAAATTAGCTGCTCACTTTGCACAACTTTTAGTCTCTCAAATATAGCGTTATTAGCATCTATAGTCAATGGAAGATAAAATGTGATATCTTTAATTTCTCGTCGAGGTAAAGAGAAAGGTGGTATCTGTATAGAACCTATAAATAAATCACTTTGATCTAAAACTAAGTAAACCTCAGCCAACAAATTGCATACTGGGTAGTCATTATCTGATCGATTCTGAATTCCAAGATTAAACTTCAAAGTAGGTATTAAAGCATCGTAAACGGGCTCCACACTTATAGCTCTAATATCGAGGTGCGTCAAACACATCACCTTAACTTCTCAATTATAAGCCTAGCATCTTCCTCTGGAATGGGTCTTCTAAAGTTTGCAGGACACCCTCTAAAGTAAACTTGCCATCTCTCCTTATTCTTGATGAAGCTCAATCCATCTACTAAGCCTTCAACCTTAACCTTACCATCCTTAATCAACCTAAGCCTAACCCTATAAGGATACAGAACCCTACCTGCCTCTCTTTCATCAGGCCACAATGGCTCCCTCCCCTTAAACCAGTCACTAATTACCTTATAAGCCCCAACAAAGCAAGCAGCATAATCAGAAACTCTGCACTCCTTCTTTTTCACGTAAAAAATAATTACATCATTAATCTTTATAATGTTCCCAAGACTCCTTCCAAAACCATAAATTCCCTCACTATCACATACAAGCCAATTATCATACGTTATCGGAATGACCCAATATCTCACTATTTACCCCCTCCTTAAGTAAATCATCCTAATGGTAGGACTCTTTAAGTCGCTAATTATCTTACCAACTAACTGATCCCAAGTAAGCTCACCATTAATCCACTTTACAATATCGTCAGTACGTCTCGACAGAAACTTTAGAAATGACTGCCAAGTCCAACCTTCCCTCATCAATGAATATTTCCAACCACACTTAGTCCATAAGTAAGCTGGAAGCTTATTTCCAACCCAAGCCACAAAACTCTCCACATCCCAACCTTCACCAGCATACTTCCTTATCAATTCATTCATCAACTTCTTAAGATTTGTAGGTTCAGGAGGTACTGTTAACATTATGATATCCCCATAGGGGTATGTACACTCATAACTATTTAAATATGACGCTCATAGCAAGGTGAAAGACGATAAAAATGATTTTACATTTCAGCTAGCTATTAAGCTAAGACAATTCGACATGATACCAGTTGAATTCTTTATGACGTATTATAAGTGGCGTTATCGTAATATTTTGAATTTTAATTATATTATAGTGAGGAGTATAGCTAGGTTGCTGATCGAATTGCTTAGAGAGGTAATTAATGAAGGTTGGATGCATATTGAAAGAATGGGAAGTGAGGTTGATGAATAGAACTTTTATCGAGTCCAATAATTTCCCCATAAGTACTATTAATGAAGCTTCCATAAAGGAGAAAAGTGGTGGAGGAAGACCACCCTACTGGGAAATGGTATTCTGGTGGACTAGAAAACCATTAGCCGGTGCCAGAGCTGTAATAGCAGGAACATTACTCCCAGAAGAACTTAATCCAAGCAATTTCATACACTGGTTAAGATTAAGTGCCGATAAAACTCCCCATAAATTAAACCCAATACTACCCAGCAATTTAAAAGAGCAATTTAAGCAAATTAGGCTTCTAGATCCATTTGCTGGCTTTGGCTCAATACCATTAGAAGCCATCAGACTTGGTATAGGAGAAGTAGTTGCCGTAGAATTCCTACCAACAATCTACATATTCCTAAAGGCAGTTCTGGAATACCCAAAGAAATATGGAGTGCAGCTAAAACTTGATGTCGAAAGATGGGGGAGATGGATCGCTAAGAAGCTTAGAGAAGATCCAGACATAAAGGAACTATATGATGAGGATGTAGCAGTCTACATTGGTACATGGGAAGTTAAATGCCCAATTTGCAATAGATATACTCCACTAGTCGGTAATTGGTGGCTTGCCAAGGTTAAGGGCAAGAAGTATGTATACATGAAATCCAAGGCAAAAGGGGACAATATAGATATTGAAATAATTGAGGGAAAGACCGAGAAAGTGCCATCACCTAATGTTAGAGGGAGACCAGAACTAGCAGAGTGTTTGTTATGTGGTAGCAGAATAACTTACATAGATCCAAAAACGGGTAGAATATATCGCTCAAAAAGCGAGACACCAAACAAACTAATCAAAGAGAGATTAGAATTCTATCCAAAACACACTATAAACGACTGGAACCGGAAGCTAGAAGAGTATCTAGAAGGAAGAATGAGCCTAGAAGAGCTAAGGAACACTAAAGCAAGACCAAGATTGTTAGTCAAAGTAAAGATTGTAGGAAAGGATTTAAAGTTTGAACCATGCAATGAAGAAGACAATGAGAAACTATGGAAAGCATTGGAGAAACTCAAGCAAATATGGGGAGACCTAGATATACCAACAGAACCGATACCAAGCTATGAATCGAGAAGTATATGGGTATATCCTTACGGGTTTGATAAGTGGTTTAAGCTCTTTAATCCACGTCAGCTCCTAACTCTAGTCAAATTAGTCAAACTAATTCGTGAAGTAGGTAAGAATGTTGAGAAGGAGAAACTTAATGAAGGATGGAGCAGGGAAGAAGCATTCAAGTACGCAGAAGCAATAACAACATACCTAGTAATGGAGATGCTACACACTCTTGAGTATAATTCAATTGTTACGTACTGGGATCCGACATTTTGGGGAGAATTAAAAGTGAAATCTTCATTCGCTTTTAGAGGAATCGCCATGAATTGGAATTGGTGTGAATATTTTATAGTAGAGGGGTTTACTAGATTTTCTAAATATGTTATCAATGGTTTGTCTTATCTTGTTTCTGCTGTTTCAGGTAATCAAAGTAAGGTTAGGGTTTTGCTTGATGATGCTACTGTACTTAGTAAGCTTGGACATGAGAAGTTTGATATTGTTGTTACCGACCCGCCTTATCGTGACGATGTTCCTTATACAGAGCTTAGTGATTTCTACTATGTGTGGCTTAAGAGGGCTTTAAGCAATGACGGTCTAACTCCCAAATTCCATGTTGATGCACTTATATATAATACTCAATGGGAGTCCTTTGCCTTGAACGAGATCAGCTACAATAAAAGTAGACTTGATTACTTTGGCATTAGGGAGGCTGAAGACTACTATGAAAAGCTTATGGGCATGGCTTTCAGTAAAATGGCAGAGTTACTGAAAGATAACGGTTTAATAGTAACATACTTTGCTCATTCTAGCCCAGAGGCTTGGATTGAGCTTATTGAGGCCGGTTGGAGAAGAGCTAATCTAAGAGTTAGTAAGGCTTGGAATTTTGCTACTGAATCAGCTCAGAGGGTCACTGCTAGGGGTAAGACTGCTCTAGAGTCCAGTATAGTTGTTGTTTGGAGGAAGCGGAAAAAGGATAGTGAACAAGTCGGTGATTATAGGGAGGTATATAGAGAAGCTTTGGAGAATGCTAAAAGAGCTAAAGAAACGGCTTTAAGGTCAGGTCTAGTCTTTAGCGACCTTTTTCTAGCGACTATGATTGGTGCTTTAGCAACTTTCACATCATACGATAAAGTGCTTAAGTTTGGTAAGGAGCTCACTTCAAGAGATATAATTAGGGAGTCTTATGCCATAGCCACTAGAGTTATAGCTAACGCTACTGAAACTATAAAGTCTCCTGAAGCATTATTCTACCTTGCTTCTAAAGCTCTCTACAGAGCTTACACTAAACCTGAAGGTCAGCTTACTCTGGAGGGCATATCGGTGGAACCTATAGTTCTATCAAGTCAAGATGTAATAATTCTCTCTTACGGCTTCTTGAAGGAGAAAGCGGAAGAGAAGAAAGAGGGTGTTAAAATGTTTGAAAAAGCAGATATCATAAGAAGTATTGAGAAGATTAAAGGTGCTAAGGTTGCTCAGCAAAAGATGTTCATTTTACTTGAACCATTGAACTCTTCATTGAAGGGTATTAAGGAAGTTCTTGGTAAGAGGCATGTTAATCCGATAAGGATGGAGGCTTCTGGTAGACCCTTAAACTCCATTGATGTTCTTCACCTCTTAGAGTATTATGCTAAGCAAGGTAGAGGCGAGTTTGATATGGCTTATCAAGCACTATATAACAAGCGCTCTAACTTGGTGAGAGAAGCCATCGAAATGGCAAGGGTCATAGAAAGGTTCTCAAATGATCCTGAAAGTTCCCTAGCCAGACTATGTTTAGATTATGTTGGAGGTAGGTGACTTAAATGGATGTAAGAGAGTTGAAAGTTAGGTCTGAAGTCGAGAACTTAAGGTATGAGCCTGCCGTAGATTTAGGAGATGTAGTTAAGGGTACAGCTCCTGAATTCGTATTAAATCCAGTAGCTTTCTTTGAGAGAACATATCTCACTGAAAGTATGAAGACTCTAATCGTTAAGACCTTCATGAATCTACTAGGACTCAAAAGCGCCACTATTGGTGGTAGGAGATACGAGGTTAGTAGTAACTTGATTCTTTTGCCTTCAGATCTTGGAGGAGGTAAAACTCACGCTCTAATACTTCTATACCATATCTTCAAACTTATTAGCGGAGCTCAGGATTCTAGGAGTAATATTGAAAGGTTAAGGATACTAGATGAAGATATAGCTAATTTTGTCTCAGAGAACTGGGAGAGTATTAAGAGGCTTTCGCCTAAAGTAGTTGTTATTGACTGTAAGTATAGTGATTTAGCTCCAAGCCCCGTGAAACCTATTGAAATTGCTGGTAGGAAAATAAAGACTTTGTGGGGTTACTTGGGATATGAGCTTGGTAGATATGACATTGTGAGGAGGGCTGATGAAAGGGAGACTGCACCTTATGCTGATGATGTTTTTAGAGTGCTCAATGAAAGTCGAGCATTAATTTTGATAGATGAGATAGGTAGATATTATGACCAAAGCGGTCTAGAACCTACTAGAATTTCTGCTTTCTTAATGAACTTAGCTGAGGCTATGAGCAAATATACCATTAGGGAAGTAGCCGTAGTAGTTTCCGTACCTTATGAAGTGAAAGGTAGAAGGGCTGAAGCCAAGGCAGGTATGGAGTATGTTCATTCACCTGAACTAATTAGGGCGATAAATGAGGTTCTAAGCAGGCCTAGTGTTGAGATAATAAAGCCCGTAGGAAGACAAGATCTAGCTGAGATACTTAGGAAGAGAATCTTCGCCCATGGTAGGGAGGAGTTTGAGAAGCTTGTAGGAGATTATATAGCTAGCGAGCTTGGAAAGGAGTACCCGGCTCAAGTCAGGAAGATTCTTGATGATAAGGGCTTCTGGAAAGCTGTAAGAGCAACCTACCCATCTCACCCTATGTTCCTTGATATATTAGAGAGATTAGCATACAAGCTGCCCTATCTGCAGAGAACCAGAGATGCTATTAAGATAGCTGTTCAAACAGTATTGGCGGTAAAAGAGGGGTTGTTTAATTGGCTTGAAGAAACTATAGATCTCATAATGCCGTACCATATTCCATTATTCATAGGAGAGGTTCTTGACGAGACAATATTGAGAAATGCTCCTAGAGAATACAAGGTATTTCAATTAATATTAAGGAGTAATGTGGTAGAGCCAGAAAACTTTGGAACTTTAAAGCAGCTAGGTAAAGAGGCCTTCTACGAGGAAGTGATTGCAAGACCTTTAAGGGATCTTAAGGAGGAGGATATGAAGCTTGGAGTTAAACTAGCTTCAATCATATGGCTTCATAGCCTTGTAGGTTTAGGTCTTCCAATGAATATAGGAGATTTTCCAACAACTGCTGACCTCGTATATTCGGTGTCACCAACTGAACTTGACGTTAAAGGCGTTCTAGGAATTTTGAGGAGTGTTTTACCTCAGTTGATAGTTCATGGAGATCCAGAGAGTGCAGCTGCTCGGTGGTTCTTTACGAGTATACCTTCTGTAGAGGAGCTAATAGAGATATTGAAGAGGAACGTTACTGATGAAATGGCTAAGGATAAGTTGGCAGAACTTCTAGAGTGGGGTTTATCTGGTAAGAGAGGTAGAGGTAGACCGCCAAGAGGGTATAAAGCGGAATCTATTTTCAGCAATATTGCAGTTGTTAAAGCTCTTGGAGATGTTCCTAAAGAGGTTTTGGATTCCAGAGATCCAGCTTTAATAGTACTTGTTGATAGAGCACACAAAGATGATTTACTGAAGCGACTTAAGGGAAGGAATAATGTTGTCGTATTAGCTCCTCATGTAGAGGGTGTTGATGAGGAGGAGAAGCTTTCTCCTGAGGATATTAAGGGTATTAGAGAGCTGCTAGGCTTTAAAGGTAGAAGTGTTTGGGATGGTCTCCTAGAGATATTACGTTACTATGTTGCAACTGAGAGCATCACTGAAGCTCATCTAAAATCCTTTGTAGGAGAGAGGGTAAGTGGAGGCGAGGAAGAATATAAATTGCTGATAGAGGACATAATGAAGCTATTAAGGGGAAAGGTTGAGAGTAAGAAAGACTACTTCTATAAGCATACATGGAATTTGATAAACAGGTGTTATAGAAAGGTATACTACCATAGACTAGGAGAGATACGTTATGAGGAAGGTCTTGCACTAGAAAGCGATAAGCCAATACCTCCTTTAGTTGAGGAATTCCTCAGAGAGAAGGGGTTAATTCCTCCAGAATTTAGGAGAGATAGCATAATATCTATATTCAAGAATTATTTAGGTAAAGACCCTGAGAAAGACGCAATAAATGTTGGTGGCCTATGGAGTTTCATACGCACTACGGATAAAGCAAATGTTCCTCTAATTAACTACAAAATGTATATTGGTGCTATCAAAGATTTGATAAAGAGCATGAATTATGCAGTTAAAGTGAAGGAAACGTTATTATGGAAGCCTATATTTGCTAATGAGAAGGAGGCTGCGGAAAAAGATGAAGGTAATGTACTACTTAACATGGTGAGTGAGTATTTAGGGAAGATTGGAGCTTCATGGAGTGATGTGGAACTCATATATTGGGAGAATATATTCGAGAAATGGAAAGAGGAAGTGATACGAAGTATTCCAAGAGATAAATTACTTAAAGTCATAGATAGGCGAGGTAAAGTTCTAGATATAAGGGATATCCGTTTTGATCCTAAGAATACGATAAAATCCGGAAAATTGTTCTATGAGAGGAGAAAGTATGTTGTTGAAATGAAGGTTGATTTACCTGACGAGTTGTGGGAAAAGAGGGAATATGAAGGAGTTATACATGTGGATGTAGAGAACTTTGATGGTGAGGTTAAAGTAGAACTTCAGCCAGATAGCGGTCTTATCGTGGAGCCCAGAGAGTTTAAGGGTATATCTCCAGTAGAATGTAAGTTAAAGCTGAAGGCTGAGAAGGCGGGAGATTATACGGTTAAGGTGGAGATCTACGGTAAGGGGGAGCTTTTAGACAGGAGAGTTCTAAGTTTACCTATTAAAGGTGAGTGGAAGGAAAAGGTGATAGTCATAAGAGGAGGAGAGCCTATAAAGAGTGGGTTGAAGGTGATACATGTTAAAACTGCAGAGCTTCTTGGAATACCAGATATAATTAAAGTAGCTAAGAGTTACGGAGGATTAATTGATGGAAAGCTGATGCTTCAAAGCGAGAAGGAGACTGTGGAGTTCAAATTTAGAACGGAAAATCCCAAAATCCTTGAACTACTATGGAGTCCCATAAATATCTTAGCAAAGACGGTAAAGGCGACAAACATTGACATAAAGCTGTCCCCCAAGGAAGAGCCGGAGCTAAAAGACATTGCGAAGTTCCTTACTAAACCTGAGCTACTTGAATTCAAGGTTAAAGAAAGAGTTGCTGGAGGGTAATTGAGTGTCTGAGGCTAAGGCACAATACGTATTTACTTTTAGTGTTAAAAGAAGAAGTAAACCTAACCCTAGATATGAGGGGATTTTGAGAACTCATAGATTTTACATACGTTACTATAGTCTCTTGAGTGGACAGGAGCCGCTTAAAGTAGTATCCAGCGATGTTAGTGAACCAAAAGTATCGTTTCCAGTAAGGTTCTTGGAGTCTATATTGAATTTCGCTAAGGAGGTGGATGGAAGGATACTTGAAGTACGAAAGGTTAAGCTACCTAGAGCTAACGTTTATTACGAGAAACCCATTGTAATGCTTCCAAATGAGATAGCTTTCAGAAGACACCTTCTCTTCGCACTAACTGCTTCAACATATAGGAAGCCTGAGAAGCTCAATATCCTTAGGAAGCTCATCTTAACCCTAAATGCTAACTTCCTTAACATACTCACCACGATTGCTCTAGATAGATACTCTGAGCTAAAGAATTCTTCAAATCCAGCATGGCATTGGTATATGATGCGTGTTGGTAGAGCAGTAAAAGTACTTTACAGGCTAGATTAGGTGGTAAATTGCACGTCTATCTAACACCTCTTCTATGGGTGGCTGAAAGATATCTCAAGTACAATCCTTTCTTCATTTATGGAGGTAAGAATCCCCTACTACATCAAACAGAAATAGTTGCCAAGTCACTCTTCATTAAACCTACTAGAATGCTTATAGCCGATGTAATAGGATTGGGTAAAACTATCACGGCTCTTAGAATACTTAAGGCTATAGACAGCTATAGGAAGCTTAGTAGGGTTCTAATAGCAGTTCCAAGTGTGCTTATTGATCAATGGATTAGTGAAATGCGGAGCATGGGGATAAATCCTCGAATCATAGAGAGGAGAGTTCTCGACTTCCTCATAAAACATCCTGAACTACCATCTGGATGGTATATAGGGTCTATAGATACTCTCAAGCGTCCGGAGTACATGGCTATACTTAGGAGGAATAAGTGGGATGCTATAGTAGTTGATGAAGCACATAAGCTCGGAATTTTAGGTAGAGAACCAAACCTTCGGTGGCAAAATCTTGGAGAGCTTATTAGGGAGAACGAAGACGCCACTGTACTCCTGCTATCCGCAACGCCACATAGGGGGAAAGCTAACGATTATCTAGCTCGATTAGCCTTAATCGACCCTACACTTCTAGAAGTAGTAAATGTAGGTGCTCTAGAGAGGGTTTTTGATAAACCAGAGTATTATCAACGTACACACAACATTATGGTGTTTAGAAGAAGTAAGGAGGACGTTAATAAGGTATATGAGAATAAGGAGATTTTTAAGCCCTGCAACATGCTAGCAGTATTGATAGAACCGAATAACGTGGAGAGACAGCTTCTAAGGATGATAACAGAGCTAGCCACATCGTATTTGAGTAGATATTATGGTTACATGATAGAAAACTTTCACTGGAAGACTGGTAGAGTTCAGAGCATAATAGCTCTATTAAGAACTCTTCTCATTAAGAGGGGGCTATCTAGTCCTCAAGCGCTAGTTAAGACTTTCAGTAAGCTTATAGAAAAGAGAGGTAGATTTATAGAGCTTCTTGAGAGAGGCTATGCTCCTGAGGAAGCAGAAGAGCGGATTGCTGAAGAGCTTGAGAGACTTGGAAGGAAAATGGATGAGATACTTACAGGCGATATAGGTGAGCATGAAGAGGAATTAGATGAGGAATTTGATAAGCTAGCCTCCTACTTTGATAGATTTCTTGACGAGAAGTTTAGAGGAGAGTTAAAAGCTGCAGTAGAGAGTGCAAAGAAAATACTGCGAGGTGAGGTAGAGGATTCTAAACTCGAGACTTTAAAGAGAATATTAAATTTAGTGCTGCAAGCATCTCCTGAAGCTTTACCTGAAGGTTTCAGGGATTTAGCTAGTAGAAAGGTGATAGTTTTCACCGAGTTTAAAGATACTGCCTATTACCTTTATAAGAGGGTACGGTCATGGATTGAAGAAGAGCTTGGGGAAAGAAATGTAGTACGGATTTTCACTTCAGACAACAGAGGGGATATTGAGAAAATTAAGGAGTGGCTTGCAAAGGAAGGTAGGAAAGTTCTTATTACGACGGATGTTGCAGGTGAGGGACTTAACCTTCAATATGCTAATGTCCTCATAAACTATGAAATAACTTGGTCTCCTGTGAGACTTGAGCAGAGAATAGGTAGGGTCTGGAGATATGGACAGGATAAGGTAACCTACGTGTTTAATTTATTCTTGGCTGACGCTCTGGAGAAAGAAGTTGCTGAAGTTGTTTTCGCAAAGTTATATGGCATAACGATATCTTTGGGTAAGCTTGAGCCTATAATAGGGGAGAAAGTATTCCTGTCAACCATAAGAAATGAGCTGTTAGAACATGCCATTGAGGGGAGAGAAGCTGTAGGTGGTCTCATACCTGTTGAAATAGATTTCAAGGGTAGAAAGCTCTCGCTATCTGAAATGAGAATTATTGATTTAGTAGCAAGAGATGCGAGAGCTTTCGTAATTGCTTTCATAAAGGCATTGAAGAAATTGGTAAGAGAGATAAGGTATAAGAGGGTTTATCCTCCATCAGTAGAAGCTGAAAGAGTGAGGAGAGAACTCAGATATCTGACGGGATTTTGGGATACTAAAGAAGCTATTGATTCAGCAAAGACATTTCTATGCTCAATAGCAGAATTATTAGATGCTGACCTTGAAGATCTTGGAGAGAAAGTACTACTTAAGCTGAGAAATGGAAGAATAATAGAGTTCTCTAGCTGTAATCCTGAGGAAATTTTAAAGGAATTAACAAGGTGCTTTAGAAGCGATGATTATGCAAGGTATTTCATATATCAAGATCATGAAAAGAAAATAGTGCTCCTTACAGAAGTGGAGATTTCGATAGGTGATGAAGTTAGATATAGAGAGCCCATAGGGATTGTAGCTAATATTGAAACGGGGGGCATAGACATCCTTCGAGGAAGACTTCTCATTGAGAAGCTCTCCGATCTTCTCTTAAAGGCTATTCCCGTAGATGAAATCTATGGTTTAGATTCCATACTCTCCCTCATACCCGATATCATTAGTGCTTCTCACAATACTTTCTATGAGAAGGAGGCAAGAGAGGGTGCTGTTAGAATAATTGAATTTGCGAGAGAGTATGAGGTTTTCAAAAAGAAGCTAAGAGGATTAAAATTCTTCGAGGTGGCTGAGCCTCGGATAAGCATTAAGGAGCCGAAGCTGATATTCTTGAATTCTGCTTTTCTCCCAGAAGTTGAAGAGGTAATAAGCGATGAAGTTTGGGGGTGGGCTGAGGATGAAGCCATGCCAATAGTGTTTAATTACGAAGGATTGAATGGTAGAGAAGCCGTGAGAGTTTCAGGCTATGAACACTATGATGTTAGGAGCGTGAAAAAAGATTCTGAGGGTAGAATCATTGAGGAGAGGTTTATCGAGGTTAAAACTAAGATGAGGAGAAGCTTGAATGTAAGGCTTGGAAGGGAGGAGTCCATGATAGCGAGAAGAGAGGGTGATAAGTACTGGCTCTACTTAGTGTATGGAGTTGGAACGGAGAGGCCTGTAATATTAGCTATTAGAAATCCTCTTGAACGTCTACCTTTCCGAAGGAGAGTTGCTATTGAGAAAAGAGAAGAGTATTACTTAGATGTTGGGTAGCAAAACCATGAGGACCTTTATTCAAGGTAAAACTAAGATAGAGGTCTATGGAGGTTTTAATACTGTAGGTGGTAACTGCATCGTCATTAACTCTCCATCCTTAAAGGTAATGCTAGATCAAGGAGTAAACTTTACTCAACTAAAGAAGTTCTATGGATTCTCAATACAGCCTGATAGTGTTGAAGAGCTTAGAGAAATGAAAGTGTTACCTTTAAGAGAGGCTTATGATGGTGTAGAAGAGGTATACATAACACATCTCCATTTAGACCACTTAGGCAGCTTGAATATACCAGGAGAAATTCAAACCTATCTACCATCTAAAGATGTAGCTGAAATTCTCTCCAAATCTTGGTGGTTTGGTTGGAAGCAGCACCTACTTCCTAAAACACTATCCTTCCTCAATTTTAGAGATTTAGAGGAAAGCAAGAAGGTGCAATGTGCTAGAGTATCTCATAGCGCTTTTCCATCATATGCTCTAAGAGTGGATACCGATGATGCATCCATACTTTATACAGGAGATCTTAGACTCTCTACACCACATAATGTTTCTAGTAATTCACTAGAGAGCCTTGAAAAACTTAGTAGAGATGGGATTGACGTTCTCATTGTGGAGGGCACCAATTTCGGTAGGAGAATGAATTACTTAACTCCTAGTCAATTCAAGACATTACTAAGAGAGCTTCTCGAAAAGTATAAGCGTAAGCTACTTTTCATATCCACGCATTCATTAGATTTGGAAGTAACACTAACTATTCTTGAACTTCTCTGGAAATCCAAATACATTCCCATATTTGAGAACATTTATTACGCTCAACTTCTCGACATCATGATAAGCAAAGTTAACTACACTGTGGATAAGGAACTCTTATTCACGCCTCGCACATCTAAAGTTAGAGTTTTAGAGAACTTCGAGATAGCCCTTCTAGAGGAGCTTAAAGATGTAAAGAAAGCAATTTTCGTCCCAATGTATGCTATCAAAGACCTTAAAACTATAGCAGAGCTTTCCAACGAGACCACCGACGGCTTAGTGCATATAATAGTTACAGGAGAACCTCTTAGCGAGGAATGGATAATTGAAGAGAGAAAAATCATCAACTGGCTGAAACTCCTAGGAATAACAAGCTACAGAATACATCTCAGTGGACACTACCATCCATACGAATTTAAGGAAATAATACAAGTAGTAAAGCCTAAAAAAGTAATTCCAGTACACACTACAGCACCAAGGACTATCGTTCAGCTATTCAATAGATTAAGATAAACCTCAGAGGTCACAGCATTAAATGGCTTGTATTATAGTCTGATTTGAATGATTTGAAAGGATTTAATAATCTTCAATTGCACTAATCATGTAGAGAGCCACCATCAATTAGCGATCGAGACTAAACGGGCAATACATAGAAACAAGGCATAATAAAAAGATAAGGTCAAGAGAGAAAACAGAAAGAGGAAAAATTAGAGGTAGGAAGAAGCATGAGAAAAAGAAAGTTAGAAAATCAGCTTCACTAGCGAAACACCATTCATGACTGAAAGTTAAGTAAACTATGGATGGATAGGCCAAAGCTTAGATCTTAGCTTCGGGTTTCTTAATTAGAATTAGAAATGTTGTACCTATTTTCATATTTTCATGCTAAATAGAGTCAACGGAATTTTAATGCATAATTTTAAAATAGGAATTCGGCACTAGTTAAATTTGATATCATATGCTTTTAAGATGCCCAAAATGTGGTAGCAGAGCAAGAATAATTGATACAATAACTACTCAATATAAAGCAGAGCTAATGGCAATTTACCGATGCGAAAAGTGTGGCTATTCATGGAGTGATACATCATTCCCATCAAGTAAGCTTAAAACCGAATTAAAGCAACAATTAGCAGAATCAGAAGAGCTTCCGCCAATTTACAAGAGTAAATTTATGGAAATACATCTTAGAAGAAACATATTGCCAATTATGAAGAGTGTTGCTGAAAAATCTAATAAAATAGTAGTTTTTACATACACTGCATCCTCTGAAGGACAGAAGCTCTTAGTAGGAGATAGAAGAGTAAAGATCACAATTTATTATGCTAAATGGATTGATGACATAGCCAAAAGTATAAATGTTAAAAGTATAAAAGTTTCAGGAACAATTTTGCATTTCAAATTGTATACTTTTTATACTAAAAATAATATGATACCATTTATATCTTCAGCAAATATGACCGTAGACGGACTAAAAAATAATTTTGAATTTCTAATAAGAATTAAGAGTAAGAAAATTAAGAATGAAGTTAACACGCTCTTAAGCAAATTTGTAAATTGTGAGTTATCTGATATTAAGACTAAATACATACTGTTAGGAGAAAGCTTAGCAAGAAAAATCCAAGAGATGTTGCTTAGTGATGAATTAGTAATAGTGTCTGCATTTTTAGATGAATACTCGGCGAAAAAAGTAGCTGAGCTGGTAGAGAACAAGCAAAAAGTTAATTTATTTATACCTAGAGAGGTAGATCCTAAAACTTTTAAAGCTGTGAAGCTTCTTATACCGACAATGAGAAAATATGGAAATCTGTCCATTAATTTAATAAAAAGACTACATGCAAAAATCATAATGAGCAACACTGATAAAGTTGTCTTAACCACTTCAAACTTTACTCGAAGCGGTTTGTTAAGCGAGCTCAACTTAGGTATATCACTGACTGATAAAAATTTAGCTAAAAGATTAGCTTATCTCTTAATTAATGAGTCTAAAGAGCTAAAACATATAAATGAATTAGTTTTGAAAGAAACATTAGAAGGCACACTGCAAACTTCAGAATCGAAATATGAGATAGTATTCCCGAAAATTCAAATATTGACGGATCCTTTTCAGATTCGTCATTATGAAATAATGGCTAAAAGAAAAACTAGAAGGAAATTAGAAGTTAGAAGACAACCCAGAATGAGAACGCTTAAAATAAAAATAACCTCACGGAAATCATCCGATATTAATGTCTTTTGCGATAAAATCAAAAATAAAGTGATTAAGATGGGAGGGGATATCTCTGGACCAATCCCTCTACCAACTAAAAAATTAAAGATACGAATACTTAACAGAAAGTGGTTTATTCATAGGAGGTTAATAATTATAAAGAATATAAATGAAAGAATAATTAAGCACATATTAAAGCTTAAAAAACCTGATTCTTTACGAATAGAGCTAGATTATACCTAGAAAATGTAGCTAATTAAGAAATATTCCGTGAAAATAGTGAATTACTTTAAACCTTAAATTTTGATTATACCTTTAAGTTTAATTATGAAGATTGATCCATCAAGTTATGTGAATTCCATGATTAAAGCTATTGATCAATTCATTAGCGAGAATTTGAACAATTTAAGAGCATATGATCTCTACGAGTTCTATAGGACATTATTTAATGAGCTTAAGAAATTTTTCGGTGGCTCTTGGGGGTTTGATGGTGTTACTGAAGTTCTAATTTTTAGATTATTACATCACCTGATAGGCGAGAAGGAGAAGGTTATTGAGGTAACTAGTGATTTGAGAGCATACTATTATGAAGAGAGGAATATTGTGTTGGGCGCAGGATTACCATTAAAAATTGGTGAGAGAAAGATTTGGCCTGACATAATTGTCTATGAAAGTGAAGTTAATGATCCACTTAAGATTGTGAAATTGAAGTCCGTATTGGAGATTAAGGCTTATCCACAGGGAGGACTAAAATCAATTAAAAATATGGTTGAAAGATTGAAAATGATACATAATTATTATCCTGATGCTAAACTAGCACTAATAGTTTATAGTTTACCAGTTAAGAATAAGAATAAAAGTAGAATATGGAAGTATCTTCATAGAGCACTGGAAGGTGAAGAAACTATACCAAGCTATATTGATGTAGTACTGCTAAGTGAACGTCATGACAGGGTAACTAAAGTGTTCAAACTATATGTATCAAATTAACCAACCATCTAACCATTAACATGCCAAATTATTGGTCGAATTTAAAATTCAATAGCAATATTAATGACTGAGACTTAGAATTAACATAAATAAAAGCTACAGAATTAATTTTTACTTTTTGATTCTATGCTTTCCCTTTAATATATTTCAACATATCTATAAGTTTGATTAAGCCTGGCTTTCTCTTTTCATTATAAATTAGCTTTGAACCAATACCTGTCACATCCGCAACATAAATTTCAAGATCAAGTCCTTCTCTCCTATAGCAATTTCTCAGCCTAATCAAATCGTTGGCATAGATTAGAGCATGGAGATTTGGTACGACAATCCACAATTCACCTTCAAAGTGTTTCTCTAAGTAATAAGGTTTAATGGTGTATGGGTTAATTTTGAGTCCTATAGGATCGCCTGTTCCATACATTGTTTCTATCTCAATTGCTATTCGCTTACTTGAGGTCTCACAAACAATGTCAGTAACTTTTCCTTTAATGATGCTTACTTCGCTTTTGATGTTTCTCTCATCGATCATTAAATTATTTATCAAGTGTGAGTATACCAGATGTTTTAATGCCCAATGCAACCAGCTCTCTCGCTGACCTACCTCATCCCCTGGTTTAGGCCAATAAATGGGATCAACTTTCTTCTTCACTTGATTCATAACTTGTTCGAGCTTCTTATAGAATTTGCCTTCAAGTTCTAGAGCGTATTCTCCAATACTTAAGCTGTGAATTGGTGTATCGGCGAAACCAAATGCTGAAATTAGCATTCTTCCCAAGAATCTTTCGTCCACCTTTTTCAATTTAAAAGCAAAGAATTTAGCATGTCTTAGGTAACGCTCTACTCTAAGCTCAGGTTTGGTTAGCAGGTCATAAGCTTTTTCAAATAGCTCTCGGTCAATAGGTAGGATCAGAAACCTTAATCGACCTTCAATGCTTTTGGCTTTAATCTCATTTATGAACGCATCTCTAGCTTTATTAAGAGCACTTGGACCTTTTTGAGCTAAATCGCTAATTAATCTTTCAACCAAATCTAACTCAATGATGTTTTCTGAGAGCCCACGCCAGCCAAGCTCTTCACTATAACTTGTAATTGATACTCTTGGTAATCCCTCGCTCTTTATACGCCATATTTTGGCGCATAAAAGTTTAATTAGCTCATGAAAATCTCTGTACTTCTCTACGAGAATACAAATTAATCCCTCAGAAGCGATACCACCTAAACCGCCAAGCTTATGGTACTCTTCATCAAGGAACTTTTCATCGAGTAATTCTTCTGGCAAACCAGAAAATCCTGGCTGGAGTAGTTTGGTTTGCTCCTCTTTTACCTCCGGAGTAGTTTTATGTATTGCTGGTTTGGTATGCTTTTCAATTAGCCTTACAGTACTCTCGGATAACTCCTTTGGTTTTAACTTTAGATTGGGTTTTAAGGGTATAATCTGCTTCACCAAGTTTGAAGGTAAAATTTTAGGATGCAAAACTGGTGATTTCTTACTTCCTAAGAATACGTTGAGTCGTTCAGTCAAACTAATTTTCTCCGATTCTATTACTGGTCTAACTGAGATATCTTGAATAGGTTTTACTTTAATCTTCAATTGTAATGGAGCATATACTTGAACAGATAGAGGCTCAAAAATTGGGAACCTTATGGATGCTATTTTTTTTATTGAAGGAATACTTAATCTTGGGATGCAGGTATTCGTCGGCATGATGCTTACAGGTAGAGCATTTAGTTTAGAGAGTTTTAATTCCTTAAGACTGATAGTCGGGATCACAAGTTCTTTAACATTAATTCTCCTTACTCCTTTAAATTTAATGCTAAGAGAAATTCTAGATGGCTTTGAGGGTATAGACTCATGCTTTTTCTTCCTTTCTCTTATGACGCGTTTCGATTCCTCTATTAGCTTTTCTCTTTGAACTCTTTCTTTCTCAACTTGCAAGTACTCTCGATGATTCATAATTTAAATTCCTCCAATACCTTCTTTAAAGTCTCTTTATGTCTAAGGACAAACGTACTGCTCTCCTTACCATAACGACTAATATAATAATAGTAATGTGTAACCTCATAGATAAGGTCTAAGTGGTAGTCGCTATGTAGAAGAAAAGCTTGGCTGACCATATATCTCCTCGAGCCCGTATAATAGAGTTCTTCTTTTCCTAAAAGCGGATTATTAACGAATTTTCTTGATAGTTCTTCAAATTCTGCTGGGTTAATCTTAAGTCTTCTAATTACTTCATTTTTGAATTCATCCCATTCAGAAACGCCCATTCTTTCCGAATCGTAAAACCGAATTGAATCATGCTTTAATAGCATTTTAAGAAAGTTAATGACCTTCTTTCCCATAGGTTCGCTAGAGAATTTTCTTAGAACAAGACTTGCCCACTCTGCATACGGATTGGGGAGAGCTCTTAAATCTACATTTAGTAGCTTGGCAAGTTCAGATCTAACTTCTAATTTCTTTATCACATAATCTTTAATTGAGGGATCCCACCCCTTGCAAATTAGTTCATCATCTAACCAATCAAAAGTTTTATGTATGTATTGATAGAGTGCTTCGGAGAAACTTCCCTCTTTTCTTTCAACTATGTCCTTGAATTTAATGCCAAGAATTTCCAAAATTTTCTTAGCCGTTTGAGTTGCAAGTTCTGGATATGAGTGTTCAATGGTTGTTAGCTTTTTAGGTAATTGGAGAGAAAGTTGTGATATTAGGTTTCTTGATGGTGAAAGATTGGTTAGGGCATTAAGAAGATTTATAAGATGCTTCTTAATTTTTGATTCTTTACTCATAATTTAAAGCCTCTCCAAGACTTCTCGATACTTTTTAACTTGTTCAGATGGTCTATAGCTCCCATCGTAATCTTTTTCAACTAACTTATATAATTCTAGTAACTCTAAACACTGAAGTAGGTAGCCTCGACTTAAACCAAGCCTCTTCTCTAAATCCTCAATTTTTAAACGTCCAATCTTAACTATCTCTTTTAATACTTTCAAAGAGTTTTCACCATAATTTGGTTCGGATTGTAGACCTTCAATTCTAACTTCTAACCATTCTCTGGCCATATTTGGTACTCCTTCAGGAAATTCATCTTTAAGGATACTGGAGACCTTAGCTCTGAACTCTGCATCTTCAAAAAGCTTGAAAATTTCATCGATGAAGTTTGTGAGGAAGTAGCCGTAACCATTCGTATTTAATGATACTTTATCTGCAAATGATATACCGAATATTTTTGCAAAAGCTTCTCGCACATATTCGTCTTTAACTATATCTGGATAAGCATCCTCAAGAACCCGGTAGTCAATGCTACCATTCATTTTTATTAAGTAAAGGAATTGTGTTATATAATTTCTTGAGGGAGAGATAGCTATTAGCGCGTATATAAGATTTGATAGCTGATTCTTAAACTCTCCTATTTGCTCTTCGGCCAATGCACACTCACCTCAATTTTAGGTAGAAATCTTTCAAGTTCTGGCAGTAATAAATCAAAGTAATCAGGTACTGCATAGTCTTTATCAGTGGATTGAAAGATACCACACTCAACAAGCTCTTCAAAAACTCTCCTTAAGGAAGCCCTCCCAATTTTCTCTTTGAAAATGAGCTCATATAGTCTTAAAATCTCTTCAAGATCAAGATGCTTAAAGGTGCTGCTTCCAATCTTTGATACTAAAAATAAAATTCCTCTTGCTACCATACTCAAGTTATTTATTTTCTTCTTTATGTTCTCAATCAATTTGCTTAGACATAGACGTTCAAAAGTCCGGATAATAGCTTCATTTATATACTCTCCTGTATCTTCAGTTCTTAGGCTCCAAGAACTAGGATCATCTATTCCCAACTGCTTCACATCTTCAAGCACAGATGTCAGTGGTGCAGCGATCTTATATCGAATTCTCAGGATTTCAGCAGCCTTCTCTTTACCGAATTTAGCACATAAATATAATGCATCAGCACACTCAAAGCGATTTTCTTCTAAGTATTTCTTAAATAAGCCCTCAATATCAGCGATTTTAACCACTAGTATCTCACCTACCTAAATGTATTATTCTCTTCTCAAATATAACTGCATTACCCTCATTTGCTTATCATATAAAATTCATAATGGTGTTTTAAATTTACATACATTTTTACTGATAAGTTTATTGAGCAATACCTTAGAGAAGCTTAGGAAACTAGTCAAATACTACTTGAAGTCTTGAAGTACTCGTGGATAATCTACTATAGCTAATTATGAAATTAGTGCTGTAATCAAAGCTTTGTTGAAATATAAACTCATCTCCAATATCAAGATGCCATTAGTATTTTAGCATGATATGGTTATTAACTCAGTTCTACATGACTTACGGTCTTAAGTTATCGTGCACTTTGCTTTGAGAAGTGCTTGATGTGCTCTATGTTGAGCTTGGAATCTATGATGGTGATTATAGCAATCCACCAATACTGAAAGATGCCTTGTTTAGAAATTTTAAACAAAATAATACAACTAAGCACAAAGAAATGGCTACTCACATCATATAAGGCTACTTGGAAAATAATAGTACATACTCTTCAACTTTCACTTTCAACATTAAATTCACCCTAAAATTTTAACCCATAACTCTATTCTCAATAGCCTTCAATATCCAATTGGCATACATAGATGAAACTTTGGAAGTTAATTCACCTTAAAATAGGCAAACTTAATTAATGAATTAAGATTGCAAACATAACTTGCAGCGATGATGTGTTAGGTACTGCTCTTGAATATTCTTTTACACGCACTTAACTCTTCCTCAATCTCCCCCTTGTCAAGGACACTGTATTTAATGTTAAGCTGCTTATGCAGAAGCAACCATAGTTCATATACTCTCAAACCTAGAAGTTCGGCTGCCTTACCCATGGAAATTCTACCGCTGAGAAGAAGCCCTAAAACCATAAACAGCTTCTCTTTATCAGGGTAGGGAACGCGTTCACGTTCAACAATCTCTCTAAGCTCGAAAGACATCAATTAACACCTACCACAGCAATACCCTTTACAACCCATATACGACTTCAGTTTTTAACTACAAAAGTTACATATATCCTTTTAGAATTATTACTTGCATGGATGAAGCCCTCGACCGCCAGGATTACTTCTGGGGGATGAGGTTGGGGCGGAGCTCATCCATTCTCATAAACTTCATTTTAAATGATAGCCTTGATTTAACATCCCTAAACTTTGTACCATGACATTTAACCTGCATCCTTGCATATACAGAGTAGTGCATTAGCTATCCAGTTATGCTTAAAGACACTAGCAACATCTTGATGCACATCAAGTAAAATTTCGAATTGAACAATTTACGTGAAGTTTCTAATAGACGAGCTAACTTTACTGCTTTGAAAGTTCCCTTAATGAGAAATTCACAAGCCTTAATAACATTAAGAGCTAAATAATATTAGTATCAGCAGATTATGTAATTAATTACTTGAGAATTGGAGTAAATAACCATGAAACATTGTTTGAACAACGCTAAGTATCATGATGATTTGAGGCACATGAGTAAAGAGGAGCTGTTGCGTACTTTCAAAAATGAAGTCATTTTAAAGCCACATGAAAAGCTATTGCTAGATGAATTGGCTAAGTACTACGCTGGAATACTTGGATTAAAAGTAAGACTTAGATTTGAAAGGAGTAAAGGTAATCGAAATAGAGTAAGGGTCCTAGAAGATAGATTGAAAAGTAAAGAGGAGCAATTTAAGCCATACTTTGATTTAATGGAATCATTGATTGATCTCGAAAAAAGGGTAAGAGAGTTCAGAAATAAGTTTGATGATCTAGTCTATGAAGGATTTGGAACTACACAATTAGTTACTAAGGAATTTCTAATAAAAGCGATTACTGAGGTCCGTTATCAAAGAAATGTTGTATTAAGAAAAATGGCAGATGTGATATTAAATTCATTATCAAAGCTTGATTAAATGCACCAGCCTTTTCAAATACTTGAACCAAGTCTAGTGGATGTACTATTGGTGCCGCATAAATTTGGACTTGACATTAGCACTGATTGCAATTATTACTTCATGAAATACATTATCGTGTACAACTTACATAGTCTCTCTGTTCTATCACTCTCGCATGATAATGTGAAGTCTAATTCGATCTCATTAAGCTCTAGGTTAAACCATGTAATTTAGACTTTCTACCTACATAATGTACATGTATCTTCTTGGTTCTTTCTCCCCTTCTACTACTTCCAGCTCCTCCGCTACTAGTTCCTCTCCCTCTCCTTCCTCTTCTGTTTCTTCTTCCGGTTTAATCTCCTCCATGAATGATATGTATTCCTCCGGTATGCCTAGTTGTTTCAGCTCCTGTTTCGCTTGCTTTAGAGTTACATCTTTCCAATAGGTTATATCGTAGAGTGACCCCTCTGCCTTCCACCCATTCTTAACCAACTTCTCATGAATCTCCGCAATCTTATTAAGCCTCTCATAAAGATACTTAGCCAAATCTCTCAGTTCATCAGCAAACTTCACATCTAACTTCTTCCCCTCCATTTCAATCTCCCAACCAGGCTTACCAAAAAGAAAAATCTCAAGTCTAACAGATACACTTGACAAGCTAGTTCTCCCCATATGCTAAGTGCAATTAAAGATTATTAAATCCTTTCAACTGCAACAATCACCCTAGCGCTGTAATTCCTAGAGACTGGCTGCCCCCTTTCGGCGCGTTACAAAAAATAAAGTAAACAGCAGTACCCCCTTCAAAGTTACAATGAAGAGAGCATTCTCCCTCATTGCGAAAAACTTTATATAACCAGACACAAAATCTAACCAGACAGAGAGCCCAAGAAACTGCACGTCGCTAGATTTAATCTGAATAATAAAAATTTGCGAAATTTAAATAAAATAGCCGCCGTGGTGTAGCCCGGTTAACATACGGGCCTGTCGAGCCCGTGCCCCGGGTTCAAATCCCGGCGGCGGCGCCAATACTTCTATAAAACAAGGGTATTCAATTGAAGAATATATTTGGCCGCCCACCCTAAAGACCCATTGTCTTAGTTTCTTGAGCTTTGCTTTGTGGTCTGTTCTGTACGACGTTAGTCCGTGCCTTAAGAATTTTTTGACTTCGCGTCTGCCTGAGACTGCTAGTCTGTAGGTTGGTACTCCTTTATTGTATTGTGGTTTTCTGAAGTGTGTTGTTATGTTGAAGAATTGCTTGAGTAGTTGTTTCAGATCTCTTAGGGCTTCAATTGATTCTGATTTGAACACTATTTCTGCTGTGCTTTTGTGTGGTCTTATGTCTATGGTTCCGTCGCATGATAGGTAGAAGTTTATGAATTCGATTGCTGCTTCTTTGGTTAGGTTTTTTATTGGTATTCTCCAGTATTCTGCTCCTTTTTTCTTTATGTACTTTTTAACGTCTCGTGCCATCTCTACATCGTTTACAACTATGTGATAGCATGGTTTGTTTTTACCTTCTCTATAGTCTATGTATATGTGTGGATGTTCTACCTTGTACACTTCTTTTAGTGCTTCCATGTACATGTTTAACAACTTATGGTCTGAGTTTATGAATTTGAATGATGTTTTCCATACTGCTCCATCTCCTGCTATTCCTGCCAGCAATCTTGCCTTTAATACTGAGATTACCTCTCTACATCCGCTTGGTGTTACCTCAATATATGTGTGCCAGCGTTTTTCAAGCAATGCTTTGTATCCTTGAATTTGACAGCTCTTAAATACGCCTATTACATTATCGTCTTTCCGTAGTATGTAGTGGTGTTTTGTCTTTTCTATTGTGTATGGTCCTATTTCGTACTGATCTTCTATCATTGTCGTAGCGTCCTGTCTTTTACTGAAAATCCATCTATCTAGAGTCTCGATCACTTTCCATCCCCCTTACACGTATCTTAATGTCCAGCTACAGGAGTTGCAGTCTGGAAAGTGACTGCTTGATTGTGTGTTTGTTCTCCTGTTCTCTTGTCCCCTAGCCTTCCCCTATCG
>Ga0190367_1000031_pt1 | contig 109221 bp, 111 predicted proteins | sample 4872181011_MG_FD_171838 | JGI IMG/M metagenome (GOLD analysis project Ga0190367, IMG submission 171838) | Hydrothermal vent microbial mat bacterial communities from Southern Trench, Guaymas Basin, Mexico - 4872-18-10-11_MG | ecosystem: Environmental > Aquatic > Marine > Hydrothermal vents >...
TCTACTCTAGTTTTTGAACATGATAAGTTACATACATTATAGAAACAACAAAAAGAAACTACAAGTTCAAATCCCTGCCAGTATATCCACGAGACTTTTTCTGAAACAACAAAAAGAAACTACAAGGCCATCAAGGAAATATGCATCTTCTGGCTTTAATAGTTCTATACCTTCGAAACAACAAAAAGAAACTACAAGCGACGACGAGGAAATAGAATTCGACGACGAAAGCGGACAACTATACATATATCGAAACAACAAAAAGAAACTACAAGATTAGCATCAGTGATTGCGTGGAGTAGTGAGCTTATGCGTTTAACAACAGAGCGAAACAACAAAAAGAAACTACAAGCGAACGCCCGAAGATTCCCGTATGTTCCAAATTCGTGGAGCTCTATATATTCAATTGAAACAACAAAAAGAAACTACAAGTAGTAAAGGAGCGAGCGCTGCTCTCAGGAAAGATCCGTCTTGTAGTGAAACAACAAAAAGAAACTACAAGATGTGCCGGATCTTCGCTTGCGCGTGCTTCGCCGTTTCCGGCTGAAACAACAAAAAGAAACTACAAGTATATACCAAAAAGCCTGCTTGGAAAAAAATACATTATTATTCCAATCGGCAGAAACAACAAAAAGAAACTACAAGGATCTGCTGGGCTTCGAGAATATTGAAGAAAGCGAACAGGAATATATTAGAAACAACAAAAAGAAACTACAAGTTCATATATGCTCTCACAGCATTCTTCGCAGTATTTCGAAACAACAAAAAGAAACTACAAGGTAATTTACATCAAGTTAGCAGGGATTACGATAGAGAACGGAAGTAGCGTCGATGGAAACAACAAAAAGAAACTACAAGGCGCTCGCCAGAGCAGAGAAAAGCGCCACAAAGTTTTACGAGGCTGCCCTAGCTGGAAACAACAAAAAGAAACTACAAGTATGAGCTCGCGGGAGGTGAAAAAACATACGAGATAAAGGAAACAACAAAAAGAAACTACAAGCAGTGTAGTTTATCAGCCTCAATGGAATAAAAGTATTGTTATAGATGAAACAACAAAAAGAAACTACAAGGGCTTATATATAAGCCGTATTTCTTTTTGCAAGTTCAAGGCCAGACTCTCGGAAACAACAAAAAGAAACTACAAGTATCTTGCTATGATGATTTATACGCTCCGCCGCCCAAGTATCGAGTTCGTGGAAACAACAAAAAGAAACTACAAGTTCAGCATAGATGCTTAAAAGCGCTACATCCTCGCCGTACGCTCTCTTTAAAGAAACAACAAAAAGAAACTACAAGATCATGCACGAACTAGGGCACATTAAAAACAGAGATATTGAGAAACAACAAAAAGAAACTACAAGAAGCTAGCCATCATCTACATCAATATCCCAGCCGTAGTCGAGATGCAGAAACCGGGTCTTTTCTCACAGTTCTTCATTACCTCTGGTGAAGGCGGAAACTTCTTCGAAGACAAAAACTTCACTGACGCAATAAAGAAAACAGGAGAAAAGAACGCGACGACAATAATCGTAAGCTTTAGAAGCTACCTAGACAGAAAAGCCGAAGAACTCGTATATAAGTGCAAAAACCTCAGTATTCCCGTATGGCTCTACTACCTCTACGAACTTGGAAGCGATCATCCTTGCATAGTCCTTAGAATAAAAGCGCTAATAGAAGAAGACAAATAACTTTACTCCTATAGTTTTTCTTAGTTATTTGTTTAAAAGTCTTTACTGCTTTAGATTTCTCTAAGTGTGTGAATAGGCAAATAGGCTAAGGTATTAACTAGTTAACTTTTTCAAGATGTCTAAATATGTATTAACCTTATTAGTTAACCGCTTTTCTATTTCAAAGCATCTGAGTTTTATTAATATATTAGCAAAGCGGATGCGGAGAAGGGAGCGCTTTACCGTAGGTGACTGTAAGAGGGCTTCTGTTTCTTCGGAGAAGGTTCTTTAGCAAAAAATTTAAGTAAAAGGGACTTTTCCTTAAACGCGTGAAAGCTGTAGCTTACTTGAGAGTGAGTCAGGAAGACGAAACAGTAGAAAATCAAAAACAGGCAATACTTTCTTTTGTAGAGAAAAAGAAACTAAATATACTAGGATTTTTTAGCGATGAAGCAGTAAGCGGTCAAGTACCTCCAAGGAAACGCGAAGGCTATAAGGCAATGCTTAAATTTTGTAAAGAGAATAATATTAAGACAATAGTATTTTATGACTTAAGTAGGCTTGCTAGGAGCGTAGAAGAAGGATTAAATGAGTTAAAGCGCTTAGCTGAAGAAGGCTTCAACTTCTATTTCGCTGGAATGGATTTCCTTAACTATGACTTAGACCCAATGATGAAAAAGAAGATTATAATGGATTTCTTATGGTTTGCCGAAATGTACGTTGAAGACATTAAAAGGAGAACGAGAGTGGGCATGAGTAGGCTTAAGAGAGAAGGCAAGCTCTACTATAGACCTACACTACTACACTATATTGCTCTCTACTTGAGTGAGAAAAGCAGTTTCCGCGAGCTTACTAGAGAAGACTATGAGAAGGCAAGAGAATACGTGAGTAATTTTCTTAAGCCTTATTTAAGGCTAAGAGTGCCTATTTACCAAATAAAGAAGCTGATTTTAGACCACTTCAGCGATATGTACAGGAAGTATCCTAAAGCACCAAAAAGCTATGATGCCGTAAGAAAACTGCTAAAAGAAATTCAATAAAATCCCTATATTTCACCACTTAGTATTTTCTTTAGTGTTTTAAAGACTATTTCTGCTTCTTTTCTCTGTTTTTCTAAGCCTTTTTTCACTGCTTCAAGGTACTTGATTGCACTATCAACTGTTTCAATATAATCGTCAAGTTCATTGGGATTTTGGAGATCAATTTCTCCGTGCTCCACATCTGCGGCGTCAGCGAAAACATCTTCTAAATTATATTTTAGTTCGTCGCATGATGGAAGAGCTGGCTTAAATGAGATTTCTCCTGTCTCTAAGTCAACTCTATATTCTGTGTTATTTACATTAACTGCGATTTCCTGTTCGACAGATTCTACAGGCTCAACATGTGCATCCGGAAGACTTACTTTTAATTCATTTACAACTTTAGATAGAAGATCTTCTTCTTTTACTTTAACTCTACAGCTCATCAAGTATATTAGTGGATGCTTTTTTATATACCGCTTTGCATGAAAGGCGCGGGTAGGATTATAAGAGGTGCGGGAAAGTATGTATAGTAGAGGCTATGTCAACAGTCTACACGGTTTACTGCACGGAGGAGGTAGAAAAGAATACTTGCAAGTTACTCTATGGTGATTTTGATGAAATTGAGTGCTCGATTATTGAGTCTATAAGCGAAGTAAGGGAAATCAATAGAGAACTGTTAAAAGGAAAGGTTCCAGATAAATATCTTAAAAGAGCATGGGAAACCGAAATTGAAGTCTTTCTCTACAACTACAAAGACACTTTTCCGCCTAAAGTACTTTCTAAGATGTATAAAGAAGCATTTGACAGCGGTAGACTTTCAGTTATCTATAAGCATTACAGAATAGACGCCCCTACTGCTCAAGTAATCGTCTATGTTAATCGAAACAAGACAGGAGAATATATTGTGCGTAACGTGTCAAAAAGGCTTACTATGACGTCAGTAGGTCAAGCTAAAGTATGGTTAAGTCCGCTAACAGGAGACGCTGTGCTTTGGGAGATTATTTTTGGTCGCGGTTTTCACAGTTTCGAAAACTTTACTAGGGTTCACGAAGTTCTTGAAATTATTCTTTCAGACCTAAATGTAAAGAAAATATATACTTTGAACTATGATCCTGCATACGAGCAAAAAGCATATAAAGATACTTTGAGAAACTTAGGGTACAGAAATTTTGAAAAAAACTGGATGGTTAAAAAGGTTTCTCTACCAAGGTTCTAGAATTTAAATAAGAATTTTAGATTCATCGAACAGTATTTGTCTAACTGCTTTATCTTCGAGAATTCTTTTTAAAGCTAGTTCTCTTTTAGAGAAATATATTGCTCTCACAGGAGAAATTCTTCTCATTTCCGAAAGTCTTAGAGGCATATTTATAAGAATGTCTGTTGTAGGCGCGTATACATCGAAGACGCGGACAGCACCGAAGTACCCATATACTTCATCTAAAACATTTCTAAGAGTCTTTGTTAGCGAAGGATCTAAGACTAGTGCGTAGATTGGAAGAAGCATTTCTAGACCTAGGTGTCCTGCTTTAAATAGTTCTGTTATATGAACTACTAGTAGTGTGTCCTCTGAAGCTTTAACGAATTCTCCTAGAGCTACTGTATAGTATTCGCGCGGATATGCTGTTAGCACGACGATATTTTTGTATTCTAGCTCACTTCCTACTCTGTAAAGAAATGAAGCGTACTCGTAGATGTTTTCTACCTTATATGTGCAGACAGTCTTCTCCGAGCCTATTATTTTTACGCCAAGAGGAGCTATTACTTGATTAGTCCACTCAATATTTTTCGGATTTTTTGGAGCTTTTTCTAATTCTCGCACAACGAAGTAGTAGTCAGATATATCTGTGTAAAATATTCCGTCAGCAACTTTAATTAGTCGCGTATAGCGCTCCGGATAAGTAACTATGAAGGGAAAGTGAAATGTGCACCTAATAGGCGCTTTTACTTCAACATGAATAAAGGGCTTAAACACACTCATAGTCTACACCCTGATAACAACTTTTTCTTCAGCAATCTGTTTTCCATGAGACCTATAGAATTTTTCCACCACATCTTCTAGCGGAAATCTTTCTCCACGCTCCTTGAATTTATCCCACATAATTTTAAGTCCTACAACCATGTGGGCACAGACATTCCCGTTTATAGTACTGTCTTCACAAGTACACTTGGCGGTTCCTATTCCTATAGTTACAGAGTGCTCAACGCCTTCCCTTGATCTACTTTGAACAAAAAGATGTACTCCTACTACGCGACCGCCTCTATCGTAAAAATACCTTGTTACACGAAATTTTCGCCTCTTTAGTAAAGATAGTCCGTCCCGAACAGCTTTCTCAGGTACTCCTAGCTGATCATGTAGTATTTTATGAAACTCGCTGTACCTAAGTTCAGTGTACTTAGTCATGGTCTCTAATACTATCCTTATTTTATTTCTATATAAACCGTATTTTGTTAGCTTCCTTCGAGCACCTCTCTGAGCTTCTTATGCTCTTCTACAAGTAATTGAACTGGATGAACTCTCTTTTCCTCTAAAACGCTTGGCTCACCTTCAATAATATCTACGTTTCTCGTCAGCCTTTTCGCTAACCTGTATAGTAGTAGTATCAGCACTACTCCACAGTATATAGCAAAAAGAACATACTGATTGTTCATGATCATCGACCTCTATGGCGGACGTGCCTGCTTAGCAAGAAGAGTCTGGAAATCTTCTCTGTATTCCGATAAGTCTTGTGGAGAGTAGCCGTAGTCGAAGAGGACTAGTCGAACAAATTCTTCGCCGACTATTCTTTCTGCGCGACTGTTTGGGATAGCGCCTACGATAATGCCTGCAACTTTGTCAGCTAAGTTTTCTGCTCTAGATATTGCTTCGCGCGGTGTTCCACCGCGCTCAGTAACGCGCACTATTCTAATGCAATCGTATACTTGTTCTCCTCTATGGATCCTTCTGAGTAGCTCTTTTAGTAGCTCGTAGCGTACCTCCGCCTTTGCCTTTCGCCACGGGTTAGCGAACAGGCCGCCAGTGATGGGAGTGTGCTTGTCAAGCGCTGTTACCTCGAAGTATTCCTCCAGTTTCTGTCGTGCTTTCGGGACAGGAGCGAAGACGAGTTTGAATTCAATAGGGCGCTGAAGTGAGCCGAGGGCGTCAATCATGTTCATCGTGAGTCTCACTATGTTTTGCAGGTTCTCAATATCTGCTTGAGTTGAAGTAAACGGGCGTATTACATGTACAGCTACGTATGCTGTAGCATACCAAAAGTCGCCAAATTTAGTTAACAGTATTCCTTTTTCTGGTATAAGTTTCCTATTCTCAGATAGCTTAATTGAGCCGAAGATGCTTGCCAGAAACATGCTCGATAAAACGGGGTTTAGCGCCATGATGAGAGTAACTACGAAGCCTACGAGGCACGCGCAGAAGGCATAAAACATGTACGGCGAAACAGTGATGTAGTAGATTAGCATCATCATTGTCACTCCGAATAATGCCGCTCCCACGAACAGTATTTGTGTTCGACCAAACATCAAAATAATTAACGTGGAGGTCTTTTTAGCTGTTTCGATTCAAATAATATTACATACAGGGAAGAAATATTAAACAGAGACGGTATAGAAAAGACAGAATGGAATATCTTTGCCCATTGTGCGGAAAAAAGCCTCATGCAATTAAAGCATGCTGGACTGTTCCAAAGAAGAATTCAGGCAGTGGACTTGTTATAGCTCTCTTCACATGCGAAAACGAACACAAGTACAGAGCAGCTATAGGTGAATATGAAGAAGATTCTGGTAAAATTAGAGTGAGAATTACGCTAGATAATGCTCTTAAAAAAGAAGCAAAAAAACTGCTGAGAGAAAGACTGAAGAAGAAGCTACTCGACTTTAACTGATCTAGGTACAGACACTACTCCTTTTTCTGTTATTCTATAATATACTGTTCTCTGCGGGCCGCCTTTCACGAGCGTAGCTCTCCGTACGTCTCCCTTCACAAAATCTAATTCAATGATTTTGGAAACATTGTGTAGTAGAGTATGTCCGCCAGCAGCAGCGAAGTCTTTCCCGTAGCCAAGAGGGCGTGCTACAACTTGCGTAGTTAAAATAACTGGAATTTGGAAAAGTAAGCTGATGTCTTTTAAGAATCCGAGGATTTTTGCAAGCATTTGCTGCCTTGCAGCGAGATTTCCACGTCCCGGGAATTTCTCTCGGAACGGTGCGATAGCGCTATCGATTATCACGAGCCGGATTGGTGTCTTGGATTTTACAGCTTCTTTGAAAAGCTCTGGGAGCTGGAAGTACACGAATCGCTCAAAGTCAAAGGGGTCGCGTAAAGTATATTTATATATGATTGTCTCAGGATAGGTTCCTTCGTATCTCTCAAGCAGATGTTCATAGATTTCCTGTACTCGCTCTAGTGAGAAAGTGTTTTCCGTGTCGATGTATAACGCTACTCCAGCGTAGCCTCCGTTTTTCAGCGTCAACATAATACTTGCAGCATAATGATGACATATCTGGGTCTTCCCTGTCGCTGGTTTTCCGTAGAATAAGGTCAAGTCACCGGGTTTTAAATTAACAATATCATCTAATTGTGCGTGAAGCTTAAGTGTAGGTAAATTTCTTCTCTGTAGATCTTTTGCCGTCAAGAATTGTGAACCTAAGAATTTTTCATAAAGATATCCTCGAATTCTTCCCAATATCTCCGTGGAAACATCTGTAATCTCGTAAGCAGGCATAAAAGCTAAAGTAATTGGGTTTCCGTACTTTCTCGCAAGTTTTTTCACGGTGATTTCGCCAAGCCCCTTAATAGCGTCGGCTAGCTCATCCCATGTAATATCTAGAGCAGAGTCAACTCTGCTCCAAGGATTAAATACCTCACTTTTCTCTTTTCTAGCAGACAGCTTTTCGACAGGCATGTGAGTCCTCCGAGTCTTTTCCGCGAGCGAGAAATATAAAGTTTCAGATGAGGTGACCGAAAATATTCTGAGCTGAAGCCCATTATGCCGCACAAAACTAGGATTATATTTTCGCGTCCACAAATATAGTTAGATGAGCGTTACTCTTACTACTCTTCAAGAACATACGAAAAAAGAACAAGAAGAAAAGCTACCAATAGTAGTGCCCAGAGTCAGCGTCACTAAAGAAATTATAAATAAGGCTATCAGATTGCTCGAAAAAGGGAAAGTCTACCTATCTATAAAATACGCACTGCCGTTTAAATACACGTCCGTTTTCAAAAAATATGAAGAAAAACTGCACAATCACATACAAGAAGTATTCAGAAGATACGGGTACATCGACGTAAATAACTTATTTCCAGAGATACTATATCTCGTCGCGGGAGCACGATACAAGAATTTTCTTTTCTATGGGCCCCCGAATTCAGGCAAGTCTCTTACCATTCACATTATTAAGGAAGTTCTCAATATTCCTGACGACCAGTTCTTTATAATCCATCCCGACCTCACGAGAAGAGATTTCAAAAGCAATGTTTTAGAGCCGGGCATAGAGAATAACTCCACAACACCTCAACTAAGCGAGCTCGGAAAAGCCTTAGAGTTAGCATCAAGTTTGAAGGAAGGCGATCCTCCAGTTATGATCGTATTTGAAGAGATAGACCAGTTTCCCAAAGGTGTGTTGAAGCAAGGAAATACGTTTTTCGAGCCTCTGCGCAAAGTTCATATAACCATGTATGGAAAGACATTTAAGTGGGAAGTTCCCGCAGACAAGCTACTTGTTTTCGGAACATTCAACCCAACAGGCACGTATTTTGGCGGAGATCGAACAGAAGCGCTGATTTCGAGATGGCTCGTATTTAAGTTCCCAGAAATTCCTAGAGACAAGCTCAAAGAGATACTCGCACTTAACTCAAAGAAGGAAGAACACATTGAAGACATAGTTGTAACCAGAGCACTGACGGGCAAAGCAATAGACGCTTTAATTGAAATATACTACGGCATAAACCACCTTGTTGCGTCAGGTGGGCTTGGTGAACTCTCGTCTCCGCTAACAGTCCGAGACCTGATTCAGCTAGCCGACGTTCTGCAAGACACAGGAAATCTAGAAAGCCTTGTTCACGTATGCTGTTCGCGCGTGTTGCACAGAATGGTCAAAGGAATAACATCAGACGAAACAAGACTAGCCGAGCTTGAGCACACAATAAAAAACATTATTGTAGGAAAAATGAGTTCTGTTGACGAATTTCTAGAAATAATAGTAGAAGCTCATGGAAAAGTTAAAATTACTAAAATACCGTTGTTTGAGAAGCGCGCCGAAATAGAAGAAAATATCTTTAACATCGAAGCAGTTCCCATAAGAACTTCCGATGGAAATATTCTTAGACTAAACTACGAGATGCTGAACTTAAATAGGCAGGGAATACCCATTATGGCTGTCAAGCGCACTAACAATGTATGGCAAGTGTCGTTCAGAGAAATTCAGCGAGGAGCCACTTTTTCTGGAGGAAAAGTCATCTATGGCAGAGCACAGAGCTCCAGTGGAAGTGGAGAATATGATACTTATATAATTCTCCGCAACGACGGGCTAGCTGTCTCATGCACATGCCCATCATTTTCAGAAGGAATAAGGAACTATTTGAACACAGGAACTACAGGGAATCAAAACGTACCCTGCAAACATATAGTAAAACTTGTCTTAGAAACTAAAGAAGAGATACTAGACCACTTAGTTGCTATAGAGAAAATCCACAGTACTGAAGCAGATAACCTCCTAGCGGTAGGAGGATTTGCATCCCGCATGGGAAGGATATCTGAGTGGCTAAAGGAGCTCTTAAAAACAGTAGTACCGCACATGTATGCCGTAGAAATCAATACTATAAGGAGCTAATTTTTCTCAAACTTTTCTATTTAATTTATCTACTTTTAGGAAAAATGTTTTATATACGATAGATGAGATTAGTAGATTTTGAAGTATATTGTGAGAAGTAAGCCGATAAGAGCATGGTATAGTGTTTCCTTAATAGCGCTTGTGACTCTGTTTCCTGTCAGCGACCCAGTTATGAACCCGATGGACAGAACGTAGAACGGGAGCGTTCTCTTGAGATTAGATATGATTACGGGAACCATCTTGAACTGCTCCATTACTTCGCTGTAAACAGAGAGGCTTATCATGGCGTCTATCATGTTAGTGAGGACATAGAGTAGCAGAATAGTTGAAAGCATTCCTATTATCCTCGGGAGAATCATGCTCGACTTATAGGATTTAATAGAGTCTCTTAAGTCTCTAAAGTACCTCGCTAAGTACTTAAATGACTCTACTTTAGCTATACCGAGAGTAGCGATTGCTCTGAGCATCAAGAAGAGCTTCCGTATCAGAGGCTCCTCAGCTATTCTCTCACCGTGAAGCAGTCCCTCGTTTATTCCGCGTGCCTCCATTACGCGAACCACTTCGCGCAAATATTCGCTGAAAGCACCGAAGTCTCTTCGAGCTAGCTGGCGTAGAGAGAGAAATAGTGAGCGCCCGGCACGAATAGAGTCTTGGAGCTCGAAGCTAAAGCGCGATGCACCGTCAAGTACACTACTATATTTTCTCTCTTTCCTCGTGATCCACACCGCCACAGGAAGCGATGACGCTATTGTTGAAACATACACGAAGATAGGAAAGGGCAACAGACTAGAAACAAGTGGGGTGAAGCAGTAAAAGACAATAGAGCCTACTAAAATAGTTGCGGAAACAAGTACCACAAGCCAGTTTATTTTAAACTCAAATTCATCTGGCGGTCTAGCGATGAGTCCTAGCACCGCGAGGGCAGGAGAAACGAACACAAGTAGCTGCGACAATCCTAGTATGTCTATTCCACCGCCGCCCATTATTGTCGAGAGGATTCCCAGCGAGAGAAGTGAGGCTGGGAGCACAGAGTACATTGCCATTACTCCGCTCAGCATTAAGTTTATGAAGTCGATTCTTCTCTGTAGAGAAGCCCGAAGCGCCTCGTATATGCTCTCAAGCCTCAATATAAGCAGCTCTGTCAAACTTCCGCCGAGGCGTATTTCCGCCGACATATCTTGGTACAGTTTCGCGAACGTATCGCTTGGATGAAATCTCCCTAATTCGTAGAGAGCATCGGACTCGCTTTTACCAACACGCAAGTTCAAAAACATTCTCGCATCCTTGAGTATTCCCTCTCTCCAGACTTTCTTCTTTTCTCTTATAGCCTCAAATAGCTTCGTAATATTGGCTCCAGCCGAGATGCCGAGAAGAAGGTAGAGTGCATAGAGGACGCCTGTCTCCTCAAGATCAGCTTTCCTCGACGAAACTAAGAAATAGAGATAAAGAAACACTGATAGAGGCGAGAAAACACCGTAAGCAATACATCCCACACTCACCAAAAACTTTATTAGCTGTGGAAGGGGAAGAGGAGCAAAGTAGAGCACTACTCCAGCTACAGCAACGGGTACGCCCATGTAGATTGTCCTTGTAGCAAGCTTCGCATAATAGAGAGGAGGGTGCTCGGGCGCCGCTTTAAATACAAGTACTCTGAACCACGTTGACGAAACAAGAGCTTTTGTGATAGCGCTTATTTTCATTCTCTTTGGAGCAACAAGTTCTTTAGGTGCTCGCTCAGGCACAACTCTGATTGTCCGAAACACTACAGGATTTACTCTAATAACTGTGTACGCGAAGAACTCTTCGACAACAGCTATAATTAGTGGAAAGCACGCTAAGAGAATCAAAGTATAGAAATACACTATGTAGGGTACAGGGGGGAGAAAAACAGACAGTATTCGACCGATTTCTCTCAAGTACATCGTCCAGTGCGGCAGCATGTACTCTGGAAGCTTTTCAGTTACTTTATAGAACTCTATTAGAGTAAATACTGTTTGAAGCACTAGAGAAACAACTACAGCAAGGCTGCTCTTCTTCATCTCGCTCTCACCCACCACTCCTCTTTAAGAGCCTTCCAGAATTCCCAGTACCGAGCATTTATGTGCCTTTTAATGAACTCTGCTCTAGCTCTCAGCTCTTCAACAATATTTATTCCGAACACATTTTGTATTTCAGCAAGATTTTTGCTCCTCTCGGCAACTTCTTCAGGTGTATTTGGATACCATGCTCCAAGCTTGTATTCAAATAACGTTGTTTCTCTCCACTGTGGAATACCTTCGATTTCTTCACCGCGCCAAATTTCAGTAAGCCGCAGTACTACTCTTCTTCCTCCTTTCAGTATTACTATAAATACTCCAGCTTTCACAAGTCCCAAGAGATGTGGATCAACCTTCATAGCTCTAAGTCTCGGTAATACAGCATTTGCGTGCAGAGTTGTAATACCGCCTGAGCCTACGGCGAGAGCGTTTAGCCAGCCTATACAGTCTTCTGAGCTTCTGATTTCTCCGACAAGGACGTAATCTGACTTATGTCTCAGCGCTTCTCTGAGCAACCTTTCGTATCCGATTTCTACGCCTTCTTCGCCGAGTCCGGGTTTTCTCACAAATAAGTGCGTCCAGTTGTCGTGCGGGACGACGAGCTCCGGCGTGTCTTCGATTATAATGACTCTAGCAGAAGGCGGAATTAGCTGGAGCATTGCTCGGCTGAAAGTCGTTTTTCCGCTTCCGACACCGCCCATAATGATATAGGGCTTCTTATAGTCTTGCAGAAGCCATAGGTATGCTATGATCAGAGGAGAGCAAGTACCTAATCGAACTAAATCTGTTACAGCGAGAGGCACTGGCGTCGTTAACCTGAAGCTGATAACATGTCTCTGGCTCACTTCTCCTCCGTAAACAGCAGCAAATCTGCCGTGGGGTGTCATCACGTCAATGAGCGGATTTCTCGCCGTAATCGATTTTCCTGCTCTCGAAATAGTGTCAACGATTATTTTCTCTGCTTCCTCGGGAGTTATCGTAATATTTGTCCGAATATTTCCATACCGACGGTGAACCACGCGCACCGGATACACATTCGGAGACTCAACACCGTATATTTCTTTCATGTCGTAGGGCGCGGGAAGAGGCTCGAAGCTGTTTACAATAACGTCTTCTAGATGTTCGTTGTCGAAAACAGCGGGCGTCAGAGCACCGTAAAGCAGATTTCTCATTAAATAGTAGACGAAAATAGGTCTCTTTTGCTCGGGAACACCGTACTGACTTAGCAGCGATTCTGCTACAGCAATATAGTCTTCGTATTTTTCTAACTTCTTTGTAAACAGTACATCCTCTATTAGCATGTTGTATACTTGTTCGTCGGCTGAAGAGAACGGCGGCTCGTTGACAAGGTAGCGGAGTTCGCCGACATCTCTTATGATGGCGTACTCTACTTTCTGTCCCCACAGATTCTTCTCATACCTTTCTATAATTTCGTAGGACTCAATATTTGGAGGAAATCGAGCAATACTGAACGCTACTTTAATGATTTTTCCTTCACTTGCTTCAGCTTTAGATTGCTTTATTTTCCTGCTCCGCGAAAACAGTCTCATACCTTACCAGATTTAATAGACGCGAAAAGACTTAAAAAGAAGTATTGTGGCTGAGCAGAACTACTCTTGTCCCACAATAAGCCGGAGCCATATAGAGGGGCCTTCTGGAAGAGATATTACAAGTAGCAACGGCTTTTTATTGTGCACAGCGTCCTCGGGCACAGATACGTGAAGAATATACCATATTTTCTCCTCTGTTACAGGGAGTCTCTCAATAAACGAGACATAGGGGAGAAGATCTGTTGACTCGAAACTGAGTATTTTGAAATGCATGTATGCGTAGTAGCTAGCGTAACACACAGGAGTCTCATCTAGCTCTATTCTCACAGGTAGCTTAATTACATAAAAGTAGGTTAAAGCACCAGTTTTATAGACTACTGTCTCCCGCGTCGGTACTATGACACTGAAGTTGTAGGTTTTTGAAACAGTCAGTGAGGTACCTTTCCGAAAAGCCTGAATACTAGAAGTCCAGTACAAATATGCTGATGCACCGTAGACGTCTGCACTGTAATACTCTGTGCCTTCATCTACTTTGAATGGCGTTGAAGATATATTTACTTTAATTGTGCCCAGAGACTGTATGTCATTTACAGATAGAGACTCCGCCTTAATCGAGAACGACGGATTTAAGAGAGAAGACTTACTCGACACTTCAATAGAGTTTCTAAACACGTCTTCAATTACATCGGCAGCAAACCGCAAAACTATGCTATCGAGAGACGCTGTAACGTATGTTTGATTGATAAAAAGCGCTACTCTAGCACCGTCGTAGTCTGGGTCAGGAGGCGTCAGCATGTACTGCCGCCTGTAGCCGTAGGCTTCTTGAATCACTAGAGTTCCTCCAGCCTCATAGTACACGAAGTAGACTAGCCTCTCGTTGCTGTAAGCAGGGTCTTTGTAGGAGGGCGGCGGAGATAAAGCGTAGTAGAAGTTTTGTAAAAGGATTCTTGGATTAGCGTTTATTTCGTCCCAGCCGACATCGCTTAAACTGAACGTATAAATATATATGTTTGTTCTGTTGACGAGGAAAGCATAGCCGCTGTGATCGTATTTTCCGGGAACACTTCTTTTCGCGAAGTCGAGAGCCACTATGAACTGCTGGTCTTTGCTGGGGTACTCGAAGAGCGGGTCTGAGAGAAAAGTGAAGTTTATAGTGAAGCCGAGCGACGCTGTCGCGTACTTGAATACTATGAAGCCGCTAGTGTTGAGAGAAGGAGGTGGTGTTCCGTAGTCCCACCGCAGTATGAGAGGTGTTGTTGTGTAGTTTTCCCACAGGTACCATTCGTCCCACTCGTATTTGTCGAAGACCGGTTTGCCTGTGTTAGGATCAACAAAGACTTTGCAGTTAACTCCTGCGACAATATATTTGAACGTAACAGCCGCGGCAGAAGCTTTGTAGTTCAGAAGAACTATTTCGTCGGCTATTAGTCGTGAAGAGTAAACAACACGGGGCATCACTATTTTAGATAACACAATTAGTGTTACGACGCTCACTATGAAGAAGAGCGCCATCATTATGTAGAACTGCCCGCGCATCCTCATGATCTGCCCACCTCCACAGTAATCAGATATATTTTTACACCGGCTCTAGTGAACACAACGTGCGGGCAGGAAATAAATACTTCGGGTCTAGTTGGCGGTCGCCCTAGACAGACAGAAAAAACTTCCAGTAGTCCACCTGCCACAATATTGTCTATTGTGGCGGGCTTGTATGAAATGAGCGATGGACTAGAGACTCCTAGCTGAATTATAGCATTTCCCGTAGTCTGCTTCCAGTAGACTTTTATCACATGAGAGCCTTTCTCAAGATATATTGTCGCTGTTACATCTCCACCCGTGTCCCACGCGTTTATAACTATTTTGCCGTCCACTTCAAGCACCGCGCCTTCATCGGAGTTCAGCTCGAACTCCCAGTATCCTGTCTCATTAATTTGGACATATCCTGTAAAAACTACAACGAAATTAGTTGAAGGAGCTCCAAGAACTTTCATCCAGTTGGGAATATCTCCTGAAGCTCCTTCTTCAGTGTACTTTGTTTTAGGCCAGCTCAGTCCACCCCCGAAGCGGATGTCGATAGCTCCTACTTCGGCGCTTCCAATATACGTGTAGGAGGGCGAGGGAGGGAGTTCTGCTGAAACTCCTGCATAAACTTCAGCCTTAAAGCCCGAGGGAGTTACCTCATATATCTTAATAGTGTATAAGTACGCAGGGTCGCCGTATGCCTCAAGAATCTGTGAAAGAGCAACAGTTGCGTTCTCAATAGCTTCGGGCGTCGAGTAATATGGATCATATATATTTCTCAAAATCTCATCTAGAACAGACGACTCAAGAAGAGCTCTGAGAACAGAATGCGCACTCTCCGCCATAGCCTCTGGCGGCGCATAAGGTGGAATAAAGAACACTAGGTACGAGAGCGCCACTGTAATTAAGAGAAGTGATACAACGAACTCAATAGACCTTATCTGCCCCCGCATCATTTTCCACACACCACCTCTAACAAAAACGGTGTTCCTCTAACTGAAATAATTTTATAGTGTCTCGCCCACACAGTGAACCCTAGCTGAGAAGCCTCCAGTTTTCCATAGATATTTACTTCTTGGGGAGGATATGAAATAAGCAAAAACGGTATCGGACAGTAGTCGTATGAAGTCGGGTCAACTAAGATAAGTGTTCCCGCGAACCCGAAAATAGTGTCGATGTCTCCGCTCACGACTTTATCTGAGTCTACTGTAAACACTCCGCTGATAGTATGTGCGTTTAGCGTTTTCCCGGAAGCAAACTCGCGCGGAGACGGGAGCAGGCGAGGGGCGTTTCTCAGAGATGGATCTGCCACGAACTCTGATGGCTCTATGTAGCTAAAGTAGTAGCCAATAATATGTAAGCCGAAAGTAGTTGCCACCATGGCCACTGCGTCGGGGTTATATTCGCGAATAGTACTTGTGAGTGGCTCATAGTTCATAACTGTAACATTATACACAAGACTCCCAGACCTATAGAACCATACTTTAACAGTATACGTGTATACTACTTCAGCTTTACCTCCATACCCGTAAATATACACGTCTGCGGTATACCATATTCCAGTGTAAATCGTAAGAGCGGCTACAAGGCTACCTCTCTCTTCTTCCTGTAAATTAGAGTCAGCATTAAGGAGGAACCCGAAGTTAGAAGAAGATTCTTTACACGAAAAGAGGAACATCGTGTAGTATGAGCCCGAGACATCGGCGTAGTTGACGTAGATTCTCCCCCCATCGCTTGGCGAAAAAGCAATTCCCCACACGTCCACTGAGGCAGGGATACTTGCTTCTTCTACTAGACAGCACGCTCTCTTACCATATATTGTTAGCTGAACTGCTACTGGAGCCGAGGAAAAAGAAGCAGTTATGCCGAAGTCTGATAAAAATTTATTCAGTCCGCTCACTCCCAACTCTATGTATCCAGAACCCTCTATGTACGCTTTCGCGAACGGTTTCCCTTTAGTATTAACATATATCCATCCGCTGTTCTCGCAGTTTTCTTTTATCTTATCTATAAAAGTAAGAGCATCGTAGCCCGAGGGAACAGGCAAAGCATCGTATGGATTGACGACTATGATGTTTTTAGGTGGATTCTCGACAATACTTCTCCAGTCACTAAATGAAGTGATTTCAATTGCTTTTACTACAACGTAGTTGGGAAGCGACAGTTTCATTAAATATTTGTAGAAGCCCTCTGCAAACGACGAGGAGTCGCCGAGGTCTGGAATTCGTATAATGTAGATTGTTGCTTCTCTGTGGAGAACAGGGGTGATGAGTGGGCGGAGAACAGCAATAAACCTTATCGAAGGATACTTGAGCTCTCCTTTAACAGGCAGTCCGACGAGATATGCTACTTTCTCTGGTTTTGAGTAATACTCGTGCATAAAGTCAGCGATGCTTGTGTACGATAGGCCGCCGACACGACCTATTAGCTGTGTTTCAATAAGGCTGGCGTACTCACTATATACTTCAGGAACTAGGATTTTGTTCAGTTTTTCTACGTAGTGTGTTAGGTAGAGTACCATGCTGGGGAGAAGGAACACGAGTATAGCAGATAAAAGCATGTATTCGAGAATCCTCTCCATTATATCACCACTGTTCCCGTAAGTAGTATGTATCCTGCTAACCCAAAGCCATGTGAGTATGAATAAATTAGCTCCGCGTATTTCTGAAGCCTGTAGCTACACCACTTGAGCCTTAGAAGAGCTACAGAGACAACAACACCTACTAAAACCGGTAAAAGCATGTGGTTAGTACTGCACGCGGCTGCACCAGAAGCAGCGAGAGCTGCACCCCGCCCTATAGTTTGTGCGATCTTCTTTTTCTTTAGGATACAAAGTAAGCCTAAGACTAGAGAAGCGAAATAACCCCACCGAGTCAAAGTAGATGCTAGTAGCAGTAGAGCTGTGGATACATATAGAGCGAAGTCTTTTCTATCACTTAGCTCAGCAGATAAGCCTGCTACAGCGAAGAAGACTGAGAAGAACACGGCAGAAATATATGAGAAAATAGATAGCACTGGCGACACTATTATCGTACGGGATTTTACCTCCTCTTCTGGCTTGCCGTAGATTATCTCTAGAACAGCATTTACTTCACTCTGCGACAGAGAGCGCTTCCTTCCATCAACAAGTACAGCCGGAGGGCCTTTAACGAGCTCTTGGATCGCAGCGAGGTCAGCGTATCCTTGCACTACGTATACTGCTGTCTTGTTGAAAAAAATTGTCAGCGGGATTTTGTACTCTAAGTGGAGAGCATCACATATTTTCATAAAGATTTTCTTCGTCTCTTCATCGTCTATAGTGAAAGCTTCAAGCGGAGCTATGCGCGGAACTACTTCAAACATTTTGTCGCAGTCGTTGCACCCTTCTCGACCAAACATTATCGCGTAGAGGCTGAGTTTCCTCACTGTGTGCTCGTTTCCGCTAGCTTCTTTGCACAGCGAGAGCACTTGTTTTTGAACAGAAACAGGTATCTGTTTTCCTTCACTGTAGTCTTTACCACCTGTCATAGCTTTTAGTGCTTCCTTAAGAGTGGTTTCGCTGAAACCTTGAGTAGTGCTCACTGAGCCATCTGCGTATACAAAAACTACGACCGGGACTGCATCTCTGTAACCGAGGACTTTAATTAGCTGGGAGAAAGTGCTCTCTGCTTTACTTACATCAATAAACACATAGGGCACACCCTCTTTGCCGAGAAAGTCTTCTGTCGCCTTACATGCACCACATCCTTCTAGCCCCCAGACATAGACTTTCTGCGGAAGACTGTGAACTACAGGCAAAAGAGCTATAATAATAAATATGAGAAAAAAATGCTTCAATTTACTCATTTATCCCACCCGCGTTACGGCTCGTATTTAATTCCCTCAGTCATCGTGTTTAGTTGATCATCTACTTTGTACATTATCTTAATTATATATGTCTCACCTTTCTTAAATGTCCCTTTGTCGAAACTTCCCGAGTAAACAGCTTCTTCTCCCGAGCCAAGTTTTACAACACCACTCGGAGACTCAAGTTCACCTATTTCGTTGTTAGTGTTCGGGTCGATCAGCGTAACAGACACTACGGTAACAGTCTTGGTTCCCACGTTCCGCAAAACTATTTCTACGTATACTTTGCTCTCTGTTGCAATAAACTTCTTTTGCTTAATCATTAGCTGAGCGTACTGCATTTGTCTTTGGAAGGCTCCGGTGATCCACATGTAGAACAGTGCACTCAGAATTACAGCAATTATTATTAAGAATATTGTTACTAGCAGTGGATTGAGAGCTCTCTTTTTCTCTGCTTTCATTTTTATCATGCTACCCCCACATATAATATGCTCTTTCTGCTTAAAAACCTGTACGCGCTAGTCAGCTTCCCATCGGTCTAATTGATACGCGAACAGTGTCTGAAACCCGTGTTGCAGTCAAATTGAACGCTGTTAAATACCCGTTATAAGGCTCTACTTCAAGCTTCAGTCCTCTCACGCTCGGATAATTGTAAACTACGTGTGCTACATTTGAGTATTCTCCTGAAACAACAATCCAGAATGTTCCACCTGAAACCGATACCGTCAGAGTTGTAGGGTTGAAAACAGCATAGACGTAGTGCGTTCCACTAGGGATAGATACAGTTGTTCCCGGCGCAACTTCACTTCCATCAATTTTAAGCAGTAAAGGAGGCGTAGAAAACGTAATCGTGCACGGGCCTTCTACGTTAGCCTCTATTTCAGATTTATACTGAAGCGTCTCAGTAAAAGACGGTGGGTACACGCGGGAAGGCTGAAGTCCTTGCCTGAGGAGCCAGCCAGTTCCTACAGCAATGTAAATGTCCGTCGCGTCTGTTCTAAATGAGAGGATCTCAGAAGCTGTTCCCCAGCAACCTGAATAAGCAACATCGTATAGAGACTTGGATACTCTGAGACAAACTGTCTTAACGAAATTTAATTTCGCTTCATTCACGTATATGGTTGTCGAAATAGACAGCAGTTTGCAGAAAAGCGAGAGGAGCAGGAGAAGCGACAGTATTATGAATATTTCGAGAGCAGCTTGCCTCATGTTTTCACCTCGTATTTTTCGACAGCTATAGTAATCAAAAGCTCCTCTATATTTAAAGAAACTTCTTTCTCGTAAACATGGGAGTTAGATATAAGCGTGAAAGATACTTCTAAACTAGTGTCGCTCGCAAACACTATTCTCTGAGCATATACTGTTCTAGTCTTATATATTTCAAGAACACCCCACGAAAGAACAGCAGTATTTGATTCGTTTGCTACTGTAAGCGATATAGAAGCGAAGTCGCTTTCTTCAGATACCACGAGAACAGGAAGCACTACTAAGCCGTAGCTCTCTCCGTAAGAAAAAACTAGAACAGAAGTCCTCTGGAAAGGAGTATTTGGGCCATTAATAGCGTAGTCTAGAGTGGTCTTCAAAGCGAGTCCTTCGGGCTCGCTGCGAGAGTAAACGAAGATCGGTAGAAAAACAGTTTCATTAAACACTACCGTGGATTCAAGTGTATCTGTCCGAGTCACTCTGACTATGAGCCTGCACTCGATGTTTCTTACATACAGGAATCCGTCCCTCAGGTACACGTCTACTCTATAGTAGCCGCACTCTTCTCCTGTCCGAATTATAGTCGCTATATTTTCGACAAGGTCTTTTCCTCTGCTCTCAGCCATAATTTTCGAAAGAGTTTTTACTCTCTGTGCGGCGAAATAGTATGCTACAATAAACGCTATTAGCAGACTCAGAAATAGGAAGAGTGCTACCACAGCCTCAGATTGTCCTCTCATACTCTCATTTCTATATGAGTTGCTTCCCTTATAAAGAAGAACCTCAACATATAGTATAATAATAGGTATATAGTGACGCACGTTCAGGTACCCTAACTTCGCCGCATTAGCGTATTAACATAGTCGAAAGCTTAAAATCAGGTAAAAATAAAATATATGTAGAGAGCAGTATGAAGAGCATAAACCCTGTTATTGCATCGATGTTTCTCTTCCTCGCAGCAGTCTTGATAGGCATACTTTACGTTAACTTCGCTCACTCAACAGGAGAAAGACTTACTATTGAGGGATATCTGATTCTAACAGCCGACAGTAAAGCGACCGCAACTAGAGACGTGTTAGTTTTAACTATCACTAACGAGTATCCCTGTCCTGTAAAAATACTTGAAGTAAAAGTCGAAACCGATACAGGAGCCACACCGCCTATTCTACCATCTCTTCCCATAGAAATACCACCACGCGCTACAGTATCAATAGTGGTCGGAGGAGACGGAAAGTACTGGACAATAGGCAAAACATATCTAGTAACAATTGTATACGAGTTCCGCGGCAGACAAATTACTTCAACAGCTTTTACACACGGATAATATTTGTTTTTAAGGCTTTCTGCTCTACTACATACTGATGGTATGGAAAATAGTGAGACTTGTTGGATTAACGCTGATCGCTGTCAGCGTGGCAGGAGCTTTCCTCAAAGTAAGTGCTCTTTTTTCTTTCTACTCTCTGTTACTCACTCTAGGATTTTTTCTAACATTCCTGCAAGTCCCGGTTAAAACTATTTATTTGCGCGACATAAGAGCTGTAGGCTCTACTATTCAGCTAGAAGTAGAGTCTTCTGAACCAGTTAAAGTTAAAGTTATTTCTCCTACAGGAAGAGAATTTATTGTAGAGGGGTCAGGTATACTAGAGTTTCCTTTCGACGGATACGGGCAGTACACTATTATCGTAGGTGGTAGGGAATGGAAAGGAATAGTCGCTCCAGAAAAGGTTTAAACCCGATTATAGCAGCTATATTTCTTATACTGTCGGCTGTAATGATAGGGCTGATGTTCTACACTATCTACACTCGCCCACGGCAGGCTATCGACTTTGAAGTCGAAGCATACATAGTTGTTGGAGAAGAGAGTAGCAGTATTCACGTCATCATAAGAAATACGGGGACAGCAGACATAGAGAGCACGACTATAAGAGTTGAAAAAGAGGCTGGGACTCTAACTGTCTACAAGAAAATAGGGTACTTCGAGTCTTCGAGCATCTCTATAGACGGCTCATATATTAGAATAGATGTCAGCGAGGAAATTCCTGTAGGCAAGATCGTTGATGGCGTTTTAAAGACGAACAATTTGTGGGAAAGAGGTAAGCAGTATATAGTAATAGTAGAAGTAAGTACTCCTGCTGGGCGAGCAGCTAAAGCTGTTTTTGCAAAAACTCCTTAGATAGCATTTATTGACAGCAGGTACCAGACCAGTGGTATAAGGAATTCTTTAGTCGAGACTACAATGAGATCTCCTTTTGTTTTGAATACTCGTCTTAGAACAGGAATATATTTCTTAGAGAGGCTTACTTCGCGCTCGCTTACTTTTATTTCCAAGTCCACTAGCGAGACAACTCGGATGACCCGCGATGATACTACAGGCTTCAGCACTTTGATGTAGCCGCGCGAAGACCTCACTATGTCTAGTGCAGTTGACGGTGGAACTTCGAGCCTCGTCAGAGACCTTATTACTGCCACTGCGTCGTCTTCGTCGTCTATAAGGTATGTTCTATATCTGTTGACTTCATTTTTCACGAATTCATATATTGTTGTCTTTTCTCCTCTCCGTATTTTCAGAGGTGTTTTGTACAGTAGTGCTTTTTGTTTCTGGAATTCGCATAGTTCTTCTCTTTTTGTTGCGAGAGAGTAGACTATATCTAGGGCTTTCCGTGGGTGAAGGAAGTATCCTTTCCGCTTTATCTCAAGGAGTTTTATAACTGCTGGGACAAGTGATGACGGGAGCATGAGGCTTTCTGCCGGTGTAGAAATTATCAGCTTCATACTCTATGATAATTAAGTGTACAGGAATTATATACCTCCTCTAGCGCTCCGCGGTGCCTCAGAGCGAAGAATAGAAAATTTTATATATTTGTATTACTGTAATACACACGATATGAAAGAATATAAACTTTACTTTGTCTGGAGCCCTGCTTTAGAACACTTCTTTAAAAAAGCTTCTCAAGGACAGTGCGATATCAAGGTAGTAGGTCAGGGTCTTAAATTCATCTGCTTTTCTTTTAAGCCCCCGCTCACAATACCTGTTACACGCAGTCTTCTCTCAGCCGCGGGTATCAAGCCTACAGAAGAGAAAGTAGAGCTATTGCGCTCACTAATATGCACTGAGCTAACAAAGTTTCGCGAGCTCAAAGTAAAGCTTCGGAAAACCGATGGCGGATACCTTCTCGAAATAAAGTATCAGGAGCCAGACATAACTATTTCTCTTAGACTTCCCATCAGCTTAGCTAGGAGGCTTCACGCGTACTGTGCAAAGGTAAAAAAATCGAGAAGCGAAGTTATACGGGAAGCTCTTATCGAGTTTCTTGATAGACGAGAAAAAGCATCGCAGGGAGGTAGATAAGAACTTTCTTAGTGTTTCCGAGAAGACCTCTTCTCAAATCTGCGCACACTACTTCTCCTGCTCTACACAGCAGGAACCAGTTTTCAGGACACTGGGCGCAAAGATTTTCAGGCACTACCATGGGTGCGCTGTAAGCGGGAAGCCAGTTTTCGTCGCGCAAATAGGGTCTGGAGATAAGTTTTTCGTATAGATTGGTGTAGTCGTCCTCCGGGTAGTCTTCTAGTATCTCGACAAGGTACTTGTCAAGGTCTTCTGCTACTTGACTCGGGTCAAAAACACAGTGAAGCGTAGCTAAGACTACTATGTGCCCTGCAATCCACCTGCTCCCGCGTCCATGTTTCTCAAAGAAAGCCCACTCTACGCACCGCGGTAAACCTACCTCTGTTTCCCGCGCCTTCTGAAGTAGCTCTAAGAACGTTTGGAAGTCTGGAATCCATCCGAAATGCCCTATAGCGTGCGATATGTCTTTTTGCCTAGTTGCCGCAGCATGTTTTCTTACTATCAGGTCTTTAGTACTATCTAAATTGAATTCTCTTCCTACCACGTCCTTTATTATAGACTCTATTTTTTGCGGAGAAAACACCGCGAGGTCAATTTTGAGAGTAGCTGGATTTCTCGGATTAGATGCACACGCAGGGTGGAACTCGTATATGAAGTACTCTTTTCTCCCTGTCACCGGGTCTTCTCCTACCAGCCTCAGCGAAGGAGGCAAATGCACCAAGTGCTTTTTAGTAATCAAGTCAAATTCGCCTTCAAAGCTGATGAACGGAAGCTTTTTCTCGCACATAAACCATACGTGCCAGCCTCTTCGCGTCTTCACAACAGGGGTTTCCTTTGCAAGCTCACTCATGTACTCAGATACATTTTTGCCGGTGAACTCGATGTCTAAGACTGCTACGTACTTAGTGTTTTCTCCATTCTGTTTTTCAAAGTAGTCAGGGTGCACGACGCCCGCGACGGCGCGGGGGCGCCTTTTGAGGTTGTTTACGATATTAATTAACTCTTCTGTCGTCTGTCTTCTAACGAAATATTCTTTCCACTTGTGGAGCGGAACGCGAGTAGATGACGTGAATACAATATTTATTCCCCAGTTTTTATGGTACCAGAGTCCTGCTTCAGTAATCTTCAAGGAGACCACCCTCCTGTCTCACGTAGCTAATAATGTATATATTGCACTCGTCAACAAACTTCTCTATCTCAGGATAAATTAGGTTGATTAGCTCGTCTTCAGATAGCGTTACTTCTCTCACAGCGAAGCTTACTCTATACCCGTACTCTGTGATCTCTTCTTCGCCGTTGTTTTCTTCTATTTTTTTAAGTATTTCCATTCTCCCTACCGTAACGTAGTGTACAATAAACTTCGCTTGTTTCGACCCGACGAATATCACGAATTTTTTAACTCCTCGGGTCTGAAGCGGTATGTAATATATATCTACCACCGGCGACTTTTCTTCAATTTCATCAACGTAGTACTCAACAATTACTCCTCGACCGCCTCGAAATGTTCCTTCGACCTTTTTCCCAATACCCATTAAGTTCAGCTTGTAGAGATACGCAAAATGTTCTACTCTGTTAAGTCTTTTAAGCCTCGGCTCATCTTCGGCTCTCAAACTGAGTGCTGAGACTTTGTGATAAAATAGTGAGCGCGGTCTCTTCTTAGCTGTTTCGTGGGCGAACTTGAGAAGGTACTCAAGAAGCTCTTTTCTGCTGAGCTTCTCGACTACAATTTTCTCAAAAATCTCTGCTCTGTTCTCCTTAATGAACTCGGGCGCGTCAATTTTGTAGAATATTCCCTTCATTTCAACAAGTCGCAGTTTTCCGTTTTCAGAGGCAAACAGCAAGTAGCTTTTGCGGACGGCTTCTTCTCCGCGGGCATGCTTTCTCTTGCTCAATAGCATTAAATCAAAGTATCCTTCCTTCTTTAGACTGAATAGCTTACCGTACTTGTCTTTAATATACTGGTTTAGAGTAGCTTCTATAAAGTCCACTGCCTCGGGCGGAACATTAGCTATAAAAACGCTGTCTGTGTCGCCGTATATGACCTCTATATTTTCGCCGAACTTATCGAAAATAATAGTCGAAAGAGTGCTGTCTATGAAATCTATTACATCGTAGAGTATTTTGTTCGCTTTGTAGAAAATATATGCCGACGCCACTTCGTTCAGTAGATTTCCGCGCCTCTTCGAAAAAGCACCGAAGAGAGAATTATTTGTTATTTTTACTGCTTGATCTACTACATCGAAGTATGGGTTCTGTTTTTTCAGTTTCTTAGTTATCATCCTCATTCTGTAGAGATTGTAGAAGATCGGCGTCAAAATACCGTAAACAGGTGCGTAGAATCCATAGTGAAGTGGACGAATGCTGTCAGCCGACTTCTTCTCTCTTTCTCCGAGGAAGACACCGAACGCTAAGGGCTCTATTGCTTCTCTAATCCACTGGGGCATTTCTGCTTTCATGCTGATAAGACCTGTAGGGTCAACAAAGTAGCTACTGTATATCGTGGGATACAGTTGATCAAAGTCAAGTTCCAGCACATTCACGAAAACTCCGGGACGCTTCGCGTAGACTTTGCCTAATCCATAAAACTTTTCTTCAGGCTTCAGCGCGCCGAGCGAGACTTTTCTAAACTCTTTCTGAGGATCTCTTGCGCGAATGGTGGGAGCGAACCCTATTTTTTCAGCCCAGTAGACTGCGACAAGGTATTCTGCAATTTGCCCAGTATTTAAAAACTGGATCATTGTCGGAGGGACTTTAGTGAGAGCAGCGAGCATGTATATAGCTGGAAGCCACTTCTGAGCTAAAAGGAGAGTTAGTATAACATCGTATTTAGCGTACTTTAAGAAAAACTCCTTATCTTGCTCATATACAAAACCTATATTTGTCCTATCCATTTCTGCCTCTACTCTCAGCATTTCCTCCACGAATGGATCTTGTGGATTCACCACTCCAGTCTCTACGGCAACATCGTCTAGAGCGTATGTTCCATGACTTCGGACTTTCATAGCCCCCCTCAAATTGCTTAGAATCAAGAACAAGTCGAAGTGTGGAATAAGTCTTCCGTACCGCGTTACAATAAATCTATTTACATAGCTCCTCTTTCCTGTCTCTGTTCCCGTGTTCCGGTTAATGTACTGTATGTCGAAGCCGTATGAATTGTATCCTACGATACAGTGGGGTCTTTCAGAGTCCAGAGCTCTTAGAAACTCTGCCGCAGAGTCTTTTCCTTCGAGCACAGTAGTGTCGTCTACAAGTTCCTTTGGGTCAGCTACATCTGACAGCTTTCGAGCAACATAGGACACACTGAGAATAGGGGCGTCTGGGCCCGGGAAGTTTCCTCGGGCATCGACTTCAATATCGAAAGCCATTATCTTCAAGTCTAGAATCTTTTTCAAAACTTCTTCAGTAGCACTCTGTATTTCATCAGCAGGGAGGAGAGCTAACGCGTCTTTGTCTGTGAGAAATCCTTCTGTTAGGTCAAAGGAGCATCTTACGTCAAACTTAACGTTCGTTGCACCGAGCATAAAATTGCGGTCTTCTCTCATAATTCGAGAAAGAAAATCTGCGACCCGGGGTACACTTCTCGGGTGATCTACTTCTATTTTGAGGGCAGAATGTGTCCTCGCAACAGGGATGAACTGAGAGCAGTCTTCTATGAAAAGCACGGGAAGAAGGTCTGTTTTCTCTACGTTCACGACTGTATTCTTGTATTTGCTTCTGTAGAGCACTTTCACTAAGTAGTCTTCTTTCCCCTTATTTATGGCAGCGTAGAAGTAAGGTCTAAATGTTCTCTGGTTTCCAATAAAATCTATGTTCGTGTTAGTGTCGAAGATGACGATATTGTAGCCTTTTTCTTTCCCGTAAATAACGAATAAGTCTAGTACATCTGCCATAGGCTCTCACCTTCAATCCTAATCGATACAGGTTTCATCGACATGAGCATCTTCATTACTTCATCGAACTTCTCTATTGCACCCAACTCTGCGAGAGCCCACTTCAAGTGCGGAGCTATTAATTCAAATATCTGCTTGTACCACCTATCAGGGTCTTTTCCAGCAGGATTAGGGTCTATTGGAATAAAGAAGTCTCGGAGCACTCTGTAGCCCTCGCTCTTGATTACCCTGTAGGTTAAATTGTACATAATTTCTCTTACTTCATCGACGCTGAACTTAGACAAAAGTACTATAAACAAAATATTAGCTGGAGCGAGGTATCTTGTGATAGTACTCTTAGCGGTAAAAGCTATGTCTAGTTTCTTGGGCGCATAGTTTATTTTTCTCACTTTCACTGTTTTCGCTAAGACTATCGAGTATTTTCTCGCAACACTATGCAAGTACGTTGCTTCAGCCGCAGATGGACGAGACTCCTGCTCGCTGTACTTAGCTAACAGCTCTTCCACAATCTTCGCTGCATCTTCTTCACTGTACCCGCGGTTCTTCAGAAGCCTTAGGGCAGCGTCTACTCTTCCAAGTCTAACAAGTGCGCGTATTTCTATGTCAGCCAGCAAGAATCTCACCCCCCAGCTTGATCCAACAACCGGGAGGAGGTGTTGCCCCGAGCTGGCACTTAGGGCAGACTAGGTGCCAAAAAACCTTGACTTGTGACGCGAGCACGTTAAGCTCATACCACATCTCGCTCCGCGACTTAAATAGGGGAACGTAAACAGAGTATTTTCCAAGAACAGAGTCTCGGAACTCGTAAGCATTAAAGTAAAAAAGAAGTACATTTACTACTCGCGCCAGCAGTTTTACTCCCAAGTCTCCTGTCTCAGAGATACACGGCATTTGTTCAAGTGTGTCTAGTAGCCTCGATATTTTCTGGGGCACTTTGCTTTGCTTAGAGTACTGCGCCTGCATCGCTACCTCCTACTTCTCCTGAAACTAGGTTGTTTAGCCACATCAGCAACCATTCCATTTTTCCGATGAGATCAGAGTACGTTACCTGCGTTAGCAGCTCTTCAACGCACTTGTTTTCAAGTGTGACCACTGCGACGGGGAGATTGAATTCCTCAAACAGCAGCGCACACTCAACTACCTGTTTTTCTACAAGGTTTTTGTTTAGGAGATAGTATGCTGTAGCGAGCTGCGAGATGAAGCCCACGACTCCCTTCTTCTCACTATCGTTATTGACTAGAAGTACCGGCATCTGTCCGTAGATCTTATACCTAAACAGGCTGACTGAAGTTGAGATAATCTCAGCGAGATCCCTTTTAGTGAGCTCTATTCTCTTTATAGTCACAGTGACTTTCTTTTCGTTTTTCCTCGGAATTTCTTTGACTAAAACATTTTCTGTTCCATCGAGTATTTTCATCAGCTCTTCTGCCGAAATATCAGCTAGTGTCTTTTTAACAAAGAATGTCGGCACTACATCTACCGCCGCACCTTTCGATCTGACGCCCAGCACTACTTCTCCCTCGACTACTCTGAGACTCGGGAGGGGGCGAATTAGGTTCGCTACAGATATGTTGTTTTCTTCTATTCTAGTGTATCCGGGGACGGGATAGAACTCTATTGACTCTGGGTTTGGTCTGTCGTCGCGATGCAGTATCGCGAAGTACATGAACGACATAGATGAAGTCCAGCACGGGACTGTCAGCAGAGCTACAACATCTCTGTTGTATAAGTGCCTGTATTTAGTTGGGATTAGCGCCGCCATTTCTCTCACCTCCCAGACTCATTTAGTTTCACGATAACGGCGAAGGAGGAGTAGTCTAGGATCAGGACTTTTCTGGCGCCTTTCCAGCTCCGCGGAAGAGAAATTATGCCTCCAGTAGTGCCGTGTGAACTTACTTTCCTTACTTCAATTGCCGGGCTAGTAGACTCTATTGATTTACGGATGTTGTCTACTAGAGCGCTCACAAATTCTTCACCTAGACACCGGCTCCTCATCAGATATATTTGATACCACAAACATATTTAAACCTACACAAATTAACACCGTTCTACACAGTACTACCCAGTTCTACTAGGAATTACGGAGTATAACAGAGGTAACTCAGAAACATTGCGAGGTTTTAAAAGATATAGGGTAAAATATAGTAGGGAGAAAATGCTGTTTCAAGTGCGATTTCCCCGCTACAACGCATCTGCCTTCAAGTTGGTGCTGGTGCTGTCCCGCTGGAAAAGAAGCTTAGGGCACGAGCCTCTCCCCCCTATGCCCTACGAGAGCGCTGAAGCGATCCCCGAGGAAGGAGACGTGTACTGGATTGCAGTAAAGCCTCCAACGACTATCGTAAGCTACCCGAACAGCCACATCGTCATCGTAGACGTGTGGGAGCAAGTGCCCTCTGGCAAAAACATCAAAGTCATCCGACTCAACAGTAAGCTTAGAAACCTCAAGTACGTTGAAGCAGCTAAGCAGCTCGGCTTCCCCACACACTACTTGAGAGAGCTCGTAAGCCTATACGACGACACCCTGCCTCTAGGAGAATTTCTCACTTTAACAAAAACCGTAGAGCTAGTAGACTTCTATCTAAAAATTGGAAGTGTTCCCGAAATAGGTATTGAGTATGTAAAAAACTATATTCGAAGCGTAGTTGAAGAAAAGTCGCCCCTAGCTGAAAGCGCCTACAGGAGGGCGAGAAAAGCTCTTGCAGGAAAAATATTTGTCATAGAAGTAGACTCATTTTACGCCTACGTGCGAGAAAAAGCCCTGAGAGAAGCAGTGAAAAAGGGAGCCGATACTGTGCTAGTTATCCGCACCGAAGACTCAGTAACCCACATTTTCTTCAGATCAGTAGATAAACAGCGTGCCCGCGCTCTAGCAACTAAGCTCGCAAAACAGCTAGGTAACTGTAGCCTAAAAGGGAAAACAAGCATTCGCCCAGTACTCCAGTTCACTAAGAGAGTTTCGCTTGAAGAAGTTCTCTCCGCTATTTCAGCGATCGAATCTAAGAGCAGAGGTGAGACGACTTGCCCGTAACAACAATAGCTATTCCTCGACTCTTCTGGATCAAAAAAGTATTCAGCGGAATAGATCCAATAGTGCTTCCACCGTACACTGTAGCCTCGAAAGTAGTAGAGAAGCTCGAAAAAGAACTCCATCCCCGCGAAATCTTCAGCCTCTACTTTGAGATAATGAAGCAGTCAAAGCTCCCCCTCCCTTCTACCGAGAAGCTGTGGAAAGATTTAGGTAAAAAAGTAGTGCGTGTAGACGGAAGCTACATCATAATAGATCCCAACTATCGCCCGCTTGAAAGAATATCTACTTCCAACGCTATCTCTGCTCTATTCTGCCCTATTCGAGCTTTCCTAGAATATCAGACCAGAAGCCCCATTGAAATAATTGACTACGCTACTTACCGGAACTTCCTGAAAGGACTTCTCTTCCACAGAGAGCTCTTCAAAAAGCTTTCCGGCGAAACTGAAATCGAAGTAGGGGCATACGGCCTCTGGGGAAGAGTAGACGCTCTCCGAGAACTCAGAGTAGATGAAAAAAGATGTCTCGTAGTGCTCGAAGCCAAGGCGACTATCAGAGAATCTTTCTTCACACCGTTCTACTATGCACAAGTCTCGCTCTACGGAGGCATAGTCAACGCTACACTGAGCACCGAATTCGACTATATTGTTCCAGTACTTGTATCCGCGTCAGGCTACTTCCCGACAGCCATAGTTTCTGAAAAAGGTTTAATACGAATTAAAAAATATACCGAGAAATGCGTGAAAACATTTAGAGAGAGGAAAAAGAAGCAAATATGTAGTATATGTAAGCAGAGATTGCAGTGCATTAAACTCTACTTAAGTTTATTGTCCTGAAGTTTTCTCGTACCAAACGGTATATATGACAGGATTCCCTTCTTATCACGATGTCTGTTCGTGAAAAAGTTAAAGAAACATCTGCTACTGCTGTTGAAAGCCTGTTATCTTCCTATGGTTTTAAGATTATTAGACAACCAACTATAGCAGACGAAGAAGACGCTCTCGTCATAAAAAACCTCAAAGAACTATTTGAACAAAAGCTTCCATCTTTACTAAAAGAAGTTGAACACGTTCCATCTGGCTGGTCTAAGGCAGTACACCAATATATACCTGACCTGACAACTAGACATACATCAGTCTACGCTGCTTTAAGAGTAACAAAAGTAGATAAAGATACTATAGTAGTAGAAGGGTTTAAAGCATGCTGTACAGACAACGCGTGGATAGAATACGACCAGCCTTCAGTAATAGAAGCAGAGAAAAAATTAAGTAAGAAAAAAGAGCCGACAAGTGAATATAAGGAAGAAGTTTCTTCGCAAATAAGCAAAAACCTCGCAAAAATAATGAAGTCTCTCCGCGAAGTAGAAGAGCCAGTTACAAAGCTTTCTAAGCTCCGCGAAGCGGAGTACCACGCTCTAAACATGTTTTATACTTCAAAAGAGGTTCAAAATCTATTAAAGAAAACATTTATAGCCTACAGCTCTTCCTCAAATCAAGAAGTAAAAACTAACATAGTTATATGCAGAGATCTCGATGGAAAAGCTTACGGAATTAAGTGGACTGGCACCTTCTTTTACCCCACAATAAATGGAAAAATAGTCTCTACTGTTCGAGACTTAGAGCAGTGGGTAGAAAAAGTTAAGACTAAAATAAAAACAGATGCTCCCTCTAAGTAATTGATTAAACGTTTTACGGTGTTTTTTATTATAGTTTTCTGTTCTCCTGTTAAAGTGGACGAAGTATTCTGAAGAGACTTGCCGCGATTATGCTAGATAGCTCTTCGGTTCCCGAAATCCACTTCGCTAGGGCAACGCCGAAAGACAGCAGTACCGCGATATCGAAGGCATATAGCGCTATAGGTATTACACTCGCTTTAACCATCAGATCTATGTACATCAAGGCTGTTTGACCGAATCCCCCGCTCCAGCCAGCAAGCCAACCTAGAGTAGCCAAGGTTGACCACCCCATTTGCCTGAAGGCGAGAAACGGGTTGGTTCCCAGAGTTAAATAGCATATACTTGTTATCTGCCTCAGTGTAGCCGTATCTAAGCCAAATTTCAGCAAAACATAGTTAGTGAAACCCAAGAGGGGCGGCAACCCTACCCACAGCACTCCTAGGACTCCTACTATATACGCTCCAAGCCCGCGAGTCGGTGGGAGAGCCATTAATCCGGGAGCAAGTATAAGCAGCGCGACAATAATGTAAGCTGACATGTAGAAGAGCGTAAAAAACATTCTAAGTCCATAGAGAATAGCGAGCGTTGACGCGAGAAACTCTCCAAGCTTATAGAGAAACGCGGCGAGCACTTTTCCTGCACCCATAAATGTCGCTCCTACAGTATCAGCTCCTTGGAGAACAAGCCCTACTGCTCTCCCCTGCCCAGTCATCAAGAGGACTTTTGCTCCTACTCGTATTCCTGTTCCTGTCGCTAGGGTAACTAGTATCAAGTAGTAGAGACCGTTGTAGAGTTCTATCATAAACCTCATCCTGTCGTCCAGCGAATAGATCGTCGTAATGTAGTTGAACTTGAGGGGCGCGGCGAGGGAATCAAGGAACTCAAAGAGCGTCACCGCTAAGACTATGTACGCTAGGCTTCTGGCTAAGCCGTACCAGTCTACTACTACTCTTCTGTTGAATATGAGAACAAAGTTTCGTAGAGTCATTCCCAGCATAACTAGTCCAAATCCTACTAGCGTAAATGTTATTGACAGCGACTTCAGCTCATTAGGCTCCGGAATAGTGTAGTTCAGAACTCTGAGCGTAGTGCTGGCAGAAACATAGACTGGCCCCTTTACTGTCCAGAGCTTAGAGGTCACCGAGAACGTGATATTGCGAGGTAGCTCAGTTGGCTTTAAGTCTCTGGTGAACTTTCCTCTGTAGAGAATTACTGTTTCTCCGAACGTAACTTCTGCTGTCAGCAACTTGAACTTCACGTCGTCTACAGTAATTTCTTCTGGAATGCCAGCTTTCTTAGCTAGCTCCTCTGGAAGAAGCGGTCTCTGCTTCTGTGACTGAATCTTCAATACTGCTATGGGGTCTAGCCGGAAAATACTGTTGTTGTTTAAGTATATTGTCTCGGGAAGCCCTCCGCGGACTCGAATTGTAAGATACATGTCTTGCTTAGTGATTGGTATTCCCTTCCACTTGAAAATCGGGTTCGGGCTAATTTTTACTTCAGCGGTTCCCAGCCTTTCGTTGTATCCGCAGAGAGTTACGAGTAGCGTTTTGTTGAAGCTCGGAAAAGCTACGAAAGCACACGCCCGCCCGACGATGTTGGGTAACACTACTACTGTTTCCCATTTTCCGTGGCTTGGAGTAAGCGTAATTTTTGTCAGATTTTCTACGCCCTTTATGTCCTCATATATCAGTATGCCTCTGATGCCTTCCTCATCGTACACTCTCATGTCCGGTGCGCCGTCGAGAACAGCGTATATTTTTATTTTATTTTTCTTTATTTCTAATCCGTACTTCTTTATCGTGTAAACAGTTACCGTCATGGGAGTAATAGTGTAGTTCAGCTTCTCGATTGTGCCGTATTTTCTGAACTCAAATTCTCCTGTAACAGTCTCGCTTAAGCATGTTATCTCGGCACCGAACCGAAATGCGTTGATTTGCCCGGCTCCGCAGATCTGCATGTCCATCCAGTCGATTGACACATGACTCCCGCTCTTACTGAGCAAGTATCCTTGAGCGACCAGCGACACGTTAGTACATATAATAAGGTTTCCCCAGACCGACTCGTGCCCTAGGCTATCGACGTGCCTCGGGAGAAGAGCCACCGTGGCGTTAGGGCCTTTTGAAATATAGATTTCTTTGTAATATCCTTTAGCGTACGAAATATTGTAGTTTCCTATCCTAGCGCTCGCAACGACAGAGACCTTGACGAAAGTCGCGTTATCGTCGATTCTAAAAGGTATGAAAAACAGCTTATTTCCCTCAGCTCTTCCCTTGAAGAGAATTCCCTTAAATATGTATTTTCTCGCGCCCGGACACTTACACGACTCTGTTGTGTTGTATGCTTCGGCGTAAACTAGAATAGACGAGTTGAGGAAAAAAGGCATTACTATGAACGCGCAGTAGCCTGCCGATTTTAACGGAGCTTTCTTCGGGCAGAAGAGAGCACCATAAAAAAGCGGTGCTTCAACATACTTAGTTCTAGGCTTCTCATCAGGCTGACTAGCGGGCTGAGAAGATGAGATAAAAGAGAAAGCTACTAGAGCAACTAAAATAACACAAAAAAATAGTTTACTAGTCTTATGCATGCTTCTATACACCCATTTCAGCAAACGCCTGTGCCAGTTGGTTCGCTGCGTTGGGATCGATAAATCCGACAACAGTGAGCACTACCATCTTCATGCACATTACCAGAATAAGGCTTACTGTGCTTCCCATTAGAGCGCTTCCACCAAAGTGCAGGATATAGTTTCTGACAGTCATCGACGGCACCACGAACGCTAGAGCAAGTGCTAACAAAGAAGCCGCGAAACCTATCAAAGCGATCCCTATGCTCGCTCTGTACAGTTGCCCAGCGACATCTTTTGCCCACGCCTCGACGCTCTGTCCTCCCTGAGGTTGCGCGAGGGCGAAAACTGGAATTCTCGCGACAAGAATCAGCGAACAAAGCAGAGCATGTAATACTCTCCTATCCATCTATCTCACCTTCCCTTTTTTATAGCCCAAGCCATGCCTCCTATCAGGGCTCCGAGAGCGGGAATACCGGGTATCACTATTTTCAGTATTCGAACTGCTGGGGGAGCAGTGTTTAGTGCTGGAACAAAGAGTTCTAGTGTTAGATACAGTATAATGAAAATAAACGCTGAAGCACCGATAGTCATTAGAATCAGCTTCTTCTTCGAGAGCTCTGGTTCTTCTTTCTCTTCTTCCTCCTCATATATCTCTTCTTCTAAATAAGACATGTTCTCCCCTATCTTAGTAAGTATCCGCGGGTTTAAAAAGATGCACAAACTACTTATGTGAAGCGTACCTTAGAGCAACCCTCTCGTCTTCTTCGAGCACGTCTCTGCTAGGAGGCTTGACTTCCTCTGCTGCCTGAAGCAGGTCTTCTCCAGTAATAGCCATTTTTCCGCCTTCAGTGATGTATCTCTTCAGCGCGTTGTTCGCAGCTATATCTACTATGTTTCGCAGGTCTCTGGGCGAGTACCACTCTAGGCGCACTGCGAGCTCTTTGACTGCATCCCACACACTGTCGTCTAGCTTCGCGCCTTTCTCGGCTTTGATTTCTAGAAGCGAAATAAGTATTTCTTCTCGCTCGCGCGGAGTTTTCGGTATCAGCACCGGCAGACGTATGCGGAACCTAGATATTAGTGCTTCGTCGAGCATCTGCGGGCGGTTAGTTGCAGCAATAATTACGACTGTTTTCTTGCGGGCTTCTCCCTCCATGAAGCGGAAGAGGTCTCCTTGGAGCTGTCTCATCACGTCGCTTGTCCCGCCGACTGATCCGCCGAGCTCTCTCTTCTGGAACACAGTGTCTATTTCGTCTAGGAAGAGGATGCAGGGCGCGCTGTTGGCGGCGTTCCTCAGCGCCATGTGGAAGCGCTTGTTCGTCTCCCCTAGTAACGAGGACATTATCTTGGGGAGGCACAGCTCGAAGACAGGGACGTACTTCAGCCTGTCTGCCAGAGCCTTCACTGCGACTGTCTTGCCTGTGCCCGGAGGCCCCATTAGGAGAATTCCTGTTGCAACAGACGCACCGAACTCTTTTGCTTCAGTAAATTTAGTGATAGGTAAGATAATGTCTCTTTCAAATATCTTTTTTATTAGGAAGTTCTTATACCACCGCCACTTAAAATCAGGTTCAACTGGGTCTAAGTATGCTCTGAGCTGCTCTGTTCTCTCCCTCTTCTCCATAGCTATATCCTCTGTTCTAACTATTTTTCTTCCACTGCTCTCTAGTCTCGCGGCGACAGCGGAGGCTACTTCCATTATGTTAAAGTAGCTGAGCCCACCGAGGAAAAACGCCAACTGCTCTGGTTTGCCGCCGTACTTTAGCCCTCTTTCCTCTAAGTACTTAATGAATTTTTTAGCTAAGCGTATTCTAGTCTTGAAGTCCGGATAAGGAAGCTCTATTATAGTTGCCGCAGAGGCAATTGACTTCGGCACATCTTCTATCGCTTCAGTCATTATTATCAGCTTGTTTCCATCAGCGTAAGATGTTGTAGTAAATCCCTTGAGTGCTCTCAGAGTCGGCGACGTGCCTGCTTCTTTAAGCAGATCAAAGTCGAGGACAATTAGCCTAGCTCTTCCGCGAGGAAGCTCTGTCTGTAAAAATGTCATAAAATCAACAGAGTACCCAGTCTCAGGGGACTTCGGATAGAAAAATGTCTTAATGGGGCCGCTGTAGTGTAGAACAAGTATAGGAGACTTGAGAACTTCATACGCTAAGTGTATTGCCGGTGCTCTGAAGTCTCTGATATTGAAATGGAGAATTATAACAGGACACCGCGATTTGAGTGCTTTCTCATATCTCTCTATCCACTCCTGATACCCGACTAGCTTAATTGTTTCTTCAGTGAGCTCTCCTATTTTCCTGATAATAGTGTTCACTAGTACATCTTCCTCAGACTCCTCTTCTTCGAGAATTTCACTAAACGATGCCCTAGTTCTTACCCGCCTTCTCATATCCATATTTTATCACGCTCTAAGATTTTTAATTTGACACGAGCTTCTCTAGCAGCATTCGAAATAAAGTCAAGCGATATTCCCTGAGTAGCCAAGATCTCGGAGAGCGTTTTCTGCCCGACTGGGTCGCGGGGTCGTATTCCGAGAAGCCACGCTAGCATGAAGACATCGGATAAGTGTAGACTTCTATCCCAAGGAAATCTTGCTCCTATCGATCTCTCAAAGTTCTCCATAACTCTCAGCACCCGAGAGTCCACGTCTCGTGTTCCTCTGAGAAAGCTCAAGAAAGCCTCTATTTTCTCGCTGTCGGACACCAGCTTCCTCAGCTCGCGCCTCAGCTCCCAGCTCGAAAAGCTTAAACTCATGTTATCACCTCCTCAGAGAAGCCAGAAATTCTCTAGCAGCGTTATGTGGCTGAGGCGCTAGAACCGAGATGTCTTCTTTTATGAAGCAGGGCGATATCCTCACAGGTATAGGGCTAGACCACTGTGTATCCTTGAAGTTTATGAGAAACATTCCATGGAACTGAGGCTGGTTCGCCATTTCCTCCACGATGTACCGGGGAAGTGCTAGCACTTGTAGCACATGCTCTACGTCGGCTCTGTGAACCTTCATAGCGATAATAGTGCCTGCGTTCGCAATAGCATCGTAGCCGAAATCCTTGATTAGCTGCGAGCTGAGAATCGCTGACACACCATACTTTCTGCCCTCTCTGAATATCACTACGAGTGGATGCTCAGTTTCCTCCATCTTGAACTTGAATACGTGGTGGGCTTCGTCGAGGACAACGAAGACTCTAATTGTGCCGGGTCTCGTTTCCCCTTCTTGGCGCATCCAGTTAACTAAGTAGAATAGAACTAGCAAAGCCGCTGATGTTTTTCCTTCCTCAGTTGGAATCGAGCTGAGGTCTAGGCAGACGAGACCCATGTTAAATATCTTCGACAGCGGGACTGTTGACTGAGCGCTCAGAGCTGGGCTGATGTGCACTATACCCCATATACGTTCATATACTGCTTCAGCAGTGCGCCGCATATCTGAGCTCACGTCAGCAGAGTCTTTGATTTCCTCAAGTACATCTAGCACGTCTCTCAGAGTGGGAATTCTTTTATGAGGGTCTCTCAAGTCTTCAGAAGACTTTATTCCGCAGCGCTCATAGGCTCTCTGAAGAGCTCTCCTGAAGAGGGCTAGCTGCTTCGGTGCCTTTTTGTCGATAAAATTGCTGTGCTTAGCTATAGATATCGCTTGCACTATCTTCGCTTCAAGAGTTCTAGCCGGAGTGTCTAGAGGATTCAAAGCGTCTTTTCTTCCAATATGGAACACTATGCCTCCTACCGCCTTCGAGTACCTCACGTATTCCCCTACAGAGTCAATAATCACGACGTTTGGCGACGGTTCGAGAAGCTGCGATCTCATTAGAAGAGTACGCACTGTAGTAGTTTTACCGCTACCGCTTGTCCCGAAAATAATAATGTGGGGGTTCACTATCTTATGGGGGTTCCAGAAAAACGGTCTTTTCCAGTACTTCGTGAATCCGAGCCAAATACCGCCCTCGGGGTCGCAGATAACTTCCGCTGGCGGTTCTGAAGGAAATATAGATAGTGTAGCCAGTTCCGCTGTCATTTGTGCAGGAATGTCTCTTCCAAGTGATCCGAAGAGCATAACCTACCCCTATCTTATATGTAACAGAACACCAATAAAAATAAAACTATTTATTTTCGGAGACTTCTACTTTCTGAAGAAGCCGAAGAGCTTTCTTTTCCTCCTCTGCCTCTCTTCTGGTGTCGAGGGTTGTATTACTCCTCTCGCAAGCCTCTTTGTTCTCCAGACGTGGTACTCGTAGAAGAGCAGGAATAGCGCTAGTGCCACTAGGCAGCCGAGCATTACTAGCGAGATTACTTCGTAGAGACTTAAGTCTACTCCGTAGAGAGTTACGTAGATATCTAGCTCTATCTGAACTTCGACTTTTTCCCCGCCTTTTACGGTGACAGTAGTTTCTTTCTGGAAGTTAGAACGCTTAGCTATAATAGTATAGGTGCCTTCGGGCACTATTATCTCGCAGATTCCCGCTGAGTCGGTTTTCGCTATAAGTGCAGGTATCTGCGGAATGCTTATCCACACGTTCTCTAGTGCTTGTCCGCGTGCACCGCGGACTTCGATAATTATTTTTCCTAGTGTAGGTACAATAACAGTATTTTCTCCTGTCGGAGTGAGAATTAGGTTCTTTTCCTCGTAGTCTATCGGTATTCCTTTCCACCTTACTACACGCAGGTATATCAGTCTGTATTTTCCTTGTTCTGGTAAAAGCTTTGCTGTCTCAAAGACTCCGTTCTCATCAGTTATTGCTTTTATTGGAGCACTCAGTCCTTTTGCAAAATACTCTACTTCAGCCACGGGGAGCGGATCTCCAAATGCTGTAGCTATTTTTATTCTGAGTCTACAGAAGTGCACTACTATTTTAACTTTTGTTGCAGCGGCGTGTACTGGGGCAGACTCGACGGTGCCTACTACTTGCTCTAGCTCGCCTAGCTCGCTGTGCACAATTTTGAACGTATATGCTCCCGCAGGAGCAACTGGGTTTGTTTCGGTCGCGTCTGGAACTTTATGGGCGCTCTCTGGATAAGGCCAAGAGACAACTGTCTCGTGGCTGAGGAGCAGCGGGAAGCTTCCTCCAAGACTTATTTTATGCTTTGTAACAACTTTATCTGGCCAGACAACATAGACTGTGAGCTTTTTAACTATTTCCGGCGGAAGCGGACTTCCTTCAGGGTCTACTAGCTCAACAAACGCTGGATAGACGTAAGCTTGAACTGAGAACACGTCTCCCGCCATGTGTGTCTGCCTCTCTGCCTGTTTTTCTGAGAGTGAGCTGTATATTCTTACGTACTCTGGGATAGCTTTAATCAGCTTGAGTAAATAGGAGTCTCTCCAATACACATCAATATAGTATTTTCTAGGAGAATCAGGCGGCACTGGTAGAACAGCTATACCTTCTCCGTCAGTAAAGCCAATTGAGAAAGGTATACAGCTTACTTGAAGAGGCGTCGCCGACACAAACATTCCTTGGAGAGGCGCACCGCTCCACGACTCTACCTTAACAATTATAGCTGACCACTTAAGTTCATAGCACTCTCCGCCTTTGAGGATATCTCTCTCAAAGCTCGGTATAATCATCTTGCTTATATGTTCTGGGCATACGACATCTTCTGTCTTCAGCCCGTATGGACGCAGAATATCATCAAACGAGACAGTTGAATTAAGCCAGTATACTCCTTCCACAGGAGCAACTATTTCGCCGAAAGCATAGATCACTGGGCTTTCAGCTTTTCTCAGCGTTCTTCCGTCCGGTAGCACTACTAGCTCACCATACTGCCAGACTATTCTAGCTCTACCAAACTCGTCTGTAACAGCGCTCGCAATTTCATATAGTTCTCCCGCAGGAGACTCGAAGACAACTACTACAGTCTGGTTTGGGAAAGCTCTGTAATCTTGCGGCGGGCACGCCTTCGGGTAGGGCCAAAGAACTTCGACACATATACCTGCTATCGCTATAGTAGACCCTAACTTCCAGCACCCACACCAGTACGTCAAATTCCATGCAGCTCCAGTGAACCCCGTGTTATTTCCTAGAAATGTCATGTTTCCTATTCTTATCTCCGGTGCATAGCACTGAGGCATACTGTAGTTTATGTTCAGGACGTAGCCTGTAAGATTGAAGTGTACAAGTACTCCTGAGGCGTTGTAGAACGATATCGAGAACACCGGGCTGTCTGGTATACCGGGTGTATTATAGATTTCTGCGCCAAGCACATACACATTATCGACTTTTGCGCCAAAGCGTACACCGTTAATCCAGCTTTTTGCTCGTGGAACCCAGAGCGGGTACTGTAGAACACCCCGCCTATCTATAATAGCAGCTTTTGTTTGCAAGCTGTAGAAATCTTCTTTTGTTGCCAAGTCAAAGGCTTTAGTGAAGTTCTTCTGAAGCCTGTCGTATATTATTGTCGAGTTGATAATATCGCTTCTCACTACGGCTAGCCGTGTCTGAACGAAAGTGCGGTTGAAGGCGTCAGTAGCGTACCACTCAACAGGTATAGTCCAAGTAAATAGCTTGAGGGTGGGTAACGAGGCATTAAACGGCTCTGTTCCATTAAATACAAAGACTGGGTGGAATGTGTAGTTGTAGTTGACCGTGTAGTTGAGCCAGAAGCCGTCTGTCTCGTTGAAGTAGCTGCCCCAGAGGGTTTCGTTCACGAAGCACGTCATGTTCCTGCTGGGCACAGGGAGAGTTATGTTGTAGTCGAAGACGACGACTCCGCCGTAGATTACTCTCATTCTGTAAGTTGCGCCAGCAACGAAGAGGTGTGGATATTCTTTGCTGAACTGTCTTGAAGTAATGTTCCAAACAGCTACATCGAGTCCGTTCCCACTGCCGTTTACTCCACTCCACGTAGTGTTGATTATTCTGAAGTCTACGTAAGTGTAGTTGATTTTCGCGGTCGGCGACGGCGGGCTGAGAGGGGCGAGACTGTACCTCTTGTCAACAATCACAAAGAATATTGCGGGTTTCACTCCAGACATTTCAGGTGCTCTGAGGACTTCTCCGCGACAGTTGGCTGCTACTACTCTGAAGCTGTATATCCACGTCGGAACCTCGATAACTACAGTGCAGTCTACAGGGAACTCTGTGAGATTGTATATGTAGTCTGCTACTAGGAGTCCCACGTCCTGCGGTCTAATGAAGTATGTTTCGTCTGTTGTCCACATTCTTATCCGCACGAATACGTGCCTTCCTTCTCCGCGCAGAGGAACTTCTTTGAAGACAACAGCTCCAGAGCCGTCTGTCAGGTTTCCGTTAGTCTCGTTGTAGACTACGGTAAAGTTCTTTAGTACATCTAGCTGCACTCTCAGACCGTAAATTGCCTGCAATCCGCTCCAGAGCTTTGCTACAACTCTGAGATCGCCGACCGGAAACTTCACTGTGACTGGAGAAGCGATATTTGACGAAACAGTGAAGTTGGCTGTCTCCTCGCATGGAGGCATCAGTATTCCCTTGTACACAAGCTTCAGCTTATATATTCCCTTGGGGAGTAGAAGATTTACTGTGCCGTCTGACGTGGTGACCGGCGCACCTCCTTCTTCAAGCCACTCGTTGTCTTTCCATATATACAGTATATATGTTGTATTCGGATAGATTGCGCTGGTGAGCGGTCTTCCACAGAGGTCTACTATCTTTACTTTCACATCGTATATTGCTGCAAAAATCGCTTTGCTCGCTACCTCGCATGTAACAGCGTAAGTGGCGTTTATTTTGAACAAATTGTCTTCTGGAGTTACGTCAACAAAGTATTTTCCGCTCGGAGACCTGTACTTAATTTTTATTTCCCAGACGGCATTATATGACTTTTCTTCAAGTATCAAATGATAGGGTACGGGAAGATATCCGTAGGGATAGTTCACTGCCTCGTAAGTAATTACTTGCTCAGACTCTTCAGTAACTCCGCTAGTTTTAGGTGTGAACGGAGGAAGGTGCACGTATCCGCCGGGGCCTGTTATCGATGGAATCGGGTCGCCTTTATACGGACAGATTGTAACAAGTGCTCCCTCCAGCGGACTGGGTGTTGCCGTGCTGTCGAAAACCTGAATATATGCCTTGACTAGAGTTGTTCGCACTGTAACGTTGTACGGGTACGGATACACTGTATCTCTGTGCTCAATAATCACAACGTCTCTAGGAACACCGTAGATTTCTCTAACAACATACTGAGGAGGAGTAATATTGAGCGGGAGGGCTTCATCGAACACTACTACACCGTAGTAGATTATAGTCAGAGTGAAGTTCTGATGGTAAAACGCCGTATTATTGGGGAGCCAGAACGCACCGAACGTCGAAACAGGCGCAACACCTTCAGTGTCGGGGACTCCTGATCTTATAATCGCTGTGCCGTTCTCAGAGGGCCCAGTAATGTAGAGTCTCCAGCCATAACTGCCGCTCTTGAACGTCGGTGCGTCTTCGCAGAAAGTTGCAATATCAACGATTATAGTAAATGTGTATCCGTGAAGCTCAAGAGTCATAGAAGATGTAGCTGTTCCAACAACACCTGTTTTCGCGACATTATCAGTGAGATTGTAGGTAGCGTAGTTTGTTCCAACAAAGTAGGTGAAGTCTAGTTCATGGCTCCCGACTCTCGTTAAGATGAAGTCTGTTGTGTTGAAGTAGAGCTTCCAGTACACTGCTATACTATATGATGCATTAGAGTATCCTTTTACATGCCACTTGTCGTCAACAGTGAGAACAGTATCAGAGAGATTGAATACGCGGAGAGTGTAGCCGTGCTTGTTTGCGTCGCTGTCCCAGTAATCTATCCTAATGTAAGCTGTATCAGCGAAGTTCTCTGCTTTCTCATAATACAGCGGCGTTTCAAACACTCCGTCGCCGTTCAGATCTGTTAGTATCCTGAACTTAATGTGGTGTACTCTCCCGAGCACAACAGTAGTATTAATGTAGCTTGTTAGCTGGGCTCCAGTAATTCCGGACGGATCTATATCAAGGCTCCAGTTCCCGAGGTAGAGCGTGTTTTCGACGTAGTATCCTATTGTTATATTATATTTGCCGTAAACAGGGGGATATGCTCCATAGTAGTAAGCTACAATATAGCCTTCGCTGTCAGTATACCCATCGTAGAACATTATTATACAGTTACCTGTTATATTGTAGGCTGCGAGCCACACTCTAGTGTTTGCGAGAGGTTCACCGTTGGGGTATACTAGCCTTATTTTAACAACATAAGGATAAGCCGGTGCTGAACGAAAGTTGAGCAGCAAAACTAGTGTAAGCAAGAGAGCAAGCAGTTCTAGTCCCCTTGTGACCGGGGACTTACCCATAGTTTCTCACCTCCTCCTCCCAGAGGCTGTTTTTAAAATAGCTAAGAGAAGCTTTACTGTTTCAGGTCTTCGAGTAAAGAGAGCAGAAGCGCTCACGTTGTTAAGGTCTTTTCCCTGCTTAACATACTCGACTGCCGTGCGCACTAGTAGTGCTGAAGCCTTGACGATTTCACTCTTAGGACAATTTAGAACGCCGCTTAGATAGTTTAAGTGCTGTAAAGTTTCCTTCGCGATAGTTACAGTTGTTCTCTCACTCATCAATTAAATATACTACATTCGGTATTTAAAAAGGTAACTATTATTTTTTACATCCATATACATTCAATTTAAAGTAGAAGCTACATTAATATGTTAAGCAGACTCACAACTAGAACACTGATATCATTTAAGAGGTTTAGAAAAACAACACCAGCAAAGAACTTCGCAGCATACTCAGAAATCTTCAGCAACAGCTCTTCTGCTTCCTCTGTGCGTGCAGTCTCAGTCAGCCCATTCATAACAGAGTAAAGCGAGAGGCAGAAAGCGCCGTTGAAGACTGCGCCGTATACGTAGAAAAGACTGCGCGACGGAAGCAGCCTGTAGAGCGGGTTGAGCTCAATAGCTGTGCCTAGGAACTCGACACAAATCAGTGTAATAGTTTCCGTGAGAAGAGAGAAAACGTAGGCGAGCAACAGCGGAGCGCAAGTCGCTCTAAAAACCTTTCTCCTCACCTGCTCGCGCGTAAAAACAATAGCTAGTACTGAGAAAACCATAGATACTCCGAGAGCAAAACCCGATAGAAAACACTGAACAAAAACAGGCGACGCGAACACTCTCCTAGTAGCAGAGCTCTCAACAACCACGAAATAAGGCTCAGTCCTGAAACAGATTAAATCTACTCTCGACGCCGTAGGAAGAGAAGTGCAGGCAACTAAGAGCATAGCAAATGAAAGCAAACCAAGACACAAGCTTACTGTCGGGTACGTTTTCTGCAATAAAATACTCCAGACTCGTCTGAGAGTCCACTTCATCATATATAGTTTATCGCCGAAGCCTTTTAAAGAAATTAGTTGCCCAGCTCACGCTAAAGCAAAGTGTTTTTCGCGGACAGGCTCTTCTTCAAGGCGAACAAGCACGCAGGCAACTAAGTAGCCGAACTCAGATGGAGCGAGCACATTCTCGGCTCTGCGAATGAGCTCAGCCCACGTCACAGGGCTTTCGTCGAAGCCCGAAGTAGTCAGTTTTTCGACTTTTCTGCGGAGAGAATCTGGTAGTTCGCAGGAGACTTTGTTGAACTCGTCTTCAGTAATAGGTCTGTGCAACAGCTTGTATTTATATATCTGCTGCTCTACAGTCCGCGCAGCGTCCTCTAGTTTTTTCTTAATGCTATCGACGTAGCCTTTCGTATGCGGAACTCTCACATACATAATGCTGTACTCCTTGCCGTAAACCATTATACGTATAGGGAGAAGGGGATACGTCCTCACCCCGTTAACATAAGCCCAGATCTTGTATGCTTCTCCTTTAGCGAAGAGAGGTAAAGAGAGCTTGATTCTGTGCTCGTATGTGTTCCGCACAGTTTTCTCCAAGTAGTAGGACGCGTAGGTCTCGCCTTCAACAGCGCTCGTAATAGTGTATCCATATTTCTCCGCGACACCGTACACTACTCTCTTTATTTTAGAGAGGTCTCCTTTAACCCACTTTCTCGCAGAAGTGCCGCTGCGAAGCGAGAACGGCTTAGCGACGTTTAGCGAGGTGACTCCAAACAAGTTTTTCAAAGGCCTAGCAACTAAAATAAACTCTTTTTCCCGTGACTGCTCTAGGGTTTCTTGCCCCATTTTCTTGTCTAGAAACAGCTTAAGTGCGTGCTTTACATCTTCCAGAGTCACAGTTTTCTCAAGTACTTCCTTGAAAGTGCCCTCAGCGCCGATAACACTTCCGCTGAGCTTCTCGCTTCTCACTTTGAGTCCCACTATGTCCCAGAATTCGTCGGGCTCTATTTTCAGCACTTTCTTTAAGATAAATTCGCTGGGCTTAGTGCCCCACGCTCTGTAGTAGGCTGGAAAAATTACTGAAACTTCCTTCGCCTCACAGGGGTCTTCTCTTTCAAGAAGGTTTTCTTTGACTTCTCCCTTGAAGACAACAACAAGTCTTCTTTGGTCGGGATTTAGTGAAACGATTTCGACTGATTTAAGAGTAACTCTATATAGTTTCATACATGTTAACAGTACTCTAGCTTTCTTAAATTCCTCTTTACAAACAACAGCACATGTTTTTAAGACGTCTTTTTCTAATATATAGTGATGAAGAAGAACTGGAGACGGACTATAGGATGGATAGTATTCTTTGTAATTCTTGTCTCTCAGCCAGTGCTTATTCTAGCTTCTCCTCAATCAAAAAGCTCTGCTGAAGAAGCAGCGTCTAGGATAATTGCCGCAGCTAAGGCTCTCGCCATACTAGGATTCACGGCTACTGTACTTATATGCAGCGGCTCGGCGCTCATCTCAAAGTTTGTTTACCATAGGCAAATAACAATAAGTTATTGGAGTCTTATTGGAGCAACTGCGTTCCTAGTTATGCTCTTCACGCTAGACTCTTTCTACGCGTTTATTTCAAGTGCAGTCGGACTACAGAGCCAGTATAAGATAGCGATTGAGCATGTGAGTTACAGAATTAATAATACTAAAGCACTTCTCAACAACTTCGCGTTAGCGGCAAGTGTAACTAGAACTGTTGGAGGAGCACTAATGGCTGCGGGAGAAGCAGGCTTACAGTATATCTCGCCTCAGACACAGCAGGCTATAGGGAAAGTAGCTTCGAAGTTCGGGTGGATCGGCGCCCTCTCGATTGTAGCAGCAGGTATCGGTGCAGCACTCTATAGCTTCGGGTCGGCGCTCTACAGCATGTTCTCTACACTGACATTCTACTGTGGCTTTTTCTTTTTAACTCTCTACGGACTCCTCTTCCTCTTAAAATTTTTCGGGGAACTGCCTCTCTGGTACGCGTTCGCCTGCCTCGGTCTCTCAATAGCTGCCTTTAAGCCTCTTCGCGGTCTGGGCGCGTCGCTTTTTGCAACTATGATAGTCTTTGGAATCGGCTTACCGCTGGTAATCAACGGAATGGAGCTAGCGATGGAAGCGATGGATAATCCAAGCCACAAAGCAATAGTCTGCGGAGTCGAGATCACAGAAGACACTTTAGCCAACTTAATGAACTTCTTCGCCAAGCTCCTCCCGCTTGTGTTGCTCAAACCCGGCGACTATATCTGGTGCGTCTTCGAGGGACTGGCGAAAATGGCTGTCGTCCCATCAGTCTTCTACGGTATTGGACTAGGTATTTTGGCGGCGGGAGCCACTGAGCTAGCTAGGTGGATGTCTGAGAGCGCCGCGTTCTCGAACATAGCGTACTCGCTTGCGTCGATTGTAAGACCCGTTTAAACGTCAAAGATATCTTTTACATGTAGCTTTTCTACAGGATCTACACCGTATTTTTCTTTAGTTCTCCTCCTAGTCTTTTCTACTACCTGTCTGGTATCTACTACGCTCCAGAACCTCTCGTCAGCAGACTTGCTGTATTTTTCTAGTATTTTAGTGAAGTCTCCGTACAGTTCTCTAGGCGGGTCTCTGAGGAAATCGACTAGAGTCCACTCCGGTCTGCTGTGTGTCCAGAAGAATATTGCACGAAGAATGTATTCGAGGTCTTTTCTATTAGTTATATTCAGTCCTTGGATAAATCCTCTCCACTTAACACTATCATATATATTTATATAGTATAGTGCGTCCTGTGCCAAGTAGTGAGCCTGCGAGTATCTCTCTCCTTTCTTGTAGCTGACTAGAGGAGCACAGTTGTAAAACAATTTCTCGTTTTGCTTCACAATAATGGCGTAAACAGCTTTCACATTATCGGACTCGCTATGCCCGCTTTCGCTCACCCAGAAAACTAAGCCTTCGTTGAGCGAAATTTCTTTTTTAAGTTTTTTAACAGTCTCTATCGCACTTTCTACGATGCGGGAACTGAGGTCAGATAGTTCTTTCTCTAGAATCTTCTTGAAGAAACTTCTCGCCGCTATGTGTCGGTCGCGGTACTCGGCGACACGGGAATCGAATTCTTTTTCGTGATCTCTGCACGGAACATAAAAGACTATGTTTTTCCCACTAAATACTTTATTATCTACGCCTCTCTGGGCGCCGTGGTATCTTAAGAGAATCTCTTGTTCTCTTGAGTACCGCATTTCTCTAACCTTTTTGCAAATCGGGCAGATAACTACTATTTTTTTGTATCTGCTCATACGCCTATTACTATATACTTTGGTGAAATATATATTTTTTACCATCAAAAAACAAGCCTATGGGTAAGGATACCTCTCGGCGTGAATTCTCTTGTAGAACGCCACGAAGCCTACTCCATCGTAGCGCAGAGTGTAGATGTCCTGATAGAGGAGAGTCACGTTAAAGCCGCTGGACTTGTAGAGCTTGTAGAGGCTTGTGAGTAGATCTTCGTCGAAGTAAGTTGGAACCAAAATATACTTCACTTCCCGAGGAGCCAGCGTAGTGTTTCCCAATCCTCCTCCAACTAGGCGCCGTGCAATAAGGTCTCCTGACCTGCTCCACGCCTCAATAAACGCTGATGTGGTGTAAGCGACAGCTACAGTCTTGTTGAATATGTTTATTATGCTCATGTTTGTGTAGTGGGTGAAAGAACTGTTTTCTGGTGCTAAAATAGCTACAGGGTAGATTGTGTAGGGCAGGTAAGGTATCTTGGATTTAAAGTACTCGTAGTCTTTTCTCGCGTTCTCGGCATTAAAGAAGACTGCGGCAGGGATAGTTAAATTGAGCTCTCTTCCGACTTCTCTGTAAAATCCGAAGAAGCTCGCTTTTCCGATTAAATACAGGCTGATATCTACTTCTCCTGCCTCAGCACCCATAATGCTCCGCACGTACGCTGAGTAAATTACCTTGAACTCCTCGGGCGAGTAGGCGTCTGGGTGAAGCACTATAGAGACGACAAGAGGGCCTACTACGCCGCGCTCGGGCACTAGGAGCTGTGGAGGAAACTTTGCTACCTTCAGTTTTACTGTCTCGTGTGACCGCAAGACTACTTGAGCGTCTTTTACAGCTATCTCGATTGGAGCTGCGCCGAGGAAGTAGAAGTAGAGGTGCACTACAACAGGCGGAGTGAAGTAAACGAATACATCGTCTTTTAACTGGAACACTGGATAAGACTCTAGCACAAAGCTCAACGAAGGATACTCGTACTCAAGGACGCAGGAGACGTTCGATAAGTCGCTTAAAGGCAGAACTGAGATCTCGTAGAGATTGTAGAGCCACGCTGAAGTAGAGATACCGTAGACTAGCACCAGCACAGCAATAAACGCCGAGAGAGAAATTTTCTTTGAAGTAGCCTTCATTTCTCCACCCCGCGTACCTTGAGCCTAGATAAAATAGAGTAGAGATCACCTACGCTGAGCAGTCCGCTTACCTCAACACGCTTTCCGTTTTTCTTCCACTTTACTACCGCAAATCTCCGGAAGAAAGGATACAGCGCGGGAAACGTAAAAAACCCTGCGACAGGCCCTAGCACATAGGTTGTCGCGGCGACCGCGAAGCACGCTACTAGAAAGAACACAACCGGTACTCTAGCTCTCGTAATGATGACGACGGCAGGTAGCTCTACTTCGTGTCCCCCTATGAATCTTCTAGGAGACACTTCTCTCCTTAGCTTTAGCTTCACGGCGACCACCCCTCAGCTTCATGGAAGCGAGGAGGACGGCAAGCACTACAGCTAAAACTATGAAAGCTACTCCGAGATAGTACATTAGCTCAGACACTTCTTTCTCAGCTCCCGCGATCAGCCCTCTCTTCACAGCAGCTTCCTTCGATATCAGTGCTACTTTTTCAGGCGCATCGACCGCGCTCGTCACTCTAATTGTTTTCGCCACTTTTTTTAAGTCAGGGAAGTAGAAGTACATGTTAGCAGGTGCGACAAAAGTGACGTTGTATTTCGTGCAGTAGACGGGAATAAATCTATCGAAATGCTCATAGTACCTCATGTCTTCGACAACGACACTCTTAATAGTGTAGTATAGGTTCAGCACAAGCACGGTTTCTTTTGTTCTGGTGAGCTCTATGTAAATTGATGAGTTGAATCCTTTAGGAACATAGACTTTGTGTAGTGCTGGGCTGAGAGAGAAGAGGTGTCCCCACGGCTGGAGCGGGTGGAAGAAGTTGAGGATATAGGATGCGATTGCTGAGTCGGGTACAACTGCCGTGAATCTGCGGAAAATAATACTCTCATTCTGGAACGGGTATCTTACGAAAATCTCCCATGCACCTAAGTTTCTGAGATCAAATATATCTGTAGCGGGAAACGTTGTAGGAAAGTCGAGGGAGTAAGGCTCTCCATCGGGAGTTAGTGCCAGTCCCGGAAATCCTCTCAGAAATATCTCGATCAGCGTTATGTAGTCTTTGTAGCTGTACGGGTGGTATATGGCGTCAATAATCCACGTCTCGTTTACTTTCATTATCTTGACTCTAACAGGGTTGTACTCTGCCATGTTTTCTTCGAAAGTCTTTCTGAGGACTTCTTCAGTGAAGTTTCCGGGCAAGTCTACTCTGTATGCGAGAGTGTAGTATGTTTCATACTTTTTGCCGACCATGATCATTCTTATTTCTCTCTCGCCGAAAACAGTCTTCATTCTTGTGTAAACAGTGTAGTTGAAGTTTGTTCCTATACCCTTTCCGTAGATATTAACGAACTCGACTAGGGGGAGTATAAACGGGTTCAGCGACGGGTCGTCGCCCATTAGCACTACGTCAAGATAATTTGATGTATAGGATACATCGACTAACAGGAAGTAATCGTATGTTTTCTCAGTTGTCGTCAAATAGAAGCTGGCGATAGCTGATCCGTCTGGAAGTACTTGAACTGTGCCGCCGCAGATATTGACTGGTGCTTTAGGCTGGCTGACAACAATACTTGCCGCTAGCAGTAAGACAATAGTGATGCCTTCAACTATCTTTCTCATACATCTCCCCTATTTTCCTAAGACACTAGAGCTTAAAAAGACGCTTGAGAAGCTCTTAATAAACAAAATATAACTTCAGTAAACAGCTTTAAGCGGTGTTCTAGAGAACGCTACAAGATGAGCTGGACGAAGTTTGCGCCTCGCCACCGCGATTTCTCCCACTAAGCTTACTTCTTCTACATCCCTTGAAGGTATGTATTTGAGTAAGTGCGGTCGAGTCAGAACAGTACAGTATCCAAAGTGAGCGTGCTCTATTAGTTCCTCGAATTCAATTTTATCTCCTTGCGGAAACTTGAGATGTACTACAGCAATTTTCTCAACCATATTTTCGTCGAGGAGTTTTTCGAGGCACTCTACAACATGCTCGTCAAAAACTATTAGGACACCAAGCGTTTTCATCTGTCTAACAGTTTTGAGGAACCGGTGAGCTAAATCTAAGTCATCATCAAAGACTCCAAATTTTCTGAAGGCTCTTCTCTTTGAGCCAGAGCACTTTTTGGCCTTAGGGTTTTTCACTACAGTAAGGGCGTAAGGTTCTGCCCACACCAGCACGCCTTGTTCCTAAAGAAAACTCATTTTTATAAGTTTATTCCTCACGGTACATTATGATGATGTTCCTGTATTTCTTGGCTTTCCCTAAGCGGACTTTGGGAAGGGGGTTAGCTGGACTAACTATAAATTTTACTCCAGTAAAACTGCTGCTTTCCAGAAGTGAGAGCAGACTGCTGAAAGCAGGGTCTCCCACCACTATGCCTACGGGCTTCTTTACTCGCATCAGTATTGTCTTAAGCCACTTTATTTTCTCTTCAGTAGTTTGCACGTACTCTAAGTCAAACACAGCCGAAGTCGCCTCAGGTGGGCGCTCTCCGCGCATTGAAACAAAAACAAGCTTCTCGAACTCAGCGTTTCTCAAAATAGAGGAGCAGTGAGAAGAATTTCCTAGAACTAGGAGCGTAGAAACGCGCGGTATTTCAGGCACTGCTTCACGTCTGAACAGCAAGAACTTCATCAAATATAATACCGCTGAGCATCTTTAAAAATCTTATACATAGCAGTTACTGCTAAGTGGTTGTCAGTGCACGATATTTAGGTTACTTTAACCCTCATGATGGAGGACTTATCGCCTAGCTACTGAAACAACAAAAAACAAGTCCAAAATACCATAAATCCTAGGTATTCATAAAAAATATTATCAATTATTAATTGATGTACTGCTGTACTTTAGTCAAGAGAAGTTAAAATAAACTTCGCAATACTTGCAGCATATCTCTTGTCGGCAGATGTAGTTAGTTTTGCGTAGCAGGAGGCTAGTTCTCTTAATGCTTCTACGTAGAACAGCTTATTTCCAGTAATCAGGTATTCACCGAGCAGTTCGAAGAACTCCGCGCTCTCTGCAACAAGCAGATGTAGGTCGGCGAAGTATGCGAGAAGTGCTGAAGCTAGATGATAGTCAAGCTGACCGACAGCACCTAGAGGTACTGAAGTATAGTTCCTTATAGCTAGACTCTTGGTGAACTCCAATACATATATTGTCAGCTCAAGGTCGTGTAGCAGGTTTTCACGCATGTAAAATACCTCGCGCACAAAAGGCGACACTAGAGCTAAAATCGCTACCTGTGAAAGAGGCACGTCGCTTTCATTGCCGCTTTTTCTTAAACGATACCCAATAAGGTGTGACGCCGATTGGAGCATTTTTGCGAGAGTATAGAATCTCTCGACAGTACTCCTGTCAGACGCGTAGCGAAGCGACGGTACAGCGAAAATATATTTTATTGTATTCTTCATTATAAGCAACTTAAACGAGCCTATTGCCCAACCAAGGTACGCTAGCAGCAGACAAGCTCGGATCCCGCAGTCATCTTTTAGATCGAAGTATATTGATCGGTACGGTAGAGATGATGTAACATATTTGCCTGTCTCCGGAGCAACAAGCAGACCGGGCGCTTCTCTACCGGAACCTCTAGTATGTATCGTTGGTTTCTGTAGGCTATTCGCTATCTCTTCCGGATTACTTAGTTCCGCTAAAGCTTTTAAGCTCTTAGGGAGATATGAAGTACATCCCTTCTGTACGAAGAATCCTTCGTGTTCTATTGATAAATTATTAGTATTTATTTTAAGTTTTTTGACTTCTTTGCAGAGTGTTTGAGCGAACGCTTTCTCCCAGCCCGCACAGCACAGAACTTCAACAGCATATCCGCTGACTGCTGGGTAGATGCGGTATGCGGCAGTTTTTGGACACTGCTCTATAACGTGTAGTAGTCCAAGTAGATTCAGTTTAGCGTATACGTTGCTTACGAAGTGTGTGTAAAGGGTTACTCTATTCATCTACTCCCACCCCAAGCGTAGTATTTTGATATAAGTTCAGCATACCGTCCTGCTTCACCTCCTCTTCTGCGGGAAGCAATATTGTCTGCTAGAGTAATGAGCCACGTTAAAGCACTTGACAGAGACGCGGTGAGAGCCTCGTATCTGTCAACACTAATATAGCGTTTCCAACTAGACAACAGCTTTTCTGCACCAAACATATAGTGCTGCACAACTATATCTGAGCACGCTTCAACAGCATCAATTACCATGATTTCGCGAAGCCTGTTGGGAATAACATAAAATCCTACTTTCTCTGCCGCTCTCTGAAGTTCAGCATAGAAGCTGTCGGAGTGAAAAACAGCCTTTGCCTCTTCTAGTTTTTTAGATTTCAGTATAGTGCTCGTTGCTATAATATTTAGTGAACTCAAATCTTTGTAGTCATAGTACTCGTGGTGCACGAGTATTGCCGTCAAGCACACGCTAAACAGCCTGTCTGCGAGACCTACATCAACGGAGAGGTCTTCGAGCTCCTCAAGAAACTCTGTATAAATATTGCTTTTATTGAGGAATGCGATAGAGGCAAAGTTGTGGGGCATCAATATTTTCTTCACAACTCTGTGCGCGTAGAGCTGGTAATTGATGTCTCCTTTACCGGCATCGTGGTGAAACAGAGTGAAGTCAACTATGAACTGGGCTACTTTCTCTTCCTGACAGCTTAACCTTGCGGAATTAGCGATTTTCTTTAGAAGCCTTGCGATGTTTTCAACATGATCTGATAGACGGCGTCCTGCCTCAACAGTCGCGACGATGTGCTCCCAAAGCTTTTCTACATCCTCTGTCCGATGCTGGCGCCGAGGTCTGTGTGACAGGTAAACGAACCCTACTTCTCGAAATCTATCTACTAGTTTACTACACATATATTTTCACCTTATCTGTACTTATTAGCCCAAAAGACTCCAATTCACCTGACTCGTCTCTAATACTTGTCAGAACAATTTTGCCGCAAAGTTTATCAACATCTCCGCTGTAGTTTCCACCGCTTTCTTTTCTGAGCCGTATATACGAGACTACAGTCTTTTTTATGTCGCTTCTCGGTCGGCTTTCGCGTTTAAGTATCTTTACATAGAAGATGACAGGGCGCCCGCCAAGATCCCACACCGCGCCTAAAGGCAGCTCGACGTACCTTCTACCCTCTTTGTCTCTCCGCAGATACAGAGAGATTCTTATGCTCCTTTCGACAACTAGAGCTGTGTTTTCAGCATACTCGCTTAAGGCGTTCAGCAAGTCTTCTATTTTTCCTACTTTAGCGGCTTCCTCAATAGCTCCGGCATTCTCGTTGAACCAGCTATTGTCGAGAACATGAAGTACCGTGTACTCACCTAATCTTAGCTTAAATCTCTCTAGCACTTTTTTCTGAATTGAAGTCATTAAAGGCGGGACTAACAGAGACGCGTTTAGTATCCTCTCAGCTTCCGTAACAAGTAAATCTATCCAATCCTTTCCTTCGTTCTCTTTTCTCTCGCGTCTACTTATCAGTATACTGTATTCTTCTGAAGCAACTTTCGTCAGAAATTCTATGTCGCATAACTTATCTATCGTCAGCTTCTCGCTCTGAAGCCAACTCCGACTATGATCTATTAAGTCTCTTGTGTATATTGAATGAGTAAATACTCTCCCGTCGTCAGCCACAGGAGGCAGAATAATTGCTTCAGCTTTCTGTCCTTTCTCCCTTCCGCTCCGCATGACTCTCTGTACGATGGCAGTAGGAGGCGCAAGCTCCGAAAGTACTACATCGAAGCTATAGTCAAGCCCTGTCTCAGCGACCTGCGTCGCTACAGCAATTAGACTCCAGTTCTTGTTTTCTTTCCTCATTTTTCTCAGCTTCTCGAAGAGTTTTTCGCGGCGCCTCCGCACACCAGCCATAAGTCTTCCGTGAACAAAGAGTGTTTTAACATCTTCTCTATAACCGAGTTTCTCTAATAGATACTCGTATACCTCATAAGCTACTCGTGCAGAATTAAAAACAAGGAGCACATCTCTGTGCTCTCCCACAGCGTCAGAGACAACGCTAAACGCGGTGTCTTTTGCGTCAGCTAACTCAAATACATCGTTTTCAAGTAGATCTACATTCACTTCGATTTCGCCGACATCCTTTCTGCTATCCTTCAATCGGCTTGCGCAGACTTCCTCAACACTACTTTTTCCTAACATTTCCTTCAGCCTCTCAGTAAACTCGTTCGGGAGAGTAGCAGACATCACTACTACAGGGACTCCTGCCTTAGCCATTTGCGCAATCAGAGTGGGGAGCACTCTTTGAGTATAGGCACAAACGTCTTGAAGCTGATGTGATTCATCAAACACAATCATACTGGACACAAGTGCGCCTCGCGTAACGAAGGGGCGGAAAGGTATTGTTCTCTGGGCAACCCAAGCATAAGCAACAACATCATAGGACGCAATAGTAAACCGCGGAATAAAGTACGCTGGATCCGGCTCTAATCCGTGCTCGACATGCGGCTGAAGCATATTTACCCTTTCTACTATCTTTTGGTCGGCGTGAAGTCTAAAGTATTCTACAAAATATTTTAAGTTGGTTGCAAATCTCTCCTGCATGTTGTAAAGGAGAGTCTGTGTAGGCGTCACGTAGATAATCCTTCCTATTCGCTGCTCGCTCACTTCAATAAATTGCGCGAGGAAAAGTGATAGAGGTATCTCGGTTTTACCTGCGCTGCACGGAGCCTTGACCACTACTGTGTCGATGTCCCCCGCCAAAAGCTTCTCTATAGCCTCAAATCCTCTCCTCTGGTGCTCATAAGGTTTCTCGAACACTCTTCCTCTGCTCTCGACGAGAATCTTTAAAATACCTACAGCTCTCTCAGTTAACTCCCCCATGCTTCCCCCTCTTTCCTTTCTTTCTACCTCTTGAATGAGAAGAAGAGGAAAATATAACATTAAACTCATCCACTATTGCTGCAAAAGAGCATTCAAGTACGGTGCTTTTGACTAGTACTGCTCCATGGCTCTCTACATAACTCCTAATATCTCTGACTCTAATAGGTCTAAACACGTCGGGTTCTAGTGAAGCAACAGGGTGCCAAACATAGCAGACATCCTGCGGCTTTCTTCCTTCGCCTCGTGGTGGAGCAATTTTTCCCGCGATCTCAACTACGCCGAATTGCGGTAGCTTGCTTCTGTCGTCTGCAACAATCTGCGTCATAACGGCTTCGCCTTCAATACTAGTTTCTCTACTTTCCACAGGTAGTTCTTCGAGAACTCTCGTGGAAACCAGCGACTCAGTGTTTCCGAGCCATGTTATTGCTTCGACAGCCTCGGTCATATTTTTGAGCTCATCATAAAGCACTAGTCCTATCAGTCTGCCATCGAGGAAAACTATTTCTCTTAACATAGCGTCTCCCTCTTTTCCCTCCGCTCTTTTTTGTTGCTCAGCAGTCCTGAAGTGTCTAAGTAGCAGGCTACTTACTTTGATGCCGATTTCTTCTCTATTTTTTTCACGCGGCAGCACCGCAACGCCGACATATTGTATATTTTCAGTAAATAACTGAAGTGTTTCTAAACTGTAGTCCCAGCCGCATACCTCTACGTAGCTGCGATATATCGCTGAGAAAAGAGTCGATGGCGGGACAAGAATATTAGATACTCTCATTTGATAAGCATACGGAACTTTAACGGAGAAAAAAGGAAAATTTATTTCAAAAAGGAGTGCCTTCAAGGTGCCTCACCGAGCAGCTCAAGTATTTTCTGCTCGGCTTTCTCGACTACCTCGTAGTACGCGCCGCAGGCCTCGACGGACGAGAGCAGGCCTATCAGGCTGCCGCCCGAATCGTACACAAGCACCGAGTGGATGCGGTCGCTGTACTTGGAGATCAGCTTGGCCAAGTCGCGCACGTAGTCCTCGTAGAACGGGTGCATGGGGCAGGGCACGAGCGACTTCGCGACGACGGCTACGAGCTGGCGGACTCTGGTGATCGGAAGCGCCCTCGAAGTATTGGCTCCGAGCTCGCCCGACAAGACTCTTGTGTACGCCCTCACAGCCGCCCTCGCCCTCAGAGCCGCCTCCGCTTCGTCTACGAGGAGCTTTCCGCGCCAGACCCCGCCCTCCTCTTTGACGTACTGAGACCTCCCGACGCCAGCGAAGTCGAAGATGGAGGCGAAGCTGTAGATTGCTGAAGCATATTGTCTTCTGAAAATCATCATTTCTTCTTTTCCTTCCTGCGAAACTTTTGGAGAAACTCTATTATGTACTATAGTATACGTGAGCTTCCTCGCGATGGTGTCTTCGGTTGGAACAGCAAAGCTGAACTTCACTAAACTTTCTCTTCTAGCGTTAACTTTTTCAGCAAGGAGGAAACCGTGTACGTCGCAGACCGCGCAGTTTCTTACAATGTCTTCTTCAACGGCTTCTTTACTTGAAAAATCTTTAGAGAGCATTTCTTTCGTTACTCTGCACTGGTCTACAAAATGTCTTTTATGTAGTTTTTTGCCCCCGAGGCTCACATATTCTTTTACAAAAGCCCTCGCGTGGTAGTTTTTGAGAGCGTTTCCGCTTATTACTGGACATGGGACTACTTCACCGTCTTTTATGATATATGCTTCTTGGAGCTTGTTGAAATGCCCGGTACTTCCGGCACAATTTAATGCGTGTAACTGGAGCTCTACTCGGGCCAGAATATATAACCTCATTTTCTCACCTCCCAATATTTCGGATACTTAGAGAACATACACACCGCTAGTTCGAGAGCAAGTAGCTGGGCGTCTGTTCCCTGTTCCTTAAGGAGCTTTCTGATATATGAGAATGACCAATCGAGGAGCCTTCTGAGAGATTTCGGTGTAACTCGCAGCTCTCCTTTCTTTGTTTCAGTGAACTCAATATCAAGAACCCCAGCGTTTTTAGCTTCTCTAGTAGCGCTAAGCTGTGCTAGGTAATAGGCAATAAGATCCCCTTTTTCAGCAATTACATTTCTTATATACCTTAGAGCTGACGTGAGAGCTTGAAGAACTTCAGAAGCTGACTGAGCATGTAACAAATCGTCGGCAATATCCCAGCACTCATGTGCCGCCAGCACGGCAGAGCAGTACTCTCCCACGATCTGCACTGCTAGCTCTCTCTCAATATTTTCTTTCTCATTCATATTCTCGTCCTCCGAGTTCATTTTGTAACCAGATGTATATAAACATTTCTATTTATTTTGCTGGCGCAAAGCGCTGAGGAACTTCTCAAGTCTCGCTAGAAGCTTGTTTAAAATTCTGTAGCGGTGAATGTATGTGTATGTGTTGATTACTTCTGATATGAATTGCCCGAGTGTAATAACGTTGCGGTCAACTATTTCTTTCATCCCTTCTTTCCTCCTCGATACAACTAGAACACAAATCTGCCCGTTTCTGGCAGCCAAGTAGAGTTCGCGGCGATCTATTGTAGTGTGAAACGGTTCTTCGTCATCTGCGTCAGCCTGCGGAATCTCAGCTTCGCTGATAAGTCTGTAGACGCGTGAAACGAGTTCGCTACGGTAAGCTGTCTTTACAAACGGCTCTGTTTTCTCAATAACTCCTCTTCTCTCCAGCTCTGAGAGAAAAACTTTCAGTCTTTTCACGAGCTTATGTAAAACAGTGCTGTAGTGTGAGCCGCGGTACTCTTTTTTCGCCTTGTCAACAAAGTCGAGAAGAGGAATGAACTCTCTGCGCACTCCTTTTACTTCAACTACGCCGAGTAAACCTCTTTTCGCGGCGAGGTAATATAGTTTACCACCTCTTGCGATATGAAAAGGCACGGTATCAGTACTGTCTACTACAGGACTTACTCGAATTTTTTCACCGAGCTCTTTCAAAACCCATGAAACATAGGCTCCTCTAACACCGTACTTTTCTTTCAGCTCTTCGAGCGCTCTACTCATACATCCACCAGTACGATAATTCCTAACAGATGTATATTAAAGTTATGGTTCTACTGACTATACGTAATTTTTATATACTTTTACGGGGAGAAGTAAACGATGAACGCAGGTCGGCTAACCGATCAACAAGTAGTAAAAAGAATACATGAAGTAGCAGTAACACTAGTACCGCACCAAGATGTCATACTTACTTCTTGGAGTGGGTGTCTCGCAGCAAGAATTGTTTTCGACACTTTAAGAAAAAGAGGAATTGTGTTCAGAAAGAAAGAAAGAAAACCCTTTATCACTTACCCACTTCTCAGGTTCGACGGCACACCCATATTTTCTGGCTTCACCAGAAGGAAGGGCGACATGCTGGAACCATCTAAGTTCGGCGGATACGCCGTAATCAAGTCAGGTGAGCCAGTTGTCCTCAAAGCTGTATTTCTGAGAGAAGACATTACTGAAACATTTGTGAACGAACTTCCGGCAACAATATCAGTCCCTTCGGGAAAATTCTCTTTGATCAGACTAGAAGCAAATAGAATAGATTTACAGAGAAATAGCTTAACTGAAACAGTAGAGAAACTCGTAAAAACACAGATTGCACTTATTAAAGTAAAGTTTTGGGCACCAACATGTTTTTGCCTCAGCGGAGTAGATATAACGTATCCTTCGCCTATGCGCTTCACTTTTTCAATACTTAAAAACTTAGCAGAAGTATCGCGTGATACCATATCAACAAAGTACGTAGCATTAAAGCTGGCAACAGCTATCGACCTCTTGTCACCTAAAATGAAAGCAGTAAAAAAAGAAAACAAAATTAAAATAATTTCAGACTACAAGTGGATACTCGTAGATATAGGAGAAGGAAGAATCCAGCCCGCATTCATAGGAAGAGCCCTATACGTTCTGAGCACAATCCGCCTCACAGTAGAGGAGCTAAATCTGCTTGTAAAAGCACTAGAACTCGCCAAGTACACAGGAGTAGGAATATCAAAGACCATAGGGTTCGGTAAAATAGACTACACCATCACCTCAATATCACAGAAAAACACGCGCTTAAAAAGAAAATCCCCTACTCTATCTCAATACCATAAAACCATATTTTTCACTACTGTCTGTAATTGATGATAGCAGTATGAACTTTCTACTATCTATTGATTGGTTAGAGGGGTTTTGGTTTTTAATGCTTGTAGGTTTTCGTTGAGTTCTTTTAGTTCTTCTATAAGCTTTTGCATTAAGCTGTTTAGTTCTTTGAGGTTCTTTAATATGCGTTTATTTACTTCAAGCATTTCGATTTCATATACGAGCGGCATGTTTTCACCTTCTAGAATTTTGTTCCAAGGATACATGTTCCATCGTTTTTGGGCCATATTGTGAACCACTCGTATTTGTAGAATGTCGGGAAGCATTTCTTAAGTACTTCGAGTACCTTGTTTGCGTCTGACGCAAAGAAAGTAATTATTGTGTGCCCATCAAAAGCCTGTGACAGCCAAGCGTGAACTCCGTTTTCTTGTAGAGTCTCTAGAATTACTTCTTTTGCTTTCAGCGAGTTTACTACTATTTTTTCTTCGTATTTAGTTGTCATACATCTCCCCGGTGTATAGTGCACTTAGAATGTATATAAACTTTCCGGTTCACTGCTTGAAACAAAAGGTTTATATACACTTATCTCCGATATGTAATGGGATGAAGGTTATATTTTTGAAAAAAGACGAGAAATGCAGATCTGCCCGTTCTGCGGAAGAAAAATTACGAGAGAAATTCTAGAAAAGAAGATGATTCAGAGTAAGCGAAAAAACTTTACACTTATAGTTTTTGACTTTCATCTTTTTGTGGTTCAAACTCCAAAGATATCAGTTACTTCAATACCTTCTTCAGCTAGTTTTCTTAACACATTTTTGACTGAACCGGGCAGTGAGTTCCACAGCTTCACGTAGTCTGGATCGTTGCTCCATACATCCCACTTATTTTCCCACACGATTTTACCATTTTTATCTAAAATGCGGTCAATAGCACCAGTATTATGGATTGTATTGGGAGTTTCGCACTCTAAGCCCGTTTCTTTCTCTATTCTCTCCATAATCTTGTATGCTAACTCAACTAAAGCGTAGTTGTCACCGTCATCGTTTCCATGTCTGCTAAAGAGGTTTCCTAGATCGTAGTAGAACAACACTTCGCCATCAGGTGTTTTCACGGGAATACTCCTGACAATACTATCTGCTTCTTCAATTTCTACTTTCTTTTTAGTTTTAACTACTACGCTCATCAACTACTATATTAACTTAGAGAACATATATACCTCGCTTCGGCTTCATTAGAGTCGATAGCTCAGTATAAGAAGAGAGGTGACGTGAAGGAGAACACCATAGATGCTTCTCTGTAGCGTATTTTCCAGAGTGCTTCTTCGACAGAGTTTGCTGTCACTAAATCGTATACGTATGCTATTTTCCCTTCTTTTGGTCTAATTACTCTTCCTATCCTCTGTATCATTTGTCTTGATTGCCCGCTATTACTCATTATTATTGCTACATCGGCGTCCGGCACATCTATTCCCTCGTCAAGTACTCTAGTTGTGACAATACATGTTACTTCACCTCTCTTAAATGCTTCAAAGAAATCTCTTCTCCTGCCTTTTGCTGTCTGCCCTGTAATCAATGCTACTCTAGTTTCTCCCAGCGTGTTTTTTGCTACTCTGTACGCTTCATAGGCTTGGTCAAGGAACTCTGTGAAGACAAGTATTTTAGAAGACTTGTGTCGCCCAAGCAGTTCTTCCAGCTTCTTATACTTCCACTTCGCCATGAAAGCTATTTTCTTTTTCTGAGAAAATCCTCTCAGTTTGCCGTATTTATCGAATTCCGAGAACTCGTCTATAGCCTCGTATGTAGACTCTTCTCTTGCAGAGAGGAAGCCTGATATTTTTCTGTAGACGATAGGTGCGACGTAGTTTCTTTTCACTAGCTCAGTATAGGATATTCTATAGACTGGCTCTCCGGCAAGAGCATATATTAGCTCATGGTTATTGTCGTAGCGCTCAGGTGTTGCAGAGAGGCAGAGCCGGTACTCGCTGTATGCTCTGATAGCTATTTGCCTAAACGTCTCAGCGGCAACGTGGTGTCCTTCGTCATATACATGGAAAGCGAACTTCTTTTTTATTTTATCGAGGTACTTTACCGCAGAATTGTATATTGCTACTGTGACTTCTCGGATGTCTTTTGTTCCTCCGCCGAGTAGCCCCGCCTCTATTCCGAGTTTCTCTGAGAGTATTTTTCTCCACTGCCTAGCGAGCTCGATTGTTGTTACGCAGATAAGTGTGGGTGCTTTTAGGTCGGCTATAGCCTGTAGAGCAACGTATGTTTTTCCGCCTCCGGTGGGGATAACGATTGTCCCGAATTTTCTTTCGCTCCACTTTTCGTAGGCTTCTTGCTGGTAGTCTCTGAGCTCGAAGTCTTTCTTAAGGACTTTGATTGAGGAGAACTCGGGCTTAGATACTACTTCGGCTTCACTCCCCAGAGTTGCTCGCAAGGGAGCGAATAGTCCTAGACTTCCTCTCAGCGAAACTCCGCGGAACCTCAGTAGAGGCAACAGTGTTTTAGTGTACAAGACTGTTATTTGCCCCTCTTCATCTTCCTTGAGCTCCTGTATATAGTAGTTGACCGTAAATTTCGCTGAAAGCTCCTCTATTTTCTCTCTTTCTCCCAGTACATCAACCCACTCTTCGCCTACCACTATACTGACTTTAGGGAAGCGGAGGATCTCAGGGTCATATACGACCGGTATTTTGGAAAGCTTTTCTTCAACATCAGTTCTCCGGAGCACTGCTCTGAGCCTCGCCTTGTCTACGCAAAAACATCCTTCTTCTCTATTCCAGTCAGCGAACTGTAGAATGAACTTGAAGTCGCTGTAAGAGAGCCTTTCGAGAGGGTATATTTTGTTTGTTCCCCTGACTTCTTCTCTCAGCTTCTCGACTATTGCTCTGTTGTGTTTTTCTACAGGTATTCCATATAGTTTAAGGACTTCGGCTGCCTCGCCGGTGACTTTTCTCCTCAGAACCCACTTCTTTTCTTCTCTGTCAAAAACCCCAGCTTGCCTCAAGTAGGGGAAAAAGTCTGTTTTCAGGTCTTCATAGTCTCCTTCTACTTCGAATACGCCTACAGCAGTCTCTACAGTAACGCGCATGATGCTCCTCTCTCGCCTTCTAAACACAACACTCATCTAAAAATATCCTAACTTAATATTACATATAATCCTCTTCTACTTCTTTTTCTCTCTATGAGGCATACTTTTCATAAGAATTTCTACGTTCTGATTCAAGGCGTCTATTTTCGTCGCGAGTGCAGCTACTTTAGATGTGAGTGTAGCTAGCCCGTTTTCCAGCATCTCAAGCTTCTTCTTTACTTCTGCTTGAGACTCTAGTGAAACGTACTCTACTTCAGGTGTAGCGACTTCCTTCTCGACTTTCTTTTCTTCTTTCTTTTTAGAAGTAGAAGGCTTTACTGATTCTCCGGCGAAAATTTCGGGAGCAGCTCTCCACAGAACTGTCTTGAGGTATTTTCTGCCCTTGGCTTTCAATATATATCTTGCGAGGATCTTCATTAACTCTGCGGCGTTCGGTATATCGAGGTAGAATTTTTCAGTCCTCTTGCCGGTTGCCTGCTCTACAGCAATATATATTCTGTCGCCGTATTTCTGTGAACTGAAGAACCGGAGTATGAATTTAGAGTCTTCTGGATATGCTATCGCTACAGTCTCTTCCTGTGTCCCGGATTTTTTCAGGTATCCGGTTTTCCTGTATTTTTTAGACATGTTTTTTCTCCAAGTTAATTTTTCCACAGAAGTATTTAAACCGGCGCCTTTCTTTCCCACTATCTCACCTTCTTTGTCACTTTCCTAGGGCAGAGAACTGAAAACGGGCAGTACTGGCACTCCCACGGGTATCGCGGTGCCGCGTCTTCAACTATTCTCTTAGCAATTTCTCCTAGAGACATTTTATCTGAGACTACATACTGTGTTACTCTATCGGGAGTGACGTATATCAAGTAGCTTTCGTTTAGCCCGTAGAGAGTATTGTACATTTTGACCTGATCTATGTGGTGCTCGTGCGGAAGAGAGAGGTCTGCTCTAGCAGTCTTTATTTCAATTCCTATTTTTGTGGTGTCGTTTACGGCATACACGTCGATGCGCCCCTTCAGCAAAATAGGAGCGTCTATGGGTGAGGAAACTAGGTGCTCTTTAGGATTTATTGTCATAGTTGCTTCTTTCTCTATTTCAACTAGCCAGCCCTCATCAGTGAGTATTTCTTCAAGGAGATGCTCTAGTCCCATGTGGAGAATAGTGCCCTGCACGAAGATGGGGTTGAATATATATGAGAGCTCAAGCTCGGGGTACATTCGGGAATACTTTTCTTTCTTGCGGCAGGAAACTAGGTCTGTTACCCAGTACACGCCCTCTTCTCTCTTGTGCTTCTCTCTCTCAGTCTTGAAGAAATTGTAGAGTTTTTCAACAAAATCTAGTTCCTTTTTCTCCAGTAAGTCAACTTCTTCTTCAGTTAGAAGGAGCTTAGCTCCCATACATTCTCACACACTAAACAACTATAGTCAAAATATATATGTTTTACTAGAGCACACAGAAACTAACACAAGCACAGAAAACTACGTGTACAGCCTCTCGGTTTTCCTCACCTCACCGAATACTGTGTCGAGAATACCTCCAGCAGGAGTCTTGTAGCCGCCATTCCTGAGGAAAGCGTAAGCCACGCTGCGGGCTACAGGATTGTTGAGGTTTTTCTTGCACCAGTCCATTAACTCCTCTTCGAACTTTTTGACAACTAGCGGAAGCTTTCTCACAGCACTGTCAGCTAGAATCCTAGCATCTTTAGGTAGTGTTTCGGAAAGCTTCCTGTACACCTCATCTATTTGAGCAGCAACTTCAGCTAGCTTAGGCGGAGACTCTAGTGCGCCGCGGAGACACCCCCATCCTTTTACGGTGAAAATAGCTTGAGCCGCTCTAGTTATAGTATAGCCTACTACTCCGAAAAAATCGCCTAAACCGAAGGGATATATCTGTCTTCCAATTTTCTGCACGAGCTCAGCTCTCTCAAAATTTCTCACAGCTTTCGGCACACCCTGAAAAGTCTTTTCTGTTAGCCCGAGATATGTATCGAGTAGTTTAACAAACTCTCCCAGCTTCTCGGTCGCCACCATCAATTAACCTACGCACTACACATATATAAACCGTCTGTGGAGAAATAAAATAAAACTAAAGGAATTTTTTCACATCAAAGACTTCCAAGCAGCGGCAACGGCTGCCCCAGTTTCTGTGAACTTCTTCCAGTATTTTTTCTGGAGCATTCCAGTTCCTAATGAGACGCGTTACGGTTCTCCGGGGCGGAGACCCGAGTATACTCGATAATATGAATACTGCTACATCAGTCTCCCTTTCTCTCTGGTAGAGTATAATTAGCCCGAGCATTTTCAGAGGCAGAACAGTGTATCCGCTTGTAGAAGTCTGGTTTATTGTAAACCAGTCTATGCCCATGTCGCTTAGAGTATCTGAAAGCATTTTAATGTGCTTTGACGCCACTTTGAAGCCCAGTATCCTAGAAAGCCTTCTGTTCGTAGTGAAGCCCCACTTATAGATATCTTTGAGGATGTGCCTAATAATTACGTTTAGCTTAAGTTCAGTAGAGTACTTCCTGTAGATCCCGTATTTTTCTCTGAGAATTTTTACAGCCAGAACGGTGGTGTTGAGCTTCATGGCTATTTCTCTGTCAGAGCAGCCTTGAAGAAACAGCAGAACCAGCTTCTCTCTGCTCACTGCTGGAGCATCAAGGTATTTTTCAACAGGAAGCCCCATTCTCGCGAGATACCTGTATACGAGAAAAGTGTTTACTTTGAACTTCTCGGCGATAATTCTGGGGTGAACTCCGCTCAAAAACATGTCTCTGATTTCGAGAATATCTTCTGTCGTCAGCCTTCTTCTGTTCCCTAGAGCTGGAACAAGGTTTAGTTTCTCTACGTATTTCAAGAAGTCTTCGCGGGAAATTTTGAGCACAGAGCATATTTCTCTCGTAGTGAAGCCAGAATTCCACATCGAGAGCAGTTTTTCAATAGTGTTCAGAGGCGCCTGCACCCTCTTCATCTAAAGAAAAATAATAGTGCAATATATATGTTTTACCAACCTAACCGCTCTACGCGTCCATGAGAAAGCGCCGGAGGTCTTCCAGCCCTCTTTTCTTCTCCTGCACTCCAAGAAGACTTTTCTGCATTTCTCTTGTCTCAATCGCCCACTTGAGTGTATCTAAGTAGGGTTTTGCGAGAGGACAGTGTGCATACTTCTTGAACTTCTCGTAGACTTCATCGAGATTTGGGGGATCATAGAACTTGCCGTAGTTCGGAAGCTCAGATACAGGAACAGTTTTAGGTGCTTCGTATCTCCGTGCAATAGGATCTCTGTCGGGAACAGCCTCGAATATTATTTTAGGCGACACGCTGGTTCTAGTGCAAGAGTATACCACAATATTCCCGGGAGCGAGAATAACACCGCTCGCTCTGTCTATTTCGAGGTGACGCACATAGCTCTTGAGCTCCTCCGGGCACTCGACAAGGAACTTCCTATTTTCCTTAAACATTTTTTCGCCGAGTTCATAGGCTTTTTCAGCGAACTCCTCACCGTACTTTAGTGCCCAGAAATCTTTAGTAGCATCAAGTGTATCTAGAAAGTAACTTCTAGCTTTCTCAGAAGCTTTCGCCGCCTTAGTCAGATAGTCGCACACAAATTCTGCCGCCGACTCTAGGTCAGGTACTTCTTTCCCTTCAACGAACTTCACCCGAACACCCAGAGCAGGAATAAAGCCTTCGTCTTCATACAGTGCTTCTAAGTCGTGGTACCGTGCAGTCAGCTCCTTTAAGAAGTCGTATAATGCTGTTGTGTAAACATCTCCGAAGAGGTGAGCTGCCGCTGTCTTTAATGCCTCGTTAAGACTTCTTCTGTACTCTATAGTCTTCGCTTCTCTCTTTATTTGAGCTATTTTATCCATTATGTACTCTACTTCAGCGAGCATTCCTCTCGCGTCTTCGGGGCTCGTAATAATGCCTTCAGGCACGCGTATTGCAAACTCTGTCTTAGTTTTTTTAGCGACTTCGCTGAACACTGTAGCCAGCGTCGCCAGTACTGAATAGCGCTCTCTAGCCTCTTCTCTAATAGCTTCTTCGGGATATCCTAGAAGAACCAGCAATCCCATTCTAGGGCTCTGGTTAGCTTCTACGCTCATATAGGCTTTAAATTTGCCCGTTTCTCTCAGCCTTTTGCGTCCGCTGTCAATACAGTCTCTCAGTTCCTCTAAATACGGATTTTCTTTAGCTTTTGTATTAAAGAACCTTCGAATTCTATCAGATATTCTTTCTCGCTCTTTTTTGCTGAGCTCCTCGGGACTTTTGTTTCTAGACCTTATTTCAACGTAAATCCATCGGCTCACACTACCACCTCGTGCAAACGCACATCTCTTACTTCCACCTCTTCGCCCTCTACTTCTTTAAGCAGATAGGGGCACCGGTCTCTTATAAGCCTCTTGATAGCTTTTGCTGTAGCACCTACTAGAAGAAGATTTTCTATGCTGAGGAATTTTTTGTTATTACTTTTTTCTTCCCTTATCTGTGGGATAGCTTTCTTCAGTTGCCTCTTAAATTCACAGAAATGCAGAGCACTGTCGCTCGGAATAGGTATTTTGATTTCGCTTACGATGTCAGAGATACGTGCGCCTCCCAGAGACAGAAGTGATTCTAACTTGCTTGAGTAGTACGTATCGAGGTAGTTTCCTAATATAGCTAACTCTCTGTAATAGTCTTCTTCAACATTCATTCTCAAGCATCTCTCTATCATGGGTGCCGCTCTCTCAACTACATCCTGAATAAGCTCTACAAGGAACTCAGACTTAAAGACTAGCCCTTTCTCTGAGATCCAGCCGACATGCCCTTCTTTTATTCCATACTCCACTTTCTCGTCTACTAAGGTTAAAAGAGAGGTCTGGAGAAACGCGATGTGTGTTGGAAGAATAGCTAGCGCTACTTCGTCAGCTACCTCGCTTAAATTAGATCTTATTATAGCATCTCTCAGCGGAACGTCTACGCTAACAAGGTATTGTGCAGAAGCCTTTTTTGTATCCGGAATAGCATCGTACCTGTTCACTAGAATTATCACCGGTTTCCTGTTTTTCTCAGCGTATTGCCACGCACCCTCAATAATTCCCATACAGTACTCTCGTTCATCTTTCCCAAATCCTGTTCCGGACACTATAAACACTATTACTTTGCCGTTTTTTGGAACCTTTTCTTTCAAAGTTTCTTCGACTTTAGAGGCAATAAAGTACGTTTTCGGCGCAATTACACTCCTCTCCTTACTTTCACCGTAATCTACATGAACAGATAGCGCGCCGCCGCCGCCGCGCCGTGACCTAGATGTCTCAAAGAGCTTTGGTGCAGTATCTAATCCGTAAACAACTACTATTTTCTTACACACTTTATCAGACAAATATCTCAGTCCGCGGACAAGAGAATCAAAGGAAGCTGGTGGAACATACCATATTTCAGCTCTTTCTTTCATATCCTTTATATGCTCTAAGGAAAGAGTAGCTGTTCGCATCCACTAAATTTACTCCTGTCTCCAAATATATTCCGCTTTCCACCTTATACTTCCCTCTATCTTTTATCTAACTATTTTATACCGCCTTCTTTTCAACTATCTATTCATTATATACATCACACACTTTCTTCTTTATTTCTATTATCTTTTGATTGCTGCGATTTGGTGTTAAAGATATCTTTCTACTATCTTTTGATTGATATTAATGTGAAACCGTAATTAACTTACTTGCTTTCTACTATCTTTCGATTGTTAACACCAGAATCTCTTAATTTACTTTCTACTATCTTTTGATTGTTAATCGAGTTTTCTTGTTTATTCATTCTTCAATTAAAAGTGTGCGCTTTCTACTATCTTTTGATTGTTTAGCTGTTGAAGTGCACCTCTTGAGTGATTTTATACTTATATGCTTTCTACTATCTTTTGATTGTTGATGGGGTTAATGGTTTTGTTTTTGTTGGGGTTTCCGGTATTACCTGTTGTGGTAGAGGTATTTAAGAGTTTAGTCGAGGGAGACGATGAATACGTGAAGTCGGCTACGTGAAGATAACCATACTCTAATTTCTACAACACACCGCCATCACAGCTTCCAGAAACTTCACACAGAGAGGAATAAATAAGGAGTGGTAGTTTTTATGTAGTGTGTTTAGAACAAGAGTACGTGACGAAGATTTCTGTCAAGATGAAGTAGTTTCTTTTAATGAGATAAGAGCTCTGATTAGAAGTAGTGAATTAATGTGGAGTCTTGCCACGAGGGTTCTTGCTGTTACGGCTGAAGACTACGTTGAAGTAAATAGAGTTGGATATGTTCCTGTTCACAGAGTACTATATTATCCGTGGAACCGTCTGCGCTACGAGTCTCTTCTGAAAGCAGATATAAAGAAGGTTCTTGAAAGAGAGCCAGTTGAGCTAACCGCGTATGAAGCAGTAGATGGAAATCATGTATATACTGTAACCGACGGGAACCACAGGTGTGCTGTAGCTGAAGCTCACGGGTTGATGCGTGTTAGAGCTATAGTAGGTGCAGTTTGTCTACTTCCGCGTAAAATGAAGGAATTTGTTTTAATGAATAATGCTCTCTGGAAGAAGATTCCAGAGAGAAAAATGCTAAAGTACTGTCTGAGGCTCGGCGATCTAGCTGAGAGAGAAGATGCTGTAGTCTTGATCGAGAAGCTTCTTGCTCTCCGCGGAATAAGGCTCATCAAGTATATTTAATTTATTTAAATGCATTTACAGTTATTTTTAATGTAAATAAATTTGATAACACCTATTAAAGCTAATAGACAAGTGACTCTTTTTCTTGAATAATTTTTCTGAGCTCTGATTCTAGTTTACCTAGTTTCTGCGAAATTTCAGTAAGAGTTTTGAGAGATACTTCACGAAGAGAACCACGCATCTCTTTTGGTGTCGCCAAGAACGCTAATTTGAGACCAGTGTGATCAATACTAAAAACTCTGAAGTAGGCTGTCTCTGGGCCAATATAAAGAATAGCCTTGTTTACTTTCAGCAGTCCTCCGTTTCCGCATACCATGAAGCCTGCTTTTTGGAAGGCTTTCGCAGCTTCTTCTTTTTTCAGCTTCTTTAAGAGCTTCAGTATTCTATTCATTTTTTCTTGAATTTCTCGTACAGCAGAAGACTTCTTTTTTAGTGCAAGCGAACTGAGCCTCGGGTCAAGCGGGCTATTAAGCCACCAGTCTTCCCTTTCTTCGAGCCAAGTATTCCAGAGCAGTTTTTTTCTTTCTTCTTCTATTCTGTCCCATACTGTTTCAACAACAGCCATCGATTTTAGTATAGTTTAAGTTCCCTAATATACCTCCTTTTCTTGAGAGGTTTCAGAAGGAAACAGAGGTTATGGTGAACTTGTATTTAATTACTCTTACTACGACTTCGCTTATGTTCGCGAAGCTTCTAGTGATTGTTGTTGATGGAACTGAGTCGCTGTAGGCAGTAAAAGTTAACGTTATAGTCGTAGGCGTGTTGAACGTGTATCTGAAGACAGCTACTTCCTGCGACACCGCTATCTGAATTCCGCCTCTGCTGCACAGAACAACTGGAGCCGTAAATGCCTGCCTGTTTTCCACTAGTGGAACGAGCACGAGTACTACGAGGCGCCTCGATGAGCCCAGTTTCTCAACTCTAGTGTGGTAGGCTGGGAGCCACGCCAGCCCAGTGACAAATCTCCTGTTTTCAGCGTACTTGAATAAGTTTACTGTCAAAAATGGATCTGAGGAGACTAGTCCGAGGACTCCTTTCGCCGCAAAAGACACAGCGTGTTCTAGGTTTACTGTCTCTTCTCCGCCGTACTCGTAGTAGATTATTGGGGAAGAAGCCTCCAGCACATCTGACCCAAGAGTATATGATTCGGTACCAGTGCTGATTGTGAGCGTCAAATATACGTGCTCGGCTCTGTACTTCAGGAAGCCTTCAGTAAGCCTTACTGGGACTTTTATCGCATACCCCGCTCCAACTCTCTCGCAGGCGAGATTGTAGATATCTGAGATCAGCTTCCTGCCTTCCTGCATGGCGATGGTTTCTCTGTAAATAGTGTAGTGGTATGAAGCTAGGTAGAATCCTAAGAGAGCTACTATAGTGAGTCCTATAGATAAAAACAGGACGACTATTATGTCACTTATACCTTTCATGTTTTCACGGGAGTCAGGTAGATTGAAGCACTGTATTCTTCTCCGAGGGCTTCTGCTGGAGAATAGACTTCTATTTCTGCTTTCAGCTTGGCTTTCAAGTAGCCGCGAGCTATATCGATTTCCTCCGGCAGCCCCTCGTAGACTTCGCCGCGTTTGGCGAAAACTGCTTCAAGTGTTGCCTTTGTCCACTTAACTACTTTTACTCTGTACTTGAATTCCCCTATTTTTAGATACTTTACTCCAGAGTCAGCTAGAGTCGCGTACGCTTTGAAGAGGGCACTGTTTCTCATTAGGTCTGAGAGAAAGTCTCCTAGGGGGAACCGCAGGACAAAAGTATCGCTATTTTCGAGGTACCCGTACTCGAATACTGTAGGACACTGGTTTTGAAGCATTAGTATCGCTTTGTTTGCGGAGACAGGTCTACCTAGAGCACTTTCAGCGAGTTTTCTAGCGAAGTCGGGGTTTTTGATCACGAGAGCGCCGCTTCTCGTCTCAGCTACTCCCGATGATTCGAGAGAGTGGAGGACAAGATCTAGGTCTTCGCCATACTTCTCGCGTAGCTCTGCTAGATCTCTTATTCCTAGGCTACCTTTAGTCAACAGCAGTCGGCATACTGTTTCAAATGGTTCAAGGATTTTCGGCATACTCTCTACTAGTATAGTAGCGAGAAAATATAAAAAGAAAACTTGAGTTTAAGCAAAAGCTTTTTTCTTCTCTTTTTCTGCTTGCAGTTGCTCCATGAATTCTAGTCCTAGTTCTTTGCGCAGATACTTCTCTAGGTCAGCAGGGCTATCGAAGATAGTGGGTATATCGAATGCACTTCTCCTAAGCTGGGCTTCGCCGTCAGGGATCTTGAAGGCTTTTACAGTAATGTAGACTGTGCCGAGGTTAGGTATCCGCACTTCTAGCCCATTTCTCGTTCTCCTTACTTCTGCTTCTGGTTCTTCTCCAATAAAGTCGCCGTACTCCTTCAGCACACTGTATATTGCGCTGAGGTAAAGCTTCTCTCTATTCTTTACATCTGCTTCAGCGTACTTGACCATGTCCCTGAGATGCTCTACGAATTCTTCAGAGATACTGAATACTCCTCCATAAGTTTTTTCATAGGTTGCTCCAGTGTGCTTCTTGGATACAGCGCCAATAGCCCACACTACACTGCGCTCTGGGCTGGGGCGCTCGGGTCTCACATAAACCATAATATCGCCTTTGTCCCAGTAAGCAGTCTTCATTACGACATCAGTCGGCTCACCTAGTCCCGTCAGCTCTCCAAGTTTAGTGGCGTAGGCTTCCTCTGCTTTGCCGTAGAGGGGTACATCGTAGTTGCTGAATACGTACTCAAATGTTTCTTCGTCCATAGCCTCTATTACTTCAGCAAAGACTTCGCCTATCTTCTCTGCTTCTTCACCGTATATGCTCCAGTGCTTTCTCGCCAACATTATTAGCTCGACGACAGGCAGAGGAGCTTTTCTTTCCTCCCACACTCGCTTTATTTCAGATACTATTTCATCGAAGTTTTTAATAGTAGAAATCTTGTACTCCGCGGCACGCAAACTGTCTTCAGAGAGGAGCTTAGAGTATATTTTCTCAGAGAACATGCCTTTATGCATCAGTATTTTCATGGCGTCAGCTAGGCTCAGAGTTCTCTCATCTACGAGCTTTTCTACAGCTCTCTTTAAGTCTTCATCAGATAAGTAGAGGTAACCTCGGCTGTACTCGGCTCCGAGGCTTTTAGCAAATTTGATGACAGGCACTACTCCGGCACCAATTTCCTCAGCTAGCCTGAAAGCATCTACGGAGAAGTCGAAGGCGAGGCTGTAGAGAGCTCTCACTTTGTTCTCCGGCGTCAGCTCTCTGCTTGATGTAGCCACCTCTATTTCCTTTCTGAGACTCTGCATCTCGTGTGTAACACGAGAAAGGTCTACTCTGTACTCGCGAGTAGGAAGATTCTTGTACTTCCAATATACAGTAAGCATGCCTCCCTCAATTTCAATTTTCCTGATTTTTACTCCAAGACTCTTCTCGAAGTTCTCCAGCTCTCGGAGAGCAGTATTCAGGCGTTCCGCTTCCTCCGCTATGGACTTTTTGTTTCTCTCTAAGACTTCTTCAAGAGTCTCTCCATTTAAAACACGAATGTTCCTGCAAATAGAGTGTTCCCCTATTCTCGGAAAACTATAGGTTTTCTCCGTGTAGCCTGAAGCACCATCCGGCGCAACAATTATTCTGTGTACAAAGCCGTCAGAGTCTTTTCTTTCGTATTCGAGAACCCACCCGTCTTCTTTCTCGGTTTCAGCAAATCCTGCCTGTAGCAGAGTTTCCCTGCTAAGTCCTAGCTGCTTGAGAGCAGTCATCATTATGTGTGCTCGCGTAAGACCCAGCTTCTCTAGAAGGTCAGGGTACTTGAAGAGAGCGCGGTTGAGGCTGGGCGAAATGTATCCTTTTAGCAGGGGATCGGGGCTTTCTCCTAGAACTTTTTCTCTTGTAATGTAGCCGATGTCTATTAGCGCAGATAACAGGGTTTTTACTTGTTCGTCGTTCTCAACGTAAACATAATTGTCAAAAGCAACCTTAAATCCGCATCTAGTTAGAATTCTTCTTATTGTTCTCCGCGTGTCGTCGCCCCAGACGATATCTCTTAGTCGTATTGTTCCATAGGCACCGTACTTTCCGACATACGAGAGAATCTCTTCTAAAACTTTGTCGAAAGAAAGCCCTGCTGACGCAATAAACTTTTTTATTTCTTCTAGCTTTTTCTCATCAATTTTTCTGCCTTTACTCATCAATATTTTTTCGCATGCCTAATATAAAATCCGCTTCTCGTCTGCTCCAGCTAGGGCTTCAAGGAAGCCCCACGATGCTAGTAGTTCTCCGCTTACTAGGCTTCCTACTTCATAGTCGTATGACAGTTGTAGGACTATGCTCCAGCGCTCAGTGTTTTCCCATATTTCTCCGTCTAGCTGGTCGCGTAAAGGCAATACGTCTCTAACTCCATAAGCCGCTAAAGCATGCGCCGAGGTATAGTCTTTTGTTTTCAGAAATCTGGCAATAGCAGCTAACACAAAGAGAAAAGCTGACCGTATCTCACTTTTACAAGCTAGCCTATAAGCATAGAGTAATACATTTAAGTGATAGATATCTTCACGGGCTCTAGCTAAATAGAGTACATGCATTACCTTTAACATTATATCAACTTTCTCTTCAAAACTCTTAGCAGACAACTTTATACTTCTTCTAAGTTCTCTTAGGAAATCTTCTGGAAACTCGTCTAAGATCACCTTAGCCCTCTTGTAAAAAATATCGTTTACTCTCTCAAATACATCAATAGTGTCTTTTAAGTTAATGTCCAGCGAACCTATTTCCAGCGCATATCCAGTAGCGTCTTTTACTTCATTTATTAAATCTGCTAAAAGCCTATTAATTCTTTTTTCTAGATTCCTATAAAGTATATCTATTCTCTCTTCTAGCTCATCAAATTTACTGGAATATTTGTCAGCAAGCTCAACAGCAGTTAGCACAGCAAACATCTATCACTAATTCTACGGAGCAATATCGCTTAATAATTTTACTCGGTATTCAATCATATACCTCAGTTTCATCGAGTTCTGCCCGTATTGTTGCTTGAAGCTTTAATTCAGAAAAACTAGTACGCGACACCCGTTGGCGACAAATAGTGCTCAGAAAGCCGTTTAAGTACCATCTAGTACCAAACAGCACTGCTAAAACCCAGTTGACAGCACACCAGTTTACTTGCTATATGCTCAACTGTAGCAGGTTTTCCTTGAAGCTTTAGTACTAGAGATCTAGATGCTACGAGCTCTAGCTTAGTGTACGGATAAAACAAATCTATTTTTTCTAGAAATCTGCTCGCCGAAACATATTTAGGTGTAATCCACCAGCCGCTCGCCTCTGCTACAGCGTTTACTTCACCGAAGTCGAATACGTAGTCGCTGCCGCTGGGACTCGCCAAAAGATAGAACTCTACCTCGCTGTTTTCTTCACAAAAAATGTGAGGGAAATCAAAAACATCTGCGAAGAAGTAGTATTTTTTGCCTATGTGCTCTGGCGGCAGAAGCTTAGCGTAGCTTTCTACTATTTCCCTCCACTCATCTTCGCTGACCCCTATGTATTTCCTGTAGTCGCTAATTCGGTAGAGAAGCGGCTTACCGTCTACGAATATGAGGTATCTTTTAACTGCTATTCGATTCGACAGCCTACCAGATATGATTCTGCCCTCAACATCGTATCTGAAGCCTCTCTTCGGTCTCTTCTTCAAGAATCCTAGCTCACTTAATGTAATCCACTTTTCGGTATCGTCTAGCGGGTTTTTGATTACTTTCCTCGCATACTCCCATAATCCTAAGAAGTATGGTTCGTCGCCTAGCCACGATAAGTCCTGTGAGCCTAATTTTTCGCTAAACTCGCAGAGCAGCTCATCAACTAAGCTTACAGGATAGAATCCTAGTGATGTAGAGGAAGCTGTATCACACAGAAGGAGAGGCTTAAACCAGACTCGCTTGCCATCAAGTTTCAGTGGAAGTGGAATGTAGTTTGCGGGCTTGCTACTAGATAGCACTACAGCATACATTTTTTCTTTTGTTCTCGCGATTTCTTCTACTACATATAGATTTGTAGTGCTCGGTGCTTCTGGAAGGAGTATAGAGTACTCAAGCTTTTCCGCTTCATCAAATATTTCGTAGGATCTAGTAAGAACGTCTTCGCTTAACTTCTCTCTAACTGTTTCACACATACTAGAACCTCTTCAAAATATTCGTTGAAATAAAACATCTATCTGTTTTATCGCTTTTAGGGAAATTTCTTCATGCAACAAAGCTCGCTTAACGTTGTCGAAGGCTTCGGTACCCATGATTTTCACCGTTTTTCTTTCGTTCACCGAAGATATATACCGCACTCCAGCAGCTCCCGCTTCCGCCGAAGCACTACTAGTTAATATATTAATAACGTAGATATTTAGAACACTTCACACAAACATCTTAATAAGTTTCGTCAACACAACATTAAATATAAACAGTGAAAAAACTCACGAATATGTTTTAACTTTCTCTTTTTCTACAGCATGTTCGACATCAACAAAGAGCTCTAGAGCCGCTTCTCTCGCGAGAACCCTTGCTTCTCCCTCAGTTTTAATACCTATGATTTTCGGCGCATCTGGGTGACCTATTATTTTATAACCGCGCTGCTCTGCCGCTCGCTTAAATGTCTCCCATGGTACCGGAAGCTCGGGGTCTTTTGCTCTCTCAGTCCACTTGAGTACTGCGCACACATAGTAGTTGTTGAATCTTTTCGCGTACCCGTATCCTACAGCATAAGGTACTCCCGCTGCTTCTGCTGCTCTCTCCAGCTCTTTTCCGCTCCAAGACTCTGTGAGCCTTCTGTTGACTAAGGCTACTCTCCCAAAGCACTCTATTTCGCTTATGCTGGGACTGGGTATTTTGTTTGCGAGAGAAGCGTCTACGGCTTCGAGCCCTTTCTCAGCGAGCTCTTTTACGAGACTAGAGTAGTCTGCTTTCCCTGAAGAGCTCATCTCTCTCAAAAGAACATCAAGGGCATCGGAGTACTGCTGAATTCTCGGAGACCAGAGCCCAGATCTGACAACTATGGAATCTCGATCGCCTGTTCCTCCGACAGCCAAGAGGTCTCGGATAATATCATCTTCAGTGGGGAGATTCAGTCTTTTTAGAGCGAGGGCGGTCATCAGAGAAGCGCTTTCGCAGTAAAGAGTGTAGAAACCTTTCTTACTTATTGAGCGCATATAGCTTTTTGAAGTCAAGTGGTGGTCGGCGTAGAGCCCCGTTACCCCCGTGAAGCTTTCGATAAACTTCTCGGGGTTCTTTACATCTACTGGAATATCAAGGATGATGGCGGTTTCTCCCTTAAGCTGCTTTAAGATATCTGGGAGTCCCTCGGGAGAGCAGTCAGGGTACCTACATATTATCTTCTTTGGCTCCGGGAAGCCTGCCCTGTGGATTCCTGCGAGCAGAGCTGCGAGAGAAGTGACTCCGTGTACGTCAAAATGCCCTATTAAAACTAGTTCTTTTTTCCACATACTTCATCTAAACACTAACTACGCAGACAGTATATAAACCTCAGCTAACTCTGAACTCGAAGAAACGTGTTTTTCTGCACTCTCTCCAGCGCATCTAGCACAGCGCTGTATGAGGTTTTCTCTACAGCAACCCAGCTAGGGTACCTGTACTTCAGTCCCCGGGAGTCAGCGAGTATACAGTGACCTTTGGTTCGGGTGAGCCTCCCTATCGCCTGCACAACTTTGCAGAAAGCAGTGTCTTCGTATATTTTCCACGCAAACTCGTCTCCGTACTTTTCTCGAATACTGTTAAGCACGAATCTGAGAGCAGGGTCTATCTCAGGATAGGGAAATCCTACAATTAGGACTGCGTCGAAGGGCACGTTGCTCCCCTCTGAAAGGCGTCCTCCGAGCACGTCTGCGATCAAGTAGTCTTCTGAGGAGGGCGGCCTGAAGACCCGCGTCGGCTTTATCGCGTTCTCGGGCAGACCTACCATTCGCATCAGCTTCTTTGATGCATAGAACACTGCTTTTCTGCCGGGGAGCTGTGAAAACGCTTCGACAAGCTTCCTGTAGAGAGGAGCGTTTTCTTCTCTGTTTTCGTACTTAGAGTCTATGTCTTCCACCACAGCAGTCTTCACTTTAATCGAGTCCGGTGCACCTACTTCTCTGCGCTTTACTTTGCCTACAAAAGAAGATATTAGATCTGATATAGAGTCGGGAATAAACCCGCTCATAAAGACTGAAGCTTCTTTGAGAAGAGGACTGGGCTCTCTGTATACTAGCACACAGTCTCTACGCACTAGTACACTGCAACCCAGTATTTCGGCGAGCTCCCACGCCGCGTCTTCTACCAGCTTCCGCGGCTGCTTTTTGCCAGAAGTGTGTTTAACAAGAACTCTGAGCAAGTTGCTTGAATATAATTGAGCCAGCTTCTTCAGCTCAGACGGATAAATAGCTGACGCTTCTAGTGTCTCGTGAACAAGATTGTGTGCCTCATCGTATATAATTGTATTGAACCTGTTGAACAAGTCTTGGAGCTTCGAAGTGTGCTTGAAGACATAAGGATAAGTTACTACAACAGCGTCCGAGGAAACCGCGAACTTCAGCGTCTTGACGAACGGGCATCCCTCGCCTTTCCTCAGCTCCTCTACATACGAGTGGAAGTCCGGCGCGTCAACAGGCTTCTCCAGCTTCGGAGAGCCGCACACACCTGCCGACGCGGCTGATAAGCACGCTTGATAAAAGAGGTCTGGCGGCAGAGGGGCGACACTCGGGTTAGTGCAGAAGCTTTTTTTGCTCAGCAAAACAGCCAGCTTGACTCCAAGCCTCTTCGCCTCAAAATAGAAGTTCCCCGCCTCCTCGTATGTCCTTACTCCAACTATTCCTTTTCTCCCTGCGCACCGGAGAGCCCAGAGACTCGCTATTGTTTTGCCTACTCCACTATAGGCTTCTATTACCAGTGCTCCGTCTGGAGAGTAAAAATAATCTAAAAGCTCGTACGCAAAATCGAGTTGACCGGGTTTAGGTTTAAGAGGAAATTTCACGGATTCAGCTCACGAGTAGCTGTATTTCCTTATCAAGCAGCTCTAATACTTTAAAAGAGGGTAGCACTGAGACCACTACTCTCGGAGCTTTTTTTGTTGACACTACTATCTTGCCGTCAGGCCACACTACAGCGAACTTTTTCCCGGGCTTTACTGTTATTTCAACCCCGCCTAAGTTTTTAACGTACTCGGCTTTTCCTCTTCTCACATAGCCGCACGCCCCAAGCTTTTCTGGAGTGAGGTAAGGAAGAACCTTTTTTACTCTTTTGGTGAGCACTTCAGGTGCTCTCAGGAGAAACCTTCCTACATCAATATCTTCTCTTACACCAGCTATTTCAGCTACTTCGAGTAAACTGCTAACAGTCTTGTTTTCTTCTTCTCTTCTAATTACCCTCTCCATATCCCTCACTTAATTACTCTTTACCCTATTTAAATACCGCATTCTTCCGCCTATTTAAGGAAAGCCAGCACGTACTATGCGGCAGGGTTTCCGAGAGCTTCTTGAGGAAAATAGATGTTGAATAAGGTGGAAAAGCTGTGCGACTTCGTAAAAAAGAACCTAAATTTTATGTATAGACTTGCTCTTTTCATGTGACTTGAGCTCAGCGAACTTTTCTCTAAGCAGCTTACGCAGGTCGCTAGGCGACTCCACTATACAGCTTGTTATTTGATCTCTCTCAACGAAGCTCACCTCACGCGGATACACAATTAGTTTCCCTACCTCTGAAATATCTAGCTCCACTCCCGTTCGCTCCCACTTCCTTTTAGCTACTTTGATGTCAATATCCTGTTTTTTCGCTTCCTCTAAAATAACCTTCTCGTAGGTTTTTACCTTCTCTTGAAATGCTTGAACTCTCTTCTTCAACTCGCCTTCGATTTCCATGATTGTTTTCTCGTCAACCTCAGGTATCGCGGAATACGCCTTTTCGTAGCTGATATCGTTGTAGTCGGTCGAAATAGCTGTTAAAAACCACTTATCTCCTTTAGCTTCTAGCACTAAACTGTATCCGCTTCTATACCATATAGCAATCTTTCCCATAAAGCAGTTGGGCGCCCCTAAGCCAGTTAGTTCTCCGAGCTTCTTCTTGAAGAACCTCTCTACCTCTTCGTCAAAAGCCATCGAAATAATAGTGCTGAGGGCTTTGCTGAGCTCTTCTCTGTTCATTTCGCTGAAAATTTTTATCGCGGTCTTCCTAGCTAGCTCTTCTTCCTCTTCGCTCAAGTCACAGCGGATAAAGCAGACTTTATCTAAGAGCTCTGCCGTACGAACAGGGTCTCTTGTTTTCTTCCAGAAGTCCTCTATTTCAGCTACCAGCGGCTTTACTTGGCGGCAAGTCCTCGATTTGTAGAGGAGAGCTCTGTAGGGATCTTTTTTGAGAGCCGCACCCTCTTCCTCGATTTGCTTCTTGTTTTTCTCCAGTACAGAGTCTAGGGCTTCACCCGGCGGAACAGCAATAATTCGAGAAACGTGAATACTTCCTATCAAGGGAAGCGTGTACTCCTTGTATGTTTTAGCTGCAACAAAGTCGGGGGCTACTTCTATTTCATGCACGTAGCCACCGGGATCTCGGCGCCTATACACAACTTCATCTGCATAAATATGCTCGCGGAACCCTGCGTCGAGGAGGCAGTTTCTAGAAACTCCTATTAAAGAGAGCGTAGCATCGAATATTTCTTGACGTGTTGCTCCAAGCTTTCTCGCTAGATCCTCGTACTCCAGTAAAGCTCTTCTGAGAGCTAGCCGATTAGGCAGCCCTACGAGCTCGTTGTCGAGCACAGCTCTCTTAGTAATGTATCCTTCTTCAATCAGTATATCTAAGAGCTTTTCCACACACTTTCTATCGTAGACGAGGCTGTTTTCCTCAGCTCTAAATCCCAGAGACTCAAGGAACTTTACTACTTCGGCGAGATTTTCTTCGCTGCCGCCTACTTCATCTAAGAAGAGACGGTTCTTCGAGCCAGATGCGTGCTGAAGTATGCTCTGGAGAAGTAGGCTGAACTCAGGCAGGTAAGCTACTTTCTTTAACTCCACGAAACATTATCCGGAGAAAACACATAAAAACCTACTTCTGTCTCAAAGTAGAAAACTAGAAGTTTGACGGTTAAACGTAAACGCTTTCCCGCTCGTGCTCCGTTTGCTCGGCTTCATCTACCTTTTGTCTGAGAATTTCGAGAAGCGTGGGCACAGATACTTCACGGCGCCCGAAGAACTCCGGCGCACTGAAGTAGAGTTCTACGCCGCCAGCCTTAGGTGCTATTAAACAGCTCCCTACTCCCCGCATCTCTAGTACAAGCCCATCCTCATACCACTTTTCCTCTACTTCAACAGGCAGTCCGAGCGCTTCTATTTTTTCGCAAATATCTTTAGCGTAGGCTCTCGCCGCCTTCTCAAAGTTTTCTTCTCTCTTCTTTAGCTCTTCTTCAATTTCGGCAAGCAGCTCTTCTCCTACTTCAGGTATTGTGTAAAACACTTTTGTGAAGCATATCTTTCTGTACTTATTGGATACCGCTAACATCTTATAGCAGTACTTTTTAGCAGGTGCTTGAGGAGCGCCTTCTCTAGCCTCGCCGACAAGTTCAGTGAAAGGACATAAGGACAGAGTGTATTTTCCCATGTTCCATGTGAAAGTTTTTATTACTATGTTGTCAGGTCTGCCTAGACCTGTGACCTCTCCAAGCTTTTCTCCAAACAGCCATTTCAGTCCCGCGAAGGAGGGAACCTCGCATAAAGTTTTATTGAATTCTTCTTTGTTCATATCTTTGATAATATCAGAGAGAACTTTCTGCACTTTCTGCTCCTCAGCTTCAGTAATTTCACATTCTGAGGATTCAAGTCTTCTTATGAGCTCGACTACGAGGTTAGTGTTCCTCGTCTTATTCCACATTTTCTTTACTTCAAGAGCAACTAGCAGTAAGTTGCTGTATGTGTTAATTTTGTAGATTAGCGCTTTAACAGGATCTTTTTCGCAGAGAGCATCGTAAAGCGATCTGCTGTAAACGTTCCAGCACTTAGCAGAATAAAAAGCTAGTTCTTCAGGTGAAATAATCTCTTCTTCGAGAACTCTCGTAATCAACTTCTTTACTTGCTTCCGGTTGCTCAGATAGTAGGACTGGTGATCTACAGTATCTTTTCTAGCTCCGCAGCTCTTGATGAATTTGAGCACCTCTTTAGCGTTGACGCCGTATTCCTCAGCTATCTTCAGCGGATTTACGTATTCTCCCTCCAGCAGCCTCAGAGCTATTTCTCTTTTCACTTCTGCTGAAAGAGGCTTTTCTGAAAGCATTTTGGCAATTTTGGTCTCAAAATCTTCTAGTTTTTCAAAGGGGAAAATAAATGGTCTGCACAGTGTGTCGTCGAAAAATATGTATCCTTTTACAACTCTTTTCTCAGACTCGGTTTCCTCGATAGCGATATCAGAGAATCTCACAGAATACTTGTCTTCAAGCTTCGCGAAAGTTCTGTAGATCTTGCTGAGAGCAGAGGCTTCCTCTTCTATCTCTTTCTTATTTTTCTCCAGCACGCTGTTCAAGTCCTCTCCACGCCCCACAGCAATATCGCGTGAAATAATGGTTCTGCCTACTAAAGGCAGGTCATAGACCTTGCACGTTTTACCTGAAACACAGCTAGGCTTTACTTCTACCTTGTGAACAAACCCGTCTGAGTCTTCTCTCACGTACCTGAGAACACGCCCCCCTAGCCGCGGCTCCTCAGTAAACCCGGCTTTGAGAAGTGCTTCTCTAGTGACACCTTTTAAAGAAAGTGTAGCTTCAAGTATTTCCTGCTTTGTTACACCGAGCTTTGTTGCAAGATCCTCGTGCGCAGCTATGAGTTCGCGGAGCCTCAGCCTCGCCGGAAGTCCAACAACATCGTTACTGAGGACTGATTCTCGTGTAATGTAACCTGCATCAATTAGCAGACTTATAAGGTTTTTCACGGAGTTTCCTTCCACGTAAACTGCCCTATTCTCTCCATCGACCCTGAAGCCCAGAGACTTCAAAAATCGGGCGATCTGCTTGGCTTTCTCCGTGTCTCTAATCTCTTCACTTAAAGTAATGTAGTCTGGACGCCTCAGTAGCTTGTCGAGAACTGAGATAAATTCAGGTGAAGAAAGTAGTTTATTCAGCTCCATGTGCTATATTACTCACTTAGAGTTATATATTCCGTTTTCTGGGTTTGCTGTCAGAAGAAGAGTATGCTCTGTTTAAGTTCCTTTCTCGATTCTGCACATATTCTCTGAAAACCAGCCGCGCGCACCTCATTAGAGTGTACTACAAGGTTTTTATTCTCGCTTGCTCTATTTTATATGATGAAGGTAGAAGAATATATAAAGTCCATAGAGACCCACATAAAAAGGAAGCTGAAAGAGAAAACCATCAACCCCATTATTGCGCGGTGTATCTTACTCTGTCTCAGAAAAAACATTACCTTCAGTAAGCTCTATGAGGGAGCAGGTATTGAAACCGAGGAAGAAAAGAAGCTTTACAGCAAAGTAAAGTCTACGTGGGACAGCAAGAAGTACTTCGTGAAAGACTGTACCCGCGTCTGGCAGAGAATACTGAAAGAACTCAATCTCCCTCGAATGCGACTACAGACGCTTAACGTAATAGTAGCGGTAAAAGAAGGCAAAAGAAAAGTGAAGTCAGTCAGCAGGGCAGCGTTGGAAGCAGCGCTGGCGATCGGCGACCATTCTCCTCCTAAGTAGCGCTCGCACAGGCGCTACTACAGGAATTCTAAAGCTCTCAGATTTATCTTCGTAACTAAGTCTTCATACAGTCCGCTCCACCTGTAGTCAGTGTGGTCAAATCCCTTCAAGTGAAGATACTCGTGCGCGAGAACAGGGCCTAGGACTATCAGTATTTTGCCTCGATTCCTGAGCTTTCTAACCTTGCAAATAATCTCAGCCATATCTGGGTTCACTATATTCAAGTATATGCGTCTTCCATCTGTGAAAGCTTTCGTGGACTCGTCGTCAGCCTCGACAAGCACTATGTTTCTATCCAGCAGCTCGCCAACAACTTTTCCTCTAATTATGTTTCGTCTAGGCGCTTTGCCCGTGTCTATGCCGCTGACCTTTACTGTAACGACCGCCCCCTGCTTAGTTACGCTACAAGACGCATGCCCTGTGCTCGTGTCTAGAGAAGGCTTAGGAAATCCTTGAGGAGAAAGGATTTCCTCTACTATACTCCTTACTTCGCTGTCCACAAACTTGAATTTCTCTTCGAGCTCTTTTGACTCTATTGCTTTAGCGTTGAGCTTTATTATCTCTCTTGACGCGTCCTTGAATCCTAGCTCTTCGAGGCACTTCACTACTGCTTCTTTTGACACATATACTACTTTCTTTCCCTTCTTCGCGAGAAGCTTTCTTACACTGCTGTCGTCTAGTTTTTCCGTACTATACATCCATTCCTCGGGATTGAGGACATCTCCCCACACATAGCCGCCAGTAGCTGTCTCAAATGGAAGATACTTGAGCCTCTCGGCGACAAGCCTTCTCCTTTCTTCGTCGCCGAGACTCCACGAAAGAGGAAACGCTGCCGAAGCTAATTCGTAGAGATGCCCCATTCCAAACTTACTTAAAGCTTCTTCAGGAGTACACCTCTCTTTAATCTTCTTGAGAATTTCTCTAGCTAACTCCTTCTTCCACTCCTCGTACTCCTGATCATATATTATTTCACGAGACGGATTCAGTTTAACTCTCTCGTCCTCAGTCTTGATAACGAAGTCTAGAAACATCCAGCTTTCACCTGCCTTAAACACTCCGTGAATAATTGTTCCCCGAAGCGAACCCTTCGCCAAATATACTACTGTTTTCCCGTAGACGAGGAAAGGCTCTACTCCCCGCCTCCCACCGCCAACAGAAGAGTGCAGTGCAAGCAGCTTTTCTAGCCCAGTCTCTATTCTTTCTCCTTCAACGTACACTGGCACTTCTCCAAAATATGTTTTCTGAATATACTCTCTTACATCTCTTGCTGTCAGAGGCTTCGTAAGCCGTATTTTCCACCGCACCCCCTTAACGTACTCTAGGAGAGGCTCCTGCTTGATCTCCATTATATTCTCTTTTTCCCATATTAGTCTGCTAGACCCTGTTTCAACAACAGCCTTGTCTCCGACGAGGAGCCACGAGAGCCTACCTATACCGTACATGCCGATATATTTTCCTCTCTGCTTAGCTTTGTAGTCTGTGCCCACTGTCAAAAACGCCTCCAAGCATTCTCCCTCAATAGGCTCGCCATTATGTTCAAACACTATGTATTTTCCATCAAGGTTTTCTTCAAACCAGATCCGTATTTCAGTTGCGCCTGCATCTATAGCATTTTGGATAAGTTCTCTCAGAAACTCTTCTTTCCTTTGATAGACTGAACCCAGCTCGATAATAGCTCTATTAGAAACAGTTAAGCTGAGAACTTTTCTCCCACTTGTTTTTTCAGCTACGCGAGACACATATTTTTCTACGCAAATACACCTATATTCCTCTCTCCTATTTCTACCTCTTTTTCTAGCTCCGCAGCATCTATTTATGCTTGCATTAACATCCTCCCTGCACTAAAGTGCGAGGATTCCGGGCGGGGAGAAACGCTTCTTATTTCACGGTACTTCTCCTAGAAGCTTCTTGAGATTCTCGTAGGATTGCTTGCGGTATTCTTCCGCCTTTTTCTTTAGTTCTTCCTCTCTCTTCTTTGTGACTTCCTCATAGATCTTCCAATCAAAGTACTTCTCAATAGCGCTCTTAAGTATTTGTTTGAATTCTTCAGGGACTAGGGAGACCAATGCATCGAGTTCAACTCTAAACAAACCGTGTTTCCACTTCTTAAAGCGGGGATCTCTCTGCATTTTGGCGATCTCCTCGGCACTTTCAGGAGTGGCAGGTAGTTTGTATTTTTCAATTTGGTCTAAAGTTACTGCGATTTTTTCAAAGATTACCTTTTCCTCTATATCATCATGTATCAACATTCTTACTCTTTCTCTGAGATCACGAGCGATGTCTTCTCCACTTGGGTCGAAGTCCGTGAGTATCAATACTACTGCTTTTTTCTTTTGAAAGGTAATGCCTTCAACATAGTCAGCAATTCGCTTTATGTCAGTAGCACTATCATAACCACGTATTACGATTAATTTGTAGATGCCAAATGGAAATACCTCATTTATGAAGGTATATACTATATCTGCGAGTGCTTGTTTTTCAAGAACCATGATTATACGGCATTCTTGATCCTCCCAAGGGTTTATTGAAACGTCCACATAGGATTCAATCTCTCTCTTTATCCTCTTTAGTAATTCTTCAACATTAAGAGGTTCTGAGGGGTAGTACTCAAACCTCTCCATAGAGTAAACGGGTCTCGTCTCATCTTTGATCAAATACCACTCAAACTTTCCTTGATAGCGTGCTTTAGCAAGTACAGCAGAGAGGCGCTTATATGCACTTTTGGTGTTGGGTATTATCCCTTCACTTACTAGCCTATAGAAGATTCCTCTTAATGTCAATGCTTCGTGGTAGGTTTCGTGAAACTTACGTGCTACTTCGCGAGCTTTCTCTATTACTTCCTTCCAGTTTACCCTTCCCGCCTTGCCCATGATCTCACTCCATGTATTTTAGTATTTCATAAGAACGGGATCCGAGACTCTGACCGTCCTCCACGGCTCTTTCCCAGAATACATTAGAGGATGTAAGCTCTATCAATATGACAACAGTCTTACTAGACGACATGCTCAGAAATATTTAGTAAAAGAAGCTCTTATAAACAGGAAAATTCTACTGCAAATAGGATTCTCTGAATGCATCATTCATGCATAATGTAATTAGCGTATACCAGCCAGTATGCCGTGAAATACGCGCAGAAAATGCATGGATAATGCATAAAGCTACTTCTCTAGTTCACGTAAAATACTCCGCTATGCTTAAATAGCTGCATGCTGCTGAGATTCACGGTGAAAGATATATGGTTAAACAATTTCCTGCTCTCCTGCTCGTAACGTTCTCAGTAATCGCATCTATCTTCTTGTATACTGCTTTTACAGCAAAGCTGAATACAGTGTTCAGCGGAGAAACCTGTCTTTCAATTCCAGAAGTAGTAATAGATCCTGTGCAGATAATTGTGCAGAGCACTAAATACTGCATCAGCGCTAAGAGATTCTTGAGCTACTTCTTCTTACTTTCCCTCCTTTTCTTCAACGCTGTTCTAGCCGACACTGCTCTAAAATGGAAGCCGAGAAAACTTTTCGCACTAGTTCTCGCCCTGTGCGCTCTGCTAGTGTTCTTTGTTGCTCCAAGTAAGCCAGCGGCAACAGAGCTGACAGCGATTTCTCTGATGACTTTAACAATAGTAGTTCACGAGGGAAAAATAGACAAAAACAACGCTGTGCTTCTAGCAGTGAGCTTAACACTGCTCCCAGTTTCAATTCTGTTCCTGCTGTGCTCTTTCTGAGTTTTCACGCGTTTGCTCATCCGTAGATTATGTGTAAGATGTTTTTATCAAAGGTCTCTGCTAAAACTACACTATACCCTGATTCAACTCTATACTTTAATACTGTTCTATCATCTCTTTCTGAGATAGCCCACGAACTTACTTCGCCTTTCTTCTCTACTTCATAGATGTTGTAACCAGACACTATACCATTTCTGTGCCAGACTTTAATCTCATCGACTCTCTTCCTAACGCCTTCTACTTCAATAAACCCTTCCTCAGAGAACTTCTCCCAGAGAGCTCTTATTTCGCTCGGAGCAGAACTAATATCGCCTCTGACTTCGGGTCGGCGAATCAGAGGAAGAAGACTGGGAGGCGTGTAGCTGGTAGCGCGGGAGGCTGCTATTCTCAGCGGAGCTTCACTCTCCTCAGCTCTGTGCACCTGTGCGTAAACGGACTTGCGTCTCACTTCAACACTAGGCATCAAGTTAATATTTCTTTGAAGAAAATATATACCTCATTTCATAAGAAACACAAATTTAGCTAGGAAATGCTCTAGATAGCTGACAGCTCAATAAACTGTCTAAAGAAACTTGGAGAAAACCAGAAACAAAACTGTTCTATGTTTTAAGTAGTTTTATTTAATTCGGATAAGTCTAGGTCTTTTGTTTCAATAGTCGCCACTCCTTTTCCGCCCCAGCTCGACGCTGTATAAGTCGAAATTACCTCGACAATATAGAATCCGTGCTTCGAGAAATCTTCCACAATATATGTTCTAACCTCACCTTGCAGGCTCTTTTTAACAAACTCGCATAATTTCTTGAACTTGTCTACAGGAACTTTTAACGTGATCCTGTTTAATACCATCCACTTCCTCTCAATTCCTATGATTTCTATTTCATCTGTCATGTTCCCGAGATTTTCTGACTAAACCTCTATATAAGTTTTTCGTACCGAAAACATAGTGAAAACTCATATAACCTTCGCACCGAAGAGTCTGTGCTTAAACAAGAACAGAAACTAGAAAACACATAAACACTATTTCACGATGGTGTTAAGAGCACTAAAACTACTTGAATTAAGCAGAAAAGCAGCATTATCAGTATGGAAACAAACAGTTCTCTTTCATCTTTCTCACCCAAACGCCTCATGTACACCGATCTACGTGTTGCTATAAGATGTAGCACAAGCACTAAAACCCATGATGCTGCGGCAACAACAGAGAAAAACAGCGCAGTGCTGCGCCAGCTATACTCAGACATTTTCTCAGCGACATCTGCTGACACAGGATTTTAGGAGAAAACACTACAAAAAACGATATTGCAGTCAAAACAGCACTAGTCATAAACGCCGCCTGAAGAACACCCACCAGAAGCTTTCCGTTTATCCCCACAACACTTTATTCTTATCACAACCTATAACACTTTCGAAGCTCCCTCAAAACAACCCTCCCTGCGCGATGCGCCTCGTCAAACATTCATCATTATCCAATTTACCTAAAAATGCTTTAAAAGACTCCAGTAAGTAAAACTAATCCTACGAATAAAGCTTACTTTCCACCTATATTATTTTCAAAAACAGCAGAAAATAAAATTCAAATACCTTCACGCAACCAACATTACACGACCATCAACTCCCCCAACCAAAACCTTAAATACCCCCAAGAAAACAAATAGCACAGAAAATCTCATAAAGAGAGAAACCAATAACCCAATCAACAATCAAAAGATAATAGAAAGTTTTGATTCATCCACTACATATTAAATGCACAAGGGTTTAATCAACAATCAAAAGATAGTAGAAAGTTCATGTACAGAAAGCGTCTACGCGTTAGTGAACAGCTTATCAACAATCAAAAGATAGTAGAAAGCGCTGAACTCGAAGACCTCTGCGCCACGCTCATATTTCTATCAACAATCAAAAGATAGTAGAAAGCAACAATTGCATAATCGCGTCGCTCGCGCTAATGCAGTCTTATCAACAATCAAAAGATAGTAGAAATCATGAAGCTGAAGTGCTTTTAAACTAAACAATCAAAAGATAGTAGAAAGAGATATAAAAGGAGTTAGGGACGTACAAACAATCAACAGATAGTAAAAAGAAGATAGTAGAAAAGGGATAAGGTGAGAAATATGGTTAAAGTATATGATAAGCTCAACAATCAAGAAGTAGTAGAAAAAGAAGTAGATTTGCTGTTAAATAAAGAAGTTATTAGGAAGTTAGAGGAAGCGGAACAAGACATAAAAGAAGGAAGAATAAGAAAGTGGGAAGAATTCTTAGAAGAAGCAGAATCAGAATCTAGGTTAGCGGAGGAATAATTGAATGCTTCTTTAAAGATAATATCGTTAAAGAGTAAGCTAGATAGTTTTTCTCATATAGAAAGTCTATAAAGGTTTTAGTACAGACTATTTATGGATGAAGCCTGTGGCCGGGAGCCCGCGCCTTAGGGGCAGGGATGATCTCGGGCGGATAGCGTCCACCTCCTTTGATTGATATGTGTTTAACTCAAATCCTCATTCTGCACCTGTACCCGTGTCTTTTCTGCTATCTTTTGATTGTTAATAAAAACTTTCTTAAAGTTTTCTTTCGTATAATTCCATCCACTTTCTACTATCTTTTGATTATTTAGTATTTAGAAAACTAAATGCTATTATACACGGATACTTTACCTTTCTACTATCTTTTGATTGCTGATAGAGTTGACTGTTGGATAAGCCCTTTCTACTATCTTTTGATTGTTTACTCGTATTTTTTATATTACGTTATGTGCTTTCTACTATCTTTCGATTGTTTAGGAGATGATAGACAAAGCACAGAAAGCGATAAATAAAGCCTTGACTTTCTACTATCTTTTGATTATTGATTTATCAATCTTGAATACACTTCTTTCCATGCAATTAATCTCTTTCTACTATCTTTTGATTGTTTAGCTTCTTGTAGGTGAACTCATTTACTTTCTACTATCTTTTGATTGTTTAGTGCAGATCTTTTTAGCCCATTCTTCATTCACGCTTTCTACTATCTTTTGATTGTTGTGTGGGTTTTTGGTTTTTTCTTTGCGGGTGTTTCCGGTATTACCTGTTTTACTGGGAGTATTTAAGAGTTTAGTCGGGAAAGACGATAAATACGTGAAGTTTAAAACAGAGAATGTTTCATAGCCGACAGCACAGTGCCTAAAACCTTCACGTAGCTCTCTTTATAAAAGGTGTAGCCTGTATTATTTTGGTGAAATTGGTTACTGTAAGGGTTCCCGAGGAAATAGAGGAGCTCGCGCGCAGAGCAGGAACTCCGCTAAATGAATTTATTGAAGTCGCTCTCAAGAATATTAAGCTGATTCCGAGAGAAGATGATACTGCGGCGCTGCTCGTAGAGCCTACTGTTGTCTATGGAAGAAAGCGGCTTCCAGCAGTAATCGAACTATATGCTCCTCCTAGACCGTACCCGCAAATGACTCATCCCCTGTTAGCTAAAATGCTTATAGAAGAGTATACTGAGAAAGGATGGGTTGTCTTAGACTGTTTTTGTGGAACAGGAGTAATACCTCTTGTAGCCTCCCATCTAGGGAGAAACGGAGTAGGTGTAGATATAAGAAAGCCTTCGCTAGCACTAAACGCTCTCAGCGAATACGTTTCTGAAGCACTCGGCGAAGAAGTTTTAGCTACATATACACGAATTCAGGGAGATTTCTTTCACCTACCTCTGAGGAAAGCAGACGCTATTATTACGTCGCCTCCTTACGGAACACCTATTGACGGAAAGGCTAAATCTCCTCTGGAGAGGTTTTCAACATATCTTCAAGCAGTTAAAGAGTTCTGGAAGAAAGTCATGGAACTGGACGCCAGAGTAGTTGTTCTCATAGTTGGAGCAGAAAAAGAACGTGGCTTCGTGTTTCCCGCGTTCGCGTACTGGGCTGTTTATTCTCCTGCGCCGCCGCAGAGAATACATGTGTATTTAGAGCCAAAGAAATTCGAAATCATATACGTGTTCCGCATGCTATAATCTTTTACTTACTTAGACTAGCCTGTTTTTCGTTTATTTTCTTGAGTGCGCTTTTGGTTCTTCGGAGGACAACGTATTTTTTCCTTCTTCTCACAACGAATTTCACGCTTCTTCCATAGACTTTTTTCAGCTCTTTTTCTAGTAGCCAGTATGCAGCCCACGAAAAGACCGACTGGGGTATTTTAATGTAGCCTAGCTTAGCTTTTATTCTCCGTATTTCGCGCTCGCCTTTCACGAGAGAGACGTATGCGTATGACATGAGGGATCTGAAGCGTATAGAAGTGTATTTTGTCTTCGAGGTGCTTAAAATTATGTTAGAGAGCTCTATTGCTCTTTTAACTGTTTCTCTCACTACTGCGTCTCTAGCAGCACGTTTCTCCACTAGAGAACCACCTTACTTTATTTAGCCGAGAAGTATTTAAAGAAAAACGTTAAGCTACAAGTTTTACTCCTCGGCTTGAACAGTTATTTTAACGGTTTTGTCCACCAGCTTCCTCAGCGCGTCGCAGATGTAGTTCTCAATGTTTATGTAGAACCCGGGCTTGGTTTCCACATATATTTTTCCATTAAGAAGACGGACTTTTCCCCTGAGCACCTTTGTCTCCTTGTCTGGCTCGACTACTAGGAGGAGCCGCTCGTGGGCGACTATGTTGAAGCCGTGTTTTCTCGCGCAGCGTATTAATTCTACTATTTCTTTCTTCATTTCACTTTCAGTGCAGTATGCTTTCGAGAATTCGTGTGATGTCTTCGAGGCGCGCGTGAAGCCTCTTTTCTGAAGCTCGTAGAGGATCTTCAGGGACTCGATGTTGTCTTCGGGGAGGGCGACGAAAACTGTTTTCCCGAGCTTGTCGAGCTTCACCTCGTCTGTGCTCGGGGGGCGCTGTATACTGATTATCCTTACTTCTCCTCCGGCGATCGGCACTAGGCGCTCTTTTTCGTACTGGTCTTTATATGAAACCATACGTGTTAGTTATGGTAAAACCATATATAAAGTTTTCTTGCCGCAGCCTGAGAGCACAAATATTTTCCTGTTTTTTCAGGTGTTTTCTGCCCGCCGGAGGGTGGGTAGTATTTTAAATAGTTTTCCAGTACTCTATTTCCTTCTACTGTCTTCAATATGTTTCTCGTTAACACCACTGCTGTTTAGCTAGTTTCTTTTCACTTCTATAGTTTCTCTATTTTACTAGAGCATTTCTGTCTTCTTATGGTATTTTACAGTATTATTCTATTGATATAATGGGTTTGGCGAGTTTTCTTGTCTTACTTAGTTTTTAAAAGTGTTTTGAGGTGCACCTTTCGCTGTCAGGCATGGTGGGAGGGGGGTTTATAAGGCTTTTTTGTGACTTTATTCTAAAGTGTTTTTAGTTTTTGTTTCTTGTTTATGTGTTTTGGTTTTTTACTATATATCCAAGGTATTACTTGGTATTACCTAGTGTTAATTGTTTATATACGGAGTTATACTGGGTATTACTTTTTATTACTTAGTTTTATTTTGTTCTTCTGAGTAGTATTTAGGTATCGTAGAGTATTACCGCTGGTTTTGGCTATATTTTACGGTATCATAAAGTATTTTATTTATTTTTATGGGACTTCAGGCTAATAGTTCAGCCGGGTTTTACTGGGAGGTATTACTAAAACCTTGCTTTCCTACCCATAAAAAACATGGGGTGCACCTCCAGTTCCTACAGATATTATATAATATATAATATATAGTACTCTAAGAATTTCCTTAGGTGTGTTTGGAGCGCCAGTGTTAGCCGCGCGGAGCGCGGCAGGCGTTAGCGCTCCTACAGTTTCTGGATGGGGGGATAGAAATACTAATATAAAATACTTAAGTTTTCAAAGAAATATTTCTTCTTCTTCTCCCATACAAGATCTGTAGGAACTCATGATGTCCCACCAAATGCATCATCACTTCGATAATACTACCTCAATTTTTAGATGTTTCCCGGAGATATCAAAAAAGTGATTTAAAGTGAAGAAAACTCCGTGCAGTTGCACAAAATATACTCCCATTTTTACAGCAATATTTTCAAGTAAATAAAATAAAACATGTGGTGAGCAGCGAGAAGTGGGAGTCTATGCTATATATTAAAGAAAATGTCCCACTTTTGCGTAAATAGCCAAAAATTTCCCACTGTAATACATGTAGTCACCGTAAAGCATGTATTACATTTCGCAACTTAAAGAACGTGTCGTGAAAAAACACTGTACACTAAAGCAGCAGATAGCAGTGAAGAAAATATAAAACAACAACCCCACTTAGACAAAATACCTGTAGAAAAATATTACAGCAAATAAGCAACAGTAGCTTCTATACCATTAAACAGCACACCAATAAAAACTGCACTACAAAAACAGTCCAAAAAACCTCCATATAACACTATATTGTTCCTCAAACTTAACTAAGCGCATAAAAGTTTTAAAGTGTATTAAAGCAAATCAGCCAACCTGTTTTCAGAGAATCAGAGAGAAGAGAAAAAGCCTTCTCCCATAGAAAAAACAGGAAATAATATTTCAGAGAACAACACCCATGCCGTCGTAGGCTACTGTAGCTCTACTAGTTTTCTCAGCGACGTAGCGTCTTAGCTCACTGAATGGAAGGTTCTCGTGAGAAATATGTGTCAGCACAGTGAGGTCTGCGCCTATTTCCCTACCTACTTCTAGAGCCTCATCCACATTATTGTGGTCTCTCCTGTAGACGCCGGGAGGAAAATTCGCGTCAACAAGCACCATCGCTAGCCTCCTTTCCCTCAGAAAATCAATTGTATTAGAAGGTAGACCCTTAGTGTCGAATAGAACTGCTATAGAAGAACTCTTACTCTCTATTAAGTAACCGTACGTCTCTACTGGATGTTCTAGAGGCAGAGCTGTGACCTTTATTTCATCAATAGTCACAGTATCGAATGCTTTCAGTATGTGGGGGTCTAAGCGAAGCGGATTACTAGCTATCTCGGAGTCAGTTATCTTCGGCGAGTATAGAGGTATTTTACAGGGAGTCCAGCGCAGCCTATAGAGCCCAGCGAAGTGATCGTGGTGCCAGTGAGTTATAAGAACTGCCCTTAAGTCTAGTGGGTCTACGTGTTCTGAAACATCGAATCCAGCGTCCACTAGTATACACTTGTTTTCGCCGAAGACTATGAGCACTGAAGTAGGCTTTCTTCTAGCCACTTTAATTCGTCTAGCTTCCTCACAGCTCCTACACCTACAGTACGGGACAGGTATTCCTCCCGAAGCTCCAGCTCCCAACACGACTACCATCATAGTTTCACTCTCTCAGCATTTTCGAGAGTATAGTTCGGTCTGCAAACCAGCTAACTACATCAACTAGCACTGTATAAAAAAGTATTACTCTCAGAGTCTTGAGCGAGAAGAGCGGGATAGCGTAGTAGTGTACGAAGAACCACAGTGTTATTAGGAATGAGAAGATGCAGTCTACAGCGCTCTTAAGTTTTCTGCTCGTAGAGAGCTTCATCCACAGCCATAAAGTCAGCGAGAGCAGTGAGAGAATCCACAGAAATATGCTGGCTGAGACTTGGTTAGGGTACATTATGTATTTCACGAACTCGGGAGGGACATCTATTATGAAGAAAACGCCTATTACTGTGCCTATGATAGAGGAGACGATGTCTGCTGAGACGAGAAAATCTGTTAGCTTCATTAGGCACTTAGGCGACAAGATGTAGAGGAGTTCCGAAGGATTTTCTGTTTGACCAAGGATTCTGCGAGAAAGAAATGCTGGAGGCAGGGGAGAAAATTTCCGAAGCTTGCTGAAGGTCTTTTTATTAAGTACAGGATTTCCTCCCCTATATACGGCTATATTGAGAGCTTTTACTGTCTCCATTAGGGCTATGCCAGCTAATTCACTGTAGTAAACATCAAAAGAGCTCTTGTAAGTCTCATTTATCATAGACATGAATCTAGCGAAAACTACTTCAAGGAGATTCTTCACTCTGTCTTTTTCTACAAGCTTAACTGAATAAAAGAGCACAGCTAATCTGAGAGCAAAAGCTGTATCATAGAAGTTCCTCCAAAACTCTTTACTTTTGATAAATTCTGTAAACCACTCAAATGCCTTTAGCAACGCTTGCTTAGCTTTCTCTTCGTCTACAAGCCTTCTCTTTGTAGTGTCTACTATAGCTCTTACAACATAATAAGTGACGTCTACACTTCCCCTCTTTCCCGGTTCCTCGCTCCAGCTTCCATCAGAGTTCTGTGTACAGAGTAGCCAAAAGACAGCCCGCCTAGCTTTTTCAAGAAGCCCGTTGTAATCCTCATATATAGATTCTCTATTGACATTATTTCGCTCGAGAGTCTCCTGGAGTTCTAAAATAGCTATTGTGGCTAGAGCAGTAGCCCCGGTAACACAACTTGGGTCTTCTGAAAAACGCGGCCAGCATACTTTTCCACAAGTCTCTCTAGCAGTCTTATCTATGAATTTAAGGCTTTTTGAGAGGATATTCTTGACAACTTTGTGAGCTTTTTCAGGGTCATTGTCTATTATTATCGATAGTGCTCTCACCACTCGAGCAGTAGTTCCCACTTCACCTGATCCTTCTTCAAAATACTCGTCTTCCTCGAGTTCTTCGGCCTCCCTACTTGTTGGAAATCCTCCGTTCTTGAGTATAGCTTTAGTTAACCAGTAAATAGCCTTTCTCATAGCGAAGTCGGTAGAGGGAGTTTCTCCAGCTAAAGCGGCTAGCTCTATGTATCTGTATACGCAGCCAGTCTCAACAGCAGTAGACATGGGAGTCCGTCTCCATCCCCCGTTTTCTTCCTGTATAGTTCTTAGTCTCCATAAAACCATCACTACAGGGTAGGGGACGTTGTATTCAACCCAAGTTCTCACAGCATCTATTATGGGCCAGTAGTCTGGTGAGAGGCCTATTTTCGGTAGCTCGTCTCTATTAAGTTCAGCTATTTTCGTTATTTCGCCCTTGCTGTAGAGGAAGAGTTTTCTCCATGGACCTAGACTCGTCTCAAGGTGAGGAATATTTGTCTTAATTCCTGTCTTTCTGAGCATCTCGTATGAGTAAGTCGAGAGACACTGTTATAGTTTGCCTAGTAGGCTCCAAGTTTACCTGTCTTCTTAGTATTGTTTTCAATAAAGTCTAGTGCTTTAAGTCCGAGTAAGTTCATTATTATGGCTAATGAAAGTACTAGTAGTACTTCTTGCCAGAGAGGGAGAAGTGTAGGAGTATTTATAGCCGCACATCTAGCTAAGTCAATACAGTAAGTGAAGGGCGAGGCATAGGCTAGAATCTGTAGTTGCGGAGGTAGTCTGTTTACTGGAAAGAATATTCCGCTGACTCCAATCAACACAAACTGCAGTATATTGGATAAAGGACCTGTCTGCTTTAATTTAAGTACTGCTGCTCCGTAGAGTGCTCCAAAACCAGAGGCGACGAAAAGTGATAGGATTAGCGAGAAGAGGAGAAGTAGTTGGTCGTGTACTGTTATCTGGACTCCGAACATGATCCACATTAGCGCTGCTAAATACACTATGCTGAGAGAAGTGCTTAGAAGACGAGTAGTGAACCTGGTTGCGAAGAGCACTATTCTATTAGCATTTGAGAGGAACAAGTATTCTAAGGTACCCATCTCCTGCTCACGTCTAATGGCGTTTCCGAAGCTCCAGAGCGATGCGCTTATTATGTCGAAGAAAACCATTCCCCAGTAAAAGTACTGGTAAGTAGTCGTATCACCCCACTTCTCTGGCGGAAGGAACAGGAGCATTGGAATAATGAACAATAGGAGCCAGAGAGGAGAGGCAACTAGATCTGAGATAATCCACATAGGATATCTAAAGTAAGTCTTCACTCCATTGTACGCTGCAGCATATAGCTCTAAACTTATTTTCTCAATCCTAGTACTTAGAGAGATCTCCTGTTTTCCGAGCATAGTTCTCCCACCTCAAGTAAATACCGAAGCCTAAGGCGAGGTAAAGTAGACTAGTTATAACTAAAGCTGTTAAACGAATATCTTCTAGTAGGAGCTTCCTATCGAATATCAGTATATCTCTTAAAAGAACTGCTAAGTATGATGTTGGAATCGTTTTCGAAACTAGCTGAAGCCAATGAGGTAAGACTGTGAGTGGGTAGAGGAAACCTGAGCAGACGGAAATGAATGCTTTGATGATATTTATTATAGCCCAAGGCTCCTTAAACCTTATGGTAAGTGAAGCTGTGATTAAGCCTATTCCATAGAGAGGGAGCATTCCGATGAATAGTAACACTATGGTCCAGAGCACAGAGACTATATCTAGAGTTCTTGTCTCCCATATTAGCGGCGGGGCGAGTGTCGCAGCTATTACTATAAACGATACGGTTCCGTGAGGGAGAACATAAGAGCTCCACAGCAGGAGCTTATTCGCAGGCGATAAGTAGTGTAGTTCAAAAGTTCCTCTCAGCTGTTCTGACCTAATACTCGCTCCCATATCTTCTATGATAATTACTGACAGTAGCAGAACTGTTGAGCCAAGCAAATAATATAAGACAGGATTTCTTGCTCCAGTATTCTTTACGAAATTATCGAAGGCTCTATTTCCTGCGATAGCATAGCCTACTCCGTAGAAGAGTCCCGTGAGTGTATATGGTAGAGTAATGAATACGAAGATCCACGAAGGATAGCGTAGCCAAATCTTCATTTCTTTAATGTAGACCGCGTAGATTACCAGCAGGTTATTTCTTAGAGCCTTTAACATGTTCCTCATAGAAGCTCACCCCAGTTAAAGCAATAAACATGTCTTCAAGACTCGGCTCGCTCGGCTTAACATAAAGAAGCCTGACATTAGAGTCTACCAGGACTTTAAGCAAGTCTGGTAGACATTCATCAAACTCCCCGTCAAATGTGACACGCATAGTTCCCTTAAAACTCACTGGATCTGCTAAAGTCACTGAGACATATTCTACACCCCCTAGTCTTCTGACCCTCTCAACAACAGTGTCAGTCAAGTTTATTGCTTCTATCTCAACAATATTCTTGTCTCTTACCATCTCCTTAAGCTCTCGTGGAGTACCTATAGCAACTATCTTTCCTCTATTAATAATAGCTATTCTATCACATAGAAAGTCTGCTTCCTCCATATTGTGAGTAGTAAGGAATATTGTTTTACCTTCTCGACTGAGTCTTTTAATTATTTCACGAATAGTCCTCGCTGACGCTGGATCGAGCCCTATTGTAGGCTCATCGAGGAAAAGAGTCTCAGGGTCGTTCAGGAGAGCTCTAGCGAAATTAAGCTTAGACTTCATTCCAGTGCTATATTCTTCAACGAGCTTATCTGCATGTTCTTTCAAGCCGACAAGCTCTAGAAGCTCCTCGATTTTCCTCTCAGCTTCTCTAGGAGAAATGTGATGAAGGTAGGCGAAGTACCTTAAGTTCTCTCTGCCAGTGAGCTTCCAGTAGAATCCTCTATCGCTATAGAGGCTGACACCAATAGTCGCTCTGACTCTATCAGCTTCCTTTACAACATGATAGCCGTTTACCCAAGCTTCACCCTCATCAGGTAAGAGAAGAGTAGACAAGATTTTAATAGTAGTAGTCTTGCCTGCACCATTAGGTCCTAATAATCCAAAGATTTCTCCCCTGTAAACTTCAAAAGAAACATGGTCAACTGCTACTATTCTCTTCTTCAGGCCTTTCTTAAAGAGCCCCTTCCTCTCCTTCGTTACAAACACTTTAGTTAGATTTTCTGCAATAACAGTCTTCTTCATCATGCTCACTTACAGAAAGTTTCTCCTCAATTTAATCTTGTTTGTAGGTAGGGAAACGTAGACTAGAGTAGGCTCACGTAAGTGATTTATGAAGTGTTCTAAATTCTTCTAATGCTTTGCATAAGGCATCTATGTTCTGTAAGGGGACATCTTGATATATTCCTGCAGTAAACATGAGGCCTCCTTTCTTAGATCCTAGCTCGATGATAGCATTCCTGATATGACGCCTTATATCAGATGGGGATCCTCGAGGCAAAAGATGTTGGCGGTCAATATCTAGGTCTATGCAGATTCTGCCTTTACATATCCTTTTAATACTGTCTATTCCGTTTACTCTATCCTGTATATTAATTATACTTAAGCCAGTATCTACTAGCTGGTCTAGTACCTCTACTACATGTCCATCACAATGTAGTCTTACATGAATTCCATGAGAGCGAATATATGTGAACAGTTTTCTGTAAGTAGGGTAGATAAATTCACGGAAAGTCTTAGGGCTAATAGGCATTCTGTCTTGACACCCTAAGTCGTCGCCGAAGTTAATGACATCAGGTTTTAGCTTAACAGCACGCTTAACGAGCTCCATGTAGTAGTCTTCAAGAATTCTAATTAACTCATATAGCTGAGGAGGCTTAGCGACAAAATCTCTCATTAAGTTAACGAATCCTCTTAAATAGTAGAGGCGCTGGAAGAAAAACCCGTGAGAAAGCCCTATAACTACAAGCCATCCTTCCTCTCTCCCTTTCTCGACACTTTCTTCAATCTCTTCCCATGGGATTAAGGGCCCCCCTTCTACTGGTACGCCTTTATCTGGATCAGGTACTTTAAGCTCCCTCAACTTACTCCAATCACTAAGAGGATGCTCGACCACCTGACCCTGAAGACCATCTTCACTGAAAGCCCACACGCATCCCCAGTCATCTATAAAGGTAGTGCCTTTAACTCTATGACCAACCCAATCATAGTTAACAGAACCTTTCCTAAACCAAGGGAAGACAGTCTTATACTTCAACACCACTTCCTCAAGTCTCTCCCTATACTTCCTCCATACAGGCGGAGCAATGCTAACACTACAAGGAATCCACTCTGGATACCGGAATTCGACAGTACGCAGAAAATTATCTCTGTACTCAGCTGGAGTCACAGAATATTAACTGTTTAATCTGCTTTTAACACTAATCCAAGTCAACCTTTAACTTCTTCTATAATTTTCTTGTACGCACAGAGCAACGTAGTGCACTTTTCTTGCCTAATAGCTTCAAGTATTTCTTTCACCTGTTCTTCGACGCATTTACCGTAGCATTTATTACAGTAGACAAACTGTTCAATAAAGAAAGGCGAAATCATTTTAATTCCATGTATTTGAGTTCACCATGTAGACTATAATAAGTTTTTACCAGCAACTCTTACTCTAGCTATCAGCTCATCATACTCACTGTAAGAAAAACTGTAGACTTCAGGGTAAATATTGAAAGAGATAGAGTCTATACTGAGTTCGAGAAGCATATCAACTTAGCTTTTTCAGATGCAAGAATAGTGGCCGTTAAACATCATAGACTTAAACTTCTCAGGCTTCCACTCTTCAAGTCTCTTATCGAGCTACTTACTGATATTTACGTAAATATCGCGTACATCAGCTGGAATACTAGAACTAGACTTCTCTTTATACAAAATATAGGCAACAATAATACTCATAGCGATTACTACAGCTAAAGTAATGGCTTTCTTAATCATTCAGCGAATATACACAGCTATGCTTAAAGAATTTGCGAACAAGTAATCTAATTAAATAAACGATTAAGTAAATATACTACTTAAGCTCATGTAACTTAGATGGAAAGAGAGGTTATTTGGACTAAATGCCCCTCATGTAACTACGTATTTAGTCTAACTACTATACCGAGTAACGGCATTGCTACATGCCCTTCATGCGGACATACATTCATATTAGATCAAAATCTCTACAGAAAATACTTAGAGGAAAAAGAGAAGAAATCAAGAAATATCATGCTATTATTTCTCCTAGTGCCTTTAGTACTACTAACAATAGACTTTATTCTAAGCTTATTTAGAAGAGACTAATTTAAGGCTAATAAGAAAGCTGCTGTAATTTGTCTAACTCAAGGAGACTTATATATGACTAGTTGCCAAAATACTTAGTCAAAATATGACTAATGAGGCTCTACTAGTGCAGTTAGCTAAAAATATCCTAATGTAGTGAAGGCAGCAATTATTACTTCTATTGAAAATAAGATAGAGCATTTAGAAAGAGAATTAAACGAAATAAAAAAGAGAATATATAGGTTAGAAGAAGAGCATAAAATGAAGCTTGAGCACTTTGAAAAAACTATGGGAGATAGTTTCGAAGGACATGAGATATAGTTCGAGTGGAAGTCACTAATAGAACTTAAAAAGAGTATGGAGGAGGAATTACGTGAACTTAAGAAGATGTTTAAAGAGATTGTTAAGGAGGATGTAGCGACATAATTTTGGCTAATTTAGTGTATAAAATACTATATGCTAGCAGTGTAATTGACTAAGGCATTTCATATGTGTGTGTAAGATACATTGTTTTCTCTAGTGCCTCCTCGAGTTTCTTGCACTTCTTTCTAAGTTCTTTTAGCTCCTTGATTTTGATGTCTGGGTCTTCGAGAGCCTGATATATTATCGCGCCTTCACAGTTTCTTGGTATAGGTAGTTCCATGAGATAGCATATTGTTGGAACGATGTCTGTCAGCCAGACTGTTCTCTTTAGCACGTAGCCCTTCTTTATTCCCGGTCCCTTCATTATTAGCAGGCCTTTGAGCGAACCTATACTGTACTCGGCTGTAGGGAGGTGTGGGCCGTGCTGTCCTCCGAAGTAAGGTGATACTGCGTAAACTATGTCGCCTACAGTGTCTCCGTAGAGCCCTATTATTCTAGCGTCTTCTTTCTTAAGGGCGAAGACTATTGGTTTACGACCTGTAGCGGGGTCAGTGTACTCGTATAGCGCCTTAATTACTTCGTCTCTCACTTTATCATAGTCTTCGGGATCTACTATTCCATGCGGGTCTCTTCCCTTGAGGTTTATGAAAATATAGCATGATCTCTGCGGAACTGCTTTAGTTTTACTCCAATCTACGACTCTGTTTCCTTCTTCATCTACCTTGTAGGCTAAAAGCCCTGCTTTCTCTAGTATTTCTGCAACTGAGTACTTCGCGGTAGTAGCTTTAGCACCGTGATCTGATACTATAACGACTAAAGTGTTTTCATCTATTTGCTCAAGTATTCGTGCTACTGCTCTATCGAGACTCTTATAGAACTCGAGCTCAGCTCTCTGATAGTCTTTGAGCTCCTCTGGGCTAGCTGTAGCAGGGTCTATTTTGTTTATGAAAGCATGGTAAGCATAGTCAGGGCAGTGGAAGTGCATACATAGTAGAGTCCAGTCGCTGTACTTTTTCATCAACATGACAGCTATCTCTGCAAGGAACTTGTGCTCCATGTCCATACACTCTATCCAAGTATCGATGTCAATTAAGCCTAAGTTAAGTGCGTCAAATACTCCATGTGTAGCAGGTAAACCTACGTCGTAAGGTAACTTAATGTCTTCAGGGTAAACAGGAATCTCCTTAGGGTCTGTGCAGCAGAGTGGAGTAACTAGAAGTCTTACTTTAGACGCGTCAGGCGAGAGTTCAAGGAGCTTTACTCTGAAAGCAGCTTCTTTTATACCGCGCTCTGTGTTGAATTTCTGGTAAATTGTTTTAGACCACTCGCCGGGCCGAAGAACAGCAAATACTTTTGAGTAGTCTTTTTCTTCACATAAAGCTACTTTAGAGAAACCCTCACCTTCGTCTACTACAAGCATGTACCAGGTCTTCTCTCTTACCTTAAATTTAGCTCTATTGTACTCTAGCTTAAGTTCTGCTTCAAGAAGTCTCCTCGCTTCAGGAGGGTTCTTCCATCCACTAGGCTCTCTCAATACAATTTTATTTGCTGACAGTAGGTCCTCAGTAGAGAAGACCTGTACATCAGCTAAAGTTACCGCAATATGAGTTCCTCTAGGAAGATCTATTCGCCACTCATTTACTGTTAAACTTGTACCAGCTACTTGAACCATGTTCTTAGCTGTAGGAGGCCACGTTGAGGGCCAGTTAATAACAATAGTCCTGTATCCTTCTCTTTCAAGAGTATCCCATATGTATTCTGCTCTACAGTACTCTGAGGTAAAGGCTGGAACAGTCCTATTGAGAGGCCACCCTGGGAACCAAATGTTAAAGCAGGAGACTTGATGAGTACCTATCCACGCCCCTGTAACAATGGTAGTCCAGTTAGGAGGAGTAATAGTAGGCAGTGGAACTAGACAGTTTTCCGCATAGACTCCTTCCTCGATAAGCTTCTTAATAGTAGGTAACTCACCTCTCAAAGCAAACTCATATACACGCTTAGCTATAGGCGCATCAAAACCAATAATAACAGCTTTATTGGGCTTCACAGATAATCACTCACTCAGCAATATATTTAACTACCTAGAGAACCTGGAGACGAGTTTAAATACTACGACACATTACTGTCCCAAATAGTCTCTGAATAATACTCACGGCGACTAGTTTATCTACAGTCTTGTCTTTTCTATAAGTTTATATATTCTTTTAACACTTATAATAATGCTCACCAAAATATATATCAATATAATAATAACAGAGTACATTGGATCGAATGGCAACTCGTTTATTCCTAGCGCGAAAAACCGTGCTAGTGTCACAACATAAGTCATAGGATTAATGTAAACGATAGGGCGGAAAATCACCGGAATATAATCAATAGGATAAAATACATTGCTCATAAAGGCTACAATACTTCCGACAATATTTAAAACCAAGTTTAGTCTCTCGGGAGTCACAGCTACTGTTGCCAGCAACATGCTGAGCGAAGTATATATAACCGATGAGAGAGCAATCCATAGTATTAGTGCCGAGAAATTACTTTTCACGAAGAGGCTGGGCACTACGACTATTAGAGGAGCAAGAAGTGTTAAACCACTAATAATTCCTACTATAGCTGATGACAAAAATTTACCTATAATGATGTATTTAGGGTCTTCAAGAGCCACTAGAAGTAGTCCCAGCATGCCGCTTCTCTGGTCCGAGAATAATGAAATAGAAGTCTCAGATACTGTATCAGAGAAAATTCTATGGAAAATCATGCCGAGCACCAAGTATTCAATATAGTTTACTCTGGGAAACAGTTCTCTATTCCCTATCATCGCCTGGAACGCGAGACCTCCGATGGCTATGTAGAGTATATCTGTAAGTATTCTTGTAGCAAACCTAGATTTCTCTGAAAACACTGTGCACAGCTCTCTATTAACTAAGGCGAGAACTCTAGCCAGCAATTTTTCTCCTCACCTCTTTAATAAACACGTCTTCAAGAGTAATTTTCCTATAGACTATTTCAAGACAGTAGTCTCTGATCTTAGCGGATAACGTCTCAAAGTAATCTTCTTTGTCTAAAAATACGTATAGAGTAGACCTTATCTGCACTACTTTTCCTTTTAAATAGTCTGGTACTATGCTAACTACTTTATTCAAGTATTCTTCCTTAGTCCTGATTTCGAGCACACCTACTCCAAGCTGTTCTCTTAGAGTCCTGGGGGATCCCTCCTTAATTAGCAGACCGTGATTCAAAAGACCCACTTTATCGCACAAAATCTCTGCTTCCACAGTGTTGTGCGTAGCCATGAATATAGTCGTCTTTTTCTCTAAGACAAGTCTCTTCAAGAGATCCCATACAATTCTCCTTGAAACAGGGTCAAGAGCCAGCGTAGGCTCGTCAAGCAACAATACTTTAGGCTGCGTCACTAAAGCCTGCATAATCTGAACCTTTCTAATCATTCCTCCGCTGTACTCTCTAACTTTTCTTTTCAGATGTCTTTTCATCTCCAGTGCCTCAGCCAGCTCATCTATCCTCTTTAGTAAGAGTCTAGGAGGAACCCCCTTAAGTCTCCCGTGGAAGTAGAGATTCTTGAATCCAGTGAGCCTCAAGTCTAAGCAGAGGCGCTGAGGCACAATATCTATCAGTCTTCGAACATCTTTCGGCTGAGCTGTAACGTCGAACCCATAGATTTGTACAGTGCCCGACGAAGGCTTCAGAAGCGTCGCTAGAATATTTACTGTCGTTGTCTTACCAGCGCCATTAGGACCTAGTAAACCGTAAATGTTTCCTTCCGGAACCTCTATATTAATACCCTTCAAAGCCACTACACGAGGATACTTCTTCACCAGATTCCTAATCCTAATAGCGACTTTCACCAACAACTACTTTAAGCTAAAATATTTAAACCTTTTTGAATAATAACAGCTTCATTAGTTTCGTACATAAATATTCCCTATCTTGCCATATATTCATTAACTTATACTCAAAGCCATTAGTAGAGGGTATTTACTTAATTGTTTAGCTATGACTGAACAGATACTACCTTAAGATAACAACTTAACTCTATGTATTTTCATCAAGAAGCCTAATTGCCTTTCCTAAAGATATCGTCTTTTCTTCTCTCCATATTTCTTTCATATTAAAGAATTTTGATAAAATGTGTTAATGTTATTCCCTATCTAGAGATCTAAGTAGCTGATTAAATCCATAGAAGAAGGCTTGCGTTTTCTCTAGCACGTCTTAGTGCTAATTTAAAAAGTGTATATCCTAGCGTTATTAATGCTAAACTTTGTATAATTAATATTTCGAGAAATAGATTCACGTTTATTGATGCTCCTAAGAGAACGTATCTATATAATCCAATAATGTAGGTGTGTGGGAGAAAGTAACTAATTAACCTAATATATACTGGCATTAATTGAAGAGGTATATATGCTCCAGATAGTACTTTAATAATAAAGTCAAGTAAATGAGATAAAGGAGATCCTCTTTTTGAATTAGTAAGAATAAAAGTACTAGCCTCTATGAGACCTAAGCCTACCATCGTAATTGTCGATAAAGCTGTTACTAAAAATGCCAGTATTGGGTCTACTATTGTAAATTTAAGCGTTAAGCCGAAAAGAAGAAAGAAGCTTATTACAAGTATTATTGCTCTAAGTATTGAAAATAGTAAATTTTCAATTAAATGAGAGATTACATAAGGCAGAAATGAGCTAGGAGCAAATAAGATTGCGTCAAAAATACAGTTCCAATATCCTCTCCGCAAAGCACCGTATAGTGATTTCTCAATAGTTACTAATATATCATATACTAGAAGACCTATAAGCACATAATTTGTATAATTCTCTATGTACGCTGATAAAACATTTTTATAGCCAAGGAATATGAGCAAAAATATAATGTTATCGATTAGTACTTCTATACATATTGTTACTAGTGAGCTTAACGTGTAAACCCAATTTTGGAAATCAATTTTTAGGAAGACTAAAATTCTCTCTATAATTCTCATCTTCTTATCACCTATCTCCGTTTTTAATTAAATAAGTAAAATAGTCTTCAAGAATGGGGTCTTTAACTTCAATATATAGGTAACGAATATTATATTTAGATAGTTTATCTAAGAGATCTGAAATACTATATTCTCTTCTAGCTAGTATAACTCTAAAAACAATTCTCGTATATGGGTGCTTAAAAGAAAAAGCATATACAATGCTATGTCCAAAAATCTTTTTGAGTTTATTTAAAATTTCGCTGTAAATACCGTATACCTCTAGCTCTACAATCATAAACTTTTTTGAGAATTCTTTTAATTTTTCAACATTAATTGATGATATTATTTTTCCTTTATTCATTATAAGTATTCTTTCGCATAGATCTTCTATATAGCTTAATCTATGTGAACTTATTAATATAGTCGTATTATTTTCTTTACTTAAGATATTTTTTATTATTTCTTTTAATTCTCTTACAGCTAAAATATCCAGTCCTCTAAAAGGCTCATCTAGCAGTATAATAGGTGTATATGCTATTAAGCATTTAGCGATTGCTAATTTTTGTCTCATACCAGAAGATAGTTTTCTAACTTTTTCATCAATCCTTTCTTTTAAATTAAGTATTTCTAAAACTCTATCTATGCTTCTTACGGGCTTAATTCCGGAAAAAGCATATATTTTTTGAATAAATTCTAAATTTTCTCTTACACTTAAATCTTCATAAAACGTTAGCCACTCACATGTACCTATAATATTAACTACTCTTTTAATTTTCTGAAAATCTTTTATTAAGTCTAACCCTAATATATTTCCGTAACCTTCATCAGGAAAGAGAATTCCAGATAGTATCTTAAATAGTGTAGTTTTACCAGCTCCGTTGGGACCTACTATTCCTAAAATTTCATTTTCATAAGCAGTTAATGATACTTTATCCAATACAGTTATATACTCGTAGCTCTTTTCCCTAATAGCATCTATTATAGCTACAATCCAGTGTCCTCTCCCTAGAATAACAGAAGGCTCTAATCTCGGGTTTTTCCTAAATTTCTTTGAAATATTATAAACTTCTATAACTTTTCTTCTCATCACAACCACCTCTGCCACAGTCCTTTGCGAATCATACTCTTTATTCCACTATTTAGTGAAAAAGAACCAATTATTGTATAGAGAATAGCCATTATCACCATAGTCATTAAATGACTAACATTCATTTCTCCTCCTCTTATAACATTTACCAAGTAATAGTATGGTGAAATTAAAAATAATCCACGGAGATATGCTGGTAAAATGTCTAACGGAAAGTATATCCCCGAAATTATTACAAAGAATGTTCTGAGAAATAATATTAGAGGATTAGAGCCTCTAATTTCTAGACTAAGAGTAATGCCTAAACATAAGAAGCCTAGCTCTAGACAAGAGTATAGAGCTAAAATAGTTATTATAATGAAATAAAGCGTCAAGACTATACTCTTGAAAAGAGTATGTACAAGAAAGTAAATCCAGCAAACTATAAAGATGGAGTTTTCTATGGCGCTCCAAAGCATACCTTTTAGTGTAAGAGCATATATAAGCTCTTTAATGCTTAAGGGAAGAATCATTTTTAAGTCTAGTCTTCCTGTTCTGTATTCCTGAATAAATACAACAGATGGAATATATAGTGCTGAAGAAAGAATGCTGTCAACTACTATACCAGTTAAAATAAACTTACTGTAAAAGAAATTCATACCAGTATAATAATCAGTAAAAATAGCCAATAATAGGAAGACTATATAGATGCTCATTTTTGATAAAATACTTGTTATTAGTTCTAATTTATATTTTCTTTGTATAAGAAAATCAATTTTTATTAATAGCAAAGTCATTCTAATAATCTTGATCATTTGCATCACTCCTTAATAACTCTAAATATATATCTCTTAAAGAAGATTTATTTATCTTAATGCTACGTATTTTTAGTTTAAAAGTCTTTTCAATTGTGTTTACAATTTCTTTAATTATTCTATCAAATAATTTGCTTTTAATTACTACTGTTATATTTCTGTTTGAGTTCACTATAATATTTTTTACCCCTCTCCTCTCAATACTAGCTAGTAAGGTATTCCAGGAAATGTTATTTTCTTCAGCTAACTCTATTGTAACAGTTACTGTGTTTGATTTTGCTATTATATTTTGAAGATATTCTGAGAATATTATCTTACCATTATGAAGAATAATTACTCTATCACATAGCAACTCTATTTCTTCGGGGTAATGAGAAGAGAATAAAATAGTTATTTTTTCTTCGGAAGATAAGTAATTCCGTATAAATTCTCTTATTTGATTAGCTATTATAGGGTCTAGACCTAAAGTAGGTTCGTCAAATATAAGTATTGGTGATCGTACTACAAGTGCCTTAGCTAGTAGTGTTCTCTGTCTTAAGCCGCTAGACAAATAAAGTATAGGCAATTTACTATATTTTTCTAAATCTAGTACTTTTAATGCTTCTTTGATTCTAATTTTAGCTATATTAGAAGGAATATCATATAGTTTTGCAAGAAATCTAAGATTATCGATTACGTTCAAGTGGAAAAATAACCCTATGCCACCTTGCCCTCCGATCATCGTAACATACTTTTTAACTATTTCAGGTTCTTTTACAACACTATGACCGTATACAAGTACATCATTTTCGTCGGGCTTCAATACTCCACTTATGATCTTAAATAGTGTAGTTTTACCAGCTCCGTTAGGACCTAATATGCCGACAACTTCTCTTTCCATTACATTAAAAGATACATTATCTAAAACTTTTCTAAGTACCTCTTTTCCTTCTATCGTAATTTTATATATTTTTGAGATATTTTTTACATGAATTACATATTTTTTCATAGATTTACTAATCTTTCTTTTAATACTTAATATTCTAAAATTTTTCTTCTTACATAGCTTCTTCTAAGACCTATTTTAAGCTTAGTTAGTAGTAAAGGACTTGTCATTGTTTTCCCCTTCTCTAATATTTACCAGTTTAACTAGTGTATAAAAAGATTGCGCTAATATTATTGCGTCAATTTTAAGATTTAGCCAAAAAATACGGTGCTGACAACTTAAGGTTTTTGGCGGGGGTCCGCTCTCTAGTATAATGGCATGCACAGAACAGCACTCATGCTCCGAGAGCGGACCCCAGTAGAAGTAGTACTTTACGCAATATATCTCTATCTT